>Ga0070688_100000361_pt1 | contig 23044 bp, 17 predicted proteins | sample KBSS13HmetaG_FD_64679 | JGI IMG/M metagenome (GOLD analysis project Ga0070688, IMG submission 64679) | Switchgrass rhizosphere microbial communities from Kellogg Biological Station, Michigan, USA - KBS S1-3H metaG | ecosystem: Host-associated > Plants > Roots > Rhizosphere ...
CAGGAGGTCGAACTGGCGAAACGGATCGAGCGCGGCGACATGCTGGCGAAGCGGCAGATGGTCGAGGCCAACCTGCGCCTCGTCGTCTCGATCGCGAAAGGCTATCTGGGGCGCGGCCTCTCCTTCCTCGACCTGATTCAGGAGGGCTCCTTGGGGCTGATCCGGGCGGTGGAGAAGTTCGACTACCGCCGCGGCTACAAGTTCTCCACCTACGCGACCTGGTGGATCCGTCAGGCGGTGACCCGGGCGATCGCTGACAAGGCGCGGACGATCCGGATCCCCGTCCACATGGTCGAGAAGCTGAACCGGGTCGCCCACGTCGAACGCCAGCTGGTGCAGAAACTGGGGCGGGAGCCGGAGCCGGCGGAGATCGCCGAGGAGCTGCGCTGGCCGGTTTCCGACGTGCGGGACATCCTTCGCGTCGCCCAGCTACCGGTCTCGCTGGAGAAACCGGTCGGCGACGAGGACGAATCCGAGCTTGGCGACTTCGTCGCCGACGACGCGGTGCTGGAGCCCTTCGAGGAAGCCAGCGAGCACCTGCAGAAAGAGGGTGTGCGCCGGGCGCTCGACGCGCTGCCGGACCGCGAGCGCCAGGTGATCGAACTTCGCTACGGCCTCTCCGGCACCGAGCCGCTGACCCTGGAGGAAGTCGGCAAAGCCTTCGGCGTCACCCGCGAGCGGATCCGTCAGATCGAGAACAACACGCTGAAGAAGTTGAAGCGCCTCCCGGAGGCGCAAATGCTTAGAGAAGCTTCTTAGCTCGCGCGCGGCTCCAAGACGAAGACGTTGGGCTGGCGGTCCAGCTTCGACTCGTAGTAGTCCCAGCCCGAGTACTGCTGCATATGGCGGCGCCAGAGGTCGTCGCGCTCCTCGCCCTCGGCGAGGCGGGCCCGCACCGCGGTCCGCTTGCCGCCGATCTCAACCTCGGCCTCCGGGTTGGCGCGCAGGTTCAGCGACCAGGCTGGGGTTTTGGCGTTGCCGGCATTGGTGTTGATGACGACGAAGCGCTCGCCGTCGGCGAGGTAGAGGACAGGCGCCGTGCGAGGCTGGCCGCTTTTGCGCCCGGTGGTGGTGAGGAGCAGCACCGGGCCGTTGCCGACCTTGCCGCCGATGCGGCCGCGGCTGACCCGGTAGAGCGGGACGTTCAGCTTGCCGACCAGCCGCAGGCCGGTGGCTCCCAGCGAGTGGGACATCCGCGAGTAGAAGCGGTCGCTCGGCACGGGGTGAGTATCCCATCGGCTGCAGGTACAGTGGGCAGATGGCCGAGCCGCACCCCTTCCGCCGCGCCGCCGAGGCCAAGGACCTCGATCTGTTGACCGAGACGCTGCGCGAGGACGTCGTCCTCCACAGCCCGATCCTCTTCCGCGGCTTCGAAGGCCGCGACACCGTCGCCATCGTCCTCACCCACGTCGCCGCCACCCTCGAGGACCTCACCTACGTCGACGAGCTGAACGACGGCAAAACCGTCTGTCTCCGCTTCAAAGCGACCGTCGCCGGCACCAACCGCGAGCTCGAGGGCATCGACTTTCTCGAGCTCGACGAGGACGGCCGCGTCGCCGAGCTAACCGTCTTCATGCGCCCCCTCTCCGCCCTCACCGCCTTTAACGAGCAGATGTCGGCGAGGTTGGGGGCTTCGGAAGGCTAGAAGTGGGGGAGGCAGGATTCGAACCTGCGTAGGCATAGCCGTGTGATTTACAGTCACATCCATTTGACCGCTCTGGCACTCCCCCAGAAGCGAGCGGGGGCATTGTAGTGAGACTGAAAAGATGTGCGGGTGCTTGAGGATCGTGTGATCGCTGTCGCCGGGGTCGGCGGTGGGCTAGGCCCGGTGGTGGCCGAGCGGCTCGCAGCTGAGGGAGCGATCGTCGCCGGGGCCGAGCGCAGCGAGGAGGCGCTCGCGGCGCTTGCGGCTGACCTGGACCTCCCGCCCGACCGCTGGGACGGGCACGCGGTCGACCTGCTCGACGAGGACGCCGCCCGCGCTTGGTGCACCGCGCTGGTCGAGCGCTTCGGCCGCGTCGATGGCCTCGTCCACCTCGTTGGCGGCTGGCGCGGTGGCGAGCCGCTGCACGAGGCGCCGCTCGGCGACTGGGCGCTCCTCCACGACCTGCTCATCCGCACCGTCCAGCACACCACCCGCGCCTTCCACGACCAGCTCGCCGCCAGCGCCCACGGCCGCTTCGTCCTCGTCTCCGCCAAGCAGGCGCAGAGCCCCACCAACACCAACGCCTCCTACGCGGCCGCCAAGGCCGCGGCCGAGGCCTGGACCCTTGCCCTTGCCGACGGCTTCGAGCCCGGCGGCGCCACCGCCAACGTCGTCGTCGTCGACGCGATCCTCACCCCGCGCATGCGGGAGGAGAACCCGGGCGAGGAGTTCCCGACCTTCACCCCGGCCGAGGATCTCGCCGCCGCGATCGCATTTATCTGTTCGGATGCCGCCGCAAAGATGAACGGCCAGCGGTTCGCGCTTACCATGCGGTGATGGCCACCCAGAAGGGCCAAGGGGATACGCCCGACGGGAAGATGACGATCGGGGAGCTGGCGCGGCGGACGGGGATGACGATCCGCAACATTCGCGCCCACCAGACGCGCGGCCTGCTGCCGCCGCCGGAGGTTCACGGCCGCACCGGCTACTACAACGAGAACCACGTCGCCCGGATCGAGCTGACCCGCGAAATGCAGGCAGAGGGCCTCAACCTGGAGGCGATCCGGCGGGTGCTCGAGAGCAGCGAGGGCTCTTCGCGGGAGATGGTCGATTTCGCCCGCGCCGTGCGGGCGCCCTTCGAGGACGAGACGCCGGAAATCTTCGACGAGGACGAGCTCGCCGCCGCCTGGCGGGTCGAGCGCTTCGACCCGAAGCTGCTGCGGCAGGCCGAGAAGCTCGGCGTCCTGCGCCAGCTGCCCGACGGCAAGGTCGAGGTGATCAGCCCCCGCCTGCAGCGCGCCGGCACCGCCCTGGTCGAGCTCGGCGTCTCGCCGCAGGCGGCGATCGGGACCGCCGCCGACCTGCGGCGCCACTCCGAGGGCGTCGCCAAAGTCTTCGTCGAGCTCTTCGTCAAGGAGATCTGGGAGCCGTTCGACAAAGCCGGCCGCCCGGAGGAGGACTGGCCGAAGGTCCGCGAGGCGCTCGACCGCATGCGCCCGCTCGCCTCCGACGCACTGCTGGCGATGTTCCAGATGACGATGGGGGAGTCGACGGAGAAAGCCGGCGAACGCACCCTTCGCGACGCCGCCAAACCGAGCCGCGGCTCCTCCCGCGGCCGGCGAGGCCGGCGCAGCTCCCGCTAGGGAACGACCGACCGCATCGCCGCTTCCAGTTCCGGGACGCCGTAGGCGCCCTCGAAGCGGCCGCGGATCACTCCGTCGCGGTCGATCAGGAAGGTCCAGGGCTCGGTTTCGAGGTTGAACGCTTCCAGCTGCGGCCGGATCCCCTTGGAGATTTCGTTGTCGTTGTAGACCTCCATGTGGATGAAGTCGGCCTTGCCCTTGTACTCGTCCGCCACCTGCTGGGCGACGTCGACGACCGGGCCGCATACCCGGCTCTGACAGAGCGCCGGGGTCGCGAACACCAGCACGATCGGCTCCTTGCCGAGGACGTCGGCGAAGTCGACCTGGTGCATCTGGTCGTGAGGGATGCGGGTGTCGATCTTCGCCAGGTCGCCGCCGACGTCGGCCGCGGTCGGGGTGTGGATCAACGGAGCCCTCTCGCCGACCTGCGGCACCTTGGAAACGCCGACCACCGGGCTCGGCACCCGCGAGGCTTCGAGGCCACCCTTCCCCTTCAGCATCGCGATCGCCACCCACGGCCCCCTGCGGTCGAAGTTGACTTTCGGGACGACGTAGACGTTCTTCGCCTGGTCGGGATCTTCGCCGGCGGCGCGGTAGGCCGGCTTCACTTCCAACGAGGTCACCTGCGCCGGCAGCGGCCCGATCACCGGCCCCTTGTCTTCGTCCTTGGCGAAGTAGAGGGCGACGTCGGCGTCGTCCACCTGTTCGTTGCCGCGGGTGAAGACGCCGAACGGGTAGCGGTTCCCACCGAGGTCGAAGGCCTGGGCCGCCGGCGCGATCACGACCTTCGCCGGCTTCGCCCCCGAGCTCCGCAGCAGGTCCGCGATCGTCTTCCCCTTGGCGGCGGGGAACTCGGCGGCCGAAGGCGCCGGTCGCGAGCTCTCTTCGCTGGAGCTGCCGCAGCCGGCGAGGAGGAGGGGGAGGAGGCAGAGGAGGGTGAGCAGGGGGCGGGCGCAGCGGCGCATTGACAGAACGCTATAGAGCACAGCCCGACACCGCTCCTTTGGCTCGCTTCGGTTGTTGAAGGAGTGCAGGTGGTCCAGCCTGGATCGCAATCCGGTACGTCACTGGTATGCAGATTGACAGGCACGCGGACCCTATGCTGTAGTCCGCCCGGCGCCGGTTGGGACCGCGTCAAAGACAAAAAATAGCCACTTTGGGCAGGGGCCCGAAAGGACTTAGGGAGCAGATGCCAGATAAGAAGCTCGTGTTGTCGTTGGTCGCGACCGCAGTGCTGTTCGCGGCCGTTCCCGCCTTCGCCGCGGAAACCAGTCCCGACGAATACAAGGCCCAGGTCGAACCAATCTGCAAGGCCAACCTCCAGGCCAACGAAAAGATCCTCAAGGGCGTTCGCGAAAACGTGAAGACGGGGAAGCTGAGCAAAGCTTCGCGCCAGCTCCTCGGCGCCGCCACCGCTCTGAAGAAAACCCGCGCCGAACTGCTCAAGGTTCCGACGCCCGGCGAAGACGCGGCTCGCCTGACCAAATGGCTGAAGGGCGTCAAGACCGAGATCGAACTGCTCGAAGCCGCCGGCCGCAAGCTCGCCCACGGCGAAAAAACCGGGGCCAGCAAGATGGTCATCCGGCTCCGCAGCAACGCCCTGAAGACCAACAACCTGGTCCTCAGCTACGAATTCCGCTACTGCAAGTTCGAACCGCAGAAGTTCATCTAAGGGATGCGCCGCGGCTGATGGCGGTACTCAGCGGCGCGCAGACACCTCAGGAAAGCACCCGTGCCTTCGCAGCCTCGATAAGCCGCGGCGATCTCGACGCCGCGGCTTATTGCTTTGCGAAGGACGCCTGCCTGGTGACCCCGGACGCGACCGCGGTCCGCGGCCGCGACGAGATCCGCCCGATCCTCCACCAGCTGATCGTGCTCGGGTCCCAAATCGAGGTCCAGGAGAGCAGCATCCTCGCCGCCGGCGAGGTCGCCCTCGGCACCGAGCGATGGACACTCACCTCGCCTGGATCCGAAGGCGGCCCCTTCACCCGCTCGCTGACGCCGATGGTGGTGGTGCGCCGGCTCGAGGGCGTCTGGAAACTCGCCGTAGCCCTCCCTTGGTGGCGGGGATAGCAGTTCGCCCAGCACCGTCTAGAATCATCCTGAGCGCACGGCTTCCAAGGGGGCCAGCCCGCCCGGATAGCTCAGTTGGTAGAGCACTTCCATGGTAAGGAAGGGGTCACGAGTTCGAGTCTCGTTCCGGGCTTACCTAACTAGGAGTCTCGAATAGGAGAAGGGCGGATACGGCTGCAACCGGACTCTCCTCACTGTCCTTGAGCCGTTCTTCGGCTTTTTCGAGGATCGCTTCGAGTTTGCCGAGCGCCCAGGTTTGGGTGGCATACAGTTCCTTCCAGCCCTGCCGGTCGACATCGCCTCGAAGGCGGACAGTGGCCTCATCGGGACGAGTTCCGAACGTTCCAGCAGCAGCCGCTGTGCTCGCATCGGCCAAGATGGCTTTGAGAATCTGCATCGAGATCCTACGGCTGTGCTCCTCGTCGATCAGATTCATCTCATCCGCCGAGATCATCGGTTTCCTCTCGGTGCGGTAGTAGCGCTCTACCACACCCCGCCGCGGCTTTTCGTGGGCGATCGCGATCAGGCGTTGAGCGGCGAGGGCATCGACGTGGTACCTGACCCGCCGGCTCGACTCGTTGAGCCGCTCGGCGAGCTCTTTGACACTGATCCCTTTAGCCCCGTGGTCAGAAATCGCGAACAGCAACCGACTGCGCAGGGGGTCCCCCATCGCCTCCAAGAGCGCACGTAATGGCTCGCCCTGCGTTCTCTCTGCATCGGCTCCGTCGCTCACGCCTTGACCCTGCACTCCAGAGGCTGTCCCCTAAATCGGTCCTCGGCTGAGGACGCGGCGCCGACGCTAAGGAGAGCTGCGTAGACATGTCAAGTCACGGCAAACTGGAGTTTTACCAACCAAAACGTTTCACGACAGAGGACCATAGATTATGCCGGTCGCTGGTTGTTGCAAGGAATTCGACTTTTCCGTCAGTTGACGATGCCGCAAATGAGCCCATACCGTGAGCGGTCACCGATACTCGCGACGGTTCCTTCCCCGGGGGCCGCTACGGGGAGCCGGTTGACGTCGAGCTCTGCCTCACAGCAAACGGAGGGACTTCCCAAGCCTCCGCCAAGGAGCCGCGTCGTAACCCGCCGGCACGGTGGTCCGCCCGTCGTTACGGCGCGCGGAGTTCCCCAGAGCATCACGGGCGGCCGCATGGGTCGCCCGTGATGCGAAAAGTGACCAAGTGGGAAAAGGAAGAAAGCAAGAAAAGCCAGAAGGGTCCACAGCGGCTCTTGAATATGACGCAGGGTGAAGAGCCAGTTCGCAGATTACTGCGGGAGGCAACCTGAGCAGCCAAATAATCGATGCTGGAGAAAGCTCCACTTTTCCGTCCAGCTTCTACCCCTTGACGACCTCGAGGGTGGCTCCCTACCTTTCCGCCACGGCGCACTCGGCGCCAGGCACAGGGAACGCTTACCTGCCCGTCAAAGCGGATATCCAGGTTGCGTGAGTCAGGAGAAATCAAAATGCTTCTTGCAGGGGACAGGCACGGCTCGTGTTGTTCAGCCGCGGGTTCAATGGCAGATGTTCGAGTTCGGGCCGAAACGCATGCAGTACCTGCCGCTCGAGGAGTCAGCGATGCCAACGGGTGTCGTCGATCACTGGAGGAGAGATCCATATGAAACGTCTGCGCCATCCGATTCGCTCTGTCCGCGAACCATTCGGCACCGCTGGACTGATCGTTGCCTGCGTCGCCCTTATCGCCGCCCTCAGCGGGTCGGCGATCGCCGCAAGCGGCGCCCTCACCGGTAAGCAGAAGAAGGAAGTAACGAAGATCGCCAAGAAGTTCGCCGGCAAAAATGGAGCCCAAGGACCGGCTGGTCCGCAGGGTTCGATCGGTACCCAGGGCCCGAAGGGCAATACCGGCGCTTCGGGTGCCAACGGAACTGATGGAACCCCAGGAAAAGACGGCACTGACGGCAAAGCTGGTACTAACGGAGAAAGTGTCAACATCTTCGAGCTCGAACCCGGCAACGGGGAAGGCTGCGAAGAAACCGGCGGCGCCAAATTTGCCAATGGGACCGGCGTTGCATTTGCCTGCAATGGCGAAGGTGGTGAAGGCGGTGGCGGCTGGCCTCAGACCCTGCCGTCGGGGGACACGATGACCGGCGCCTGGGAACTGCAGGGTGAATCCGGAATCGTCGCCGCCGAAATCTACGGTGTCGTGAACATTGGCTACCCGCTTCCCTTGGACGAAGCTCCGACCGAAGCGATCGCGATCTTCCAACCCGGGAGTCACACCCCGGAAGAAAACGCCAAATGTCCTGGTAGCTCGGATGAACCTTCCGCCGCCGCGCCGGGGGTCCTCTGCCTGTACGCCGCATACAGCGCCCCCGACGTGCCGGAGATCCCACTGCTGCTTGCCTTGCCCAAAAAGTACGGAGCCACCCTGTACATGGACAAGACGTATCAAGCGTTCGGGACCTGGGCCGTGATGGCCCCATAACAGCCCGATAGCTGCGCCGTAAGTCAGCAGCACCAGTCACTCCCGCCGCCGGAAAGCCCGGCGCCGGGAGTGACACCCACCCCACATCCGACCAAGTAGGAGAAAATGTTTTCAAGATCCAGATTGTTCCTCGCATTCGCCGCCGCCGCAGCTCTGATGGCGGTAATTCCGGCAACGAGTTCAGCTGCTGAATTCAAGTGGAGCGCTACGGGTTCCTTCGCCAGCAAAGCGCTCCAACCCCAGGTGCTGACTCTCGCAAGCGGCCCTTATGGCTCGGTCAAATGCACGAGTGCCTCGGGTCAGGGTGGCTTGACTTCTACTGATTACTCCCAGTTCGAATTGACCGTCAGTTACTCGGGATGTACCGCCTTTGGGTTCCAGGGAGTGCAAACTACGGCTGTGAAATACCGCTATCACGCTGACGGTCGCTTTGACGTGGTCACGCCGTTGACGGTTTCCGTCCCATTTGCGGCGTGCACCCTCACCATCAAACCCCAGGCGAACCGGACCGCCGTTCAGTACGCCAACAACGGGGGCAGAATCATCTTCGAAAACGCCGTCGGCGGGATCGCATACACGACCGAAGGTGCCGGCGTCGGGCAGCTTTGTCCCGCGAGCGGCAGCAACGCCACCCTTACCGGGTCCAACGAACTGGAAAGGGTCGGCGGGGGAAGCGTGTACTGGCAACCCTAGGACAGTTCCCTTATTAGCAAGCAGGAAACGAGAAGAGCGTCAGGAGAGAATCGATGCGAGCAAGACATTATTTAACTGCCTCGCATCCCGCCCGGGCGGTGGGCCGATGCTGGTGCGGAGGCCCGCGTGGTGACGCCGCCGTCTGCGCTGTTGCGGCAGTTCTGCTGTTCGCGCTCCTGACGCTTTTCTCGGCACCTGCCCGCGCCGCGGAATGCATCAACGAATCAGTTCGGATCGAACAGGGCTCCGCGGCCCGCGCCTTGCCTGAATGCCGTGCCTATGAGCTCGTCACCCCCGGAAGCAAGCCGTTCATCCAGAGCGGCAACGAAGTCGAGGGAGCGCGGGCTTCGTCCACCGGTAGTGGCCTCGCCTACTACACGCCCTATCCTGCAACCGACGCAAGCCACAGCGGCTGGCGCTATCTCGCAACGCGAGATGGGGGACGCTGGTCGGCCGACCTCGCCGTTCCGCAGGAGTCAGGGCAGACGGCTAAGTCCGCGATGTGTTACCAAGGGCTGGACTTCTCCGAGGATCTATCGCGGAGCATCCTGTCCGAGGGCTTGGATATCCAGGAACCGGGCGTGAGCACGGACACCAGCGGAGTGTGCGCGGAACCGGACGAGCCCCTGGTGTCAGGCGCGCCGAACGGAGTGGCCAATCTCTACTTGCGGGACGGCCTTGTCGGGCCCTACCAACTCATAAATCCGACTCCCGACTCGGGGTCCGCAGCCAACGCATTTTTACGGGACTACAACTCGGATCAGACTCACATCATCTTCGAGGAGGCGGCCCGGCTGACCGACAACTCAAGTGCTGGATCAAATATCTATGAGTGGGCTGACGGGAAACTCTACTTGATCACCATTCTGCCGAACGGTGAACCCGTGGCAGGCAAACTAGCTAATGATGGCAGTAGGGCCGGAAAAGCTGAATCCAGCCGGTATTCCTTTGCGTCCATAAGCAACGCGATGTCTGCTGACGGAGAACAGGTCTATTTCACTGCAAACGGAAATCTTTACCTCCGGCGCAATGCAACGCAGCCGCCGACGGCCGGCGGCGGCTGCACGCCGACGGAACCAGATAATGCCTGTACGATTCAGATCGATCGTAAGCAGGGCGGCTCCGGGGAAAGCGGAGGCGGCATTTTCCAATATGCAAGCGAAGACGGTATGCGGGTTTTCTTCACCGCCGAAAGCAAGCTTACCGCCGGTGCACAGGCCACTCTCAATAAGCCTGATCTCTTTGAATATGATGTCGCTACCGGGTTTCTCAGGGATCGGACTTCGACCGGCACCTTCGAAAGTCCCGACGTTCTCGGTTTCAGCGGTGGAGGTGAAGACAACGACGGGCCCCGGCTCTACTTCGTGGCCAATGGGGTTTTAGCCGGCTCCGGGCAGACCAGCGCGGGGGATGCGGCGCAACCCTTCGGCCCGAACCTGTATGCTCTACACAGTGGCGAGGTCAGCTTCGTTGCGACCCTCGATAGGGAATTTGACGCGAATGACTGGTACAAATTCCCCGGTGGGTTAGCAACCGCGACTTCGTCCAATGGGCGCTTCGTACTATTTCCTTCGATCGCTCCTCTGACCGGGTTCGATAGCGGGACTTGCCCGTCCGGAAGCGAACAGCCTCCATGTGAAGAGCTCTTTCTCTTCGATGCTTCGAGTGAGCAGCTGAGCTGCGTCTCCTGCGACCCGGAGGGGGCAGTGCCTACCGGCAACACCAAGACGGCGCCACTTCAAAAGTTCTCGGAAAGGGATGGATCGCCCGTATACATCACCCGTCAGGTGCTCGACGACGGTCGCGTGTTCTTTACCACCCCGAACAAGCTTCTTCCGGGTGATGTCAACGGCATGCCCGACGTGTACGAATACCTCGACGGAGAGCATGAGCTGATCAGCTCCGGAACGGCCGTCGGAGCATCGGTGTTCCTGGACGCCTCGGCGAGTGGGGCGGACGTATTTTTCGCGACTCCGGAGGCATTGATCGGTGCAGATGAAGACAACGGCATCAGCATCTATGACGCTCGCATGGAGGGGGGATTCCCGGAGCCGACCGCGCCGCCGCCCCCTTGTGACGGAGAATCCTGTCGCGGAGCGTCGAGCGCACCAGCGAGCGAAATCAGCCTCGGCTCTCTCGGATTCATCGGGCCGCAGGAAGGTCCCAAACACCTGCGGCATGGGAATTGTAGGAAGGGATCAGTCAAGCGGCACGGCAAATGTCGAAAGAAGGTTTCCCGCAAGGCGAGGGGGCACCACCGTCAAGCCGATAGTAGGAAAAGCCGCCGGGCGGCGGCAACCCCGACGCGGAAGGATGCGAAATGAGCCTGGCGGTCCGCTTTACCCTCTTGGTCACCCTCCTCGGCCTCAGCCTGACCGTTGCGCCCGCCGGCGCCGCCGCGGCTGCAATTGAAGCCCAGATTGCGACCCCCCGCATCCACAGCGCCACCCTGGAAGCGGATATCGATCCGCAAGGTGAACCTACCCATTGTGTGGTGCAATACGTCGCCGCTGCGGAATTCCAGATTTCGCAGTACACGAACGCCAAAACGGTTCCTTGTGAACCGGAAGATCTCGATGCGGGCGCAGGGACGGTGACCGTCACCGCCCACATCGATGGTCTCGAGATCGACCACGTCTACCACTTCAGGTTCCTGGCGGGAACCGATGTCGGAGCCGACGAAACCTTCGCCACCTTCGGTTTCGATGAATTCAACTTCGAAGTCCTCGACAAGAACGGTTTCCCCGAGACGAGGGCCGGCGCTCATCCCTACCAGTTGATCGCTTTCATGAAGGTGCACACGCCCATCGTCAGGGGTCTCTATACGCCAACCGGCGTCCTCAAGGACCTGCTCACCGAGCTTCCTCCGGGCCTGGTCGGAAGTGCCGCTGCCGTGCCTCCTTGCCCCTCCCGGCTGGCGGAAGAACAACGGTGCAGCGGCGACTCCCAGGTGGGCCGCATCTGGGTTCGCTATGCCCAGGATGTTGCGGCGACTTCGGCTCCCCTTTACCGCATCGTCGCCCCGCGCGGTAAAGCGGCTAGCTTCGCCGGCAGCGTCAACCTTTCACGGGCCGCCTTCGTCGATGCGTCGGTTCGGACCGGCGACGACTATGGGATCACGGCGGGCGGCTTCAACGTCACCTCCTTTGCGCAGCCTTGGGCGGTCATGGTGGAAATGTGGGGCGTTCCCGCGGATGGCGGCCACGACGCCGATCGTTCTTGTCCGGACCCGGCGGGCGGTTATGGATTGGGCTGCGCCTCCAACGCTCCAGAAAAACCGTTTCTGACGATGCCGAGCGAGTGCGCCGGACCGCTCACTGTCACCAGCTTCGCCGACGCCTACAACTCGCCCGGAGAGTGGGTTGACGCTACCGCCGAGCTGCCACCCGTCACCAACTGCAACGCGCTTGAATTCGCGCCGCAGATCGAAGCGCGACCGACCAACAACGTGGCCGACAGCCCAACCGGCCTGCACGTCGACCTCCACGTTCCTCAGAACGAAGACCCCGATGGCGTTGCCGCCCCCGATCTGCGTCACGCTGCGGTGAAGCTGCCGCCGGGGCTGACGCTCAATCCCTCCTCGGCCGCGGGGCTCGAGGCGTGCAGCCCCGACCAGTTCGGCCTCACCACGCCGGTCGGCACCACTCCGATCCACACCACCCCCGGACCCGCCCGCTGTCCGGCCGCCGCAAAGATCGGCACGGTCGAGGTCGACACTCCCCTGCTCGAACACGCTCTGCCGGGAGCGGTCTACGTTGCCACCCCCTATGAGAACCCCTTCGGAAGTCTCCTCGCCATCTACATCGCCGTTGATGACCCGGAGTCAGGCGTGGTGGTGAAGCTCGCCGGTAGGGTCGAGATCGGCCCCGACGGCCAGCTCACCACGACCTTCGAGGAAAACCCACAGCTGCCCTTCGAAGACTTCAAGCTCGATTTCTTCGGTGGCCCGCGGGCGGCGCTGAAGACGCCGGCCGTGTGTGGGACCTTCCACACCGAATCGACTCTGACCCCTTGGTCGGCGCCCGAATCCGGGCCACCGGCGACGCCGTCTGACACCTACCAGGTCGCAGCCGCGCCCGCTGCGGTCAGCTGTCCTACCGCCTCCGAGCAGATGCCCAACGCACCCAGGTTCGAAGCCGCGACCGAATCTCCCCTCGCCGGATCCTTCAGCCCGTTCGTCCTGCGGCTCTCGCGCGAAGACGGCTCGCAGCGTTTCGGCAGCCTCACCGTAACGCCGCCCCCGGGCCTGCTCGGGCGCCTCGCCGGCATTCCCTATTGCTCCGATGCCGGTCTCGCCACGGCTGCGAACAAGAGCGGCAAGGAAGAGCAGGCGACCCCGAGCTGCCCGGAGGCCTCCCGGGTCGGCAGCGTCAACGTCGGCGCGGGCGCCGGTCCCTCGCCCTACTACACGCAGGGCCGGGCCTATCTCGCCGGCCCCTACAGGGGGGCTCCGCTCAGCCTGGCGATCGTCACCCCCGCGGTGGCGGGACCGTACGACCTCGGCACCGTCGTCGTTCGCTCCGCCCTCGCCATTGACCCCTATACGGCTCAGATCACCGTCAAGAGCGACCCGATCCCCTCCGAGTTGAAGGGGATCCAGCTCGACGTCCGCTCGATCGTGGTCCGGATGGACCGCTCGCAGTTCACCCTGAACCCCACCAACTGTGAAGCGATGGCCGTGGGGGGGAGCTTGACCTCGACCCTCGGCCAGACCGTCCCGCTCGCCAACCGCTTCCAGGTCGGCGAATGCGGGGCGCTCGGTTTCAAGCCGAAGCTCGCCTTCAGCCTCGAGGGGTCCACCCGGCGAACGGGTCACCCGGCCCTGACCGCCTGGCTGCGGATGCCCGCCGGCGGGGCGAACATCGCCCGCGCACAGGTCTCCCTCCCCCGCGGCGAGTTCCTCGACCAGGGAAACCTGGGCAACGTCTGCACCCAGCCCGAGCTAGCCGCTGCGAGTTGCCCGAAGCGCTCGATCTACGGCTATGCCAAAGCCTGGAGCCCGCTGCTGGACCGCCCACTCGAAGGTCCGGTCTATTTGGGTACCGGCTACGGCCACGTCCTCCCCGACCTGGTCGCCGAACTGAACGGCCAGATCCGGGTGCTACTGCACGGCAAGGTCGACAGCGCCAGGAAGGGCGGCATTCGCAACACCTTCGAGGTCGTCCCCGATGCCCCGGTCTCGAGGTTCATGCTCCGCCTGAAGGGCGGCAAGCACTACGGCCTGATCCAGAACTCGGTCTCCCTCTGCGCTAAGACGCAGCGCCTGGCAGCTCGTTTCGTGGGGCAGAACGGCCAGGTGGCGGTCCTCCACCCGAAGATCAGGACGACCTGCGCGAACGGAAAACACAAGCGCGGCACTCGCCGGTAGTCGTTGAAGCAGCGCCTTGCCCTAGCTGCTGTGCTCGTTCTAACAGCGAGCATCTTCCCTGCCGCCGTGCGAGCCGCCACCCCGACCCTTGGGGCGACCTGGTCGACCGACGTCGTCGCCACCTCAGCTCGCCTGCATGCGGAAGTCGATCCAGGCGGTGCGGCCACCACCTACTCCTTCGAATACCTGACCGAGGTCGCATACGACGCAAACCAAGCCGCCGGGCGCGACCCGTTCGCCGGGGCACTGCGCTCGCCGGCGGGCGCGGAAGCGATCGGCGGCGATGAGGGGCTCGCGCACGTTTCGCGGATCGTCGCGACCCTCGCGCCGGCCACCGGGTACCGCTACCGGATCGTCGCGCGAAACGCCGAAGGCTCCACGGCCGGAGGAGCGCACCTGTTCCGCACCCAAGCGCTCGGCGGAGCATCGCCGCTACTCGATGGGCGCGCCTGGGAGATGGTTTCTCCAGCAGAGAAGAATGGGGGTGAGGTAGCCGCGCCCGAATCACTTTTCGGAGGCGGTGACTTTCAGGCCGCCGCCGTCGGTGGGTCCATCACCTTCAGTTCGTCGGCCTCATTCGGGGAAGGGGACGCGGGAGCGCCGCCCGCCAGTCAATACCTCTCCACGCGGGGGGCAGGCGGCTGGACCACGCGCAACCTCACTCCGCCAACCGTGGCTGGCGCCTACGGTGATGAACCCGACGGAGTGCCCTTTCGGCTGTTCTCGACCGATCTCGCGCGAGCCCTGATGCTGAACGGCCGTCGCTGCCTCGAAGGAGAATGCCCACGCTCGTTTTCGTTGCTCGAACCCCCGGGATCCGGCGTGGTTTCGACGCCCGAGATGGCAGGCCTGCGACTGGCCGGCGCCACGCCGGACCTACGGCATGTTGTCTTCGCTGCCACGGGCGGGCTCTATGCCTGGAGCGGCGGGGAACTGCAGGCGGTCAGCACCGAGCCGGGTGCAATGTTGGCGGCTCCCAGCGGGGCGATCTCCGAAGACGGCACGCGCGTCTACTGGTATCAGCCCGAAGACGGGCCGCTCTGGCTTCACCAAGCGGGGCATCCGCCGACGGCGCTTCCGGAAACGAATGGTGGAGCGGCCGCCTTCGAGTCCGCCTCGACCGACGGTGCATACGCCTTCTACGCGACTGCCGGCGGCGCCCTCTACCGCTACAACGCTGCTACCGACTCCCGGGTGCAGGTGTCTCCCGCGGTCGACGGAGTGCTCGGCGCCTCCGCTGACGGTTCGGTCGTCTTCTACCAGACCCCTGCCGGGCTCTACAGGTGGAGCGGGGGAGTCGTGACCCAGATCGCCGCCGGTTCCGAGGCGGCCGCCGCTGGCAACTGGCCGCCCGCGACCGGCACCGCCCGCATTGCCCCCGACGGCAGCGCCCTCGCCTTTCTCTCCGCGGCGCCCCTCACCGGATACGACAACCTCGACCAGGAAACCGGCGAGCCCGACACCCAGCTCTTCCTCTGGCGGGCCGGCGCCGGGCTCGCCTGCATCTCCTGCAACCCGACCAACGAGCGGCCGACGGGCATCAGCACGATGCCCGGAGCGATCGCCAACGGCAGTGTCCGCGCCTACAAGCCACGGAGCTTCCTCGCCGGCGGGCGCCGGCTGTTCTTCGAATCCGGTGACGCCCTCGTCCTTTCCGACACGAACGCCGCCACCGACGTTTACGAGTGGGAGGCCGCGGGCGAGGGTACCTGCACCGACGCGGGCGGGTGTCTCGGCCTCGTTTCCTCCGGCAAAGCGGATGCAGGGTCGACGTTCCTCGATGCTTCTGCTTCCGGCGGCGACGCCTACTTTCTCACCGCGCGCTCGCTGGTACCGGCTGATCCCGGTTCGGTCGACGTCTACGACGCCCGCGAAGGTGGAGGCTTTCCGCAGGAGCCGGTGCCGATCTCTTGCGATGGGGACTCCTGCCAGTCGTTGCCGTCCGAACCTGAGGATCCGCTGCCGGGCACTCTGCTCGGAGGCGCGGGCAACCCTCCGCTACCCGTTGCAGCGCGCCGCTGTCCGCGGGGAAAGCACCGGGTGAGGAAGAAAGGCAGAACCCGCTGCATCCCGTCACATCACAGCAAGCGCCGGCGCGGCCACCACCGGAAGGGCGGCCCGCGGTGAGAGCTGCGGTTGCCTCGGCGTTGCTGCTCGCGACCCTCTTCGCCGCCCCCGGCTCAACCCCGGTCGCGCACGCCTTCTCGATCGAGGGCTTCGAAATGGAAGCGCGGGCCGAAGGGGGGGTTCCGGCGACTCTCGCCGGGTCGCATCCGTATGAGATGAGGGCGAGGATTGCCTTCGACCGCGCCGGCGCCGGCCCTTACACCGAAGGTGACGTACGAGACCTGCGCATCTCGCTGCCTCCCGGACTGGTCGAAAACCCCGGTGCCCTGCCCAGGTGCAGCGTCGCCTCCTTCCACACGACGCGCACCTCACCCTTCGAAACGAGCCTCTCCGGAGAGAGCTGCCCCGCCTCGACGCAGATCGGCACCGCCACCGTGCACAGCTCTTATCACGGCGGATCGGTCCGGCGGTTCGGCCTCTTCAACCTCCGTCCGGCCCCGGGAGTGCCTTCGCAGTTCGGCTTTGCTCCTTATGGCGTACCGATCGTGTTCAGCACCAGGCTGCGCGGAACGGCCGGCGACTACGGGATAGATCTCGAATCGCGCAACCTGTCGCAGGCCTTCTCGATCAGTGAACTCGAGCTGACGATCTGGGGCACTCCCTGGGGCGTCTCCCACAACGGTGAACGGGGCAACTGCCTCAACGAGGCCGAACCTGAGTTCCCTTGGGCGAAATGCTCGGTAGGTCCTCCCGTCGCCCAGCGGCCCGAGGCCTACCTGACGCTGCCGGCTGCCTGTACGGGGCCGCTGACATTCGGTGTCTCGGCAATCTCCTGGCAGGGCGGCCCGGCGGCTGCCACCGCAAGCGCAGCCGGGCTACATGGCTGCGACTCACTCGCCTTCGATCCCCATCCCCTGGGACAGCTCACCAATGCCCGTACGACCTCACCGTCGGGCTACCAGTTCAACCTCACTGCAGACAACGCGACGCTGCTGGAACCAGCTCGACGGGTTCCCTCCCAGGTTCGCAATGCCGTTGTCGATCTGCCCGACGGGGTAACGGTGAATCCCTCGGTCGGTGCCGGCCTCGGATCCTGCCGGCCGGCGCAGTACGAAGCCGAGAGCGCTTCCTCGCCGCCGGGAGCGGGCTGCCCGAATGATTCGAAGATCGGGGATTTCACCGTCGCCACGCCACTCTACGAAGAGCCGATCGAGGGCGCGATCTACCTGGCCACGCCGCGCGACAACCCTTATGGCTCACTCATCGCGGTCTATCTGGTTGCGAAGTCCACCGCGCGCGGGATTCTCCTCAAGGTCCCGGGTCGCGTCGACGCCGATCCCGCAAGCGGGCGGCTGAGGGCCACCTTCGAGGACCTGCCACAACTTCCCTACTCTGAACTTGTCGTCCACTTCCGCGAAGGTCAGCGGGCGCCGCTGGTCAGCCCGCCCTCCTGCGGAGGGGCGGTGAGCCGAATCGCGTTGACGCCGTGGCTGGGCTCGCTCGACAACTTCGTCGAGCGCGAGACCACGACCCAGGTGGAGGCAGGGATCGGCGGCGGCACGTGCCCGGCGGGGACGCCACCTTTCGCGCCGCGCGCCGGCGGCGGTTCGCTCAACTCCGCTGCGGGGAGCTTCTCACCCTTCTACCTGCACCTGACGCGCAGCGACAACGAGGCCGAGATCACCTCCTACTCCGCCACCTTCCCACCGGGGCTGACCGGCAAGATCGCGGGCATTCCCTACTGCCCGGAGGCGGCGATCGCAACCGCGGCGCAGCGCACCGGCGCGGAAGAGGTGGAGCACCCGAGCTGCCCGCCGGACTCGGAAATCGGCCATACCGTCACCGGTTTCGGGGTGGGGGCGGCACTCACGTATGCTCCCGGGCGGCTTTACCTCGCCGGCCCCTACCACGGTTCGGCCTTCTCGGTTGTGGCCATAGACTCCGCCGTCGTCGGCCCCTTTGACCTCGGGGTGATAGTCATTCGTTCGGCGATTCGAGTCGACAGGCGCACTGCTCAGGTTTCTATCGACTCCGCCGGCTCCGACCCGATCCCCCACATCCTCCAAGGGATCCCGCTGCACCTGCGGGACATCCGCGTCCACATCTCCCGCCCGGAGGTGACGCTCAACCCGACCTCCTGCGAACCTGTGACCCTCTCGTCCAACCTGACCGGCTCGAGCGCTCCTTTCGCCGATCGCTTCGGGGCCACCGCCACGGCCACCGTGCGGTATCAGCCCTTCGGCTGCGGCGGGCTCCGATTCGGACCAAGGTTCGGGTTTCACCTTCTCGGAGCCACCCATCGCGGCGCCAACCCGAGGCTTAGGGTCGTTGTGCGTGAGCACAGCGGCGACGCCAACATCCGTTCCGCCACGGTCGCCCTGCCCGCCTCTGAGTTCCTCGCACAAAACCACCTTCGCAGCATCTGCGCCGCCTCGCAGCTCGCCCGCGGCGCCTGCCCGGCGGGCTCGGTCTATGGGCACGCTCGCGCCTTCACTCCGCTGCTCTCGGAGCCGCTCAGCGGCCCCGTCTACCTCGTCTCCTCCGCGAACCCGCTTCCCGACATGGTTGTGGCCCTCGAGGGAAATGGAATCTCGATCGACCTGCATGGGCAGATCGACTCGACTTCGGCCGGCGGCCTCAGGGTCAGGTTCGACGGCCTGCCAGACGCGCCGGCAAGCAAGTTCGTTCTCAGCCTCGGTGGTGGCCGCAAGGGCCTGCTCGAAAACTCCGCCGATGTTTGCCGGAAACGTGCCTTCGCCACCGTGCGCCTCTCCGGGCACGACAACGGCGTAGAGGCCCTGCGGGTACCGCTGCGCGCCGGCCGCTGCAAGCACCCGCACAAGAAACCAAGGAGAAAAAGATGACCCGACGCCTGATGGTCGCCTTGATTGGCGGTGCGGCACTCGCTCTGCTGATCCCCGGTACGGCACTCGCCGCGCACCCGCTGCGCTACGTGATCGAGGTGTTCGAAAAGGCACCCTCGGTTCTCGAAGCCAACGAAGATCCTTGTGGGATAGCGGTTGATTCCCACGGCGATGTCTACGTCTCCGACTACTACCACGACAAGGTCCACATCTTCAACCCGAGCGGAGACTTCATCACCCAGATGTCTGATATCGATCTCGACGATGGTCCCTGCGGGCTCGCCGTCGACCCTGCCGGCACCGTCTTCGCCAACCTCTACCACGGCGGGGTCGTGGTGCTCAAACCTTCCAGCTTCCCTCCGACGCGCTCCACTTCCTACGCGAACTCGGGAGAGGTTCTCTCCGTTCACGCCACCGGCATCGCCCTCGAACCCGCGAGCGGCAACCTGCTGCTCAACCAACGGACCGTCGTTGCCGAATACCAGCTTCCGCTCGAAACGGACGAGGCGCCGCTGCGCACGATCGGTGCCGGCAGCCTCGAGGACGGCTACGGTCTGGCGGTCTCCGGATTTCCCGGTACCGCAGGCCGTGTCTACGTGGCGGACGCCGCCACGGCTGACGTCAAGGTCTACGATCCCACCGCCAGCTTGGCGGTGCCAGTCGCCGAATTCGACGGGGAGGGCACGCCGCTGCAACGCTTCAACGACCTCACCGACTCGGTGCTGGCGGTTAACGACGCCGACGGCCACCTCTTGGTCGCCGACAACATCGACGGTCCCCTCTTTGAACACCCGCGTGCTGTGATCGCGGAGTTCGACGCCTCCGGGACCTTTACCGAACAACTCGGGTCGACCGTGATCCACGGAGAACCGGTGGGCCTCGCAGTAGACAACACCGGCTCCGCCAACCAAGGCGGCATCTACGTCACCAGCGGCAACAGTGAAAAGGGTCTGGTGCTTGCCTTCGGAGCGAGCACCTCCAGTCCCCAAGCCCTTGCCAACCCGCTCGACACGAAAGGCGCGGCGAGCGCATCAGCCGCGCCGACGTCGGCTTCCCGGCGAGCGATTCCGCCCTCCGTCGGCGCATCCTCCGATTCGGCGAGAGAGCGTGCCTCCGCTTCGACGATCGCCCAGAAGGGCGAGATTCGGATCTCCGTTTCGGGAAAACTCAGTCCCAAGCGGCTCCCCCGCCGCGGCACCGCGCCTGTCTCGGTTACGGCCTCGGGGCAGATCGACACCACCGACGGCGGCCCACCGCCACAGCTTCGTCGGCTGACGGTGGAGATCAACCGTCACGGGCGCTTCGACTTCGGCGGGCTGCCGGTCTGCCCTCTGCGGCGCATTCAACCAGCCTCCACCGCCCGCGCCCTCGCTGCCTGCCGCCCTGCCCTCGTCGGCGAAGGGAGCTTTTCGGCCGAAACTTCCCTCTCGGGCGGCGAGCTCTACCCGACCCGTGGCCGCCTGCTCCTGTTCAACGCCCGGCGCCAAGGTCGCCCTGTCCTCTACGGACATATCTACGCGACCCGGCCTTTCACCTCGTCGCACGTCATCCCCTTCGAAGTTCGTTCCTCGGGGGGCGGGACCTTTGGAAGCGAGCTCAGCGCCGACATCGCGTCCTCGCTCGGGTCCCGTAGCCGCCTCACCGGCATCGAGATGAGACTCTTTCGCCTCTACCGCTTCCGCGGCAGTGAGCACAGCTTCCTCAGCGCCGGCTGTCCGGCGCCGCCAGGCTTTCGCAGCGCGGTCCCCTTTCCACTGACCCGGACCAGCTTCGCCTTCACTGACGGGAAGAGGCTGAGTGCAACCTTGTCGTCCTCGTGCCACCCGGTTTGAGCCCGACCACGCCGGTCTCCTCCGCGGGTGCTCGGAACGCCTCGGTGAGCAGATGATCCGGACGTTATCGCTTTAAGAACGGTAACGGTATACGACAGTGTTGGAAGCCCTTGGTTGTGCCACTGCGCTGCTGTACCTTGGCTGGGCTTGCCTAGGGGAAGGAGTTCTGTATGGCTGGTAAGGGGAATTCAAACCGGGGAGGTGCGGACGACCGCGTTCAGGCGATGGCCGAAGTCATGGGCGACCCTGTGCGGGCAAAGATCCTCTTTGCGGTTGCAGAGGCCTCGCCTCGCACCGATTCGGGGGTCGGAGCTCCTGCTGGGATCACGGTCAGGCAGATCGCCGCGAGGGTGGAAGAGTCGCCACGACGCGTCAGGTACCACCTTTCGCGGCTCGTCGACGAAGAGTTCGTCACCCTTACCGGCAAAAGGATGCGGCGCGGCGTCGAGGAGCGCTACTACCGAGCCACCGAGGTGCCAATCATCACCCTCGAGACGACGGTGGGCGGCAGGGTTTCGACCAAGCAACAGCAACGACTCACGCTGGAGATCCTCAAAGCAATCTTCGCCGATGCCAAGTCGTCACTAGCGGCAGAAGTCTACAACCGGCGGCCGGAGTGGATTGCGAATCGGATTTTCCTGGAGGTAGACGAGCAAGGCTGGAAGGAACTGTCAGCGATCCAGGAAACAGCGGCCGCCGAGTCCCAGGAGGTCCTCAAGTGCGTCGCCCGGCGAAGCACACCGGCCGCGGACCGGTTCCCGGTTATCTTGGCGCAGCTCCTCTTCGAGTTTCCGACCCAACCACTTTCCCCTTGATCTGGCAGCGCCGGCGAGTCGGGATCCTGAAAAATATTGCTGGAGCATCTTCCAGTTTCTCGAATTTCCCATGTTCAGGGATCGCGTATCTGTACTTGCGTGGCTGGGAACTTCTCTCAAGAAAACCTGACTTTTTAGCCACCAGAATTCGGACTTGACCGGTTCCTCTGATTGAACCTACGGTCGCCGGACGGAGCTGAGGTTCCACAGGGAGCGCATGGCGTCTAGCCCGTGCAGCAGTTCACCTACAGGGAGACAGGCGATGGAGGTAGGGACGATTTCGACGGCGTGCCTCACCAGAGGAGGTGGGGACGTGCTGGGCAGCGCCCTATCGGATTCGGCCCAGATGCTCCGCCCGCGCCACTATCCACGATTGGAGAGAGAACAGTGAAGAAGCTTCACCATCCGGTGCGTGCCATCCGCGAACCTTTCGGGACCGCGGGCTTGGTCGTTGCCTGTATCGCTCTACTTCTAGCCGTCACGGGGGCTGCATACGCCGCCGGCAAGCTGACGACCACGCAGAAGAAGGAAGTCGAAAAGATCGCCAAGAAAGTTTCCAAGCCCGGTCCTGCGGGACCGGCAGGTGCCGCAGGACCGGCCGGCCCGGCTGGGCCCGCAGGCCCAGCCGGCGCCAAGGGTGACGCCGGCGCGGCCGGTGCTCCCGGACAGAACGGCGAAAGCGTCAAACTCTCCTCCGCCTCGGGCTGCAGCGAAGGCGGTACCAAACTGACCGTCGGCGGCCAGTCGAAAGAAGTCTGCAACGGCGAAAACGGCGAAATCCAGACCCTCGCCGACCACCTCGAACCGGGCAAGACCGAGACCGGGGTGTTCGTTGCCTTCCTGCCGTCTAATGCATTCAGAATCGCAACCGGGATCAGCTTCCCGATTCCATTGACGCAGAAACTCGACGGAGCACATGTGCAGGGGAACCCGGTCGGCTTCCCTGCGAGGGATGAAGAAATTTGTAACGAAAAATCGGAACCCGACCAATCGGAATGCCTGGCTAATCTCAAAACCGCCAAGGAAAACTGTCCAGGCACCGGTTCTGAACCGAAAGCGAAGTCCGGATTCCTTTGTGTCTACACGACTATCGCCGAAGGGCTGTTTGAGCCTTTCTTTCCGCCTGTCATTCGAGGACGCGCGGAAATTCGTACCCCGAGCACGCTGGACGAAGGCGCCGACACCGTTGGAGCTCGCTTGAGTTGGGGTGCCGAAGGTGGCGCTGCGGAAGCCGCGGGTACGTTCGCAGTCACCGGTTAGCTGGCCGGTGACCGGGAAGAGCAAGCGACGAATATGGAGCTCCGGCGACAGATGAGCGAGCGCGCGCATGTCCTTGCGGCACTCGCCATCATCGCCGGCGTTCTTGTCCTTGGGGCGGCTGCCTCTGCGCAGGCCGCCGCCCCGCTGCCCCCGCTGCTGTGGCAGTCGCCCGAGGACGGGCTGGCGGGCACCGACGCTGGCCGCCTCGGAAATCCCAGCGGAGTCGCGGTCAACCCCGCCACCGGCAACCTCTACACGGTCGAGGAAAAAAATAACCGGGTCAGCGAGTTCAACGTCTGGGGCCAGTTCGTCCGCGCCTGGGGTTGGGGCGTGCTCG
>Ga0070688_100000362_pt1 | contig 23017 bp, 18 predicted proteins | sample KBSS13HmetaG_FD_64679 | JGI IMG/M metagenome (GOLD analysis project Ga0070688, IMG submission 64679) | Switchgrass rhizosphere microbial communities from Kellogg Biological Station, Michigan, USA - KBS S1-3H metaG | ecosystem: Host-associated > Plants > Roots > Rhizosphere ...
CGCACGCGGCTCCTCGAGGGCCTGGTCGACAGCTTCCGGCCCGACCTCATGCTCGTGGACCACATGCCGCACGGCATCTTCGGCGAGCTCACGTCGGCGCTCCGCATCCTCCGCCGGAGGCGCCGGCGCGCCCGCATCATGCTCGGGCTGCGCGACATCCTCGGCGCCCCGGCGGACATCTGCCGCCACTGGCGGCTCGAGGGCGCGTACGAGGCCGCCGAGCAGTTCTACGACGGGGTCTGCATCTACGGCTGCGCCGACGTATTCGACCTCGTGCGCGAGTACGAATTCCCCGCCGCGATCGCGGCCCGGGCCAGCTATTGCGGCTACGTGAGCCGCGAGCAGGCGCCGCCACCGCTCGAGGACGCCGACCTCCGGCGCATGTTCCCGCAGCGGCACGACGGGCTCGTGTTCGTCACCGGCGGCGGCGGCGCCGACGCCAGCTTCTTCATGGACAAGTTCATCGACGCCGTGCGGTTGATGTTCCCACGCGTGCCGTTCGATGCCGTGCTCTCGACCGGCCCGTTCATGCACCCCGAGCAGTACCTGTTGCTGCGCCGCAAGGCGAAGGGCCTGCCGATCCACGTCACCCGGCACGGCCAGGACAACATCCGCATGCTGCGCCGCGCCGACCTCGTCATCTCCATGGCCGGCTACAACACGATCTCCGAGATCCTGCGCTACCGGAAGCGCGCGATCGTCGTCCCGCGCACCGGCCCGAGCGCGGAGCAGACCATCCGCACGCGGATCATGGGGGAGCGCGGGCTGTTCACGGTGGTGCTGGCGCGCGAGCTCACCGCGGAGGGATTCGCGGCGCTCATCCGGCGAAAACTCGACGAGACCGTGCCCGAGCACCCGGCCGGCATCCCGGACATGGACGGGGCCGCGAACGCCGCCGAGCGGCTGCTCGCGGTGAGTTGAGGCGCCCATGGACCGGAACGCGCGCCCCGAGCCGGGCAGCCGCCGCATCGGCGTGGTGCTGAAGGGCTACCCGCGGCTCTCCGAGAGCTTCATCCTGCGGGAGATCCTCATGCTCGAGAGGCTCGGGCTCGACCTGCACATCTTCGCCCTGCGCGATCCGCGGGAGTCCACCGTGCACGAGCGGGTGGCGCAGGTTCGAGCCCGTGTCACCTACCTGCCCGACCGTCTGCTCGGCGCCCTCGGCGCCGTGGCGGGCGCGAATGCGGCGCGGCTCGCGAGAGCGCCCCACCGCTACCTGACGGGGCTCGCCGAGGCGCTCGCGCGCAGCGCGCGTGAACGCGATGCTGCGCCGCTCAAACGCTTCCTCCAGGCCGCCGTGCTCGTGGAGCGCGGACTGCCCGGCACCGGGGTGACCCACCTCTACGCGCACTTCTGCAACGACCCCACGACCGTGGCGTACTTCGCGAGCCGGCTCTCCGGGATCCCGTTCAGCTTCAGTGCGCACGCGAAGGACATCTACACCCAGCACCCGGCCCAGCTCGCGAGCAAGGTCGCGCGCGCGAGCTTCGTCACCACCTGCACCGCCGCGAACGCCGCGCACCTGAGGCGGCACGCGCGCGGCTCGACGCCGGTGCTGTGCTGCCTGCACGGGGTCGAGACCGACCGCTATCACCCGGCGGGTGCTGCACGCTCCGGCGTGCCGCACGTGCTCTCGGTGGGCCGGCTGGTGCCGAAGAAGGGTTTCCCCGTGCTGCTCGACGCGCTGGCGACGCTGCGCGATCGCGGCGCCGGGTTCCGGTGCACGATCGTCGGCGTCGGGCCGCTCGAGAGCAGCCTGCGCGCGCAGGTCCACCGCCTCCGGCTCGACGACCGGGTCGAGCTCAAGGGAGCGATCGCGGAGGACGCGCTTGCGGCGCTCTATCGCGAGGTGGACCTGTTCGCGCTCGCCTGCGAGGTGGAGGCGGACGGCGACCGCGACGGCATCCCGAACGTCGTCGTGGAGGCGATGGCGAGCGGGCTGCCGGTGGTGTCGACGACCGTCTCCGGGTTGCCCGAGTGCGTGGACCACGGCGTCACCGGCCTGCTCGTTCCCGAGCGCCAATCGCGCGCGCTCGCGGACGCGATCGGGTTGTTGCTCTCGCGTCCCGAGATGGCGCGCGCGCTTGGACGCGCGGGCCGTGCCAAGGTCGAGCGCGAGTTCGCCGCGCACCGGAACGTGCTCCCGATCGCGGCCGCGCTCCACGAGGCCCTGGCGTTGCCGTTCACCGCCGCGGAGGTGTCGCATGCCGTGGGTGGATGAGGGGCGCTACCCGGGCGAGGTCGACCGGCTCACCACGCTGCCGCTGGCGCTCGATCCCGCGCACATGGTGCCGGTGCTCGCCGAGCGTGCGGCGCCCGCGGGTTTCCGCATCACGGAGCTCGAGGTCGGCATCCACCGGCGCCACGGGAACCGCTGCGTGATCCGCTATCGCGCCCTCGGCACCTCGCCGCGGGAAGGCGACAGCGAACGGCGCTGGATCGGGAAGGTGCTGCCGCCGGGCGCGGGCGCGACCCTGGACGCCAACCTGCACGCGCTGTGGACGCACGGCTTCCACCGCACTGCCGCCGACGGCATCGCGGTTCCCGAGCCGATCGCCTACCTACCCGAGCTGTCGATGCACCTGCAGGAGGATGTGGGAGGTGTCTCCATCCGTAACCTGGTGAAGCGCGTCCCCGAGGCTGCGGATTTCCGCGTCGCGGCGCGGGTGCTGGCCAAGCTCCACGGCTGCGGGCTGCCACCGGGTGGCGCGCGGGGCGTGGACACGCTCATGCTCCGCTGCCATCCCCGCCATCCGTTCCTCGGGCTCGCGTTCCCCGACCTCGCCGCGACCGTGGACGACATCGTCGAGCGCGCGCGCGCGCTCGAGCGCCGCAGCCCCGTGCCGGTGACCCCGGTGCACGGCGACTTCCATCTCGGGCAGGTGCACGTGAGCGGGGAGCGCGCCTGGCTCGTGGACCTGGACGCGCTGGGTTTCGCCGACCCCGCCTCGGACCTCGGCAACGTGCTCGTGTTCCTCGAGGACAAGATGCGCCGCGAGCCCGCGCTGGCGTCGATGGTGCAGGCGTTCCGCGACGAGTACGCGGCGCGCTCGCTGCTCGACCCGTGGGCGCGCGTGCCGATGTACGAGGCGCTCACGCACCTGCGCCGCGCCTGCAAGCAGCTCCGGCTGCAGCCCGAAGGCTGGCGCGACAAGGTGCGCGCCATGGTCGAGCGCAGCCTGCGGAAGATCGCCGAGGCCGAAGCCCTGGCGGTGACGCCGGCGAACGGAGGTGCCGCGTGAGCGCGGCCGCGTTCGAGCTCCCGCCCGGAGGCCGCGTGCGCGCGGTCGGCACCGTGGGCCCGGAAGGGCTGCTGGTTGCGGTCGGCATCGAGCCGCAGCCCTGGCGCCCGCGTGCGGTGGTGGAGGCGACCATCGAACGGATCGGGCACCGAGGCGCCGTGCACGTGCTCGGCGGCGCCGTGCGGGTGCGGCCGAACGCCAGGGTCACGGGTCCCGAGGGCGAGCCGCTGGCGCAGGACTTGATCGGCGCCGGCGCGCGCGTGTGGCTGGGCGGGCGCTGGTCCGAGACCTCGGGGTTCGTCGCGGACGTGATCCGTCTCCGGCCGCCGCGCGAGTTCGAGATCGTCAAGGTCGCGGGTCCGGCGCGGGGCTACGACGCCGCGCGCGGACGCGTCGAGATCGCCGGGTTCACCGTGGTGATGGACGGCCGCACCCTGCTGGGAACGGGCGAGGATACGGAGGACGACGAATGATCGATTCCAAGCTCGCGACGCTGGGCCTGGTGGTCGACGACGACGCGATGCGCGAGCGCTTCGCGGCCACGCTCAACTCCGGCCGGCCCCCGGCCGCAGGCGTGCGCCATGCCGTGCTCAAGCACACGCCGGGCAAGCGCTGCGTCATCGAGTACTGGATCGACCTGCCGGGCGCCGACGAGGAGCGGATCATCGGCAAGGTCTATCGCGGCCAGCGCGGCGCGCGCGTGTACCAGTCGCTCCGCAGCCTGCACGCCGCGGCCACCGAGGGTGCGCGCAACGGAACGCGATTCCACATGGCGGAGCCGCTCGCCTACTACGACGACCTGGGCATGGTCGTCCAGACCGCGGTGCCGGGCCTGTCGCTGTCGCACCTCGGAGCCGACGGCGACTGGACGGGCGCCATGCGTGCGGTCGCCGACAACCTCGCGGCGCTGCACGACCTCGCGGTCGACGTCGAGCCGGCGACGGTGGCCGAGCTCGCGCACAAGCTCTGCCGCCCGCGGCCGGACGAGCTGGCGGCGCTGCGTCCGGAGCTTGCCGCCGAGGTGGGGAACATCGTCCAGGCGCTGGCGCTCGTGGACGCGGCCGGGCCAGGCGACTGCGTCGTCCATGCCGACCTGGGGCTGGGCCAGATCCTGTTCGACGGCGAGCGCGCGTCGTTCGTCGACCTGGACGGCCTGCGTCGCTCGTACGCCGCGCTCGACGTCGCGAACTTCCTCGTCTCGCTGCGGCTCCGGCTCGGGCCGATGAGCCCCGAGCCCGAGCGCGTGTTCACCGAGCGCTACATCGAGCGCCGGCCGGGAGAGCCGCTCGCCTGGCTCGACGCGTTCGAAGCGCTGGCCTACCTGCGCCGCGCCGCCGCCGCGTTCCGCAAGTCGTCGGATGCCGACGGCTTCGAGCGCGCGAAGCGCCTGCTCGCGATCGGCAACTGGGTCGCGCGCGCCGCGGTGGATGCCGGCCCGCGCCGGGAGGGCCCGCGGTGAAACGCCTGTCCCAGTCGGTGGGCCGGCGCCGCGGCGGAGGCCTCGAGGAGCCAGCCGGAGACTGGAACGCGCGTGCGGTCCTGCGCGTGTATCGCGCGTTCGCGCGCCACTACCGGCCGTACCGCGGCCGGCTGGCGATCGCCCTGCTGTGCCTGGTCGGCTCGGTCACGAGCGCGATGCTCGCGCCTTGGCCGCTCAAGCTGATCCTCGACCGCGTCATCCTCGGCAAGCCGTTCAAGCACGGCTTCGAGTTCCTGAACCCGATGCTCGCACACGATGCGAGCCTGCTGCTCGGCCTGCTCGCCTGCTCGGTCGTGGTGCTCGCGGCGCTCGAGGCGGTGTTCTCGTACGTCAACAAGTATTGGGCGTCGGGGACCGGCGACCGCATGTCGGCCGACATCCGCGAGCGCGTGTTCGCACACCTCCAGCGCCTGTCGCTGTCGCTCGACGAATCGCTCCAGTCCGGCGAGCTGATCTACCTCGTCACCACCGATACGCGGGCGATGAAGAACCTGCTCATCGACTTCCCGCAGGACTTCCTGCAGCGGATGCTCACCATCGTCGCCTACTCGGCGATGATGCTGGCGCTGGACTGGCGGCTGGGGCTGCTCGCGCTGTGCACGGCGCCGCTCGTCAGCTTCCTCACGCAGCGCTTCGGGCCGGGCATGCAGCGGGCGATCCGGCAGATGCGCGAGCAGGAATCCGAGCTGGCGTCGATCGCGGCCGAGAACGTGGCGTCGATGGCGGTCATCCAGGCCTACGGGCAGGAGGGCAACGAGCGCGATCGCTTCAACGCTGAGAACCAGGGGAGCCTCGAGTCCCAGATGCAGGCACTGCGCCTGCACCGGCTCTACGGGCGACTCGTGGACCTGCTCGTCGCCTCGGCCACGACCGCGGTGCTCTACTTCGGCGGCCGGTTCGCATTGCGCGGCGACATCCCACCCGGCACGCTGGTGGTGTTCGTCGCCTACCTGCGCGAGATCCACGCCGCGTTCGAGAAGTTCAGCCTGCTGTTCCTCGGGCTCGCCCGCTCGATGGTGTCCGGGGAGCGCCTCATGGCGCTCGTCGGCCGTGACATCGTGGTGAAGGACGAGCCGGGCGCCGTGCCGGCGCCGCCGCTGCACGGGCACATCGAGTTCCGGAACGTGAGCTTCAGCTATCGCGAGGGCCAGGACGTGCTGCGCGACGTGAGCTTCACGATCCAGCCGGGCCAAACCGTCGCGCTCGCGGGCCCGAGCGGGGCGGGGAAGTCCACGCTGCTCGGGCTGCTGCTCCGCTTCCACGATCCCGAGCAGGGCCAGGTCCTGGTCGACGGCACGGACGTGCGGCGCTACACGCTCGCGAGCCTGCGCGAACAGGTCACGGTTCTGCTCCAGGACGCGAAGCTCTTCCACCAGTCCGTCGCGGATAACATCGCCTTCGGCCGCAAGGGCGCCACGCGCGCAGACGTCGAGCGCGCCGCCCGTGACGCCGAGGCACATGAATTCATCCTCAGGCTGCCGCAGGGATACGACACGGTCATGGCCGAGCGCGGCGACGACTTCTCGGGCGGCCAGCGGCAGCGCATCAACATCGCGCGCGCGATGATCCGCAGTACGCCGATCGTGATCCTTGACGAGCCGCTCGCGGGGCTGGACGCGCTCGCCGAGCGCCGGCTGCGCTCGGCGCTGCGCCGGCTCGCCACGGAGCGCACCACGTTCATCGTCGCGCACAAGATCTCGTCGCTGGCCCGCGCCGACGTCGTCCTCGTGCTCGAGGGCGGCCAGCTGGTGGGGCGTGGAACGCACGCCGAGCTGCTCGAGACCTGCACCACCTATCGCGAGTTCTACGAGCTGCAGCGCGTGCCGCCACGCGACGGCGCGAGCGACCCGCATGCGGGCACGGCGCCATACCGGAACGGCTCCATGAACGGGGCGACCGCCCATGGCAGGCGCCCGGCACACGAAGGCGGCGGGCGGTGAGCGCGAAGCAGAAGGCCAAGCCGGCGCCCGAGCGCCTCGACCAGCGGCGGCTGCTGCGGCTCTACCGCGCGTTCGGTCCGCTCTACCGCCCGCATACACGGGCGCTGGTGGGGTCGTTCATCGGCCTGGGCCTGAGCACGATCACCGCGCTGCTCCTGCCCTGGCCGCTCAAGATGGTTCTCGACCACGTCGTGCTCGGGCGCACACTCCCCGCGAGTGTGAGCTGGCTCTCGCGCTGGGCGCACGGTGACGCGCTCGCGCTGCTGCTGGTGTTCGCGCTCGCCTATCTCGTGCTGCGGCTCCTCGACAGCCTGCTCACCTTCGTCCATCGGGTCGGCTTCATGGTGGTGGCGCAGAAGATGGCCACCGAGATCCGCGAGCGGCTCTTCGCCAAGCTCCAACGGTTGTCGCTCTCGTTCCACGGCTCGACGCGGGCCGGCGACCTCGTGCTCCGCCTGCTCTCGGACGTGAGCGACATCAAGATCGTGCTCATCGAGGTGCCGCAGACCGCCGCGCTCCAGGCCTCGCTGCTGGTCACGCACGCGACGCTCATGTTCCTGCTCGACTGGAAGCTGGCGCTGGTCGCATTCGCAGCGATCCCGCCCATGGTGGTCTTCAATGGCCGCGTCGGCCGCAACCTCCAGGCCGCCGCGAAGGAGCGGAGGAGCAAGGAGGGCGAGGTCGCGGCGCTCGTCTCCGAGAACGTCACCGCGATGGCGCTCGTCCAGGCCTATGGCCGCGAGGACATGCTGCACGAGCGCTTCCAGAGCGCGAATCGCGCGAGCCTCGCCTCGGGCCTGAGATCGATGCAGCTCTCCAAGTCGTTCAAGCGGGTGAGCGACTTGCTCGTGGCCGGCGGGACGGGCGCCGTGCTCTGGCTCGGGGGCCGGCTCGCGCTCGGGCACGAGCTGTCGCCCGGCACCATCGTCCTGTTCGTGGCCTACATGCGCAATCTCTACAGCCCGATCGACAAGATCTCGCAGACGATCCTCGACGCCGCCGGCGCCACGGCCTCGGGCGAACGGCTGCTCGACGTGCTCGACTCGGAGCTGGTCATGCCCGAGGGCGAGGGTGCCATCGAGGCCCCGCCGCTCCGCGGCCGGGTCGAGTTCGATGGTGTGACGTTCGGCTACCGCGGCGGCGAGCCCGTGTTGCGCGACGTGCGCTTCGAAGTCGAACCCGGCGAGACGATCGCCGTCATCGGCCACAACGGCGCGGGCAAGTCCACGCTGCTCTCGCTGTTGCTCCGCTTCTACGATCCGGAGTCCGGGCGCATCCGCCTCGACGGCCGCGACCTGCGCGAGCTGAAGCTCGACTCGGTGCGGCGGCAGATCGCGGTGGTGATGCAGGAGTCGCGGCTGTTCCAGAAGTCCGTGCGCGAGAACATCCGCTTCGGCAAGCAGGGCGCCACCGACGCCGAGGTCGAGCGCGCCGCGAGGCTCGCGCAAGCGCACGAGTTCATCGAGGCCATGCCCCAGGGCTACGACACGCTGATCCGCGAGGGCGGCGAGAGCCTGTCGGGCGGCGAGCGCCAGCGCATCAACATCGCCCGCGCGATCGTGCGCGAGGCGCGCCTGGTGATCCTCGACGAGCCCTCGACCGCGCTCGACGCGCGGACCGAGGCGGCGGTGCGGAGCGCCATGCGCGAGCTGACGCGCGGCCGGACCACGTTCCTGGTCGCCCACTCCGCCGCCACCTGGCGCGAGGCCGACCGCATCCTGCTTCTCGAGCAGGGCCGGGTTGCGGGCTTTGGAACGCACGAAGAGCTGGAGCGGACGTGCGACGCCTACCGCGAGCTGATCGGTGCGCACGCCGACGACGTGCGCGAGGTGCGGGCATGAGCCGCGACGAGCGGATCGGCTGGGCGACCGCCGTGCACCTGACCTCAGGCGATCTCGACAAGGCCATGAAGCGCATGGACGCGCATGTGCTCGCCGCGCTCACCGGCGCGGCGGCGGAGAGCTACCCATCATGAGCATTCAGCAGGAACCGAAGCGAGTGCGCCGCGCATCGCCCAGCACCACGGCCGGGCCCTTCGGCCTGCTCGTGGACCCGGTGCTGCCGCGACTCGCGGCGGCGCTCGACCCCGCCGCGATGGCGCGGCGCTTCGCGAAGGGCTTCGCCGAGCGCGCGCGCGGACCCGCGCCCCGGGTGAGCGCGTGCGAGGTGGAGGAGGTCTATCACCGCTCGGGGCGTCACTGCGGGATCCTCTACCGGCTGCGGCTCGAGGGCATCCATGGCGCCGAGCACGACGAGTGGCTCTACGCGCGCATGCTCCCCGGCGAGCTCGTGGGCGAGCGCTACGCCAAGGCGCTCGATGGCGTCGTCGCCGCCGGAGCCTCGGCGCTGGTGAGCACCGCGCTCGATCCGGTGAGCCTGTGGGAAGACCTCGACATGATCGTGTGGGCGTTCCCGAACGATCCCAAGCTGCCGGGGCTGCGGGCCATGGCGGACGCCGCCAGGGTGCGCGAGCAGCTCGAGCGCCAGCGGGGCGGCACCGGGCGCGCGGCGGACGGGAGCGGTGACGGCGACGAGTCGCTGGTCATCGAGCGCGTGAAGTACATGCCGACCAAGCGCTGCGTGCTGCGCTACCGCATCGCTCCCGAACCCGGAAGCGAGGGGCCGCGCCCGCCGGCTGTGTTCTACGCCAAGGCCTATCCGGTGGGTGCGAGCGCGGCGCCGTTCCAGCTGCAGCGCGCCGTCCGCGAGCGCCTCTCGGAGTCGCGCGCGGCGGTCGAGATCGCCGAGCCGCTCGTCCACATTCCCGAGGAGAGCGTGATCTGGTTCGCGGACTGGGGCGGCTTCGGCATCATCGGCGAGGCCGCCGAGCGGGGCTGGGATGCGATGGCCGACCGTGCCGCGACGGCGCTCGCGGCGTTCCACAGCGTCTCGATGTCCGGGCTCCCGGAGCACCGCCCGCCGGCGGAGGAGCTGGTGGAGGCGCGCGAGGACGCCGCCAAGTACGCCGCCCGCGTGGGCGAGGCCGCGCGTCCCGTGCTCGACATGCTCACCCGGCTCGAACGCGAGCTGCCGCGGACCGGCGATCGCCCGGCGGTGTCGCTCCACGGCGCGTTCCGCGCCGAGCACGTGCAGGTCCGTGGCATGGACGCCGCGCTGCTCGACCTGGACGGGATGGCGTCCGGCGATCCGCTCGTGGACGTGGCGGAGTTCGTGGCCTCGCTCGAGTTCCTGGCGCTCCGCTCCACCGCAGGCCCGATCGACTCCGAGGCGGTCTCGCAGCGTTTCCTCGAGGCCTACGCCGCGGGGGTGCCGTGGACGATCGACAGCGCGAGCCTCGGCTGGTACGCGCGCACCTCGCTGCTGCGCAAGCTGCACGGCGCGGTGAAGCGGCTGGCGCGGCCCACGCTCGACCGGCTCGAGGCGCACGGAGCCGATCTCGTCGAGCGCTGGAACGGCATCGCGGCGTGGGCGCCGCGCCCGCGGACGCGGTGGGTCGGGGCGCGCGCGCGTGCGGTGGGGGCGGGATCGTGAAGCTCGCCTACGTGTGCGCGGACTTCGGGGTGCCGGTGTTCGGGCACAAGGGCGCCTCGGTGCACGTGCGCGAGATGGTGACCGCGTTCACCGAGTGCGGTCACGACGTGCGCGTGTTCGCGCCCACGCTCGACGAGCCCGGATCGAAGGGCGTCCAGGGCGAGCGCTTCCGCGCGCGCATCGAGCGCGAACCCGGCAGCATCGAGATCCTCGAGGTCGGGCCCGAGCCCCGGCACGTGCTGTGGCTCGACGAGCTCAAGTCCGTCGAAGCGTTCCTCGGCCGGCCGACGCGACTGCGGCAGGAACTGCGGAACCTGCTCTACAACCAGCCGCTCCGCGCGCGCCTCGGGCGTGCGCTCCTCGCCGAGCCGGTGGACTTCGTCTACGAGCGCTACTCGCTCTTCGCCTTCGCCGGCATCGACGCGGCGCGCGCCCACCACGTGCCGCACGTGCTCGAGGTGAACGCGCCGCTGGCCGACGAGCAGGAGCGCACGCGCGGGCTCGAGCTGCGGGAGCTGGCGCGAGGGAGCGAGCGGCGGATCTGGAACTCCACCGACGCGGTGATCGTGGTCTCGCAGCGGCTGGCGGAGACCGTGGCCGCGTCCGGCGTGCCGGGCGAGCGCATCCACGTGCTGCCGAACGCGGTGGACCCGCTCCAGTTCACGCCCGGCGCCGCGCCCGACGCGGTCCCCGCGCACGTCCGCGAGCGCGTGCGCGGACGCTGCGTCATCGGCTTCGTCGGCTCGCTCAAGCCCTGGCACGGCGTGGAGACGTTGTTCGATGCGTTCGCGCGCCTGCTCGTCCGGCGCTGCGCCGTGCATCTGGTCGTGGTCGGCGACGGCCCGGGACGCGAATCGCTCGAGCGGCTCGCCGCCGACCGCGGCATCGCCGAGGAGGTGACGTTCGCCGGCGCCGTCGCCCATGGGGAAGTCCCCGCGTGGCTCTCGATCATGGACATCGCCACCGCGCCCTACACGCCGCAGCCGGACTTCTACTTCTCGCCCATCAAGCTGTTCGAGTACATGGCCGCGGGCGTGCCGGTCGTGGCCGGCCGCATCGGCCAGCTGGACGAGCTGCTCCGGCACGAGCGCAACGCGCTCCTGCACACGCCCGGCGACGCGCACGCGCTCGCGGTCGAGCTCGAGCGGCTCGTGCGCGACCCCATGCTGCGCCGGCGCATCGGCCTCGCGGGTCGCGACGGGATCGGCGAAGGGAACACCTGGCGCGGACACGCGCGGCGGATCGAGGCCCTCGTCCACTCGCTCGCGGGCAACGATGCGCCGCCGGACGCGGGCCAGGAGCCCGCCGCGGAGGCACCGCACGCATGAAGCCGATCGCGCTCGTCACCAGCCAGTACCCGCCGCAGGTGGGCGGGGTCGGCCACTCCGCGGCGAGGGTGGCGCGGCTGCTCGCGCGCGACGGCCGGGACGTGCACGTGATCGCGTTCCAGAAGCACACGGAGTCGCTGCCGCTGGACGACGCCATCACCAGCTCGCGTGAGGGTGACGTGCTCGTCCACCGCGTGCTCGTCCACCACCCCACGGGCTGCAGCGAGGCGGAGACGCTGACGCGCTCGAATCGCGAGATGTTCCAGGCGCTCGATCGCCTCACGCGCCGGTACGGCTACGGGGTGCTGCACGGCTTCTTCCTCTATCCCGCCGCGTACATCGCCGGGATCGTCGGCCGCATGCACGGCACCCGGGTCATCGCCTCGATCCGCGGCAACGACGTGGGGAAGTACGCGTTCGACCCGTTGCGACAGGGCTTCGTGCGCTCGGCGCTCGAGAACGCCGACGCCGTCACCTCGGTGGCGACCTCGCTGCTCGAGCTCGCGGACCGCGCGCTGGTGCCGCTCCACGGCCGCGGGCGCACCATCTTGAACTCCATCGACCCGCAGCGGCTCGTCGCGCGCGAGCGCCCGGACCTGGCGCTCCACGGCCTGGTCCTCGGCTCGAGCGGCTTGTTCCGCTACAAGAAGGGCATCGTGCACCTGTTCCGCGCGCTCCAGTCGCTGAACGGCGACGTGGAGTACACGCTGCTCATGGCCGGGGACGGTTTCGGCGCGGAGGACCGGGAGATGCTCGACCGCGAGATCGAGGCGCACGGGCTCGCGGCGAGGACGCGCCTCACCGGGCGGATCCCGCCCGAGCGCATGGGCGACTACCTCCGGCTCTTCGACATCATGGTGTTCCCGTCGCTGTTCTCGGAGGGCTGCCCGATCTCCATGCTGGAGGCGATGGCGCTCGGGCGCGCGATCATCGCCAGCCGCGTCGCCGCGATCCCGGAGATCCTCCGCGATGGCGAGAACGGCCTGCTCGTCGAGCCGGGCTCGCCGGTCGAGATCGCCAACGCCATCCGCCGGCTCGCCGGCGACGCCGGGCTCCGGAAGACGCTCGGCGACGGTGCGCGCACGACGGCGCTGGCCATGGACCTCGACCATGAGGCAGGGCAATGGGCTCAGGTCTACGCCGCGCTATGAGCCCGACCCGCAACCTGGTCGCGCTGCAAGCGCCGGCACGCGGCGGCGGAAATGGCGCGCCCGCCTGGCGCCCCGTGGAGGAGGCCGACCTGGTGGCGTGGCTCCGCCGCGACGGGGCCCGGCGCGCCGGCGGCGACGCGTCGCAACAGCTCGAACGCGTCTCGATCACCATCGTCCGTCACGCGGCGGGCAAAAGGCTCACCGCGCGCTGCCGGCTGGTGCTCGTGGCGCCGAACGGAGGCCGCGAGCTCCTCACCGTGTTCGCGAAGCAGTACCGGCGGCGGGACCTGGCACGGCGGCTGGCGCGCCAGCTCCGCACGCTGCGCTTCGCGCCGGGCGATCCTCCGGTGCGCTTCCCGAAGCTCCTGGGACTGGATGCGCGGCGCGGCATCGTGTTCATGGAGGCCCTGCACGGGAGGCCATTCGCGCCCGAGCTCGACGGCGTGCCCGCCCGATCGCTCGAGCCGGCAGGGGCATTGATGGCGGCGTTCCACCGTGCCTCCGCGGCGGTCGAGAAGCGCGTCACCCGTGCCGACGAGCTGGTGCGCACGCGGGAGTGCGCGGACGCGATCGCCCAGGTCTACCCGGATCTCGTGCCCGCGCTCGAGCGACTGCAGTCCTCGCTGGCGCACACCGCCTGGGGCCGGAGCGGCCGCCGGGCGCTGCTCCACGGCTCGTTCCGGCCGAACCACTTGATGGTCCACGGCAGCGAGCTCGCGGTGTTCGACCTCGAGAGCCTCCGTGTCGGCCCGCCCGGCTACGACCTCGCCAACTGCGTCGCGACGCTCCACTACCAGCAGGCGCTGGGACGGCTCTCCGCGCCGGCGCGGCGTCGCGCGGTGCGTGCATTGCTCCGAGGCTACCGCGCGCACGGCGGCGACGAGTCGTGCGCGCGCGCGCTCTGGCTCACCGCGGCGCTCCTCGTCCAGAAGCAGGCGCTCAAGGTGGCGACGCGATCGCGCGCGCAGGCGTCGTCGCGCGCGCGCACCCGCGCCCTGGTGGCACGCGCCGAGCAGCTCGCCGCCCGCGCCGCCGCCACGCCCGCAGGTCCGGGAATCGAGCGGCTCGAGCGGGAGCTCGCATGAAGCGCTCCTTCAGCACCGGTACGGCGCGGCGGACGTGGCTCGGCCAGCACCGCTACGAGCTGCAGATGACGGCGCTGCTGCTGGTGATGGTCGTGCTCCCGAGCGCGGTGCTGGGCACGTTCGCTTGGCGCGCCATCCAGAGCGAGAAGCTGGCGTGGCGCGAGCGCGAGCGCCAGACGTACCAGGAGATCGCGAAGCTCGCGGCGCACGGGATCGACCAGCAGTTGCGGGACATCGAGCGCGACTGGAGCGCCACGCTCGACAGCCTCACCCACGCCGCAGGCTCGCGCCGGGGGCTCGCGGCGCGCGCCGCGGCGCTCACTTCCGGGCACGCGCTCGTGGACGGCGGCTACGTGCTCTCGGTCTCGGGCGGCGTTCTCTATCCGCCGGCGCTCCATGGCGAGTCGGCGCCGACCTGGGACGCACCCGATGCCGACGAGCGCGAGCAGTTCGACGCGCTCATGAACGACGGCGAGCAGTTCGAGTACGTGTCGCACCGCTACGACCGCGCCATCGCCGCCTACCGGGAAGCCATGCGCCACGTGCACAGCGACGAGCTGCGCAGCATGTTCGAGACCGCGATCGGGCGCGCGCAGCTCAAGGCCGGTGACCGCAAGGGGGCGATCGTCACCTACCGCCAGGTGCTGCAGCGCTACCCCGAGGTGCGCGACCTCGACCGCATGGTGGTGCGCTTCCTCGCCCAGTACCAGATCGCGGCGGCGCTCGGCGAGCTGGGACGCGACCACGAGGCCCTGGACACGCTGCTCACGCTCCACCACGACCTGCTCGCGCGCAGCGACGACATCACCGCGCTCCAATACGCCTACTACGCGGACCTGATCCGCGGCCTCTCCGCCCGGCTCCTCAGCACGCCCGGTCTCAAGGGCGGGGCGGCGTACGAGGCCGAGTTCCAGCGCCTTGCCGAGCGCACGAGGAGCGGGCTCAGCCGCAAGTACCTCGCCCACGTGCTGATGGGCGAGCTGGAGGAGTCGGTGGTCCGCCGACGGCACTGGTCCGACCAGCTCCACTACGTCTCGGATCGCAACGGCAGCGATCCGTTCCTGCTCGCCTATCGCGAGCTGCACGACCCGGCGGGCGTGAGCGTCATCGGCCTCGTCGCGGTGCAGGTGGACCTCGACGCCCTGCGAAAGGAGATCATCCCCTCGCTGCTCGGTCACCTCGACGTCGGCCACGAGGTGGCGCTGGCGGTGGTCGGGGACGAAGGGGATTACGTGCTCGGGACGGAGTCGCCTGTGCGCGAGACCCTGGCGATGCAGACGCTCGCCGATCCGTTCGACTTCTGGCGCGTCGCCCTGGGGCCGCGTGATCCCGGGCCCGCGGAGCGTCGCATGGGCTTCCGCACCGGGCTGTGGATGGCGACGATCTGCGTGCTCCTGCTCATGATCGTCGGCGGCGCCGCGGTGTCGCTGCGGCGGGCCCAGCGCCAGGCCCAGCTCGCCCGCGCGCGCGCCACGTTCGTCTCCAATGTCTCGCACGAGTTGCGGACCCCCATCGCCTCCATCAAGATGTTCTCGGAGTTGCTCGAACGCGAGCTCCAGGACGAAGACGGACGTCCGGCCGCGAAGCGCTCGGCGTCGCTGCCCCAGTACCTGGGACTCATCCGGCACGAGTCCGACCGCCTCGCCCGCTTGATCGAGAGCGTGCTGGACTTCTCCCGGCTGGAGCGCGGCGGACGCACGTTCCGCTTCGAGCTGTGCGATCCCGCCGAGGTGTTCGAGACCGCCGTGGAGTCGTTCCGGCCACGCGCGGAGGCCGAGGGGTTCCAGCTCCAGGTCGAGCTGGCGGAGGCCCTGCCTCCGCTCCGGCTCGACACCGACGCGATCTGCCAGGTGGTGCTGAACCTGTTGGGGAACGCCGTCAAGTACAGTGACGCGGTGAAGGAGATCCAAGTGCGAGCGAGCCGGGAGGGTGCCTGGGTGGTGCTCGACGTCGAGGACCGTGGGATCGGGATCGCGGCGCGTGACCTCGCGCGCGTGTTCGACCAGTTCTATCGCGTCGACCAGCGGCTCGACAGCGGGCACGGCGGCGGCCTGGGGCTGGGGTTGACGCTCGCCCGCGCCATCGCGCGCGCTCACCACGGCGAGATCCTCGTGCACAGCGAGCCCGGGCGCGGCTCGACGTTCCGGGTGCTGCTGCCGATCCCCCAGGAGCCGGCCGGGCGTGCGGTTCCGGCGCCGTCCAGGCGGCCGGCGGAGGCAGGCCGATGAAGCGGATCCTGATCGTCGAGGACGACGCCGCCCTCATGCTCGGGCTCACGAGCGTGATCGGTGACGAGGGCTACGAGCCGCACGCGGCGCGCACGGGCCCTGAAGGCCTGCGCCTGGCCAAGGAGCTCAGGCCCGACCTGATCGTGCTCGACATCATGCTGCCGGGCATGAGCGGCTTCGAGATCTGCAAGCGCGTCCGCGACGAGCGCATCCCGTCCAAGGTGCTGATGCTCACCGCCAAGGACGAGGAGGACGACAAGATCTTCGGGTTCGAGCTGGGCGCCGATGACTACCTGACCAAGCCGTTCAGCCTGCGCGAGCTGCTGGCCCGCATCCGCGCCATGCTGCGGCGCGACGACGTCCCCGCGGCCACGCCGCCCGCCCCCGAGACCGGGGACCGGATCGCGTTCGGGGACGTGGTCGTGGACTTCAAGCGCCGCGAAGTGAAGCGGGGCGGGGAGCTCCAGGAGCTCACGAACCGGGAGTTCCTGCTGCTCGAGTACCTGATCCGCCATCCCGGCGAGGTGCTCACGCGCGAGCGCCTGCTCGAGGAGAACTGGGGCTACGGCGTGCATCCCACGACGCGCACCGTGGACAACCACGTGCTGCGGTTGCGCAAGCACATCGAGCCCGATCCCGAGAATCCGATCTACCTGAAGACCGTGCGCGGCGGCGGCTACCTCTTCGACCTCGACGGCACGCATGGCTAGCCTCGGCGTCGCGTTGCACGGCGTGCGCCTGAACCTCCATTCCGAGCACGCGCCGCTCATGGACTACGTGCGCGAGCACCTGGGCGGTGCGGCCGGGCCGGCCACGACCCCGCTCGCCGACGCGGACCTCGAGGTGCGCTGCCTGTGGACGGAGGGCGAGCTCGACGACCACGCGAGCCCCGCGCTGCTTCTCTCCGAGTCCCCACCCGTGGGCCCGCTCGAGCGGATCGGGAAACGCATGCTCGGGAGCGCCGACGAGCTGCTGTGGCTCGACCCTCAGCGCATGCTCGGCCTCCAGCTGCGCGTGCGCCGTCGCGAGCGCGGCTGGGAGTTCATCGTCGCCTACCGTTATCACCCCGGCGCGAAACACAGGCACGATGCCCAGGAGTACGAATACAAGAAGTTCTTCAGCCTCATGAGCTACCTCGTCCACTACCCGGTGTTCTGGCACCTCGAGCGCACTCGCGGCTTCGCGCTCGTGCACGCCGCGGCCCTGGGGACGGGGATGGGCGCGGTACTGGTCGGCGGGCTCGGGGGCGTGGGGAAGACGACGCTGTCGATGGCGCTGTCGCGGCAGCCGGGGTTCACGCTCGGCGCCGAGAACCTGTCGCTCACGGACGGTGCGACCGTGCTTCCCGTCCACGAGCCCATCCGCCTGGATCCCCGGAGCCTGGAGCTGCTGGGCGAGATGCGTGGTCTCACGCCCATGCGCTTCCCCTCGGGCCTCAAGGAGAAGCACCTCTTCCACGTCCGGCCTGCGGACTCGGACCCGCCGTGGGCGCCGCGCGCGCTCTACCTGCCGCACTTCTCGGAGCGCCGCGTCACCCGGCTCTCGCCGGGTGAGGCCGCCGAACGTTTCATGGCGATGAACCGATTGACACTCGAGGTGGACGACTACGTCTGGTTCGCCTCCGCGCTCGACCTCCACTGGCCGAGCCCCGGTCTCACGGCGCGTCGCACGAGCGTCGTCGAGGCGCTGACGCGCCGCGCCGCCTGCTTCGATCTCGGTGTGGACCCGACGGCCGGTGTCGCCGCCGCAGTAGCGGACGTACTGGGTTCACTGGATTGAAGCGCAGGTCCCGCACGGGCGAGACCTGATTTTTACGCAAGAGATACCCGGTTCAGACACGGGCGCCGCTGCGCTGGTCGCACACTCGTGCACAATGAGTGACGGCGATCCGAGGCGATCCGAAGGGCGCCGCGGCGAAGTCCCGAACTTCCACACCTCGAACCGGAGACGACCATGAGCTCACGGAGACTTGTACTTCTGATCGGGTGCGCGGCCGCGCTGGGCGCGGCCACCGCGTGGGCGCAGCAACAGGGCGGACAGACCGGACGCGCCGGCTCGCCGGCGGAGCTCATGTCGGCGCTCAAGGTGGGGCAGTGGGTGAAGATCGAAGGGCCCGCGGCGAGCGCGCCCATCGTGCAGTGCACCCAGGCCAAGATGCTGACCGGCGACTTCCTCGACGGCGACTGGCAGATCTCCGCCGACGTGCGGCGGGTGGATCCCGCGAGCCGCACGTTCATGGTCTACACCATGCCCTGCAAGCTCGCCCAGAACTGCACGTTCAAGAGCAAGACCGACCCCGCGTTCACGAGCCTCGCGCAGCTGAAGCCGGGCATGTACGTGAACGTCGAGGGCACGTTCCTGCGCGACGGCACGCTGCTCGCGAACAAGGTGAGCGACAAGGCGAGCGAGCTCGACACCAAGCCGGACCACAAGGGGAGCGTCCGGCTGCGCGGGCGGATCGACAAGCTGAACCCGTCGGCGATGACCGTCACCGTCATGAACATCACGTTCCAGGTCAACAGCCACACCCAGGCGAAATCGGTGATCCGGTGATGTCGCGACGCGCCGCACGCGTTCTCTTCACACCGTACCCCCGGGACCCCTCATGACCAGGCCGCTCGTATTCGCCGTCATCGCAGCGCTCGCTTCGGCGAGCCTCGCTGCCGGCGCCACCGCGCCCCGCGAGGCAAGCCCCGCGGAGCCGCCGATGGTGTTCACGCGGCCGCTCAGGCTCCCCGAGTGCATCGACTTGGCACTCCGCAACAACATCCCGCTCCGGGTGGCGCGGGCCGACCTCGCCCGGGCCCACGGCGGGTACGTGTCGTCGCTGGCGAAGTTCACGCCCGTCCTGAGCGGCGGCGCGAGCCAGCAGCACACCACCGACCGGCTGCTGTCGGCGCCCGACAGCTCCGGCCCGCTGCCGGAGGAGCGGACGATCTCCGAGAAGCACGTGATGAGCGGCGGCATCCGCCAGGAGATCCCCGGCGGATTGAAGCTCGACATCACCCAGGAGCTGGGCCCCGACGACGCCCTGCCGAGCAAGTCGCGGAACCGGCAGTTCCAGGCCACGGCGACGCAACCGCTGCTGCGGGGCGCCGGCCTCACCGCGTCGATGGCCGACCTGCGCGGCGCCACCTACGACGAGAAGGCAGCCGAGGCCGACTTCCGGGACCTCGAGCGCCAGACGATCCTCGACGTGAAGCTGGCCTACTACGCCGCCATCCGCGACGTGGAGCTGCTGCGCGTCGCGCAGTCGACGCTCAATGCCGACTCGCTGCTCGTGGAGGCCTCGAATGCCATGGTCGAGGCCAAGGTGGCCTCGCGCCGCGACGTGCTCTCGGCGAGGATCCGGCTCGCCGACGACTTGAGCACGGTGGTCGCTGCCGAGCGCGATGAGCTGGGTTCGCTCGATGTGCTCAAGGACGTGATGGGCATCCCGCTCGAGACCACGGTGGCGATCTCCGACACCTCCCTCGACGCCCACATCGTCACCCTCGACGAGACGAAACTGGTGCAGCGCGTGATCGCGACGCATCCGTCGCTGGAGAGCGCGGAGTTTGCGATCCGTCGCAGCCGTCTCGACCTCACCGTGGCGCAGAACGCGCGGCTGCCGCAGGTGGATCTCCAGGCCTCCTACTTCCAGGACTTCGGGCAGAAGTTCGACACCGGCGACATCGGTCGTGGCAGCGGCTGGGTCGCGTCCGTGAACCTGCTCTATCCGCTGTTCGACCGCTCCGCCGAGGGCGACGCGATCGCGCGCCGTGCCGAGCTCGCCCAGGCGAAGGACCGGCTGAAGATCCTCGAGCGGCAGCTGACGCTGCGCGTGCGCGAGATCGTGCGCACCGTGCGCAGCAGCGCCGAGGAGATCAAGGCGATCCAGCAGACGATCGATGCGGCGGACGACAAACTGCAGTTCGCGACGGCGATGTTCAACCTGGGACGGGCTTCGAACCTGGACATCACGGATGCGCGCTCGGACCTGGTGAGCGCGCGCACGAAGATGGTGAAGAAACTGGTGGATTACAACGGCCAGCTGGCGCTGCTCGAGAGCCTGACCGGAGAACCGGTCGGACGATGAGCCGCCGGCCGCGAAGAGGTGCGGCATGAGCACTCCGATGTGGATCGAACGTGTAGCGGCCCCGCCCCGTCGTGGGTGGGAGTTCCTCGTCGCCCGCTACGGAACGCGCAACGCCTGGGTCGCGGCCGGCACCACGGCCGTGCTGCTGCTCGCGGCGGCGTTCTGGGCGATCGGGAGCACGAGCGCGGGCTCGCGCGTCCCCACCACGCGCGTCCGGCGCGAACCGGTGACGATCAAGGTCGTCGAGTCGGGGGACCTGCGCGCCAAGGACCAGGTGACGGTGAGCGCCATCAACGACAAGCAGATCCTATGGCTCTGCCCCGAGGGCAAGTACGTGCACGTGGGCGACACGCTCGTCGTGTTCGAGTCCGCGAAGTACGTCATCTCCACGGACGAGGCGCACTCGGCCTACCTCGTGGCCAGGGCGCAGCTGGAGCAGAAGCAGAACGACCTCGAGGCGCAGAGGGCGAAGGAGGAGGCGGCGCGGCAGCGCTACGAGTCGCTGCCCGAGCTGGAGAAGAAGGGCTTCGTCATGGACAGCGAGGTGCAGCAGGCGAAGCTCGCCTGGCAGGAGCTCCAGTCCACGACGCGGTCGTCCCAGGCGGAGGTGAAGGCGGCGCAAGCGAACGTGGACCGGGCCCAGAACGCGGCGGACCAGGAGATGCGCAAGCTCAAGGAGGGGGTCATGCTCGCTCCCCGCGCCGGTCTGGTCGTCTATGCCACGAGCGGAACGCCGGAGGACTCGAAGAAGATCTCCGTCGGCATGGTGCCGTTCCAGGGCCAGGACCTCATGTACCTGCCGGACGTCTCCAGCATGCTGGTCGACACCGAGGTGGGCGAGATCGACCTGGCGAAGGTGCGCGTCGGCGAGACCGCTGTCGTGATGCTCGACGCCTACCCCGGCGTGCAGTTCAAGGGCGAGGTGGTCACGGTCGCGAACCTCGCCAAGCGGAAGGTCAGCCGCACGAGCGGCAAGCAGACCGGCGCCAAGGTGTTCGACGTCACCGTGCGCGTGGTCGCCAACGACCCTCGCCTCAAGCCGGGGCTGAGCGCGACCGTGGAGATTCTCAGCAACCAGTATCCGGAGGCGCTCACGGTGCCGCTCGAGGCCGTGTTCTACGACGAGAACGAGAAACCGTTCGTGTACGTGCGCAAGCACGGCAAGGTGGAGGAGAAGCCGGTGAACATCGCCGACAGCAACGACCGGGTGGCGGTGGTGAAGAACCTCGCGCTGAACGAAGAGGTGCTGCTCGCGCCTCCGGGCTCGCTCTGAGCGCGGGGATCCCATGCTCGCACCCTCGGAAGCCTGGCGGATCGGCCTCGACAACCTCCGCAACCACAAGCTGCGCTCGCTGCTCACCACGCTGGGCGTGATCTTCGGCGTCACCGCGGTGGTGTCGATGCTCTCGATCGGCGAGGGCGCGAAGCGGGCCGCGGTGGAGCAGATCAAGCTCCTGGGGACGAACAACATCCGCATCCGCCGCCTCGACCTTACGCCGCAGCAGGCGGAGGAGGCCGACCGGATGCAGTCGGACGGCCTCACGCACCGCGACGGCGAGATCATCCGCACCAACCTGCCGCACCTGACCGGGGTGTGTCCGCTCCGCTTCCTCGACGAGGAGGTCGCGCGCGGGGCGCGGCAATCGAGCGGCCGCGTCATCGGCACCGGCGTGGACTACGCCCAGGTCACGAACTTCAAGCCTGCCGAGGGCCGCTTCCTCGCCGCGCTCGACGAGCACCTCGCCAAGCGTGTCTGCGTCATCGGCCAGGACGTGGAGAACGAGCTGTTCGGCCAGGGCAACGCCATCAACCGGCGCATCCGCATCGGCGACGACTGGTTCACGGTCGTGGGCGTGATGGAGCAGAAGAAGGTGCGCAAGGGCGGCACGAGCGTGATCGCCGTTCGCGACATCAACAAGGACATCTACATCCCGATCGCCACCGCGCTCGCGCGCTTCACCGACGCCGACCGGCCGGACATGGTGGACGAGATCGCGGTGCGGGTGTCGAGCGAGAACGAGGTGATGCCGATCGCCGACGTGCTCAAGCGGACGCTGTCGCGCACGCACCACAACGCGAAGGACTACGAGATCGTGATCCCCGCCGAGCTGCTGGCGCAGAGCCAGCGCACGCAGCGGCTGTTCAACATCATCATGGGCTCGATCGCCGCGATCTCGCTGCTCGTGGGCGGCATCGGCATCATGAACATCATGCTCGCGAGCGTCACCGAGCGCACCCGGGAGATCGGCATCCGCCGCGCCGTGGGCGCCACCCGCCGCGACGTGCTGAGCCAGTTCCTCAACGAGACCGTGCTCGTGAGCGTGGCCGGTGGGCTGATGGGCATCGTGCTCGGCGTGATCATGGCGAAGGCGATCAACCTGTTCGCGGGCTGGGAGACCGTGATCTCGCTGGCGGGTGTGCTGGTGGCGTTCACCATCTCGGCGGCCGTGGGCATCGTGTTCGGCATCTACCCGGCGCGGAAGGCGGCCGAGCTGGACCCGATCGAGGCACTGCGCTACGAGTGAGCGCGGCTCGCGCGCGCGTTTCTCGTACCGCGGGCCAGTTCGCGTGTGTACCATGGGCGTGCGCCGGGGCACGGAAACTCGATTCACAGCTTTCGGCGGAACCCAGTGCTGGAGTCGACGCATGATCCCCCGGACGACCGCCGCCGCGGCGCGCCTCGCGTTTGCCTTAGGGCTGATCGCGTTCCGGGCCGAGCCCGCCGGCGCCCAGGCCATCGGCTACTCGTTGTCGCCGGGGAGCGAGTTCCGGACCGGCTGCTTCGAGCCGCCGTGCGCCTGCGGCCCCGTGCAGAACTCGATGACGGGCACGTTCGCGCTCATCCGGCGACCCTCGACACCGCCGTTCGCGAACTATGACGTGGTCGGGGTGCATTGGTTGGTGCAGTTCCCGGTGGGTGTCGTGACCATCACCGGTGCGGGCAGCTATCGCGTCGGCGGCTCGGGCGTCGTGCAGCAGCAGCTCTCGCTCGA
>Ga0070688_100000365_pt1 | contig 22933 bp, 23 predicted proteins | sample KBSS13HmetaG_FD_64679 | JGI IMG/M metagenome (GOLD analysis project Ga0070688, IMG submission 64679) | Switchgrass rhizosphere microbial communities from Kellogg Biological Station, Michigan, USA - KBS S1-3H metaG | ecosystem: Host-associated > Plants > Roots > Rhizosphere ...
CCGCGCTCGCGCAGCTTGTCCTCCACCTCCTCGGCGATCGCCTTCACCTGCGGCTCGGAGGCGCCCGAGCAGATGAGGAAGTAGTCGGCGACGCCCTCGAGGCCGGACAGGTCCAGGCCCACGAGGTCGGTGGCCTTCTTGGACGCGGCGGCGGCGGCCGCGACGCGCAGCAGCTCGGGCGCGGCCAGGCCTGCCCTATGGCGTGAAGGCGGAATCATGGCGCCAGCGCGGGGCTCAGTGGTCACGCTGCACGGCGTAGTCCACGGCCGCATCCAGCGCGCGCCGCGCCGTGCTCGCGCGCTCGCCGGCCAGCAGCTCGCGCGACTCCTCGGCGAGCGCCGCGGCGCGCTCGCGCGCGTAGCGGAAGCCGCCCGTGCGCTCGATCAGCGCGGTCAGGCTCGCCCACTGCGCCTTCGTCCACCGCTTGCGGCCCGCGAGCGACCGCAGGCGCTTGCGGTCGCGCTCGTTCGCCAGGCGCAGCGCCGCGATCAGCGGCAACGTCACCTTGCCCTCGACGAGGTCGTAGCCCACCGGCTTGCCGGTCACGCCGGGATCGCTCAGGTAGTCGAACAGGTCGTCCACGATCTGGAACGCGATCCCCACCTTTTCGCCGAAGCGTCGGTAGCGCTCGCGGCGCGACAGGTCGCGCGCACCGCCGTTCAGGCCGGCGCCGATCTCGGTGGCCGCGCCGATCAGCGAGCCGGTCTTGGCCCGGATCAGGTCCTCGTACTGCGCCTCGGTCACGTCGAGGTCGAACGCGTGCTGGAACTCGAGCGCCTCGCCGCACGACATCTCGCTCACCACGCGCGCCATGATGCTCATCGCCGTGTTGTGGCCGTTCTCGACCAGCATCGACATGGACTGGGCGTAGAGGTAGTCGCCCATGATGATCGCCATCTCGTCGGTGAAGAGCCCGTTCACGGTCGGCATGCCGCGCCGCAGGTGACTGCGGTCCACCGAGTCGTCGTGGATCAGCGCCGCGGCGTGCACCAGCTCGACCACGGTCGCGCACACCACCGCGTCCTCGCCGAGGTGGCCGCGGAGCTTGGCGGTGAGCAGCAGCAGGGTCGGGCGGAACTTCTTGCCACGCGTGGCGAGGACGTGGCCGCCGACCTGGTTCAGGATCGGGATCGGCGTCCTGAACAGGCCTTGCAGGCGGTCCTGGACCATTTCGAGCTGGCGGCGCACGGGCCGCTGCAGCGCGACGATGCTCGGATCAGCGCTCATGGGCCGGAGGGCCTCGAAGTCGGCGGGTGGCGGTAGGCGAAAGAAAAGGCGCGACGCAGGATACGGACGGGTCAGGACGCGGTCAAGCGATGCCGCGCTCCGCGCGCATGCCGTCCAGGCGCTGGAGCAGCGCCGCGCGGCTGTTGAGCGCCGGTTGCTCGATCACCTGCTCGAGCAGCGCGGCGAGCACGCGGCCCACCTCGGGCCCCGGCGGCAGGCCGAGCGCGCGCATGACGTCGTCGCCGTCGACCGCGAGCTGGTGGACCGAGAGCGCCGAGGCCTCGCGCAGCACGCGCTCGATGCGCTTCGCCATCGCCTCGAGCCGCCGCGTGTCGGGACCTCGCGTGCCGTTGCCGAGCGCGTCGGCCAGGCGCAGGTCGAAGAGGTCGGCGACGTTCTCCACCCCCACGCGGCGGATGAAGCGGCGCACGGCGGCATCGCTCCACGTCGCCTGGAAGTCGAACATGTGCTCGCGGATCAGGTGCACGATGCGCGCCCGGGACTCGTTCGGGAACCGGAGTGTCGCGAGCCGCGCATCGGCGAGCCTGGCACCCAGCTCGGCGTGGCCGTAGAACGTGCCCTCGCCTGCGCGCTCGACCCGCGTGCCCGGCTTTCCGATATCGTGGAGCAGCGCCGCCCACCGCACCTCGGGCTTCTCCGCTGCTGCGGCGTCACAGGAGTAGAGCGAATGGAAGTAGACGTCGTAGGCATGGAAACGGTTCTGCGGCACGCCGCGACAGGCCGCGAGCTCGGGCAGCCAGCGCGCGAGCAGTCCGGCCTCGCGCAGGATCTCGAACCCGCGCGACGGCCGGGGCGCGCCCATGAGCCGCTCGAGCTCGCTGTGCACGCGCTCGACCGCGAGCGCCCCGACGCGGTCGTGAACACCCGCGAGCGCCGCGCGCGTCTCCGGGTCGGGATCCATCTCCAGGACCGCGGCCAGGCGCGCCACGCGCAGGGGCCGCAGCGCGTCCTCGCGGAAGCGCTCGAGCGGGTCTCCGACCGCTCGGAGCCTGCGCCTGAGAATGTCGCGTGCGCCGCCGTGCGGATCGAGCAGCCGGCCGTCCGCGATCGAGTACGCCAGGGCGTTCACGGTGAGGTCGCGGCGGGCCAGGTCCTCGAGGACGTCGCGCGTGAACCAGACCTGGTCGGGGCGTCTCGCGTCGCTGTACTCGCCCTCGCGGCGGAACGTCGTGACCTCGAGCTCCAGGCCCTCCCAGAGGACGAGCACGGTGCCGTGACGCTCGCCCACGCCCTCGACCCGCGGGAACACCGCGCGGACCTGGTCCGGTGTGCGGTCGCTCGCCACGTCCCAGCGCACGGGCTTCGTCGCCGGGGCGGGCACCCGGCCGAGCAGCACGTCGCGCACCGAGCCGCCCACGAGCCAGGCCTGGTGCCCGTCCGCGGCCAGCCGCGCGAGCGCGAGCTCGAGCGGCTCGGGCCAGGCATGGGCGCGCAGCCGCGCCTCGGCCCGCCGGCGCGCACCCTCGGCCGTGAAGCTCGTGAGCCACGTCAGCATGCGTGGGTGCTCCTCCTTGCGTTGCTGGCGATCGTGTCCGGCGCCCGTCCGGCTTGCGGGCAGCCGCCGTCGGAGCCGCCTGACACGCTCGCACAGTCCGTGAGCCCGCTCCAGAACCCGGAGATCGCTCGCGACTCGATCGCGTCCTTCCCGCCGCCGCGCGTGCGCGCGTGGCAGGTGGGGCTCGCGCGCGGCGACCGACTCGAGCACGCGAGCCTGTCGTTCGCGCTCGCCTCGGCCGTGATCATCGCCACGCGCAGCCGCTCGGCGGGTGCGGCCACCGCGTTGGCGCTCGGCCTCGGCAAGGAACTCTGGGATGGCCGGCGCGGGCACTTCGATCCCGTCGACCTCGCGGCCGACGCGGTCGGCGTCGGCCTCGCGACCGTGCTGGTCGAGCCGCGCGGACCTTGATCCGCCGAGCGGCCGGCCGGGATCAGTTGATGCGGCCCCCGCCTCCCCCGCTGCTCGTCGACGACGGCTCGGCGGGCTTCGAGCCGCCGTTCAGGCCGGCCACGAGCACGCCCGCGAGCACGGTGCCGCCGATCAGGCTGGTGCGGGCCCAGTCGACCTTGCGCGTCGTCAGCCGCTCGATGTCGTCGAGCGCCAGGCGCAGCGTGACGCCCTGGTCGACGGGACCTTCCACGTCGCTGCGGCTGCGATACCCGGTCAGCGAGTCCGAGGTGAACGAGGCGTAGTCGAACTCATAGACCAGTCCATCGCGCGTCTCGACGCGCACGCCGTGGCGTTCGTGGACGTGGTCGTAATCATTGCGCGGGATCTCGCGCAGGGCGGTGCAGCCATTCGCGGCGAGCAGCAGCGCGAGCACGGCCACACTCTGGGCCCGGGAGCTTCTCATCCAGTTTCCTTCCTCACCCGGTGGGACCCCGGTCGACGGGGGTGCACCCATCAGAGTATTCGGCCGCCGGGAGCGGAGCAAGCGTCACGACGGGGTAAAGCGTGGTCCCGGCGCGGCTTCAGTCCCAGAGCAGCAGCCGGCCGCAGCCCTGGCAGACGTGGAGCTGGGCCTCCCCGGGGGGCGGCGCGGCCGAGGTCGGCAGCGTCAGCCGGCAGCCGAGGCAGACGCGATTGCGCACCGCCGAGAGTCCTCGCCCATAGCGACCCAGCGAGCGCTCGTAGAGATTGAGCCAGCGGCGGTCCAGCTTGCCCGCCAGCCGCTCGCGTTCACGCACGAGCGCGGGCGCGGGGCCGAGCGTATAGCCCATGCGCCGGAGCCGGCCGCGGCGCGTGTCGTCGTGCGTCTGCGCCAGCAGCACGTCGAGGTCGTGCAGCTCGAGGAAGCCCTCCACCGCGCTCATCGGGGCAGCTCGCGCAGCATCAGTGACAGCGTCGGCAGGTCGCGGCGCTCGAGCAGGCGCTGGCGCTGGCGCTGCAACCGCAGCGCGCTGGTCACCGCCTCCATGCGGCGGTAGTGCAGTTCCTCCGACGACTCACCCGGCGTGAGCACGAGCGCGGCGATCTCGACGTCGACGCCGACCTCGTCGTCCCAGTCGAGACCCTTGCCCGAGAACCCGACGAGCACGAGCGGCGCGCGCACGCACCACGACCACGCACCGGTCACGGCGTGCCCGCGTCCGAGCGCGGTGCTGCCGAGGCGCTCGCGTCGCTGCAACAGCGTCTCGAGCAACGCCGGATGACGCACGGCCTGATGCTCGACCGCACACTGGACGAGCTGGTGGAGTGCGGATTCGCGGCGACGGTGCCGCAGTTCGAGGAGGTCGAGCGAGGTGTCGGTAAGTGGGGAGATCTCGGCGATTGCCATGGACTTCTGTTGCCCTCCCTCGCGACGTCCGCGAGCGTAACAGATGGGAGGCGCGAAGGCGGTGGCGATTTCGCCTGAGAGCGCGGCGAGCCGCGGCGCTCCCCGAGGCTCAAGCCGAGCGCGAAGTCAGTGCGCTAAGCGGCTGGGGCCGGAGCGCTTGAAGCCCGGCGCCTGCGCAGGAACCAGGCCGCGAGCCAGGCCCCGCCCCATCCGAGCGCGAGCGCGAACAGCACGTCGGAGAGCCAGTGGCGGTCCAGGTAGAGTCGCGAGACGGCGACGATCAGCGCCGCGAGCCACGCCGGGATCGCGGCGCGCCGCCAGCGCCGCGCGATCACCGCCGCGACCGCGAACGCGTTCGCCGCGTGACTCGACGGGAACGACGAGTTGCGGCGGTTGCTGTCGCCGTCGGGTCGCGTGCGTCCCACGCACCACTTGAGCGTTTCCACGGTCGCGTTCACCGGCAGCAACGCCAGCACGCTCTCGAGCACGAACGCGCGCCCCGAGGCACCCGCGAACAACGCGACCGCGCCGCCGGCGAGCAGCACGACGCGGCTCCGCTCGCTCGCGAAGCGCATCGGGGCCTCGAGCGCAGGCGAGCGATGCGCCTGCACCCAGCCGCGCACGGCGTCGTCAACCGGCTGCCCCGGCCACGCGAGCGCGAACGACAGCAGCGCGACGCGGAGGGTGGCGCTCACTGCCGGCCCAGCACCCACAGCGCGCTCTCGGGCAGCGTCCCCTCGAGGTCGCTCGCGGCCTGGACGGCCACGGCGCCCGTCGCCACGCCGCGCACGCGCACGACCTGTCCCGAGTCGAGCGTCACGCCGGTGGGTGGCAGCGGCACCGTTGCCCGCACCACGGCGAGCGTCTGGCCCGCGCGCCAGGCGGTCTCGAGCGGGAACCAGGCGCCGGCCACGCACGCCGCGACGGCGAGCGTCACCGCCCAGCGCCGCCGCGGCCAGGTGACGCCGCTTCCGGCCGCGAGCAGGAACGCGAACAGCGCCCACTCGAACGAGCGGAACGGCAGCGCCCGCCCGGGTGCGCCCACGAGCCCGCCCGCATCGCGCACGCGCATCGCGATCGACTCGATCGCGGGATCGCGCGCCTCGCGCCGGTCGCCGCGCAGCGTCCACACCGTGGCCGCGGCCACGTCGTCGCGTCCGAGCGCGCCCCAGGCGAGCCGCGCCGCGAGCGCGGGGTCGCCCGGCGCCTCGTCCCAGAGCCGCGTCCACTCGGCTTCCGCGGCCGCCACATCGCCGCCGCGCGCGCGCTCGTCGGCCGCGGCTGCACGCTCCGCGAGCCGGCCACCCAGCGACATCGGCAGCGACAGCACGGCCACGATCACGCCGACCGCGGCGAGTCCCGCCGCGCCGGCCTGCAACGGCCAGCGCTCGATCGGCGGCGGCATCGAGGCCCCCAGCTCCTCGACAAGGATACGGCGCACCTCCTCCTCGCGGTCGGTGCGCCCGCCGAAGCGTGCGGCGGAGATGGTCTCGCGCACGCGCAGCAGCGGCCGACCGCGGTCCTCGATCCACGCCGCCACCTCGTCCGCCGTGCGCCAGAAGTCGGACCCGCGCGCGAGCCCCACGACGCGCAGCCACTCGCGCTGGCGCGCGCGCTCCGCGGCCGACGCATCCGGTCGCTGCGATCGCCGCCAGCATTCGGCGGAGAGCGCCACGAACGCGCCGCCCAGGAGCGCCAGCAGCGGCCACGCCGCACGGCCGCCGGGGCGCGCCGGGTGCGAGCGGAATGCCGCCGGCATGCCGCCCATGTCCTCGCCGTCGGCGCCCGCGCGCGTGCTGAGCACGTCCAGGTCGAGCTCGGGCGGCGTGTCGGCGACGTAGCGCGACGCCGCGGGATCGAACCACGCCATGCTCGGCGCCGTCACGCGCAGGTGGCCGGCGCGTCGCGGCAGCAGCGTCCACAGGAAGCTCCGACGGCCGCGGCCCAGCGTGCCCGCGGCGGGCAGGCTGTCCTCGACCGAGGCGGAGAACACCTCGAAGTCGTTCGGCGCGTAGGCCGGCGCGCGCAGCAACGGCAGGTTGCCGACGCCGCGCACGTCGAGGCGCGCGGTGATGGCCTGGTCCCGGCTCGTGTGCGAGCGGTCGGCGTTCCAGTCGAGCTCGAACACACCCACGCCGCCATCGAACCCGGCCGGTGCGTTCGAGGGCAGCGGGCGCACGCTCACGCGCAGGCTCTCGCTCCGCACCTGCACCGGCATGCCGGCGAGGCTCGCGAACGGGTCGAGCAGGCCGCTCGGCGTCGGCGTCACCACGCCGCGTGCGGGCGAGACCGTGGCCGGGCCCGGCGCGAGCGGGTAGAGCCGCAGCGCGCTCTCGGTGACGATCACCGTTCGCCGGCCCTCGCGGGACTCGTAGCGCGAGAGGTCGCTCCAGGTCTCGGCCCAGAACCCCGGCGTCCCGGGCGGATCGTACTGGCTGTCCTCGGACATGTTCGCGCGCTGGATGAGCTGCACGCGCAGCCGGCACGCCTGGCCCACGACCGGCGCGCTGGGTTCGAGCGTGAGGACGAGCGAGGCGACATCGCCCGCCGCTGAGCGAGGCGACGAGCGCGCGCTCGCCGCATGGCCCGCGGGAGCGCTCGTCCCCCCCGCCCCCGCGCCCGCTGCGGCGCGCCCGGCCCGGCCCTGGCGGGCGGGCGCATCGACGACGACGAGCGTCACCTCGAGCGCGCGCGTGACCCGGCCGGCCGTGACGCGGATGGGGCCGATCGGGAACCGTCCCGGCCGCGACGAGGCGATCTCGTAGTGGAACGTCACCTGGCCCACGGTCCGCCCGCTCACGACGTTCGACTGCTGCGAGCGCGAGGTGCCGAGCAGGTCGAGCCCGGACGGCACCGTGAACTGCGGATCGGTGACCGTGCCGGCGGCATCGGTGACCGTGACCACGAGCGACACCACGCCGCCCGCTTCGACCTTCTCCTCGCTCAACCGCGCGGTCACGTCGAACGCGGCGCGCGCGGTCAGCGGCAGCGAGCAGGCGAGCAGCGCGGCGATCGCCGCGGTGCGTGCGAAATCGAGCCGGCGCGCGCTCACCAGTCCTTCCCCCGTTTCTCGCGCGGCGTACCCTCGCGCCGACGGCCACGCTGCTCCTGCCGCTCGAGATCGCCGAGCGAGCCGAGCAGCTCCTCAGCCTGTTTCCGTGACATCGGCTGCTGCATGCCGGGCGCGGGCGGCGCCTGCGCCTGTGGCGACTGCGACTGGCTGCTGGACGGCGGCGGCTGCGTGGACTGCGCCGAGCCCTGGCCGGCCTTCGGGTCCTGCGGCTGCGGCGGGCTCTTGTCGTTGGGCTTCGAGTCGTCCGGTTTCGGCGACGGGGGCTTCGCGCCGTCGTCCTGCTGGCGCTTGAGCCATTCGTAGTTCCAGCGCGCGTCGGCGTCGTCGGGCGAGCGCTCGAGCGCACGCCGGAGCTCGCCCAGGGCCTGGTTCACGTCACCGCGGCGGCCGAGCAGCGTGCCGAGGTTGTAGCCGCTCATCGCGCCGGCGACATCCGGACGCGCCGCGAGGTGCGAGAGCTGGCGCTCGACGCTGTCGTCGGGCGCGCGCTGCGCGCGGGCCGCGGCCCAGTTCGCGAGCAGCGCGGCGGGCGGTCTTTGCTGGCGCGCGCGGCGCGCGTAGAGCGACTCCGCGCGCGCCCAGTCGCGTCGCCGGAACGCCTCGTCGCCGCGCGCCCACGCGCTCTGGCCGTGGGCGCTCGCGGGAACGAGCACCAGCAACACCAGCGCGGCGGCGGCGCTGGTCGTCGCCGGCGCCGGCTTGCCCGGCCGCGCGGGGGCGGCGAGCGCGGGCGGGCTCGCGGCCGGGGCCGCGGCGGACGCTGCCTTCTTGCCGCGCGCGCGCAGCATCGGCTCCGACCGGCGCACGATCCGGCGCTTGGGCGAGGCGAGGAAGGCCAGCAACGCGGCCGATGCGAGCAGCGCGCACAGCGGGAAGCGCGCGACCGGCCGCTCCACCAGCCGCGTGCCCTGGCGTGACCGCGCGAGCGAGCCCAGCGCGCTCGCGAGCCGCACCAGCTCCCCGCCCGAGCGCGAGCCCGAGAAGTAGAGCCCGCGCGTCGCGCGCGCGATCTCGCGCAGCAGCGGCTCGTCCAGCCGCGAGCGCACCACCTGGCCATGCTCGTCGCGCTTCATGTCCACCGTGACGCCGGCCACGTCCGCGATCGGGATCACGTCGCCTGCCGGCGTGCCCACGCCCACCGTGAGCACGCGCAGCCCCGCGTTCCGCACCTCGGCCAGCGCCTCGCGCGCGTGGCCCTCGAGGTCCTCGCCGTCGGTCCACACCACCATGGCCTGCTCGTCACGGTGACCGGCGGGCAGCAGCTTCAACCCCGCGCGCAGCGCGCGCCCGAGGTCGCTCCCGGGCTCGCTGACCGCGCCCGGGCCGATCGTCTCCAGCGTCAGCCGCACCGCGGCCTGATCGAGCGTCAGCGGGCACAGGCGCACGGCGTCGCCCGCGAACACCACCACGCCGACGCGATTGCCCGCGAGGTGACCGAGCAGCGCCACCGCCTCGCGCCGCGTCTCCTCCAGGCGCGAGGGCGGCACGTCGCGCGTCTCCATGCTGGCGGAGACGTCGATCACGAACACCACGTCCGAGCCCTGCGACTGACGGCGCACGGCCTCGCGGCCCCACTGCGGCCCGGCGGCGCCGAGGGCGAGCAGCGTCAGCGCCGAGAAGCGCAGCGCGAGCGTGATGACGCGCTGCCGCGGCAACAACTGGAGCAGCAGCCCGGGCAGCGGGCGCTGGCCGAGCAGCAGCTTCACCGAGCGGTCGGCGCGGCCAAGCGCGCGCCACTCGAGGAGCGCGAGCGGCAGCAGCAGCAGCAGGCCGAGGAGGCGAATGGGATGTTCGAAGGACATTTACAGGGCCTCGCTTTCGCTCGGCCGCGCCTGCGCGCTCGCAGCGTTCGAGTGCGCGCTCGGCCGCGCCTGCGCGCTCGCAGCGTTCGAGTGCGCGCTCGGCCGCGCCTGCGCGCTCGCAGCGTCGGATCGCGTGAGGTTGCTCATGGGACCCGGAACGCCCAGGTGGCGTTCGACAGACCGTGGAACGCGAGCAGGATCGCGGCCAGCGCCAGCAGCAGCGGTCCCAGGTCGCGGTATTCGCGGTAGACGAGCGCGCGGATCGGCGCGCGCTCGAGGTGATCGATCTCGGTGTAGATGCTCGACAGCGACGCCGCGTCGCCGGCGCGGAAGAAGCGGCCGTGCGTGCGCCGCGCGATCTCGATGAGCGGCCGGTCGTCCACGCTCACCTCCTGCATGACGCGCGTGCGGCCGAGCTTCGGATCCAGCACCTCGACCGGCACCACCGCGGGACGGCCGACGAGCACGGTGTAGACGCGCACGCCCATCGCGCGCGCGAGGTCGGCGGCGGTGAGCGGGTCGATGGCGCCCCGATTGTTCTCGCCGTCGGTCAGGAGCACGGCCACCTTGCTCGGCGTCTTGCTCTCGCGCAGTCGCTGGACCGCGGTCGCGAGGCCCATACCGATCGCGGTGCCGTCCTCCGCGAGCCCGAAGTCGAGCTGGCTCAGCAGCTCCTGCAGCGTCTCGTGGTCGAGCGTCAGCGGGCACTGCGTGAACGCCGTGGCCGCAAAGCCGACGAGGCCGATGCGGTCGTGCGTGCGGCCCTTGATGAAGTCGCGCGCGGTGGCGCGCGCCACCGCCAGGCGATCGCCGCCCGTCACCGAACCCATGTCGCCGGCGCGCATGCTCGGCGAGATGTCGATCGCGAGCACGATGTCCACGCCGCGCGAGTCCACCTCGCTCTGCTCGAGCCCCTGCTGCGGCCGCGCCGCCGCGAGCAGCGCGAGGCCGAGTGCCGCCCACGGGGTGAGCCGGACCACGAGCCAGAGCCAGCGCATGGGGCCGGGCTCGGGCAGGCTCGTGGCCGAACCCCAGAGCAGCGCCGGCGGCCGCGTGTCGGCGCGACGCCCGCGCCACACGAGCAGGATCGGCACGAGCACGAGCAGCCCCAAGACCCAGGGCCATTCGAACCGGATCATGCGGCCTCCGGGGCGGTCGGCCTGCCGCCCGTTCGGGGCGTCGGCCTCGGGCCAGTACCCGAAGCGGGCCGGCTCATGGCACCGGAAGCCGGTGTGCGCATCGAGCCCGACGATGGCCGGGAGCTCGTGCCCGCCGGCGCGCCTGCCGTGGGTGGCGCCGGCGGCCCGCCGCTGCCGCCCTTCGCCGCGGAGGCGGCCGCACGGGCCGCGGCGGCGCGCGCCGCGGCCGCCTCGGCGTCGAGCCGGCCCTGGGCCACGCGACGCACGTACGCTTCCACCGCCGCTTCGCAGCCCGTGGCCTCGGCCTCGGTGAGCGGCGCGCGCGCGAACTTCACGCGGTCCCAGAGGCCGAGCAGGCCCTCGAGCCGCTCGAGCTCGGCCTTCTCCAGTCGCGATGCCTTGAGTCGCTCGAGCAGCTCGACGCTCGTGTCGCCCGGGCGGGGCGTCGTCACCGTGGCCTCGAGGAAGCGGCGGAGGATCGCGGTCAGCGCCAGCGCGTGCTCGCCGAATCGCTGCTGCTCCGGGAGCTTCTGTGCCCGCAGCGTGAACAGCGCACGCAGCGCCTCGGCCGCCGGGTCGAGCCGCGGCCGCACCGGGGCCGCGACCGGCGCCGACGGGCGGCGGACGGGCTTGCGCACGCGTCGGCGGAGCTTGCGCAGCACGACGAGCCAGGCGGCGAGCAGCGCCGCGCCGACGACGATCGCCACGATCGGCACGCGCTCCCACCACGGCGCGCCGATCGGTCCGTGCAGGCCGCGCAGCGCCTGGTCGCTGTCGGCGGCCGTCACCGTGGGCGCGATCACGACGTGCGCGGTCGGCATCCGGATCGGACCCGACGACTGCGGCATGGGCTCCACGCGCACGAGCGGGCCGGGGATCGCGACGAGGCCGGTCTCGAACACCTGGAGCCGCGCCTCGAACCACACGCTGTCCACTGCCTCGTACGCCGACTGCTTCCACCACGCCGGGTGCGCGCGTCCCGCGCGCAGGTTGGACCACGTGAACGCCCCGCCGCTCTGCGGCGGCTGGAACTGCACCTTCTGCTCGCGGCGGGCGCGGACCACGGCGAGGTAGCGGATCGCCTGGCCGACCCGCGCCGGTGATGGCGAGACGGTGACGCGCGTGCCGAGCCCGCCGCCGGAAAGCCAGTTGACGCCCGACGTCATGCGCGCGCCCGGCAACCTGAGGCCCTCCGGGATCACCAGCGAGTCCAGCGCCACGGTGGGCCGCGGCCGCTCGCGCGCGCAGCTTCCGACCTGCGCCGTCGTGACGGCGTAGAGCGCGAGCAGCGCGAGCGCCGCGCGCAGTCGGCGCGCGAACCGCAGCGGTGCCGTGGTCACGCTCGGGCTCATGCCACGCCCCGCCGCTTGCGGTGGTGGAAGTAGCGGACGAGCGCCGGCACGTAGGGCCGGTCGGTGCGGATCTCCACCACCGGGCAGAGCGCCGCGGACAGCGCCATCTCGGCGAGCCGCCGGCGCTCGCGCGCGCCGGTGGCGTAGCTCTGGCGCAGCGCCGGGCTGCCGGTGTTCACGAGCCGGCGACGGCCGGTCTCCAGGTCCTCGAGCAGCGCCCAGCCCGCGCGCGGCAACTGGTCGTCGGCGGGATCGCGCACGGCCAGCGCCGTCAGCTCGTGGCGCGCGGCCATGACGCGCCAGTCGGTGGCCTGCAGCCGGTCCTCGAAGTCACTGATCCAGAACACCAGCGACCGCCGCTTGAGCGTGCGCGTCAAGAAGCGCGCCGCAGCGCCCAGCCGCGTGCCCCTCGCCGACTCGTGGTCGAGCACGTCGCGAAGGATGCGCAGCAGGTGCACGCGACCGCGCGCCGGCGGCACGAAGTGCTCCACGGAATCCGAGACCAGCGCCATGCCGACGCGATCGTTCTGGCGCACGGCGGCGAAGCCCAGGAGCGCGCACAGCTCCGCCGCCAGCTCGCGCTTCTCCTGGCCGCGCGTGCCGAACAGCATCGAGCGCGAAACGTCCACGACCAGCATCACCGTGAGCTCGCGCTCCTCGACGAAGCGCTTGACGAACGGCTGCCCGAGGCGCGCGGTGACGTTCCAGTCGATGTCGCGCACCTCGTCGCCGGGCACGTAGGGCCGCACTTCCTCGAACTCCACGCCGCGGCCCTTGAACACGCTCTCGGTGCCACCCGAGAACAGGTCCTCGACCAGGCGCCGGCTGCGGATCTCGAGGCGGCGGACTTTTTTCAGCAGGTCCTGGGTCGCCATCGGGGGTCCTTACGGAACGCGCACCTGCTCCAGGATCCGCCGCGCGACCTCTTCGCCGTTCACGCCCTCCGCCTCGGCCTCGTACGAGACCTGGATACGGTGGCGGAGCACGTCCAGAGCCACCGCCTTGACGTCGTCCGGCAGCACGTAGGGCCGCGCGCGCAGCATCGCGAACCCCTGCGCGCCGCGCACCAGGAACAGCGTCGCGCGCGGGGACGCGCCGTACATGATCAGGTGCTCGAGCGAAAGCCCGAAGTCCTTCGGCCGGCGCGTGGCACTCACGAGGTCGAGCACGTACTCCTGGATCTTGTCGTCGACGTAGACGCCCGCGAGCGCCGCGCGCGCCTCCATGACCTGCTCGCGCGTGGCCTGGGGCTTCAGCTCCGGCAGCGACGCCAGCCCGGCCCGGCGCAGGATCTCCTTCTCCTCCCCGCGCTCGGGGTAGTTCACGCGGACCTTGAGCATGAACCGGTCGCTCTGCGCTTCCGGCAGCGGGTAGGTGCCCTCCTGCTCGACCGGGTTCTGCGTCGCGAGTACGAGGAACGGCTCCTCGAGCGGGTGCGTGTCGTCGCCGAGCGTGACCTGCTTCTCCTGCATGGCCTCGAGCAGCGCGCTCTGCACCTTGGCCGGCGCGCGGTTGATCTCGTCGGCGAGCACGATGTTCGAGAACACTGGGCCGCGCTTGGCGGTGAACGTGCCGTCCTTCGGGTTGTACACGAGCGTGCCGGTGAGGTCGGCGGGCAGCAGGTCGGGCGTGAACTGGATGCGCCGGAACTTGAGCGACAGCGCCCGCGCGAGGCTCGAGACCGCGAGCGTCTTGGCGAGGCCGGGCAGGCCCTCGAGCAGGACGTGGCCGCCGGTCAGCAGCCCGATCAGCAGCCGATCGACCATGGCGCGCTGGCCGACCACGGCGCGGCCGACCTCGTCGCGCACGCGGATCATGGATTCACCGGCGCGCTCGACGCGCCGTGCGGCTGCCTGATCGACGGTCATGCCTTCCTTCCTGGAAGGGGTGGGACGGCCCTGTCGCTCACCTCACAACGTGCGGCTCAGAAAGCCGCGCGAGTCTGGCGGCGGTCCCGCCGAGCGTCAAGCGGCGGCGGAACTTGCAGCGCGCGCGGTGCCTGGCGCCGGACCCGAGACCGCGTGGGTCTCGACCCAGCCGGCGAGCACGCTACGGGCATCGGCAAGTCCGTGCGGAAAATCCAGTGTCTCGAGTCGGTCGAGCCGATTGAGCCGGCGCACGATCTCCACCATCACCGCGGCCGCATCCGTGGCCGGCTCGCCGCCGCCCGGGCGGGCTCCGAGCATGAGCTCGTGGACCCGCAGCCGCGCCAGCGGCTCCACGGCCAGGTCCCGCCGGTAGCGCGCGATGGCGAGCGCGAACCAGCGCTCGGCGGCCGCCCGGTCGCCGCGCGCCGCGGCGGACAGCGCGCGGCGGTGGTGGGCCCCGCCCGAGGCGAGCGTGGGCAGCCAGCGGGACGCGAGGTCGGCGAGCGAGGCGAGCATGGGCGTGAGGTCCCGTGGCTTGGGGCGGAGCGCGGAGCGTGAGCGTGCCGCGCGCGCTCTTGCACGGCCGGTGCCAGCGTCCGGTCCCACGCACCCCCGCGCCAGGCACCACTCGCACGACCACGCCGGCGCGGCCACGTTGCGAAACGCGGCGCTGCGACCGCTCAGCCTGCACGCACCCCCGTGCGCACGACCGGTGTCCGCGAGTAGAGCGGGAACGACGTCGCCAGCTCCCGCACCTCGGGTGCGAGATCGCGCGCAAGCGCCTCGTCATCCGGTCGCTCGAGCACGCGCACGATCCAGCCGCCGATCGTGCGCATCTCGGGCACGCCCATGCCGCGCGTCGTGAGCGCCGCGGTGCCGATGCGGATGCCGCTCGTCACCCACGGCTTCTGCGGGTCGCCGGGCACGGCGTTCTTGTTGACCGTGATGCCGACGCGGTGAAGCGCTTCCTCAGCCACCTTGCCGGTCATTCCGGCAGCGCCCGCCCCCGGCGTGCGGCGAAGGTCGACGAGCATCAGGTGGTTGTCGGTGCCGCCCGAGACCAGTTCGAAGCCACCCGCCATGAGCTGGGCGGCGAGCGCCTGGGCGTTCTCGATCACGCGCCGCGCGTAGTCGCGGAAGTCGGGCGACAGCGCCTCGCCGAAGCACGCCGCCTTGGCGGCGATGATGTGCATGAGCGGCCCGCCCTGGAGGCCCGGGAACACGCTCTTGTCCACCTTCTCCGCGAGCTCGGCGCGGCAGAGGATGAAGCCGCCCCGCGGCCCGCGCAGCGTCTTGTGCGTGGTGCTCGTGGCCACCGCGGCATGCGGCACCGGGTCGGGATGGAGCTTCGCGGCGACGAGCCCGGCCACGTGCGCCATGTCCACGATCAGCGTCGCCCCGACCTCGGCGGCGATGGCGCCGAAGCGCGCGAAGTCGAACGCGCGCGGGTAGGCGCTCGCGCCGGCCACGAGGATCTTCGGCCGGTGCTGCTTCGCCAGCCGCTCGACCTCGTCCATGTCGAGTCGTCCGTCCTCCGGCCTCACGCCGTACTGGACCGCCTTCCACAGCCGCCCGGACACGGACACCGGATGGCCATGGGTCAGGTGCCCGCCGTGCGCGAGGCTCATGCCGAGCAGCGTGTCGCCGGGATCGCTCACCGCGAGGTAGGCCGCGACGTTCGCCGACGCCCCCGAGTGCGGCTGGACGTTCGCATGAGCCGCGCCGAACAGTTCTTTCACCCGATCCCGGGCAAGTTCCTCGGCGACATCCACCCACTCGCAGCCGCCGTAGTAGCGCTTGGCCGGCAGGCCCTCGGCGTACTTGTTGGTGAGCACGGACCCGGCGGCTTCGAGCACGGCGTCGCTCACGTAGTTCTCGGACGCGATCAGCTCGAGCTGCGTGCGCTGGCGCTCGAGCTCGCCCGCGAGCGCGGCCGCGAGCTTGGGGTCCTGCTGGCGAAGCGCGCTGGGCACGGAGGCGCCGGGCACGTGGCTCACTTCGAACCCGACCCGGACCCGCGCTGCGCGGGGGTGCCCGCCGCACGGGTTCCGTGCTCGCGCGCCTCGTAGTCGCGGATCTTCGCCACGCGCCGCTCGTGGCGGCCGCCGGCGAACGGCGTCGTGAGCCAGATCCCGAGCCAGCGGAGCGCCGCCTCGAAATCGACGTTCGTGCGACCGCCCAGCGCCAGCACGTTCGAGTCGTTGTCGGTGCGCGTCAGGCGCGCCGTCTCGTCGCTCGTCACCACGGAGGCCCGCACGCCCTCCACCTTGTTCGCCGCGATGCTGGCGCCGATCCCCGTGGCGCACACCACGACGCCGCGGTCGGCGGCGCCGGAGGCCACGCGCTCGGCCACCGGGATCGCGAAGTCCGGGTAGTCGACGCTCGTCTCCGCCGACGAGGTGCCCAGGTCCTGCACCTCGTGGCCGAGCCTCGCGAGCTCGGCCTTGATGCGCTCCTTCAGCGCGTAGCCCGCGTGGTCGCTGCCGATCGCGACGTTCACCGGGTCACGCCCGCGCCGGGGCGGCCGCGCGCGTCACCTTCGTCAGCCAGCCGTGCCGGTCGGGCACGTCGCCGCGGACGATGCCGAAGAACGCCTGCTGGATCGCCTTCGTCACCGGGCCCACGTCGCCCGCGCCCACCACGATGCGGTCCACGGACGTGATCGGCGTCACCTCGACCGCCGTGCCGGTGAAGAACACCTCGTCGGCGATGTAGAGCAGCTCGCGCGGCACCACCATCTCGCGCACGTGGTAGCCCAGCTCGCGCGCGAGCTGCAGCACGCTCGCGCGCGTGATGCCGGCGAGGATGCTGTTGTGGAGCGGCGTCGTGACCAGCTCGCCCTTGAACACCAGGAACAGGTTCTCGCCCGAGCCTTCACTGACGTAGCCGTTCGTGTCCAGCGCGATGGCCTCAGCGTAGCCGTCCTCCACCGCCTCGAGCTTCAGGAGCTGCGAGTTCAGGTAGTTGCCGCCCGCCTTCGCCATCGCCGGCAGCGTGTTCGGCGCCATGCGCGCCCAGGTGCCGATCTTCACCGCCACGCCCTTGGTGAGCGCGTCGTCGCCGAGGTACTTCCCCCACGGGTAGGCCGCGACCATGATCTCGATCGGGGTGCCCACCGGGTTCACGCCCACGTGCGAATAGCCGCGGTAGACGAGCGGGCGGATGTAGCACTCCGCGAGCCGGTTCGTGGCCACGGTCTCGAGGCAGGCGCGTTCGATCTGCTCGGTCGTGAACGGCAGCTTCATGCGGTAGATCTTCGCCGAGTACGCCAGCCGCTCGATGTGCTCACCGAGGCGGAAGATCGCCGGGCCCTGCTTGGTGTTGTAGCAGCGGATCCCCTCGAACACGCTCGAGCCGTAGTGGAGGACGTGCGAGAGCACGTGGACCTTGGCGTCGTCCCAGTCCACGAACTGGCCGTTCATCCAGATCTTCTCGCTCTTGGTCATCGCCATGGCAGACCCCTTCCGCGGTTGCGTCGCGGTTACGACAGCCGGCGCTCGCGGATCGCCTGGCGCACGGGCGACACGATGCGTCGCGCGTGCCGGCGCAGCCGCCGCCAGCATTCCTCATACGCCTCGAACGAGGCGCCGAACGGATCGAACACCGGCAGATCCGGATCACCCGGCGCCGGCCACTCGCTCAACAGGTGCACCTGTTCTCGCGGCACGCCCATCGACTCCACCGCCGCCCGGTGGGCGGCGCTCATCACGAACACGAGATCCGCCGACCGCGCGAGCTCGGGCGTCAGCGCGCGCGAGCGGTGCGCGCGCAGGTCGACGCCATCGGCCGCCGCCACCCGGATCGCGCCCTCGCTCGCCGGCTGCCCCGCGGCTGCCGCGGTGCCGGCCGAGCCCAGCTCGACGAGGTCCGCATCGCTCCCGAGCTCGGCGCGCAGTGCCGCGACCGCGAGCGGGCTGCGACAGGTGTTGCCGGTGCACACGAACAGGATGCGGAACGACGGTGGCTGGGACGACATGTGAAACGAGGATAGGTGGCCGCTTTCGCGGGCGTCAACCGCGTTCGCGCGCGAGGTCATCGAACTCGCCCAGCCACTCGCTGACGTCCAGGGCGCCGCGGCGAAGGAGCTTCGGGCGCGGGCCGGAGACATCGACCAGCGTCGAAGGAATGCCGCCCCGCCGGGGGCCGCCGTCCAGCACCAGGTCGAGTTGGTTCCCGAACGTGGCGACGACGTCTTCGGCGGTGGCCGCCGGCGGCTGCCCGCTCAGGTTGGCGCTGCTCGAGACCATGGGGCCGCCGATCCGCTGCAGCAACGCGTGCGAGAGCACGTCGTTCGGGCAGCGGAGCGCGATCGTGCCGCCCGCGCCCCGGACGCGCGCGGGGACGATCTCGGCGGCGACGAAGACGAGCGAGAGCGGGCCCGGCCAGAAGCGGTCGATGAGCTTCTTGGCGACGCCGCTGACCGACAAGGCCAGGCCAAGCGCCTGTGAAGGATCCGGGATCAGGGAAATGTAAGCGTGCTCGCGCGCGCGGCGCTTGAGCCGGCCCACCATCTCCACCGCGGCGACGTCGAGCAGCGAGCAGCCGAGCCCGTACACGGTGTCGGTCGGGAACGCGATCACGCCGCCCCGCAGCACCGCCTCGGCCGCGGCGTCGAGCGCCCGGCGGTCGGGCTTCGCGGAATCGACCTTGAGGATGTCCATTACTTGGCGAGCACCGCGCGCGCCATGCGCTCGGTGTGCGCCTCGAGCTGCTTCGCGAGCCCGGCATCGTGGAGCGCGAGGATGCGCAGCGCGAGGAACGCGGCGTTGCGCGCGCCCCAGGCGCCCACGCCGAGCGTGCCCACCGGGATGCCGGGCGGCATCTGCACGGTGGAGAGCAGGGCGTCGAAGCCCACGAGCGGCGAGGAGGCGAGCGGCACGCCGAGCACCGGTAGCCGGCTGTGCGCCGCCATCGCGCCGGCCAAGTGGGCGGCGCCGCCGGCGGCGGCGATGATGACTTTGAGACCGCGCGCACGTGCCGTGCGCGCCCATTCGGCGGCAGCCTCGGGAGTTCGGTGGGCTGAGCGGACGACCAGCTCGGACTCGACGCCGAACTCGGTCAGCACGCGCTGCCCCTCCTCCATCACCTGGCGATCGGAATCGCTGCCCATCACGATGCCCACCACCGCCGCCGACGACGACGACGATTTCGACATTTTCTTCATGCCACCCCCGTCGCGGAGCCATCCGTGCGGGCCGCGATGTCCGTGCGGCAGCGCCAGCCGTGGCCCGAGAGCCGCGCGCGCGCCGCGTCCACCTGCGAGCGGGCGGCCTCGAGCGTCGCGGCCGTGGCCGTGAGATAGGCCGCCCGCCCGCCGCGCACCACCCACTCCGCACCCTCGCGCCGCGTGCCGGCGTGGAACACGAGCAGCCCCGAGCGCTCCACCTCGTCGAGCCCCCGGATCACGCCGCCGCCCTGCACGTGATCGGGATAGCCCTCGTCCACGAGCGCCACCGTCACCGTGGCCGCCTTCGCCCGCGTGCACGCGCGCGGCTCCAGGGACCCGCGCTCGGCGCTCGCGAGCATGAGCCCGAGCGAGCCCTCGAGCAGCGGCAACGTGCTCTGCGTCTCGGGGTCACCGAAGCGCGCGTTGAACTCGATGACCTGCGGACCGGCGGCGGTGAGCATGAGCCCAGCATACAGTGCCCCGCGGTAGGGCGTGCCGCGGGCGCGGAGCGCGCGCAGCACCGGGGTGATGATCCGCGACGAGATGGCGTGCTCGACCTCTGGCGTCACCGAGGGCGTCGGCGCATAGGCGCCCATGCCGCCCGTGTTGGGCCCGCGGTCGCCGTCGTAGGCGCGCTTGTGGTCGCGCGCGGCCGGGAGCAGCACATGTCGCTCGCCGTCACAGATCGCGACGACCGAGGCCTCTTCCCCGTCGACGTGGGTCTCCAACAATACGCGCCGGCCACCGTCTCCAAACCTTCCCCCCTCCAGGCAGTCGCGCAGAAACGCCTCTGCCTGGGCGGCTGAGGACGTCACGAGCACGCCCTTCCCCGCCGCAAGCCCGTCCGCCTTCACCACCCACGGCGGCCCGAATCGCTCGAGCGCCGCGCGGGCAGGGGCCAGGTCGCCGAACCCGGCGGCCTCCGGCGTCGGCACGTTCGCCCCGAGCATCAGCTCTTTGGCGAACCACTTGCTCGACTCGAGCTGCGCGGCCGCCCGCGAGGCACCCGAGACCGCGAAGCCGGCCGCACGGAGCGCGTCCGACACGCCGGCGGCGAGCGGCGCCTCGGGGCCCACGACGACCAGCTCGGGCGATTCGCGCCGCGCCAGCTCCACCACCGCGGCCGGGTCCTGCTCGCTGACCGAGACGCAACGGAAGCTCCGCGCGATTCCCTCGTTCCCCGGCGCGACGACGACCTCGGGCCGCTCGGGATCGCGCGCGAGCCGCCACGCCAGCGCGTGCTCGCGGCCGCCGGAACCGAGCACGAGGATGCGGGCAGACATGCGGGCGAGCCTAGGCGAATCCCGCTTCGCGTGCGAGCGCGGCGAACTGGGTGCGACCGCGGCCCGCGCGGACGCGGTCGCCGCGATCGTCCCAGTGGATCGCGAGGTCCACGGGTGCCTGCTCCTCGGCGGCGAGCGCGAGCGACAGCGCGCCGCGCTCGCCCGCCTCCGCGCGTCGGGCCGCCCACGCCTGCGCGGTCGCGAGCGAGGCGACACCCGGCACCAGCAGGAACGGTCCCCCGTGCACGCGACCGGCCGTGGCGAAGCCACGGCCGATGCAGACGATCGCCTCCGCCTCGCGCAGCTCGTCGTCCAGCTCGATCGGCTCCCGGGCCGGTGTGCGGCCGGCGGTGAACCATCGGGACGGATCGTGCGCAAGCACGGTGAGCGCGAGGCGCTGGCCGAGCCCGGCGAGCCACTCCTTCACCCCCGGCACCCCCGGCGCGGCGGCCTGCACCGTGCCGCCGACCAGCACGAACTGCCGACCGCGCGGCACGCCCACGCGCTCGAGGCCGTCGCGCACCGCGAGCAGGGCGAGCGGCACCCGCTCATCCGCACGCGCCTCGGCGAAGTCCACGACCAGCGCGGTGATGGTCGCGGCCGTGAACAGCGTCGCCAGCGGCGAGCCCTCCGGCGCCACGAGCGCTTCGCGCACCCGCAGGCTGAACGCCGCGAGCTCCGGCTCGTGGCTCGCGCTCACGTCCGCGCGCGCTCGGCCAGCTCCTCGCGCAGCAGGCGCTGCACCTCCTGCGGCACGGCCTGGCCGCCGCTCTTTTTCATGACCTGGCCGACGAGGAAGCCGAACGGCCGCTCCTCGCCCGCGAGCACCTGCGCCACGACGGCGGCGTGCTCCGCCATCACGGCGCGCACGAGCGGACGCAGCGTGGCCTCGCCGCTCGCCACCCTGACGCCGTGGCGCTCCAGCAGTGCGGCCACGTCGCCGTCCTCTTCGGGCAGCCAGGCGAACACCTGCTTCGCGATCGGCCCCGGCAGCTCGCGCGTGGCGACGCGCGCGAGGAACTCGCGGAAGCGCTCGGCGGACACGCGCGCCGACCACTCCTCGATGCTCGCGCCGCGCTCCCGGATCCAGCGCAGCACCTCGGTCATGAGCCAGTTGCTCGCGAGCTTGTGCTGGCCCTCCGGCGCGCACGCCTCCAGGTAGTCCGAGAGCTCGCGGCTCTCGGTGAGCACCGCGGCGTCGTAGGCAGGCAGCTGCAGCGCGTCGCGGAATCGCGCCTCGCGAGCCCACGGCAGCTCGGGCGTGGCCCTCCTGGCCTCGGCCCGCATCGCCTCGCTCACGCGCAGCACCGGCAGGTCGGGATCGGGCATGTAACGGTAGTCGTGCGCCTGCTCCTTCGTGCGCATCAGCGCCAGCCGGTCGCGGTCGGCGTCGAACAGGAGCGTCGCCTGGGTGACGCGGCCGCCGGCGTCGAGGATCCCGGCCTGGCGCGCGATCTCGGCGGCCACGCCGCGCTCGACGCCCTTGATCGTGTTCAGGTTCTTGAGCTCGGTCTTGGTCCCGAGCGGGGTCGAGCCCGCGGGCCTGAGGCTCACGTTCGCGTCGCAGCGGAGCTGGCCCTTCTCCATGTCGCCGCCCGAGATCCCCAGCCAGCGCACGAGCCGGCGCAACGCGGTCAGGAACGCCGCGCACTCGGCGGGGCTCCGGAGCACGGGCTCGGTCACGAGCTCCAGCAACGGCACGCCCGCGCGGTTGAAGTCCACGCGCGACAGCCTCCGGTCGCCGTGGCGTTCGGGATGGAACGACTTGCCGGCGTCCTCCTCGCAGTGGATGCGGGTGAGCGCGATCCCTGTGCGGACACCGTCGCGATCGATCGACAGCTCGCCGCCCTCGCACAGTGGCCGGTCGTACTGCGAGATCTGGTAGTTCTTCGGCATGTCCGGGTAGAAGTAGTGCTTGCGCGCGAACACGCTCTCCTCGCGCACGCGGCAGCCGAGCACGCTGCCCAGCAGCAGCGCGTGGGCGATCGCCACCCGGTTCGTGCGCGGCAGCGCGCCGGGAAGCCCGAGGCAGACCGGGCAGACGTTCGTGTTGGGCAGCGCGCCGAACGTGTTCGGGCAGCCGCAGAACATCTTGCTCCGGGTCTTCAACTGGACGTGGCACTCGAGCCCGATGACTACTTCCCAGGCCATGCGAACTCCCGTTCGTAACCCCTTGGGACACGGTCGCTTCGTCCCTCGGCCTCCAGCGCGCGTGCGGCCTGGAGCAGGCGCAGCTCGCTGTCCGCGGGCCCGAGCAGCTGTACCGCGGCCGGCAGCCCGCCGGCCGCGAGCCCCATGGGCACGCTCAGGCCCGGGATGCCGGCGAGGTTGGCGCCGATCGTGAACACGTCCGAGAGGTACATCGCCAGCGGGTTTTCCGTCTTCTCCCCCAGCTTGAACGCCAGCGTCGGCGTGGCCGGCAGCAGCATGACGTCGCAGCGCGCGAACGCGGCCGCGTACTCGCGCACGATGCGCGTCCGCGCGCGCTGCGCCTTGAGGTAGTACTCGTCGTGGTAGCCGGCCGAGAGCGCGTACGTGCCGAGCAGGATGCGGCGGCGCACCTCGGGACCGAAACCCTCGCCGCGCGTGTGCGTGTAGAGTGTCGTCAACTCGTCGGAGCGCGCGCGCAGGCCGTAGCGCACGCCGTCGAAGCGCGCGAGGTTGCTGCTCGCCTCGGCGGTGGCGAGCAGGTAGTACGTGGCCACCGCGAACGTGCCGGGCAGGAA
>Ga0070688_100000366_pt1 | contig 22919 bp, 21 predicted proteins | sample KBSS13HmetaG_FD_64679 | JGI IMG/M metagenome (GOLD analysis project Ga0070688, IMG submission 64679) | Switchgrass rhizosphere microbial communities from Kellogg Biological Station, Michigan, USA - KBS S1-3H metaG | ecosystem: Host-associated > Plants > Roots > Rhizosphere ...
GACATCGCCACGGTGCTCGTGGCCCCGGGCGAGGGCCGCGACACGGTGTGGGTGGAATCGGTGCTGAAAGACCGCTTCGCGCTCGAGCCGAACGCGGAGCGCTGGTTCGTGGTGCGCTACTTCTAGATGTAGGGCGGAAGCGGCGGGGCCCCGCTCGCGTGCATCGCGCAACGCGGGCGATGCGTCGCGCACGCGACCTGCTGACCGGACTGCGCGTCCCGTGCACGCCCATCCGCGCGAGTGCGCGCGCCCGCACCGCGCTGCGCGTTCGCACCCGCTCGTGGCCCGGCTCTTGCCCCTTGGGGCGGTCCCTCGCGCGAGCGAGGGGACTACGCCATTGCCTCGGCACGCACTCGATCCCCGGCTGGGAACGGCGGGTGCGGGTCCGCGGCGAGCCCACGGAGCCCGTCATCCATGACTGCGGGGCGTACCGAGCGTGAACCGCGTGCGGGATCGAAAGTGGAGATCGTTCGTTCGGCATTGGCCGTGGTTGGCCTTGCCCGGCGCGCTTCTCGGTTGCGCGGGGCCGACCTCGCCCCCGGCGCCGCCCGGCGGCGGAACGCCGCTCCACCTCGACTACGCGGCGTTCGCAAGCGCGGTGGAGCCGATCCTCGTCGCCCACGGCTGTGACGCCGGCGGCGACTGCCACGGCGGTGGCATCCGCGGCACGCTGCAGCTCTCGCCCGAGACGGCGAAGGATACGCTGTTCGACTTCCACCAGGTCGCGCTCCAGGTCACCTCGAACTTCCCCGACCAGAGCCCGATCCTGACCCGGCCGCTCGCCGACTCCGAGGGCGGCACCGCGCACAGCGTGAAGGTGTTCGCGGACACGAACGACACCGAGTGGCGCACGCTCCGCGCCTGGGTGCGCGCCGGGGTGACACCATGACGCCGCGCGCGGCCCTGCGCCTGGCACTCGCGGGCCTGGCGCTGCTGGCGCTGCCGCGAGCCGCACGCGCCGCAGGAGCGCCCGCGGACTCGGTGGTGTTCGTGAACGGGCTCGAGGCGCTGCGTCCGGAGGCCGCGCGCGCGCCGTTCGCGCTCACGACCGGCGTGCGGCCGTTCCGCAACCGGCTCTCGGTGAGTCCCGGCTACGGCGTGCTCGGGCGCGATCGGCTGTTCGTGCTGCGCGCGGCCTACCACCCGTCGAGCTGGCTCGGCTACGAGGCGGCGCTCGGACACGACCCGGGCCGGTCCGTTCACGCCATCCTGCACTCCTTCAGCGTGCTCGCGCGCTGGCCGCTCTCGGGCCGCCTGCAGCCCTACGCCGCCGCCGGCTACGGGATGGTGATGGTGGAGCCGGGCCCGTCGATCAACGCCAAGCCCGTGACCAAGAACGCGCTCACCGGCGGCGCGGGCCTCGAGTGGTTCATCCGCGACGATCTTTCATTGCGCTCGGAAGTGAGGCAGGCCGCCGTGTTCGGCGAGCAGCGCGGGCAGACCGGCGTCGTCGTCTACGACTACACGCAGGCGACGATCGGGGTCTCGTTCTATCGGTCGATCCGCCCATGACGACGGGCGCGATCGGGAGGTTCGACATCCAGATGACCCAGCGAACGCTATACGGCGCGCGTTCCCTCGCGCTCGTGATCGCGGTCCTCGTCGCCAGCATCTCGCTCGGCGGCTGCCGCGAGAGCGCGCCCGACGACCTCATCGCGCAGACGCCGACCACGGACGCGCTCGTGTTCGTGAAGGCCAACCAGGAGGAGACGCTCAACCGCACGAACGGCAGCTCGAACCTCTACAAGCTGTCGCCGATCTCGCCCTCCGGCGAGGTGACGCCGCTCACGAACTACACCGGCGCCAGCATCTCCGACCCGTGCGTGTCGTACGACGGCCTGCGCATCCTGTTCTCGATGCGGCCGGCCGGCGGCGGCAACCGCAACATCTACGAGATCCACGCCGACGGCACCGGTCTGCGCCAGGTCACGAGCGGCGGCGGTCCGGACTACGACCCGGTCTACCTGCCCGACGACCGCATCCTGTTCACGAGCGCGCGCGACAACGAGATGGACGAGTACAACCACTCGCTGTCCGCCCACCTCTACGCCTGCGACGCCGACGGCTCGAACCTCGAGCGCATCAGCTACAACCAGAGCAGCGACTTCGATCCGACGCTGCTCCCGAACGGCCGCGTCATGTACACGCGCTGGGAGCACTTCGGCACCATGAACCGCTTCCCGCTGTTCGTGACCAACCCGGACGGCACCGGCACGTTCCACCTCTACGGCCCGCACTCGGTCAACTTCTTCCACCCGCAGCCCACGCCCGACGGCCGCCTGATCGCCATCGAGTCGAACATGGTGGAGGAGGACGCGGGGCCGCTGGCGCTCCTGAAGACCGAGCAGGGCCCCGCCGACCCGGCGATCGGGGTGCCGGGCACGAACTGGGACGTGCTGACGCCGCAGGTCAACCTCGACGGCGCGCCGTGGCCGTACGGCTCGTTCAAGTACCCGATGCCGATCGGCGGCAACCGCTTCGTGTGCTCCTACTCGCTGCCGGCCGCGACCGAGGGCGAGGTCGACTACGGCCTCTACACGTTCACGCTGTCGCAGAGCGGCTCGGGTACGCCCGGCGATCCGGCCACGTTCAGCGTCGTCAACATGTCGTTCCTCTACAACGACCCGGCCACGAACGAGTACGACGCGCAGCTCCTGGCGCCGCACCCGAAGCCGCCGGTGATCCCGTCCACGATCGACCGCAACCTCGACTACGGCGAGTTCCTCGCCCAGGACGTGTTCAACCGCGGCACGAACGACGGCCAGGAGCGGCCGGTCAAGGGCGTGGACGTCATCGACAGCATCGCGGTGATCGTGGCGCGCCCGACCCAGCCCGGCGAGGCGAACGACATCTCGGCGAACGACTTCGAGAAGCGCGAGCTCCTGGGCTTCGCGCCGGTCTACTCCGACGGCTCGTTCCGCATCCGCGTGCCCGCGAACACGCCGGTGAGCTGGGCGACGCTGGACACGCTCGGCCGCGGCATCGTCACCAAGCGCACGCACCTCTACGTGCGTCCGGGCGAGAAGTTCGAGAACTGCTTCGGCTGCCACGAGGACCGCCACGCCGGGCCGCCCGTGTCCACGAACCCGAACCCGATGGCGGCGCTCTATCCCGCCCACGACCTGAACCTCCCCGAGGCGCAGCGCCAAATCATCAACTTCGAGTCGACGATCGGTCCCATCGTCGCCGCGAAGTGCGTCTCCTGCCACCAGCCTTCGGACAGCACCCTGGCGGCCGGCAACCTCGACCTCACCGCGGTCCCGGACACGGTGCGCATGAACCGCATCTTCCCGCGCGCGTACGTGAACCTCTCCGGCGAGTCGATGAAGCTCGCCACGCAGGAGGTCGACCCCGCGTTCCCCCGCCGTTCGCGGTTGATCGACTACGTGCTGGGCGCCGGCTCGCGCGCCGGGCAGGGCTTCCACCCCTCGGGCGCCGATTCGCTGACCGCGGTCGAGCGCCGCCAGTTCAACCTCTGGGTGCTGCTGGGCGCCCAGTACAAGTGAGACCCCTGATGCCGCGTCCCCGCCGCCTCCTCTCCATGCTCGCGCTGGTCCCCGCGCTCGTCGCGGTACCGCAGGCTCGCGCCGCAGCGCCCGCGCCCTCGCCCGAGACCACGACGGCGGCGCTCTCGACCCACACGCTGCGTCGCCTCGGTGCCACGCCGAACGATCCCTCGAGCGAGTTCACGCTCAGCTCGCTCAGGGGCCGCGTCGTGGTGCTCAACTTCTGGGCGAGCTGGTGCGGCCCCTGTCGCAAGGAGCTGCCGCAGCTTCGCTCGCTGGCGGCCAGCCTCGCGGCCGCCGGCGGCCGCGTCGTGGCGGTGTCGATCGACGTGGATCCGCGGAACGCTGCGGACTTCGCGCAGCGCTTCGCGCCCGGCTTCACCGTGTTCCACGACGGCCCCGACGGGCTCGCGCGCTCCCTCGACCTGCCGGCCCTCCCCTACACGCTCGTGCTCGACCGCGAGGGCCGCATGGTGTGGAGCGGCGGCGGCGGCGACAGCGCGACGCTGGCGAAGATCGCGAGCGCCGCGGAGCGCGCCGCCGGCTCGCACGGCCTCGCCGACGGCGCCACGGAGGGCACCCCGCGATGAATCGTGGCCTGTGGATCTTCGGCCTCGCCGCCGCGTTGCTGGCGCTGGCCGTGGGCGGGTGCGCCACGGTGCCGGTCAAGCCGTGGCAGCGCGAGCGGCTCGTGGACCCGATCGTGGCGTTCAAAGCCGAAGCGCGCGAGGACGCGCGCAAGATGAAGACGTTCGAGGCCCGCGAGGGCTCGACCGGCGGCGTCGGCGGTGCCGGCGGAGGCTGCGCGTGCAAGTGAGCCCGCGCCTGGCGCTCACGTTGCTCGCCGTCGGGCTCGCCTCGGCCGGCGCCGCGCCGGCGCGGGCGCAGGACTCGCCCGACGAGCCGCAGGTGGCGGGCACGCTGCTGCGCTGGTTCACCGACAGCGACCACGTCACCGTGCGCTCGCTCTCGACCGACTGGGCGTGGCCGCTCGCGCACGCCTCGGGGCTCACGTTCCACTACAACAACGAGAAGGTGATGATCCCCGCGGTCTCGGCGCCGCCGGGGTCGCAGGAGGCGATCGACGCCATCACCACCGCGAGCCGGCCGATCTCGGGCAACGCCTTCCAGGACTTCGTGAAGCAGCGGAACGAGGTCGAGGGCGAGTACGCGCGCGGCGCCGGCGCGGTGAGCTACTACGTCTCGAGCGAGACCGACTACCTCGCCCAGCAGCTCGGCGGCCGCTGGAACCGCGACTTCCGCCAGCAGAGCGTGAACCTGTCGCTGGGCTCGAGCTGGGGCTGGGACGCGATCGCGCCGGTGCAGGACGACGACACCCGCACGGGCGATGCGCACAAGACCACGCTGCATTGGAACGCGGTCATGACCGAGGTGGTGTCGCCGTCGCTGCTCGTGCGCTGGGGGCTCGAGTACAACCTCGTGAACGGGCTCCAGCACAACCCCTATCGCAACGTCTACGCCGGCGGCACGAACGTGCCCGAGCGGCACCCGGAGGAGCGGCAGCGGCGCGACGCGTTCGTGCGCGTGAATCAGGCGCTGCCGAACCGCGCCAGCGTCAAGCTCTCCTACCGCCTCTACAACGACGACTGGGGCGTGACCTCGCACGAGGTGGGCACGCGGCTCTCCCAGTACGTCACCCGCGGGCTCAGCGCGCGCTGGGAATACCGCTGGTACACGCAGACCGCCGCCGACTTCTGGCGCTCCACGTACACCGGCGTGGACGGCGTCGGCGGGTTCCTCACCGGCGACTACCGGCTCGGGCCGCTCGCGAGCCACCTGTTCGGCGCCGCGCTGCGCGCCGACCTCGAGGCCTTCGCGCCCACGCGCACGTTCGTGCGTCGCATGACGCTGTGGCTCGACCTCGAGCGCTACTTCAACAGCAACAACTACTCCGCGAACGTCGTCGAGACGGGCGTGGACTTCCGGTTCCCGTGAGCACGGCCGGTCGAGAGAGGAGCACGCACGTGCGACGAAGCATCCTGATCCGCATCGGGCTCGCAGGGACGCTCGCGCTGGCCGCCGGAACGTCCGCGGCGGTCACGTTCGCCCCGGCGCCGCTGGCGCCCGATCTCGGGCTCGACGCGTTGACCCGGCAGGTGACGCGCACGCAGCTCGGCCGAAGTCTCTTTGCGGACCCGTGGGCGACGGCCACGATCTCGCACGTCGACGTCTACGACCGCTTCCCGTTCGTCGAGTCGCGGCACTTCGTCATCGTCTCCGACCCGGCGTGGAACCGGCTCGTCTACGGCGAGACCGGCAAGTCGCTCTCGGCCTTCGACGGCGCCGGCACGGCCACGGGTGTACTCGCCGCGCCGCGCGGCCTCGCGGTGGACGACCAGGACCGGGTCTACGTGGCCGACGCCGGCAACGCCCGCGTGCTCGTGCTCCAGGCCAGCACCACGCTCGACCAGTTGACGCTGTCGCCGCTTTACGCCATCGACGGTCTCTCCGACCCGAGCGGCGTGGCGTGGTCCGACGGCGGCACGCCGTTCGACGGCCGCGACGACGCGCTGTTCGTGGCCGAGACCGGGAGGAACCGCGTCGCGGCGTACGCACTCGCGGGCGGCAGTGCGCGGCTCGTGGCCACGGTGGGCTCCCTCGGCGCGGGCGACGGTCGCTTCGCCGGCCCGCTCTCGGTGGCGGTCGGACGCGAAGCGGGTGCTTCCACCGGCGACGTGTACGTGGGCGATGCGCACAACCGCCGCATCGTGCGTCTGGGCTGGGACGGCGCGCGCCTCGACTGGCGCGGTGCCGCGCCCTCGGGCGCGGACGCGGTGCCTTCGCTCGCCACCGACGAGTGGGGGAACGTCTACGCCGCGGCGCCGCAGCAGGGCGCGGTCCTCAAGTTCAACGCCGCGCTCGAGCCCGTGGCCGAGCTGCGCAACGGGACCACGCGCCCGCGCGCGATCACCGTGCCCTACTTCACCGTCAGCGACCACCGCGACGGCCGCGTGGTGCGCACCGGGCAGCCCGCCGCACTCGTGCTGGAGCCGTGGGGCGATGCCACCGGGCTCCGTCGCTGGGATCTCGGCGTCTCCGTCGAGGGCCTCGCGGTTGCGGGGGTGGACGCGCCGGTCGCGAGCTTCACGCTCACGGATCGCGCGCGCGTCTCGCTCGAGCTGAGCGAGAAGGGGGCACCCGGCGCAGCCGGGTCCGGGCGCGTGTTCGACCAGCGTGATGCCGGCACGTTCGACGCCGGGCACGTGAGCGTGCCGCTCACCGCTGCGGACCTCGCCGCGGCGCCGGTCACGGGCGACGTCACCTTGAAGATCACGGCAACGCCCGCTTATGCCTCGGGCGGTACGGCCGCGACCGCGAGCGTGTCGCTCGCCGCCCACGGCGGCGGCCTCGTGCCGCCGGCCACGGCGATGCTGCTGCCGGCGTGGCCCAACCCGGCGAGCATGGGCACGCACTTTCGCTTCGCGCTGCCTGCCTCGGCGGCCGGCCGCGCCTCGCTGACGCTGATGGATGCCAGCGGCCGCAGGGTGCGCTCGTTCCCGGGTCCGTTCTCGGCCGGCATCAACGACGTCGCCTGGGACGGGCTCGACGGCGATGGCCGCGCGGTGCACTCGGGCCTGTACTTCTACGAGCTGAGCCTGCCGGGTGCCAAGCTCTCGCACCGTCTGGTGGTGGTGCGGTGAGCGACCGCCACGTTCGCATGCGCACGGTGGTGGCGTGCTCGGCAGGCGCGACGCTCGCACTCGTGCTCGCGGGGTGCCTGGACGCGCCGAAGATCGAGGACCGCTGGACGCGGGTGGACATGGCGGGCGCGAGCCTCGCTCCGTCGCAGCCCGTGACCGCGGGCAGCACGATCCCGGTGCTGGTGAGCAGCGACATCTATTACCGGCGCATCCTCACCGGCTACGCGGTGGCGGAGCTGCGCGCGAGCACGTCGATCTCGCCCGGCATGCTGCAGATGAACCCGAATGCGGACCGCCTGCTGATGGCGAACGACATGGACCGGCTGCTCGCCACGTCGGTGAGCATGGGCCGCGAGGCGCGCGCGTTCACCGGCTGGGACCACTTGATCCAGCACATGGACTTCGCGTTCACCGGCGTCGTGCCCGGCACGGTCACCGACAGCGTGGGGACCGGTCCCACGGCGGGGCTGTTCCTCGTCTGCTACCTCGGCTCGGGCGTCAAGGTCGAGCGGCAGGACGGCACCGACACGGTGATCGTGACGCCGTACGCCTCGTCGCCGTACCAGATTCTCCCGGTCGGCCTCTCGGTCACGGTGGCGCCATGACGCCGCGGCCCCGGAGCGCATGGCTGTGGGCGGCGCTGGCGCTGGCCGCCGGCACCGCGAACGCCGCGCCAGCAGCCCCCGAGCCCAGCATCCGCTGGGTCTCGGTCTCGCTGCTGGGCGGAACCGCTCAACCCGTTTCCGGGCTGGCCGATTACCAGTGGGACGTCCGCCCGCATGCCGGGTGGGGCGCCCAGGCGCTCGTCGGCCGGGGCGGCTGGTCGGTGGGCCCGCGCCTGTGGCGCAGCGGCACCACGCAGGCGCTCGGGCTTCCCGGCACGCCGGACCCGCACGTGAGCACCACGAGCCTCGAGCTCGTGACGCGTGCGCGCCTGGCGTGCTGGCGGTCGGTCGAGTGCGTGGCGCTCGCCTCCGGCGGGCGGCTCGCGATCCGCTATCAACCGGACCGGCTCACGCTCGACACGGGCGCCGGCCCGGTCGAGGTCTCGCTCGGGGCCGTGAACTCGTGGATCGCGGGCGCGGGGCTGGCGCTGCGCGCGCCGGTCGCGGACGGCTGGACGGTGGGGATGGAGGCGGAGCGACGCGTGTTCGCGCTGGACACGGCGCACCGCAGCGGCACCGCGGTGACGTACGGGCGCGAGACGTTCGGTGACTGGCAGATGCGGTTCGAGCTGGGACGCGCTTGGGGGTGGTGAGGGAGCGATGACGACGCAACGGACGCGAACGGCTCGGGAACTCCACTGGGCGCTCCTGCTCGGAGCGGCGGCGATCGCCGCGCCCGTGAGCGCGCGCGCCGCGGATCCGGCCGCACCCGCGGACACGATGGTCATTCCCGTGCCGGCGGTGAGCGCACCGGAGAGTCCAGCCGCCATCACTCCCGTACCCACCGCGCACGCGCAAGGCAACGCGCCGCTCGCGACCGTGCTCATGGTGCGGCTCACCGGCAGGCCGCGCACCGTGCTCCGCACCGGTCCCAGCGACGGCGACGCCATCGCCGGCGTCTACCCGCCCGGCACGACGTTCAGCCTGCTCGGCCGGAACGGGGACTGGGTGAACGTGCGGCTCTCGCCCACCGAGTCGGCGTGGGTGCACACGTCGCTGTGCTCGGAGTTCGAAGACCTCTCCCACGTCAAGATGAGCCCGAACCCGCGGCTCTACACGCGCACCGGGAGCTTCGTGCTCGTGGGCTACGCCGCCGGCTACGCGTTCGACCGCGAGTCCAACTCCCTCGCGCTCGGTGGGCGGCTCGCCTACTACGTGTTCGACCGGCTGCAGGTGGAGACGGGCGCGGGCTGGACGCACGTGCATCGCCCCGCCGAGATCGTGGAGTCGCTGTTCGGGCTGTCGCTCGAGGCGGACGACTTCGACATGCTGTTCTACAACTTGAACACCACGTTCGAGTTCCTGCCCGGCCGCCAGATGGTGCCGTTCGTCACCGGCGGCGTCGGCGCCTCGATCGCGCAGGGGCGCAGCGAGACCAGCGTCAACTTCGGCGCCGGCACGACGCTGTTCCTCTCCAAGCGCACCGGCATGCGCTGGGAGGCGCGCGACTACGTCTTCCACTCGGGCACGAACGAGGCCCGCCGGCTGCACCACAACATCGAATTCAGCATCGGGACGCTGCTGCTGTTCTAGGACCTCCGGCAAGGAGAGAGAGCGACATGGACGACCGCGCCCCCCGCAGCCCCTTCCCCACCCGGATCCTCGCCGTCGCGTTGGCGCTGTCGTGCGTCACCGGCCGCGTCGCCGCCAAGGACGCCACGCCGTTCGCTGCGCGCGGCGGCCTCGAGCTGGCGAGCGCCGCGGCGCAGTCGTGGTCAGGCGACGCCGTGCTGGTCTACGTCGAGAACGACGAAGGCTTGAACAACGACGCCGCGGGCACGAGCCCGCGCTGGAGCTACCTCTTCTACTCGGCGTCGCAGGATCGCGCGCGCGTGTGGTCCGTGCGCGGCGGTCGGATCGTCGTCGCCGAGAACCTGGACATGCGCTTCGATGCGCCCCCCATCGCCGCCGGCTGGCTCGACAGCGGCGCCGCGATCGCCGCCGCCGAGCGCAGCGCCGGCGACGAGATCCGCAAGCTCCACGGCGCGCACCTGGAGACCATGCTGCTCATGCGCGGCGCGTTCTCCGAGGGCGATCCCGATGCCACCACGTGGACGCTCGTCTACCGCGCACCCGGCGCGCCCGCGCTGTTCGTCGTCGTGAGCGCGGCGGACGGCAAGGTGCAGCGCACATGGAGGGGCTGATCATGCGACCGTCCTCCCTGCTCTCCGCGCTGCTCGCGCTCGCCGTGAGCGCACGTCCCGCCCCGGCGGCAACGACCGAGCGCGCGCCGGCTCCGGCCGCGGCCACGGTCACCACCGTGACCGTGGAGCGCGAGCGCCCGGTGCGCGAGAAGCTCCCCACGCTCCAGTTCCTGCACGCGAACCGCGACTTCATCCGTGCGCGCTTCGACCGCTTGCGCGAAGACCCGCACACCACGCGTGCCGGCGCCGCGGACCTGGACCCGCGCTTCCTCGAGTACCGCCGGCTCCTGGCGCAGATCACCACGGCCAAGGATTCGGTGACGGTGGCCTCGGACGCACGCGAGCGCCAGGGCGTGTTCACGAGTGTGCAGGACCTGGCCGGGATCGAGCGTGAGCTGGACCAGATGGAGCGCCTGCTCGACGCGCAGCGCGCGCGGCTCGTCGAGCTGCAGGCGGATTTCGCCGGCCGCCAGCGCACCGAGCTGGACGTGGTGGTCACCGGCAACACGCTCGCCGGCCGGGTCGACAGCGTGCGGGTGACGCTCGAGGACGGCACCAGCTTCACCTCGGCGCTCACCGAGACGCAGCGCGGCTCGCTCATCCACGGCGGCGCGCTCGAGGTGTTCCGCGGGCTCGCCGAGCCGCGCGCGCAGGTGGTCGAGGTCTCGCTCATGGGTGAGGGCTGGAGTGCCACCGGGCGCGGCTTCGTCACGCTCGAGCCCGCACGCGACCGGCTCACGTTCCTGAAGCTCGACCTCTCGCAGGCGAGCCCGGCGCTCGGCATCGCCAGCTTGAAGGCGAGCACGTGGCTCCTCGAGCCGGGCGCGGGCACGAGCGCGGAAGCGGACCAGGATCGTCCGTGACCCGATCCGCCCCCGGCATGGGCCGCGCCGCGGTCGCATGCGCGTCCGCGCTGCTCGCGGTCGCGCTGCTGCCGTTGGCGGGCGTCGCGCACGCGGCCCGGCGGCCGAAGATCGTCGCGGCACCGGACAGCGTGAAGGCGCGGTCCGGGCTGGTGATCGTCACCGGGCCGAACGCCGCCTCGGCGGACCTGACGCCGGTGCGTACGGGCGTCGATCCGTTCCATCACGAACTCGCGCGCGCCGCGCTCGAGCACGCGCACGGCGACTGGGTCGGGGTGGTGGACGCACTCGCACCGCTCGCACTCGAGCGCGCGCAGCCGGACTCGCTCGCTCCGGATGCCGACCGCGCCGCGTTCCTGCTCGGGCACGCATGGCTCTCACTCGGCCAGCGCGAGCGGTTCGCGGCGCTGGCGCACGCGGTCGCGACCTGGCCCACGCCGACGCCATACACGCGCTGGCTCGGGTTCGAAGCGAGGCTCCAGGGCGACGCGCAGGAGCAGGCCGTGCGCACCGGGGACCGCACGGCCGACGCGCTGGCGGCGAGCCAGCTCCTGCGCGACGGCCGGCCCGACGCGGTGTTGGCGCTCGTGCCCGCGGGCACCCGCGATCCCCTCCTGGTCGAGCTGCGCGCGCAGGCGCTCGAGCGGATGGGACGTGACGCGCGCGCCGAGTGGGAGCTGGTCGCGAGCGCGGATACGACCACGCTGGGTCGCGACCTCGCGGGCGCGGCGCTGGTGCGGCTCGCGACGCTCGCGGCCGAGCGACACGACGATCCGAGGCCCTGGCTCGCGCGCGTGAGCGATGCCAGCCGCTACGCAGCGGTCGCGCGTCACATGGCGGCCCTCGCCACGCTCGAGCGCGGCGACGCGGGCAGCGCTTCCGCCCAGCTCGAGGCGTTGCGCGCCTCGGCGCCCGACTACGCGAACCGGCGCGAGGTGGACCAGGTGCTGGCCGGTCAGGCCATGGATGCGCAGCACTGGGACGAGGCGTTCCAGCGCTATGCCGCGGCCGATTCGGACTGGGCGCGCGAGCGCGACGGCTTGAGTGCGCGGCTCACCCCGGATTCCGCGGCGTCGCTGTGGCGGGCATGGGAGCACGATCGCTCGATCGCCGAGGCGCTGGTAATCGATGGCCTGCCGGCCGCCTCGCTGACCGAGCGTCTGTCCGCTGCGGCCGCCGACCTCTCGAGACTCCCGGCCACGAGCGAGCCGGCGCTCGGCACGCCCCTGCCCCTGCCCGGCTCGGGCCTCTCCGTTCCGCCGCCTCCTCCCGGGGCCTGGGACTCCGTGGCCGCCTCGGCGCGCGAGCTCGCGACCGCGCGCGGCCTCGAGGTGCTCACCGCGGACTCGCTCGATCGCGAGCGCGGCCGGCTCGCCGACCTCCGCCGCTACCTCGGCGCCGGGCTCCACGACGCGCGCGGCCAGGCGGACACGCTCGCGGAGAACACCCAGTGGCTGGAGATGCTCGTGCGCGAGATGGACGAGACGGCGCGGCAGCTGATGGCGCTCCGCGACACCGCCACGCTCCGCTTCCAGCGGCGCGCGGCGATCGTGATGGAGCGAGCGAAGCTCCACGAGAGCTGGCTCGCGGCGATGGAGCACTTCTACTTGAAGGGCCCGGACGGCGCGCGGCAGGCAGCGACGCCGCCCCAGGAGAAGGGTCCCGACGTGGTGTTGGCGCAGGAGCAGGAGCTCTCGCGCATGCTGCGCTTCTCCGCCGGCCATCTCCACGACGAGGCGACGAAACGGATCGCCCAGGCCTATGAGAAGACCTGGGGCCCGCGCTTGATCGACCGCGTGGGAGCACTCGCCGACAGCACGCGCGGCGCGCTGCTCTGGTCGCGCGCGATCGTGCGCGACCTCGACAGCTCGCTGGCGCTGGTGCAGACCAGCGCCGAGGAGAAGCGCTTGGCGGCGCTGCACGTGGAGCGCGCGCGCCGCACCGAGCAACTGGCGGCGGCGGACGCGAAGCTCCGGAGCGGCGTCGCGCGCGCGGCGGTGGAGCGCGCGCTCGCGGCGCTCCAGGAGGAGCGCGAGGGGCTCGACTACGGGCTCGCGGCCGCGGCGTACGCGCGCTCGGTCGGGCTCTCCGCCGCCGACACGCTGCCGGTCGCGGCGGCAGCCGCCGCAGCGGCGCCGGGTGCAGACTCGACGGGCACGGTCGAGACCGCGGCCGATTCCACAGCGCGGCGCGACCGGGACGACGCCATCGCGCGCGCGAGCATCTTCCTCGTCGACCATCCGCAGTCGGGGGCGCGCGGCGAGATGCGGTTCCGGCTCGCGGACCTGCTCGTGAGCGCGGCGCGCGCGGACTTCCGGAGCCGCATGGCGGCTTGGGTGGCCGCCCAGGCGCAGGGCCGCACGCTGCCGGTGCCCGTGGTCGATCACGCGCAGGCGCTGGCGCTCTACCGGAAGATGCTGGAGGAGGACACCGACTTCCCGCACCTGGACGCGGTGCTCTTCAACGCCGGCATGCTGCTCGCCGACGCCGGCGATCCCGGTGCCTCGGAGTTCTTCGCGCGGCTCCTCACCGAGCACCCCGCCTCGCCCTACGTCCAGGAGGCGAGCCTGAGGCTCGGCGACCTGCGCGTGGACGGGCAGCGCCCCGACGAGGGCGTCGCCGACTACGAGCGCGCGGCCACTGGCAACGACCCGTCGCTCAAGGCGATCGCGCTCTACAAGAGCGGCTGGGCGCACTACAACGCCGATCGCTTCGACGCCGCCGCGCGCGCGTTCCGTGGCGTCATGGACCTCTACGCCGGCGAGGAGAAGCTCCACCTCCAGACCGACATCGAGCACGAGGCGGAGCAGTACTTCGTCTACTCGCTCGCCGCCGCCGGCGGCGCCGACGCGTACGCGCGCGAGTTCCCCGCCGGCGGGGCGGAGCGCCCCTACGAGCGCCGCGTGCTGCGCGCCATGGGCCAGCACTTCCGCCGCTACGGCGAGCTGACGAAGGCCGCGGCGGCCGACGAGCTCTACCTCGATCGCTGGCCCGGCGACCCGGCCGCGCTCGAGGTGGCGGGACGCCTCGCCGACACCGAGAAGCGCGCCGAGCGGCCCGACGAGGAGCGCGCGACCCGGCTCAAGTGGGCGGACCAGTTCGCGCCCGGCGGCGAATGGTCCAAGGCCCAGCCCAGCGACTCGCTGCGCGGCGCCGGCGAGGCGTTCGCGCGCGATGCCTGGCGCACGGAGGCGTTCGAGCACCACCGCGACGCGCGCGCCAAGGGCTCGCGCGCCGAGTGGCAGGAAGCCCTTCGCTACTACGAGACGCTGCTCGCGAAGTGGCCCGGCGACTCCGCCGCCGCCACGTACCAGGAGCATGCGGGCGAGGCGTGCGCCGAGCTCGGCGACTACGCGGCCTCGCTCGCCCACTACCGGGCGGCGACCGCAGCCGCGGCCGGAGGCCATGGCGCCAGCTCCGACAGCGTCGCCACGCGCGCCGCATGGCAGGTGGTGGCGGTGACCGACCGCTGGTACGAGAGCACGCGCACCCCCGCACCCGCCGGCGCTGCGAAGACCGCGAAGCTCGGTCCTGGCGCAGACTCGCTCGCGCGCGCGTTCGTGCGCGAGGCCGACGCGTTCCTCGCCAGGGATCCGAAGAACGCGAAGGCCGCCGACCTCGTCTGGCGCGAGTGCCAGCTGGCGCTGGCGCACGGCTGGAACGACGACGCGCAGGCGGCACTGGCGCGCTTCGCACGCGGCTTCCCCAACGACAAGCGCGCGCCGCTCGCGGCCGGTGAACGCGCCGAGGCGTATTTCAAGAGCGGCGACTTCGCCGCCGCTTCCGACGCGTTCGAGGAGGCGCTGGCGGTCGCGAAGCGCGTCGGCGCCGACACGCTGGCGCGGCGCGCCGAGCGCGCACTCCCGGTCTGCGCGTACGCGCGCGCCGAGGCCGCGGTCAGCGCGGACTCCACGCAGCACCAGCGCCACGCCGAGCTGTTCGAGGAGGTGGCGCGGCGCTGGCCCGACTACGAGCACGCGCCGCTCGCCCAGTACCGCGCCGGCCTCGCGTGGCTCGACGCCGGGCAGACCGAGAAGGGCGTGCATGCGTTCCAGCTGCTCGGCCAGCGCTGGCCGGCGAACGTGCTGGCGCGCGAGGCGAGCCTCAAGAGCGCGCAGGCGTGGGAGGCCGCGGGCGAGAAGGAGCGCGCGTCGGCGGCGTACATCGAGTTCGCGCAGAAGTTCACGAGAGACGGCAGCGCCGACGAGGCGTGGCTCAAGGCCGCCGACCTCGCGGATTCGGCCGGGCAGGGCGAGCACGCCGACAACCTGCGCAAGGAGTACCTGAAGCGCTGGCCGAACGATCGCGAGTCGGCGCTCGAGATCCTGGAGAAGCTGGCGCACCAGGAGCTGGGCACGGTCTCGGCCGAGAAGCCGCTGGCCGCACTGCTGGCGACACCCAAGCCCGGGACGGCGGCGGCGAAGGCGGCAGGCAAGGCCGTGGCCCCGCCCTCCTACCTCGCGCAGTACTTGAAGCTCGCCGCGCAAAAGCCTGCCGAGGCGTCCAAACCCCTGCTCGCGGAGGTCCGCTTCCAGAGCGCCGAGGAGGCCTACCGCCGCTACGACGCGTTCGCGCTCAAGCAGCCGCTCCCCAAGTCGATCGCGGCCAAGCAGAAGCTCCTGGACAGCGTTCTCGTGCGCTACAAGCGCACGGCCGACATGGGTGTCCCGGAATGGTCACACGCGGCGGGTTTCCGCATCGGTCAAGCCCTTGCCGGGTTCGGATCCGCGCTGGAGGCGAGCGAGCGGCCTGCCGATCTCAAGGGAGACGACCTCAAGGCCTACGAGAACGTGCTCATCGAGCAGAGCATGACCTTCCACGAGCGGGGCGAGTCCGTGTGGAGCGACCTCTTGCAGCGGAGCCAGGGCGGTGTCGCCGATGCCTGGGTCATCAAGACCCGGCAGTCGTTGTGGACGCGCCTCGGCGATCGCTTCCTGTTCCAGCCGGACGTGGAGTTCCCGGTGGTCGCGGGCAAGGCGCCGCCGCACGCGCGCTCGGCGCGCGGCACGCGCGACACCGTGAGCGGTGTGGCGACCGAGGGCGAGAAGTGATGCGCAGCCCGAACCGCCCGGCCCTCGATCGCGTGCTCGTTCCGAGCGCGCTGCTCGCGTTGCTCACCGGCTGCTCCGTGCTCCACCTCGGCCACGCGGCGCCCAGCGGCGACGTGACCGGCGTCGCCACGCAGGCGAAGCCCAAGAAGGGCCACGAGAAGTCAGAGCAGACACCGCTCGACCCGCTCGCTGAGGCGCAGCTCCGCTCCCAGGAGCAGCCCGACCAGCCGTGGTGGCCCTACCAGGTGGCAACGCTCGAGGCCAGGTCCGGGCACACGGCCGAGGCGGAGGCCTCGCTGCGCGCGGCGATCGCGCGCGACTCCAGCTACGCGCCCGCACTCACCGCGCTCTCGCGCGTGCTCTACGAGCAGGGCCGGCACGAGGAGGCGATCCGCCTGCTGGCGCCGGTGCGCGAGGGCCGCGTCACCCTGTCCGATGGCGACCGCGCGGCGCTGCTCGCCGGGTTGGCACTGCACGAGGCGGCGCTCGGCCTCGAGGCCGATGCGCGTGAGACCGCCTCGGCGCTCCCCCGCGACGCGGCCGCGAGCGTCGGTGGCTACCTCGCCGTGCGCGGCACCGATCGCGACGCGGCCGACAAGGCCACCGCGTCGGCGCTCGTGGTCGCCCCGGAGAGCGCCGCACTCCACAACAACCGCGGCATCGCGCTCCTGCGCGCCGCAGACGCCGACGGGGCCGAGAAGGAGTTCCTGCGCGCGATCGAGATGGATCCCTCGCGCGCCGCGCCCTACTACAACCTGGCCATCCTCGAGCGCTGGTACCGGCTCGACTCCGCGGCAGCGGCCGCGCGCTTCAAGCAGTACTGGAGCCTCTCTCACGCCGACCCCGACAGCCTCTACGCCGAGCTGGGACACCCGGGAAACGTCGCCGAGGGAGGGACGAGCAAATGAGAAAGGCACTGAGAGCGCTCGCTTCGTTCGTGCTGCTGGTGTTCGCCGTGTTGTTCGTGCTGGGAGCGGTCGCGCACGCGACCACGACGACGCCCAGGCGCGCCCCGCGCGCGTCCGCACCGCGGCCGGCTGCGACCCGGCACACCACGGCCGACAGCCTCGCGCGCGCCGGTTCACGGGTGGCGCCGCGCACGCTCGACGACATCCACATCGAGGGCGAGATCCCGGTGCCGCAGGTGCTGTTCATCACCGCGCGGGACCAGCGCCGCTTCATGGAGTTCCAGCATCATCGCTATACGAGAACGAGTCTCGAGCTGGGTCGTGGCACGGCGATGCCCTCTCGCGTCGTGGTGCCCGAGCCCGGCCCTGTCCCAGGAAAGGAGAACGAGCGATGAACGAGTTCGCCGGAATGGCGTCCTTCTTCAAACAGGGCGGCCTGGCGATGTACGGGATCCTTGGCATCGGCGTGGTGGCGGCGGCGATCGCGCTGGAGCGCTTCCTCGTCATCACCGGCGCCTCGGTGCTGAACGGCAAGAAGCTCACGAACGACGTGATCGCTCAGATCAGCCGCGGCGACCTGAACGCCGCGCGCAACGTGAGCCGCAAGTCGAACGCGCCTGCGGCGCAGGTGGTGCAGGCGGTGCTCTCGGTGCCGGAGCTGGAGGAGTCGAAGCTCCAGTCGGCCGCGGACGATGCCGCGGCGCTCGCAATGCCGCCGCTCACGCGCCGGCTCGCGCACCTGAACGTGCTCGCGAACATCTCCACGCTGGTCGGGCTCCTCGGCACCATCACCGGCCTCATCACCGCGTTCGCGGCCGTGGGCGCGGCCGATCCCTCGCAGCGCTCGGCGTTCCTCGCCAGCGGCATCTCGATGGCGCTGAACTGCACCGCGTTCGGCCTGCTGGTCTCGATCCCGACGCTGCTCACGCAGGGCTTCCTCGTCGGCCTCGTCGAGGGCATCGGCGAGCAGGTCGAGGAGAGCGGCATCCGCGTCTCGCGCGCGCTGCTGGCCTCGGCCGCGCGCGGCCAGGTCGTGGCGATGCCGGCGCGCGCCCCGCAGGCGGCCCCGGGCCGGCCCTTCGCCCCGCAGGGCGGAACGCCGTGATGCGACGCCGCACCCGGCGAAAGGAGCTGAAGGTCAACACCGACCTGAAGCTCATGCCGCTCATGAACATCATCATCGCGCTGATCCCGATGCTGCTCCTGTCGGCGGTGTTCCTCGAGGTGAAGGTGATCGAGACCAGCCTGCCGCGGGATGCCGACGCCTCGGCGGCCGCCGCGGAGCCGGCGACGCCGCCCCTGGACCTCGCCGTGCACGTGCGCGGCGACGTGTACGTGATCGAGGGGCACGGCGTGTCGCCGCTGCTCGTGCCGCGGCGCGCGGCCGCGGCGGCGCCGGACTCGGTCGCGACCCAGCTCCTGTCGCAGGCGCTCAAGGCCATCGCCGCCGCGCACCCGGGCACCACCGAGGTGCGCATCGTGGCCGAGGCGCGCACGCGCTACCAGGAGGTCATCGCGCTCATGGACGTGGCCCGCGGTGCGGGGCTCGTCAATCCCGCGCTCGAGGGCGCGGGCGATGCGAGCGCCCCGGCCCCATCCACGGGAGGGATCTGACATGCGCCGCCGACGCTCGCGTGCCTCGGGGCTGATGGAGCGCTACGCGTCCGATGGCGGACTCACGCTCACGTCGATGATGGACATCCTCACCACGCTGCTCTTCTTCGTGCTCAAGAGCTACGTCTCGGGCGGCGAGGTGACCGTGCCGCCCCCGGGCGTCACGCTGCCGCGCTCCACCGTGAACGCCGACATGCACACCTCGGTGGTGGTGGCGATCGACCACGACACCATCATGATGGACGGCGAGAAGGTGGCCTCGGTCCGCGACGCGGTCTCGAGCGACGAGCTGATGATCGCGCCGCTCGCCAAGCGGCTCGTGGAGGCGCGTGCGCTGATGGACGACCTCGCGCAGAAGAAGGGCGAGAAGCGCCAGGTCTCGCGGCTGGCGACGATCCAGGGCGACGCCGGGATCGAGTTCCGCGTGCTGCAGAAGGTCATGTACACGCTCGACCGCAACGGCTTCCCGGACATCGCGCTCGCGGTGTTGAAGAAAGCCTGAGAGCCCGGCCATGGCGACGATCACGGATTCGATCTACCGGCGGCCGTTGTTCGATCCGAACGACGTGCTGTTCATGCGCTGCCTCACCACCAGCGCCATCCTCGCGGTGCTGCTGGTGATCGCGGTGCGGCTGATCCCGGCGCCGCCGCCGAGGCCGGTGGTGAAGGTGGAGGAGCTGCCGCAGCGCCTCGCCAGGCTGATCCTGGAGCCGGTGAAGAAGGCGCCGCCGCCGGTGCTGCCCGCGAGCGACCAGGTGCGTGCGACGAAGAAGGAGCCGGGCGGTGGCGGTGGCGGCGGCGGGCCCGCGGCGCAGGTGGAGCCGGTGCACAAGCCCGCGCCGGCGCCGGGCGCGCCCGCAGGGAACCGCCAGGTCGAGACCATGCACTCGCTGAGCACCGGCAGCGGCTCGGCCGGCCGCGCGCGCGCGCAGGCGGAAGTGGGCGCGCAGATCGCCAGCTCGTCGGCAGCGCTCAACAGCGCGCTCGCCGGGCTCACGTCGTCGCTCGGCGTCACCAGCAGCGCCTCGGGCGGCAGCGTCGCCCGTGGCGGGCGCTCGCGCGGCATCCGCGACGCGAGCGGTGCCGCCGACCTGGGGCAGGTGCGCACGTCGCTGGGCGGTGGCGGGCTCGGTGCCGGTGCGGGCGGCGATCTCTCGGGCTCGGCGCTCAAGGGCTCGATGGTCTCGATCGGCGAGCTGGCCGCGGCCCTCGGCAGCGGTTCCGGCTCGGGGGGCGGATCGGGTGGCGGCATCGGCACCGGGACGGGCACGGGCGTGGGCTCGGGCTACGGGCCCGGCTCGGGTGGCGGCTCCGGCGGCGGATCGGGCGGCGGCTACGGTAGCGGCACGGGAAGCGGCGCCGGCCCCGGTGTCTACCGCAGCAACGCTTCGCTGCTCGCCGTGATCCAGCGCTATGCGGCCGGCATCCAGTACTGCTACGGCAACGAGCTCAAGCGCGATCCCTCGCTCCGCGGCAAGCTCGTGGTGGCGATCACCGTGTCCGCCTCCGGCGAGGTGACCGAGGCGAACGTGGTGCAGAACACCACCGGCTCGCAACGGCTCGCCTCGTGCGCGCTGTCGCAGATCCGCGACTGGCGGTTCCCGGCCGTGCCCGTCGGCGCCACCACGTTCCAGGCGCCGTTCGTGTTCACGCCGCCGAACTGAGAGCCTCGCGGCCTTCGTCGCCTGTGCTGCACGCGTACGAGTGCGCGCAGCTCTAGTAGTGGATGGTCAGGCGGATGGTGGTGACCGTCCAGTTCACGCGCTCGACGGGCACCCAGCGCACGCCGGCCTCGAGCCCGACCGCGACGATGTGCTGGCTGCGCGGGGTCGTGCTCACGTCGAACGCGATCTCGGGCTGGAGCTCGTCCACGGCGAGGTCCAGGAACCCGGCGCCGCCCGCGCCCACCTGCAGCGCCGAGCGCGCCGAGGCGACGCCGGGACCCAGCGACACGCGCGTGATGGGTCCGCTCGCGGGCAGCCAGTGCGCCTGGAGCGCCACGTCGAGCAGCGAGTAGTCGAGCCCGGCCGTGACGCTGCCGCGCGTCACGTCGGTGGAGCCGAGGAGCGCGATGCCGATCACCGGGCCCACGCGCCAGCGCGTGGCGACCGGGTAGTCCACGCCGCCCGCCACCGAGATCGAGCCGCCGGGTGAGAGCGAGTCCGAGAACAGGTAGCCATAGCCCATCGAGACGTGCCCACGCCACGGCTCGAGGTGGATCCCGGCGCGTGCGGGCTCTCCCAACGACATGGCTGTGGCGAGCACGGCGCAGGCCATGCCCAAACGGCGTGAGCGGCTCACTGACCCTCCCCGGTGACCCGTCGGGCCCGAGCGCTCTTACCCGCGGCCAGGGGCCGCGGTTTCCGGGAATGCACGCGTGCTAGACGTCCACCGAGCCCGAGCCACGCTTGGCGGACCGATAGGCCTGCTCGAGCGCGCTCTTGAGCTTGTCCGACAGCGACACCGGCAGCTCGACCCTCTCGTCATGGCGGTAGATGAGGATGGTGCGGCGGAGCGTGTCCACCTCGACCTGGCAGTGCCTGCATTCGTGGAGGTGGCCGTCCACTTCCTGAACCAGCTCGGCTCGAGCATCCTCGTCGAGATAATCCGAGAGCTGATCCAGCACCTCCTGGCAGGTGAGGCGCTTCACTGCGCGAGATCCTGCATTCGTGCAGTCCCCGTCATCTGGGACGTGCGATCGGACGCGTCTGCGAACTCACCATTCAACGCGGTCCATCCCCCGGGTGTCAGGTCAACGCCCCCAGCTCGAACCCTGTATTCGATGCAGCCAAACGCAGGTCGTTTCTGAGGAAGTATTGCGTGGAGCCGCGGCGCAGGATGCCTCGCCCCGGGGCGCTTGACAAGCGGCGCGTCGGAGTTGGTGACCCGTGCTGGAATCGAACCAGCGACACCCTGATTAAAAGTCAGGTGCTCTACCAACTGAGCTAACGGGTCCCCGGAGCCACCCGCGCGTCCTTATATCGACTCCCCGTGGGGGCGTCCAACTCGTGCGAGCACCTTCTCGGGGAGGGGTGGACGCCGCGCCGGCGGTTCGGGCATGCTCGCGCGCCTTGCCCACGTCCCCCAGGCCCGCCCGGGCGCTGGCGGACGCCGCCGCCGGGCCGGAAGTGGGTCCCCCGGGCGACGCGACCCGGGGGCATGCGCAAGTCCGCTTGGGGCGCTGCCGATGACAGGGGAGCGGTCCCTCCGTCCCCCGCGCGCCCATCAAGGACCGCCGATGAGTACGATCCGAACCCAGCCCGAAGCGCAGGCCCTCGCCCCGTGGGCGGGGGCGCTCCTGGCGTTGGGCGTGCTCGCGAGCCACCTGCCGTTCGTGACCCCCGGGTACGGGACCGACACCGATGCGTGGAAGTTCGCCTCCGCCATCCGCGAGATGTCGTTGACCGGTCGCTATGCCGCATCGCGCCTGCCGGGCTATCCGGTGGTCGAGATCCTGTCGGCGCCGTTCGCGCGACTGGGACCGTGGGCGCCCAACACGCTCTCGGCGCTTGCCGCGGCGGCGTGTGCGTGGCTCGCGGCGAGGCTCTTCGCACGACACGGCGTGCGCGATGCACTGCTCGCGGGCGCGGCGTTCGTGTTCCTGCCCGCGGCGTTCATCGCCGGCACCTCGAGCATGGACTACCTGTGGTCGTTGGCGCTCGCGCTCGCCGCGTGGCTCGAGGCGTCCGCGGGACGCCCGGCGCGCGCCGGAGTGTGGCTCGGCCTCGCGATCGGCGCGAGGATCACCTCCCTGTTGTTCTTGCCGCCGCTCGCGCTGCTGCTGGTCATGCGCGCGACCTCGTCCGGCGGGGTCGCAGGGAGCGCCCGGCGCGTGCTCGCGCTCGCGGGTGTGGCGGCGGCGATCACGGTGGCATGCTACGCGCCGGTGTTCGCACGCTACGGCTGGCTGATGTTCACCTACTCCGAGATCCACGGCGGGCAATCCTCGGCCATCCGCTTCGCGACCGGCATGCTCACCGGTGGCGATCCCGGCGTGCCCTGGCCGCTGATCGGCGGGCAGGCCACGATCCTGCTCGCGGGCGTCGTGGGCTGTGCCGCGGTGGGGCTGGTGCTCGTGTCGCTCGCCTGGCAGCGCCGCGCCTCGGCGCGCGCCGCGGGCGTGGACGCCGCGACCGGCTGGGCGATGGCGCTCCTGGTCGCGCTCGAGGCTGCTTTCTACCTGCGGCTGCCGCACGACGAGGGCTACCTGCTCCCCGCCGTGCCGTTCCTGATGCTGGGGCTGGCCGCGGTCACCACCCCGGCGCGGTTCCGGGCCATGTGCGCGGCGTTCCTGCTGTCGCCGTTCCTGTTCGGCATCGACGTGGAGCCGCCGAAGAAGGGCCTGACGCCGGCCACGGCGAGCGCCCCGTCGTGGCGGTTCCCCCTGAGCCGCGAGACCGTGGTCGTCGAGCCGCTGCGCGGGCCGCTGCTGCGCGACCACGCCAAGCGCGAGCGCATGCAGGAGGTGGCGGAGGCGCTCGAGCGCTGGTGGCCGTCCCGACCCGC
>Ga0070688_100000372_pt1 | contig 22748 bp, 16 predicted proteins | sample KBSS13HmetaG_FD_64679 | JGI IMG/M metagenome (GOLD analysis project Ga0070688, IMG submission 64679) | Switchgrass rhizosphere microbial communities from Kellogg Biological Station, Michigan, USA - KBS S1-3H metaG | ecosystem: Host-associated > Plants > Roots > Rhizosphere ...
GTGCGGTTCGCGGCGTCCACGTAGAGCAGGAGCCCGGGCGTGCCCACCCCCGAGTCCTTGAAGATCGCGATCCGGTAAGTGGTCGCGCTCGCGCCCGCGAACTCGGGGATCACCTCGGTGATGTTGGAGGCCGCGACCGTGGAGAACCTGCACACGAACGCGCCCGTGGCGCCGGTGAAGCCGAAGCCGCCCGTGGAGGTGGTGCCGACGTACTTGTACGACTCGGTCGGCAGGGTCACCGTGAGTGTCTTCGACTGGCTGTTGTTGGCGTTGTTGTCGTCGGCGGGGACCGAGATCGTCATCAGGTCGCTGCCGAGCACGGTGGGCGTGAACGGGGCGAACGTCACCGTCGTCGCCGCGCCGCAGCTCGCCAGCGACGGGATGATCTGCGTGTCCGTGAACGACTCGGCACCCGTGATCGTGAGCGTCACCGGCAGGTTCGTGAGCGTGGTGTTGCCCTTGTTGACGACGATCGCCTGGATCGCCTGCGCGCCGCTGAGGCCGAGCGGCACCTGGCCGTAGGAGACCAGCAGCGACACGGCGGCATCGTTCGTCGGCACGGCCGCGGTGAAGCGGGTCTCGGGGCGGAAGCTGCTCGCGGCGAGCGTGGTGGGCGCGGTCGTGCCCTGCGCGCCGAGCAGGCCATTCACGAGGCCGAGGCTGTTGCACCAGGCCACGGTCGTGGGCGAGAGCGTGCCGACCGGGTACTGCATGTCGAACGCCACGTACAGGGCGCCACCCGTGTACGTGAACGGCGAGCCGCCCGAGAACGGGATGTCGAACGGGCCCGCCGGGCTCGGCAGCGTGGTCGTGGCATTGTGGACGACCGTCATGCCGGTGATGGCGGTGGCCCACGTCGTGCTCTTCAGGTTCGTGGCATCCGACGTGTTCTGCAGGTAGACGATGAGCGGACCGGAGCCGCTCAGGCCCTGCGCCGTCTGGTAGTTCCAGCCGATCCCGAGGATGGACGAGCCGGAGACGAGCCCGTTCGCCGCGAGCTCGGACGCCGTGATCAGGTAGACCGAGCGGCCGAAGCGGTTGCGGAGCATCGGGCAGCGCTCGTTGCCCGACGTCGAGTTGTCGTTCGGCAGCGCGGTGAACGTGCACGTGCCGGGTGGGGCGATGTCGGGCTGCGGGATCGACCCCGTCGCCGCATAGGGCGACAACGAAGCCGGCCCCGCGGTTCCGAACGGCATCGGCACCGAGATGGGCGCGAAGTCGCCGGGCGCGACCTCCCGCCGCGGGCTCGGCGCCGCGGGTTCCGCTGCGTGCGCCGCGGTGGCGCTGAACGTGGCGAGCAGGCAGAGCGCCCACCCCGACAGCCGGGCGGCAACTCGCGGTGAGCGTCGGACAGCCTGGGTCATCACCCCTCCCATGGAGGTCGTCGTCGAGTGCGCCGGGCGGTGCATGCCCGCCGGCGCGATGCGAGCGGGTGTTCCGATCGGGTTCGTGGGCATGGCGGTCACCGGATGAGCGTCATCAGACGCGTCACGTGAGCGGAGCCGACGTGGAGCCGCACGAAGTAGAGGCCGGAGTGAACGGGACTCCCCCGCTCATCGGTGCCGTTCCAGACCAGGTGATAGCGCCCGGGATCCTGCTGGCCGGTGATGAGCGACTTCACGCGGCGGCCGTCGACCGAGTAGACGTCCAGCTCCACGGGCGCGGACGAGTTGAGCGTGTATTCGATGTACGCCGTTCCGCGCGACGGGTTGGGGATCACCGGGAGCAGGTCGGTCGCGGTCACCGCGGGCTCCGCGCCCGGCGGGATCTGGCCGTTCACCGCCACCGGCTGGTTCTCCGCGTTGCGGCCCGCGAGGCGCGTGAACGCGAACCGCGGATCGCCGCCCTTCACGGCGCGGAACCGCATCGTCGCGAGCGTGGTCTTGCCCGGGAGCGTCCGTCCCGCGCCGAGCATGGCGAGGTCGACACGGCCCGCGCCCGGCGAGAGCGCCAGGCCGCCGTGCGCCGCGAGATCACCCGGGAGCACGTCGACCGGCGTCACCACCGTGGCATCCCAGCCGAGCGCCACCGAGAGCGCCTGCAGGTCGCCGGCGTTCTCGAGTCGCACCGGGACCGCGGTCACCTCGCCGGGATGGACGATCAAGGGAGCGGTGAGCGTGACGCGGTTGTCGGCGGAGCCGGCGGCGGCCGGACGGCCCGACGGCAGTGACACCGCGGGCGCGAAGTTGATCGCCATCAGCACCAGGTCCTCGAACCCGAGCACCGCGTCGGGGACCGGCCGGCCATCGCTGGAGAGGTCCGTGGTCGGGCCGATGTCCAGGAACTCGAAGCCGGCGAGCCCGGCGCCCGAGGCGCCGTAGTGGGCGCCGAGCAGCGAGGCGTCGCTGGTGTTGATCGTGTTGTCGCCGACTCCCGCCGTGATGCCGTCCGAGACGTCGCCGAGATGGTAGTCGAGCGTTCCCGCGGTCAGGTTCGAGACCGGCGAGGCATTGCCGCAGCCGTCCTTCTCGTAGGCGACGTAGTACCAGAAGTCACGCGACGGCGGGACGTCGAGCTGGCCGCTCGCGGTGACGCCCGAGAGCGACCAGCCGGCCGGCGGGTAAGCACCCGGCGCGGGCGGCGCGGAGCCTCCGGCGTACGTCGGATAGTTGCCGAAGCCCTTGCGCCAGACCTCGACCGAGCTTCCGAACGCTCCCGGCGTGAACGCGAGCTGGATCGCGGTGCGGCCGCTGGAGCCGTTGCCGCTCTTCACCTGCGTCGCGGTGAGGCCGGTCACCGGCGTGGTGACGCCGGCGACGAAGCTCGCGGCGAGCGTGTGGTTCGCCTGCACGTTGTTGAACGTGTAGGCCGTCACCGCACCCACCGAGACGCCGTCCACCAGCACGTCGGCCACCGAGAAGCAGGGATCCGGCGTGATCGTGAACGGCGCGTTGGAGCCGTAGGTCACGGGCACGCTGCCGGACGGGGCGATCGAGCCGCCCGCGCCGGCCGAGGCGGCGATCGTGGGATCGACCACGTGCACGATGGCCGCGGCCGCGGTCTGGCCGTCCGGGTTCGTGATGGTGATCGCGTAGAACTCACTGGGCAGGTTCGGCGTGGCGCCGACCGTGTTGAGCACGAGGTTCACCGTGGTCGGGCTCACGTACGTCGCGGAGACCACGCTCGGCGGCGTGCCCGTGGCGGCGCCAGCCGAGATCACCGCGGTGAGGTGATTGAACGCGGGCACGCCGGGCAGGTTGGCGCCCGGGTCGTAGAACCCGGAGCCCGCCACCGACGTGCCGGTGAGCGCGACCGCGAGTGCGGGGTTCCCGGGCGCGACGTCCGCGAGCGCGCTCGGCGTCGCCGGCGGCGGCGCCACCAGCTTGGCGACGCGCACGCCGTAGGAGTTCGTCGTGTCGGTGTACATGCTCACGGTCCACATCGACATGTCGTCGAGCGGGTCCACCGCCATCACCGAGTAGTCACCCCAGCGCCGGCGGCCGCGCGAGGCGCCGTTGTCGCCGGCCGGGTTGTAGGCGAATCCGCTCGCGGTGAGCAGCGCCGGCGTCTGCATGGTGCCGAGTGGATCGCCGGCGAGCCGGCCCACCGTGGCCGAGTTGATGCGCTCGTTCGTGCCCGCGGTGGAGAACCCCATCGCCGCGTGGCCCTGCCCGCTGACGACGATCGAAGGCACGAAGTAGTGCCGCTCGGTGGTGAGGTTGTTCGCGGTCGCGGTGAACACCGTGCCCGACTGGACGATCGTCGGCGTGCCCGCGCCCACCGGCACGTTGAACTGGTACCAGCGCGAGCCGTTGCGGGTGTTGTTCGCCGGCGTGGCGTTCACGACGCCGGTGTTGTCCACGGCGATGTTCTGGCTCACCCACAGCTGCTGGTTGCGGATGTAGGCGTAGAAGACACGGTCGTCGAGCGCATCCACGTTGCCGTTCGTGCCACCGGTGTTGCCGAGGTGCGGCACCGTGAGCGGGTTGCTCGTGGCGGGCACGGTGATCGGGATGTTCGCGGAGATGCCCGGCGTGCCGCCCGGATCGGAGATCCGGTACATGTCGAGCGTGCCGAACGAGTTCCCGTCCACGCCGATGAAATAGCCCTCGTTCGAGGTCGGGTCCGGGTTGTCCACGCCGCGCGGCGCGAACGGTCCCACGAACGACGGCCCGGTCATGAGCGCGCGGAACGTGGTGACCACGATCGGCCCCACGCCGAGCACCGACGACTTGCGGATGACGAAGCCGTCCGTCTGCTGGAACGACGGGCAGAACTCGTCACCGCCCATGTAGAGCGCGTTGGCGTCGATGCCGAGCGACGGGTAGTCGGTGAGGCAGGTGTTGCCGATCGAGGGCGAGAGCGTGGCGGGGACGAAGAAGAAGAACGTCCACACCGTGGCGGGGCTGATGATGCCGTTGCTCGCCGCGTCGCTGACGCCGATCAGGTAGCGATTCGGCGTCGAGACGTTGATGATGGTGATGAACCAGCGGGCCGAGAGGCGGTCATAGCGCACCTGCGGGTCCGAGGTGCCGACGCCGTTGCGCACGGAGTTGAAGAAGTTGTCCGCGCTCAGGTTCAGGACGCCGTCCTGTGCGCCGGTGGTCTTGTTGAACGAAACGATGCGCCCGTTCACGCCGACGACGTACTGCTGGGGCCCGATCGAGCCGTCGCAGTCGGGCGGGAACGAGTTCGTGGGGTTGTACCCACCCGACAGCGACGCCGCCTTGAAGTTGGGGCCGATGGCCTGCGGAGCGAGCGGCTCGGTCGTGAGCGCACCCGGCCGGCGATAGCCGGTGAGCATCTCCGGCGGCAGCACCGGGATCGAGGCCACGCGCTCGGACCGGGGGTTGATCCCCAGCTCGTCGCGCTCCGGACCCTCGTGATCCTCCACCAGGATCGGCTGCTGCGGGAGGTCGCTCGGGTGCAGGCGCTCGATGCGCATGAGCGCGGAGGTGACCTGGCGGATCCCGACGCTGCCGGTGAACGGCGTGCCGACGCGTTGGATGTCGGTGCGCTCGGCGGCGGCTGCGGGGAGTCCGGCCGTCGCCACGAACAGGGCGAGGGCGGTGACCGACAATGTTGCGGGAACACGCATGCGCAGCACAGACGGCATAGGGGCACCTCGGTTAGAGGACGCTGCCGTGGGGCGGGACCCGGGATCGGGCAAGGAGGCGGCCGAACGTAGCGCAGCTTCACAATGTGCTGACGGCTGGTCAAGCGGTTTCTGCGCCTACCGTTACCCACGCGGTCGAGTTTGGATGGGTCCACTTGTGTTCGAGGAAACGCTCCATCGCGCCGTAACTCAGCACGGGCCTCAACAAGTTCTCGCTCCAGCCCGTGGACGAGTTGCTCCAGGGCCACCACGGCTGACGGCAGGGCAACGCCCCGTCCGGACGGGTCCGGGCGGGGCGCTGGGTCTGCGAGCCTTTACTCGTGGGCGGTGGCGCTCTTGCTCGGATCGTCCGCGGGGTTCACGTACGTGAGCTTGAATGGCCCGGTGCCGTGCACCTGCACGATCGTCTCGCCCTCGGCCCAGGCATAGTGGTTCATGTGCGGCCCGACGAAACCGAACGTGCCTGCCGTCATGACCGCACCCTTGGTGTCGTCGAACTTGTCTCCGGTGGCGAAGTGGAACGTGCCCGAGATCACCGTGATGTTCTCGGTGGTCGGGTGCCAGTGCGGCATGATCTTGTAGCCGTCCGGCATCTTGAGCCGCACGACGTACTGGCCCGCGGCCATGGGGTTGCCTGCCAGCACGGCGAACTGCGCGGTCTGCGTGAACACCGGCGGCGGCGGGCCCCACTTGATGGCGTCCGGGGTCGACATCCCGTGGTCAGGCATCATCGCGGTCGATGCCGAGTGCGTGGGCGTCTTCGCTGCGGGCTTCTCGTCTGCGGCGGACACCGTGCCGACGGCGAGCGCAACGAGTGCCAGCGTGAGGAAGAGTCTGTTCACTGGGACCTCCGTGTAGAAGATGTGAACGAACAACCTCCGTGCGCCGGCGCGCGGCCGGCGACAGGGCATCATAGCGCCGAACGGTGGGCGTACGTAGGCGGTACTGGAGGCTCGTTCAGGGCGCCTCGGACGAGACGCCGGTCGGTCGGCGCACGCGCCTCGGTCCGCGGTTCGGGCGCTGACAAGCTGTCAGTCGGCGACCGCTCGTGTCAGGTCCGGGAGTCCCCGCGGGCATGCGGCGCGTCCACGTTCCCGCGCGCCAGCTCGCCGGCGCGGAGCATCTCCTGGAGCCGGTGGCGGTGGTCGCGCTGCAGCAGCACCGGGTAGAGGTTCATCGGCAGGTCGAGCAGGACGAGCCAGGCGGCGCGCTGCGGCGCGCCGCGCCACAGCGAGATCGACGCCAGCAGCAGCACGATCAGGAACGCGATCGCGTGCCCACCCTCGGCGGCGCGCGTCTCGCGCTCGATGCGCTCGGGATCGCCGCTGTGCCATGCCGCCGGGAGCGCGCGGTTGGGAAGCGAGAGCGGACCGCGGCGGACGAGCGCACGGAACAGCGGCACGCCGAGCCAATGGAACACGCGGCCGCTCCGCTCCCACGCCCGCAGCGCGTAGTACTCGTCGAACGGCGGCAGCCCGCGGAGGGGCAGCACGAACGCCGCCCAGGTGACGACGACCAGGTTCACGAGCGCGGCGTGCACGAACGGCCCGAACCAGGTGGACAGGCCGAGGAGCACGAGCAGTGCGACCATCATCAGGCTCGCGGCGGCGAAGACGAGCGCTCGCATGGCGGCCCCATCATGGGCCGTTCACACGCGCTGGTCGAGGGCCTCGAACACCGCGGCGATGTGGCGCTGGATGCGCTCGGGCTCGAGCAGCGTCAGGTGGTGCACGGGCTCGATCACGAACGAATCCGAGTCGAAGTCGTCGCCCAGCACGTTGTCGTCGAGGTGCCGCGCCAGCAGCCCCTCCGCCGAGCCGGATTCCTCGGCTCCGAACACCAGGCGCACCACCGGGATCCTCTTACGCGCCGCGCGGTACCAGTCCGCCAGGGGATCGCCGGGCTTCTGGAACGGCTCCATGATCTCTCGCGCGTAGCGCTTCAAGGTCTCGAGGTTCACGCCGAGCCGGATCAGCGACTGCGACAGGTAGCTCTGGATCACGAGCCACGACTCGAGCGACTGCACGTCCGCCGCCAGCGCCTTGAGCGTCGCCAGCGTGCCCGCCGGGTTCGAGGCGTCCATGTTCGCGTACACCCGGGTCGCGAAGCAGGTCTCGAGGCTCACGTTGGGCGCCAGCGCCACCATCCCGGCGATGTCGACCCCGGCGCCGCCCTCATCGTGCACCATGCGCAGGAACTGATCCGATCCCGCCGAGTGCCCCACGAGCACCGTGTGTCGCGGCCGGGCCTCCGCGATCAGCTCGCGGAGAAGGATGCGCAGCACGCGCGAATGATCGTCGATGCTGAGGATGGGACGGTACGCCTCGGCACGCCCGAAGCCCGCGAGTGTCAACGCCACGACCCGATAGCGCGACGTCCGCGTCACCGTCTCGAAGCGGGCGTCGTCGGCGCCGACGCCGTGGAGCAGCACCACCAGCCGGTCGGAGGCGACCTGGTTGTCCATGTACGCGAGGCGATAGCCGACGAGGCGGGGATTCTTGGTGGCGAGCTGCCGCACGTGCGTGGTGGTGAGCACCAGCTGGCGCTCGATCGGGACGCCGGTGGTCACGCGCACGGCGCCGGCCCCGTCGGCCAGTCGCCACCGCAGCGCCAGCGCGAGGTCGTGCGCGCTCTGCCAGCGCTGGTCCGGGTCCTTGGCGAGGCAGGCGCGCACGGCGAGGTCGAGGTTCGCCGGCGTCATGGTCGCGATCTCGCCCAGCGGCCTCGGCTCCTCCTTCATGATCGCGGAGATGAGCGAGGCCTGGCTCGGACCGTCGAACGCCCGGCGTCCCGTGGCCATCTCGTAGAGCACGCAGCCCAGCGCCCAGAGGTCGGAGCGCTCGTCGGCGTCGTGACCCTCCAGCTGCTCGGGCGCCATGTACTGGAACGTGCCGATCAGCGAGCCCTCGGTGGTGAGCGCGCCGGCGACCGTGGCCGCGTGCGTGAGCGCATGTCCCGGCGAGGAGCCCGCGCGCATCGGGCCGCCGGCCCGCGCGAGACCGAAGTCCATGAGCTTGGCACCCGAGCGCGACAGCATGACGTTCGAAGGCTTGAGGTCGCGGTGCACCACGCCCGCGCGGTGCGCGGCATCGAGCGCGTCGGCGATCTGGGCGCCGATCCGCAGCACGTCGGCCGTGGGCAGCGGCCCGCGGAGGATGCGCTCGGCGAGCGACTCGCCATCGACCAGCTCCATCACCAGGTAGTCGGTCGAGCCTTCGCGGCCGATGTCGTAGAGGGCGCCGATGTTGGGATGGCTCAAGCCGGAGACGAGCCGCGCCTCGCGCTCGAAACGCGCGCGCGCGCCGTCGCTCGAGGTGAGGTGCTGGGGCAACACTTTGACCGCGACGTCACGGCCGAGCCGGGTATCCCGGGCGCGGTAGACCTCCCCCATCCCGCCGGCGCCGAGGGCGGAAACGATCTCGTGGGGGCCGAGGCGGCTCCCGGCATGGAGTGGCATCCCATGAATTTAGCGCAACCGGGGTGACGTCCGCTCGGTCTTTCCTCAGGCGAGAATACGAACTCAGGCGCGTGACCGTTCTTCGCACCAAGGTCGCGGCTCGTCCCCCGCGCGTCTAATGAACCACGGCGAACCTCGTCGCGCCCGTGCGCTCCCCCTGCTGCAGGCGAGCCCAGTAGAGCCCGCCCGGCAAGCTCGTGGTGTCGAGCACCAGCGACTGCGGGCCGCTCTCAGGTCGGGCCTCGAGCCGCGCGACCACCCGGCCGGTGACATCCACCAGTTCCACCGTCGCCCGGCCCGGCTCGGTGAGCGTGAACGACAGACGCGTCGAGCCGCGCGCGGGAACGGGTGCCAGCGCCACCGCGAGCGAGCCTGCGCGCGGCGATGGCGGCACCGCGAGCATCGGCGGCCCACTGGTCTCCAGCCGCGCGGCGTAGATGTCGGGCGTGCCGGAACGCGTGTCAGCCCAGGCGACGAGCGCGTCCGCGGGCGGCAGGGCGATCATCGAGGTCAGGATCTGGGTGCCGGTCGCGTTGCAGACGACCGTGCCGTTCGCAGCCCAGCCGCCGGGAGCGATGGCGCCATTCGCGGTGACCGCGTTCGCGCGCACGTCGTTGGCGCCGCTCGCGCCGTTCGACCACGCGGTGTAGACCAGGTCGCCGGAGCGGACGGCATCGAACGTCGTGAACGAGCCGGCGTTCGAGACCACGACGCCGGCCGGGGTCCAGGGTGGAGGGATGGAGGCGTCGGCGGCGCGACGGCTCAGCACGAGCTGGTCCGGCGAAGCCGCGCGACCGAACAGGTAGATGCCGCCGCTGCCGTCGGGCAGGAGCAGGTCGCACCACGGCGCCGCCGTCGGCTCCGGCCACCCGGACTGCCCACCCGCGAGGAAGTGCTGCATGGAGCGTGACGGGCCCGAGGGCCACGACGCGAACAGTCCGCCGGCACCGTCGGCGACGACGCAAGGAACCGGGGCAGCGGATGGAGCGCCGCCGTAGAGCGTCACCGCACCGCTGTCCGGCCCCGTGTGCGTGAACGCCCCGGCCAGTCCGCCTGCGGCCATGTCCCAGAGGGCTCCCGTCAGCGCGCCGCCGCTCGGGTCCGCCGCCAGCGTCACCGCCGCGAAGCCGAGCAATGGATTGCTGGCATCGCCGTGCGACTGCAGCAGGCCAGATGCCGCCCAGCCCGGCGAGAAGCTGCCGGTGCCGGCGACGCGCGTGACGAAGAGCCCTTCGGCGATGTCGGCGAAGCGATTCCACATCAGATAGGCGCCGCCGGCCTGATCGGTGACGGCGCGCAACACCGAGCCCGAGGGTCCGCCCACCGCGATGGGAATGATCCTGCCGTTCGCGGCGAAGCCGGGCGCCAGCGTGCCGTTCGCGCCCACGTGCTGCATGAACGTGTGCTGCGTTGCCGGATCGAGCCAGAACGCGAGCAGTCCGCCGGCGCCATCGCCGACGATCGAGAACGATGAGGGGTTGCCGCTCGACGTCAGCACCACGCCGTCGCTCGGCCAGCCCGGCGCGATGGTGCCGTTCGCCAGCACGCGCGTGCCATAGAGATCGATGAGCCCCGGACCGCGGCGCTCGTCGGTCCACAGCATGACCGCGCCGCCTTCGCCGTCGGGCGCACAGCGCGCGTTGCTCTGCGCGCCGGGTGCGACGCAGATCGGGTTGCCGTTCAGTAGCCAGGTCGCCCGCGAGGGTGAGGGCAGCGCGAGGACTGCGGCCGTGGCGTGTGCGAGCACGAGCGTGACACGGGGCGTGGTGCGCATGATGGCCTCCGGAGCCGTGGCGGCCATCTAACGGCATGAACGGAGATTACGTGCTGAAGTTTCTCCAGACCAGAGTAAGTTTCCCATGGGTAGACATGGTCTGGCCGGTCGCCCCACGTCTACAGGGAAGACCCTACTTCGGTCGCCTGGGTGGCACGATCCCACGCACGCCTTCGGCGATGGTGAGGCCGGAGAGCCAGTCCACCACCGAGACCGCGGCGCGCTTGCCGTCGGGCGAGAAACCGAACGATTCGATCGTCTTGTCCGCCCCCGAGAACAGCGTGTCCACGCGACCCTCGCCCGTTCGCCACGTCGCGAGCGGCCGCTTCACGACGGCGATCCGGCCGTCGCCGGCGTCCTCGAGGTAGGCCACCGCGCTGCCGTCGGGCATGAATCGCGAGCGGCCGATCTGCGCCGTGCCGGACAGGACCTGGATGGGGACCGGGTGCGGAAGCAGCCTGCGTTCCGCGAGGTCGTATACGGCCAGCTTCGCCTCGATCGTGCCCGCATCCAGGATCACGGAGGCGTACCGGCCGTCCGGCGAGAGATCGGGGATCAACGTCGTCGAACGGATCAGGTGCTCTCCCTCCCCGCCGTCCACGCGGAGCCGCCACAAGCCGGCCTTGGCCGGGTTCGCCGAGCTGTAGATCACCCAGAGCTCGTCGGGCGAGACGGATGGGTTCTCCGCGTCCAGACTGTCGCGTGAGACCTGGCGAGGGGCGCTCCCGTCCCTGCGTGCCGTCCAGATCTCGAACGCGCCGCTGCGGTTCGAGCACCAAAAGATGGACTGGCCGTCGGGGCTGTAGTCGGGATCCCAGTCGTCCTCGGGATCGTCGGTCACACGGTGCACCTCGCCGGTCTCGACCGACGCCTCCCAGAGGTCGAGCGTGCCGCCGCGGTTCGAGGAGAACATCACCGACTTCCCGTCGGGCGAGTAGACGGGTTGGCGATCGATGGCGAGGCCGCTCGTGAGCGAGCGCGCGCCGGTGAGGCTCCGCGCGCCCAGCGGCACCTCCGACAGGTTCTGTCGCGCGGTGAGGCTCGAGAGCACGATCCTGCCGTCGGGCATCAGGTCGATGATGACGGGGAAGTTCTCGAGCCAGCCCAGCGGCTGGTACCGCCCCGAGCCGAGGTCCAGCCGGAACAGACGTCCCGAGGAGCCGCGCTTGATCGCGGCGACGCCGACGCCCTCGGCCACGATCAGCGCGCCGCCACCTCCCTCCCAGCACGCATTCGAGAGCACCTGGCCATCGGGCGCCCTGTACTCGCGCGCCGCGCCGTTCGACACGGTCACGGCGATGAGTGTGCTGGGCGCGTTCTGGCTGCCCGAGCGCACGATCACGATGCGGCTGCCATCGGGGGACCAGCGCGGTGAGCCGATCCCCACCGAGCCCCTCGACCACAGCTCGCGCGCGCCGGTGCCGTCCGCGCTCGCCACCATGAGCCGGGCGCGCACGCCGGCGCTGTCGCTGGTACCGGCGACGTACGCGATACGGCGGCCATCGGGCGACGGGTCCGCATCCGAGGCGTCGGTGAGGAGCGGCCGCGCCGCGCCGCCGATCACCGGGATGCGCCACAGCGACGTCCTGCCTTCCGTGGTGCGTGTGAAGATGATGGTGCTGCCATCGGCGCTGAACCTCGGAAAGTGGTCGGTGCCGCTCGTGAGCTTCACCTCGCTCCGCGACACCATGTCCATGAGCCACAGGCCCTGGCCGTTCTGGCGCACCGCGTTGAACGCGAGCCAGCGGCCGTCGGCGGACGCGGCGGGCTCGCTGTCGCGCGTGCCCTGGGAGAGCGTCGAGACCCGGATCGAGCCCTCGCCCGATGGCGGTGCCGTGAGCCGGCCGGTGAAGAAGCTCGCGGCCGCTATCGCCGCGGTGATGGCGCCGAACCAGAGCAGCATGCCGCGCCGGGAACCTGGGGGCGACGGGGGAGCGACCGCCGTGTCGCCGCCTGCAGCCAACTCGAGCACGAACGCCACGTCGAGCGCGGACTGGATGCGCTTCTCAGGGTCCTTCTCGAGGCAGCGGCGGATCAGTTGCTCCATTGCCACCGGGGTCACCGCGCTCAGCTCGCGCGCGGGTCGCGGGTCGCGCGTGAGGATGGCGGCGATCAAGCTCGCCTGGCTCTGGCCCGTGAATGCCCGCGTCCCGGTCGCCATCTCGTAGAGCACACACCCCAGTGCCCAGAGGTCCGCGCGCGCATCCGCTTCGTGGCCCTCGAGCTGTTCGGGCGCCATGTACTGGAACGTGCCAACGAGGCTCCCCTCGGCGGTGAGCGGGCGCGTCAGGGTCGGCGAGTGGCTGCCCGTGACCGGGGTCGTGGCGGGAGCGCCCGTGCGCGCGAGGCCGAAGTCCATGAGCTTGGCGCCGGTCCTCGTGAGCATGATGTTCCCGGGCTTCAAGTCCCGGTGCACGACGCCGGCGCGGTGCGCGACCTCCAGCGCCTGCGCGATCTGCCGGCCGAGCGAAAGCGCGTCGGCGAGCGGGAGCGGCCCCTTCTCGAGCCGCTGGGCCAGGGTCTGGCCCTCGATCAGCTCCATCACCAGGTAGTCGATGTCGCCCGAACCCGCCGACCCGGGTGCCCGACCGACGTCGAACAAGGTGCAGATGTGCGGATGGTTGAGCTGCGAGATGGTGCGCGCCTCGCGCTCGAATCGTGCCCGCGTCTCGGGGGTGGCCGCGAGCTGCTGCGGCAGCACCTTGATCGCCACGTCGCGTCCCAGGCGGGGGTCGTGGGCGCGATACACCTCGCCCATCCCTCCCGCGCCGAGCGGGACGAGGATCTTGTACGGACCGAGCTGCGTGCCTGCGGCCAGGGGCATCGAAAAAAACTACTTCAAGCCGAGCGGCGGCGGAAACTCGCCGGGAAGCGGCGTCACGAGTTCCCCAGCAGCACGCCGGTCGCGAACACCAGCGCGCCGCCCAGGCCCACCTGGAGCGCGGCGGACCAGGTGGGCGTCTCCATGTAACGGTGCCGGATCCAGGTGATGGCGATGAGCTCGATCACCACCACGGCGGCGGCGACGATGGTGGCGAGGCGGAAATCGGGGACGAGGAACGGCACGGTGTGCCCGATGCCGCCGACGGTCGTCATCAAGCCGCAGATGAAGCCGCGCATCCACGGGTGGCCGCGCCCGGTGAGCGTGCCGTCGTCGGAGAGCGCTTCGGCGAAGCCCATGCTGATGCCGGCGCCGAGCGACGCCGCCATGCCGACGACGAAGGCATCGTGGCTGCGCTGGGTCGCGAACGCCGCAGCGAACACGGGCGCGAGCGTCGACACCGAGCCGTCCATGAGCCCGGCGAGCCCGGGCTGCACGACCTGCAGCACGAACAGCCGGCGCCCGGCCTCCCGTTCCTCGCGACGGGCGTCGGTGTGGAGCTTCTCCGCCTCGAGCGCCTCGGCGCGCTGCTCGTGCGTGCGCTCCTCGCCGGCGAGATCGTCGAGCAGCTGGCGCACCGCGGGATCGTGCGCCCGCGCCGCGGCCCGCTCGTAGAACCGGCGACTCTCGATCTCCATCGCACCGGCCTGCCGGCGCACCACCTCGATGCCAAACGGCTGCAGCAGCCAAGCCGGGCGCCGGCGCACGAACCCACGCACGTCCTCGCGGCGGATGAGCGGGATGTGGTCGCCGAAGCGGTCGCGATAGAGCTGGATCAGCCGCGTGCGGTGGCCGGCCTCCTCCGCGCGCATGCCCTCGAACACCTCCGCGGAGGCGGGGTATGCCGGACGCAAGCGTGCGGCGTAGTCCGCGTACGCGCGCTCGTCGTCCTCTTCGAGCGCGATGGCCAGGGCGAGGATCTCCTGCTGCGACAGGCTCTCGAGGTTCCGCATCTGCCCTCCTCGTTCGCTGGATGACGTTGGCGCCGGGCGCGCTCGAGCCTCGGCTCGCGGCCGAGGCCGGTTGCGGCCAGGTCAGCTCGCCGGAGACGCTGCCGGCTCGGACGCGGTGCGGCGACGCGAGAGCCCGATGTAGATCGCGCCCGCGGAGAAGAAGCCCACGAACCAGGCGTAGTCGTAGAGCGGCCGCAGCGCTGGGATCACGAGCCCGCCCCAGGCCAGCGCGCAGCCCACCAGCGTGGCGATCACCGCGGCGGGATTCCAGCCCGCGTAGCGGCCGTTCGGCAGGTAGAGGTCGGCGAGATCGAGCCGGCGGCGCCGCACGATCCAGTAATCGGCGATGAGCACGCCCGCGATCGAGCCCAGCCCTCCCGAGTAACCCACCAGCCAGGCGAAGATGTAACCCTTCGGGTCCGCGAGCAGCCGCCACGGCTGCATGAGGATGCCGATGATGCCGGTGATGAGCCCGCCGGTGCGGAAGCTGATCCAGCGCGGCAGCGCGTTCGCGAAGTCGTTCGCGGGCGAGACCACGTTGGCGGCGATGTTCACCGCCAGCGTCGCCACCACCACGGAGAACATCGCGAACCCGACCACGACCGGGTTCTGGAAGCGGCCCACCAGCTTCACCGGATCCCAGATCGGCTCGCCATAGAGGATCGCGCTGGCGCTGGTGATGAGCACGCCCATGGCGGCGAACGCGAACATCGTCGTCGGCAGCGCCACCGCCTGCCCCACCACCTGCTCGCGCTGGCTCCTGCCGAAGCGCGTGAAGTCGGGCATGTTGAGCGACAGCGTCGCCCAGAAGCCGATCATCGCCGTGAGCGAGGGCCAGAACACGGGCATGAACTCGCGCAGCGAGTTGAACCTCCCGGGCTGGGAGAGCAGCGGTCCGAGGCCGTGCGCCGCGTTCACCGCCCACGCCAGCAGCACCACCGTGACCACGAGCACGTACGGCGCGGCCCAGTTCTCCACCTTCCGCAGCAGGTCCATGCCGCGATAGATGATCCAGATGTTGAGCGCCCAGAAGAGCAGGAACGACAGCCACTCGGTCGCGGTGTGGCCGCCGAAGCCCGGTCCCAGGAGCCCGCCCCATCCCGGGATCAGGGCGCCGAAGAACGTCTGCAGCGCTTCGCCGCCGATCCACGCCTGGATGCCGAACCAGCCGCAGGCCACGAGCGCGCGCATCAGCGCCGGCAGGTTGGAGCCCGAGGTGCCGTACGCCGCACGCGCGAACACCGGGAACGGGATGCCGTACTTGGTGCCCGGGTGCGAGTTCAAGAGGATGGGCACGAGCACGATCGTGTTACCGAGGAGGATGGTGACGAGCGCCTGCACCCAGTTCATGCCCTGCGCGAGCAGGCCGGAAGCGAGCATGTACGTGGGGATGCAGTGCGCCATCGAGATCCACAGCGCGGCGTAGTTGTAGGTGGTCCAACTCCGCTGCGCCACCGGGATCGGGGCGAGGTCGTGGTTGTAGAGCGGGCTCTTCTCGAGCGAGGCGGCGTCCACGAGCTCGACACGGCCGTCCGGCAACTCTCGCTGGCTCGATCCCATCGCGGCTCCCCCCAAGGACCTGAACGTACCGTACGCGGAAAAGCTACCTCACGGACCGCCAGCGCGCCTCGGCCTGGTGCCGGATCCCGGGCCGCTCATTTGGCCAGGCGCGTCGCCACGTCCCGATCGAGGCCGGCCAGCATGACCACCAGTGCCGCGCCGTAGGTGATCGAGAACGGGAACGCCGATCCCACGCCCAGCGGCGCGATCGCCAGCAGGAAGACGACCGCGCCGAACACGGCCAGCCGGCGCGTGACCTGCCGGTTGCGGATCAGCATCAGCGCGATCGCGAGCTGCCCCGCGGCGATGGGCTCGAGCAGCGCCGCCGTGTGCTCGCGGAACCAGCCGTGGATGAAGTCGCGGTAGGGAGCGAACTGTGTCAGGTCGGCGAACGTCTGGTAATCGAGCGGGGCGGTGGTCGCGATGCGCCAGTTCGTGAACGCGGCCCAGCCGAAGATCGCCACCGACGCCCACCGCACCCAGTTCGGACGCCGGAACGCAATTGCCAGGAGGGCGAGCGCGATGGCGTTGGAGATGAGATAGGCGTTCTTGTATTCGGGCGGGATGTTCATGCCACCTCCGCTCGCCACTCACCGCTTCATCTGTCCCCGGCGCTCGAGCTGCTCGACCAGCCACGGCCTCGGCGTCCCGCCGCGAGCGCGGACGCTGTCCGCCTCGCGTGCCGCGCCGGCGACGTCGCCGCTTTGGAACAACGCGATCGCCAGCGCATCGTGCGTGAAGACGTTCCCCGGGTCCAGCGCCAGGGAGCGCTCGAGCGAGGCGACGGCCTCGGCGTGACGTCCCTGCTCGGCGAGCACCATCCCCAGCGCGCGGTGGAAGCCGGCGTCATCGGGCCGCCAGCGCAAGCCCTCGCGGTACTCGCTCGCCGCGGCGTCCAGGCGGCCCGCGCGCCACTGGCGGTTTCCGAGGTTGTAGTGCGTCATCGCCAGGCTCTGCCGGGTGACGGCGTCTTCGGGATCCAGCTCGAGCGCGCGGGCGTAGCCGCTCGCGGCCTCGGCCCAGCGCCCGCGCGCGAACTCCACGTCGGCGAGGTCCACGAGCGCGCGGGCGTTGCGCGGCTCGAGGCGCACGGCTTCCGTGAGGTGGGCTGCCGCCTCGTCGTAGCGCGCGGCCTTCTCGAGCGCGACGCCGAGGTTCGTCTGGCTCACGGTCGAGTTCCCGCCCACGACGAGCGCGTGCTCCCAGAGCGTGACGCCGTCGCGCCACGTCGCCACCTGCCGCGTCGTGCCGACGACCAGCGCCGCGGCGAGCAGCAGTGCGGCCGTGGTCACCGCGGCCCGCGCCCGTGAGGGCAGGCGCGGCGCCAGGTCCGCCGCTCCCCAGGCGAGCATCACGAACACGCCCACGAGTGGCACGTACGTGTAGCGGTCGGCCATCTCCTGCTGGCCGATCCGCACCAGCCCCGAGACCGGCGCGAGCGTCACCAGGTACCAGAGCCAGCCGACCGGCAGGTACGCACGCCTGCGGCCGAGCCAGGCGATGGCGGTGACGAGCACGAGCACCGCGGCGCTCAGCGCGACCTCGGCCGCAGGCGGATGCGCGCGCCAGGGATAGAACGCCGCGAGGTGGATCGGCCACACCAGCTTGGCCAGGTAGCCCGCGGTCCCCAGCACCGCGGTCGCGAGCCGCACCGTGACCGGCGTGTCGGTGACCGCGCCGAACGAACGTTGCGCAAGCCAGGCGATGACGGCCGCGGCGAGCGAGAGGGCGAACAGGGGCAGCTTCTCGACCACGAGAGGCCACATCGATGCGGGCCCACCCGTGGCGCGCCGGAGCGGCCACACATCCAGGAGGAGCAGCGTCAGCGGCAGTGTCACCACCATCGGCTTGGCGAGGAGTCCGAGCACGAAGCAGGCGGCGACGAGCGCGTAGCGCCCTGCCCCCGGCCGCTCGACGAAGCGTGCGTACGCCCACAGCGCCGCGAACCAGCACGCAGTGCTCAGCACGTCCTTCCGCTCCGACACCCACGCCACCGACTCGACGTGCAGCGGGTGGAGCGCGAACAGTGCCGCCACGACGAAACTCGGCCACGGCGCGTGCGTGAGCCTGCGGAGTGCCACGAACAGGAGCAGCGTGTTCGCCAGGTGCAGGAGCAGGCTCGTCAGGTGGTGGCCCCGCGGCGCGAGGCCGTACACGCTCACGTCCAGCATGTGCGACATCCACGTCAGCGGGTGCCAGTTGGCGAGCTGCGTGGAGGTGAACGCCCAGGCGATGCCGCCGGCCGTGAGGCCCGCTCGCACGTGCGGGTTCTCGGTCACGTAGAACGTGTCGTCCCACTCCACGAAGCCATGCCGAAGCACCGGCGCGTACGCCACCAGCGTGACCACGAGCAGCGCGATCAGCGCCGCGGCCGGCGCGCGGCTGGGTGCAGCCGCTGCGACCACTGCGGCCGGTCGGGGACTCACCTGGCGTCCTGCGTCCACTCCCCGCCCGCGAAGCGCCGCCAGGTGCGGCCGCTCGCGTCGAGCCACTCGCCGCGCGAGGTGTCCCCGTCGGGCTCGGAGCCGATCCGCAGCACGTTGCCGTCGGGATCGGCGACCTGCATCTCGAGCGCCCACTCGAAGTTGGTCGGCGCATGGCGGATCATGGCGCCGCTCGCCTGGAGCTCCTCGTGCACAGCGCGGACATCGGGCACGCCCAGCCACGCCCACATGCACGGCGCGCTCTGGTCCCCCGTGCAGAGGAACATGCAACAGCGGTCGCGCGTCACCGAAGCGATCATCCCGGCGCGCCAGTCCTGCTTGAAACCCAGCACCTTCAAGTAATACTCGAGGCTCGCGTCGAGGTCGCGCACGCGCAGGATCGGCGCCGCGGCGCCCCAGCCGGTTCCGCTCATCGCCACGTCCCCCCGGGATCTGGACCGTGTCGCCCGGAGCTCAAGGCGCGGGCGGAGCGCGCACCGGTCGCCGCGGCGAGCGGTGCGCGCCCCTACCCGAGTCCTCGGGTCAACCCTTGTAGGCCTTCTCCAGCGTCGGGATGTCGAGCTTGATCATCTGCAGCATCGCGTCGGTCACCCGTTTCGAGCGCACCGGGTCCTTGTCGGCCATCCAACCCTGCATCGCGGTGGGCACGATCTGCCAGCGCAGGCCGAAGCGGTCCATGATCCAGCCGCACGCCTGTGGCTTGCCGCCGCTCTCGAGCAGCGCGTCCCAGTAGCGGTCCAGCTCCGCCTGGTCGTCGCACAGCACCGTGAACGAGATGGCGTCGTTGAAATCGTGGTGCGGCCCGGCGCTCATGGCCTGGAAGCGCTGGCCCATGATCGTGAACGTCACCACCTTGACCGAGCCCGGCGGCCCGCTCGGTGAGTCGCTCTGCATCGACGTCACGCTCTCGACCTTCGAGTCCGGGAAGATCGAGGCGTAGAGCTTCGCCGCCTCCTCGGCTTCCTTCGCGTACCAGAGAAACGGGTAGATCTTCGTGCGCGTCGTGGTTTCGGTGGCCATCGTGGGTCTCCCTTGGATCGAGGTTTGCAGCGACCGGACCGACACCCTCGCCCCATGATAGCCTTCGTCCATGGACCAGCAACCTCCGTGCTCGGGACTGACCCGGGTGGCAACGCTCGACGACCTCGTCGAGCGCGATAAGGACCATGACTGCGCGGGCTTCGGCCCGCATCACATCTGCGTGCGTGTCGTCGCGGTCGCGAACCTTCCCAGCCGATTCGGCCGCTTCCGTATCGTCGCGTTCTGGAACAATCGCGACGGCAAGGAGCATGTGGCGCTGGTCCACGGCGACGCGATGGGCGCGGCGAACGTACCCACGCGCCTCCACAGCGAGTGCCTGACCGGCGACGCCATGGGCTCGCTGCGGTGCGACTGCCGCGATCAGCTCGAGGTGGCGCTGCGCAAGCTCTCCGCCATGCCGAACGGCCTGGTGCTGTACATGCGCCAGGAGGGCCGCGGGATCGGTCTCATCAACAAGATCCGCGCCTACGCGCTCCAGGATCGCGGGCTCGACACGGTGGACGCGAACCTCGCCCTGGGGTTCCGCGACGACGAGCGCGACTATGCGGTCGCCGCGCACATGCTGGCGAGCCTCAACGTCGGCTCGATCCGGCTGATGACGAACAACCCGAACAAGGTCCGTCAGCTCGAGCAGCTGGGCGTCCAGGTGAGCGACCGCATCCCGCACGTCATCCCGGCGACCGAGTGGAACCGGTTCTACCTCGAGACCAAGGCCGCGCGCTCAGGCCACGCGATGGAGTTCGAAGGGAAAGTACACCTGCCCGAGCAGGACGACCCGGTCATCGTCGAGGCCTGAACCCATCGCATTGGACGGGCCCGGCAGGCCGCGGGTTGGCGCACATCCGACCGCCGCGCTAGGCTTCCGCGATGGTAGCCACGCCGTTCCCGATGGGCGAGCGCAAGCGGATCGCGCTCATCGCCCACGACAACCGCAAGCCCGACCTGCTGGACTGGGCGCGGTACAACCGCGGCACGCTGTCGCGCCACCTCCTCTACGCCACCGGCACCACCGGCATGTGGCTCGAGAGCGAGTTGGGGCTCGAGGTGAAGCGGTTCCTGAGCGGACCGCTCGGTGGTGACCAGCAGGTGGGCGCGGGGATCGCCGAGGGCCGGATCGACTTCGTGATCTTCTTCTGGGACCCGCTCGAGCCGCACCCGCACGACGTCGACGTCAAGGCGCTGCTGCGGATCGCCGTGGTCTACAACGTGCCGATCGCCTGCAATCGCGCCACCGCCGACTTCATGCTCTCGAGCCCGCTCATGGATCGCGAGTACGAGCGACTGGTGAACAGCGTGCCGTCGTCCGCGAAGCGCCCGCCCACGGAGCTGCCGGAACTCTCCTGAACGACGGTCACGTGCGTGACGGCGCGTTCAGGGCTGCAGCCTCTCTCCCACCCACGCGGAGCAGCGCTGTGGGAGTTGAGGCCGTGGACGATGAGCACCACGTGTTCCTCATGGGCGGTGTTCGTCACGGTAGGCGCCATGTCGGTCCCGTCCTGTACGTGCGGTACGGAAACCAAAGGACTCCTTCTCCGCGAGGAACAGGGTTATGCTTCGCGGCATCAGCAGGCTCTCGATCGCGGGGTGGATCCACATGCGCTGGGCACGGGTGACACTGGCAGGATCGCTCGTGGCGTTCGGCCTGCTCGCTCATCCCTTCGCGGCACGGGCGGCGTCGCCGCCGCGCTCGCTCGAGCTCTCTGCCGGCTGGCTCTTCCAGCCCGACCCGCTCGATGTCGGCGCCGCCCAGGGCTGGCAGCAGCCGGGGTTCGATCGCAGCGGCTGGCGATCGGTCACCGTGCCCGCCGCGTGGGACGATTACGACGCGACGCTCGACGGCTACGAGGGCGTGTGCTGGTACGCGTACCGGCTGAGCGCACACCACGTCGACCCGCGCGCGTGGCAGCGGCTGCGCTTCGAGCGCGCGAACCACCGCGCGATCGTGTGGATCGACGGCGAGGAGGTGGCCGAGGATTCGCTCGGTTACGTGCCGTTCGAGTTCGCCGCGACGCCACGGCTGCATCCCCGGAAGGCGAGCTGGATCGTGGTGCGCGTGGAGAACGGCGTCCGCTACGACTGGCTCCCGGGCACGACCACGGTGGAGTGGGTGCAGTACGGCGGGCTGCTCGAGCCGGTCGAGCTGCTCACGACCGCGCGCACGTTCATCGGCCACGTCGCCATCGACGCCCGCCCGAGCGGCGCCGATGCGGATGTCAACGTGACGGTGACGATCGAGAGCGCCACCGACAGCGCGTTCGCGGGCCGCGTGCTCGTGGATGCGGGTGGGGTGCGCACGGAATCGCCGGTGCGCCTGGCGCCGCGGCGGGCCGGCGAGGTGAAGCTCGAGCTCGTGATCCCGAGCGCGAGGACCTGGAGTCCCGAGCGGCCTTCGCTCTACGACATGAACGTGCGGCTCCTGGACGGAACGCGCGAGGTGGACGCGGTCTCCGAGCGCTTCGGCGTGCGCTCGATCGTGGCGCGCGGCCGTGAGCTGCTCTTGAACGGCAGGCCGCTCCGCCTCCGCGGGGTCAACCGCTACAACGAGCTTCCGGGCCACGGACCGGCGGCGAGCGAGTCGGCGATCCGCGCCGACCTCACCGCGGTCAAGGCCGCGGGCGCGAACCTGGTGCGCGTGCACTTCCCGCAGAGTCCGACGACGCTACGCATCGCCGACGAGCTGGGCCTCCTCTATATGGAGGAGGTGCCGCTCAACTGGTGGCGCGCGAGCTGGCACCCGCCGGCGCCGCCCGAGTACCAGAACGACCACATCATCGACTCGGCCGAGCACGCGCTCGAGCGCATGATATGGCGCGACGTCAACCACCCCTCCATCATCGTCTGGAGCATGGCGAACGAGTGCCTCACCTACGACTCGCTCGGTGTTCATGCGATGGAGCGGCTGCTCCGCCGCGCCCGCTCGCTCGACCGCTCCCGGCTCCTGACCTACGTCGCCAACCGCTCGTATGCGAAGCAGACGGCGTACACGCTCGCCGACCTGGTGGCGGTGAACCTCTATTTCGGCATGTGGGACGGCGACACCGCCGAGCGCCGCGACGACATGGATCTGCTCGTGCGCGTGCCCACGGCGAAGGCGCTCGGCGAGATCGCCGGGATGTTCCCGGGAAAGCCGATCCTGCTCTCGGAGTTCGGCACCATCGGCATCCCCGGCAGCGGCGGCGACACGCGGTTCAGCGAGGACTACCAGGCCGCTTATGTGGCCGCGGTGTGGCGGGCGGTGCGCGACCGGCCGGAGATCTGCGGCGGCGCGGTGTGGAGCTGGGCCGACTACCGCCACCGCCGCGGGTTCACGAACGACTATCCCGCGTTCTTCGGGCCGTTCGGGCTGGTCACGCTCGATCGCAGGCCGAAACACGCGCTGCGCACACTGAGCGAGCTGTGGAAGCAGGACGCCGCGGCGGGGCGGACGGCGGCGGCGGGGAGCTGGTCCGGCTCCCGCTGATCCTAGGCTCCGTTTGAGAACGCCACACGAGCGCGCTGGTCCGGGAACGGCCACCGCGCAAGGAACGAGGAGGAGACAAGCCTTGTCTCGGCTGTCGACGACGAGTGACGCCGCCCGGTGGC
>Ga0070688_100000373_pt1 | contig 22710 bp, 25 predicted proteins | sample KBSS13HmetaG_FD_64679 | JGI IMG/M metagenome (GOLD analysis project Ga0070688, IMG submission 64679) | Switchgrass rhizosphere microbial communities from Kellogg Biological Station, Michigan, USA - KBS S1-3H metaG | ecosystem: Host-associated > Plants > Roots > Rhizosphere ...
GCCGTCAGGTTGTCGATCATGTCCTTCAGCTCCTTGTCGCTGAGGGACCCGAGATCGGGAAAGGTGTCCTCCATCGTGCTCCTAACTCGAGGAGGCGGGGCCTCCGTTGGCGAAAGCGGATGATAAACCCCTGCGGGGAAAAGGTTCAACCCCAGGTTAAGGGTTTGGGTACATCTGAAGCTCAGCTTGCAGCCCGCTGGGCGCGGACCGCCCGCATTCCGGCGCGGGCGTAGAGGACGGTGGCGAGGATCGCCATCGCCAGGCCCCAGAGGACCAGCGCCGTCGCCACCCAGCCGGGCGCGAGCAGCGCCAGCCAGATCCCGCCCATCAGCGGGAAGACCGAGATCCGGCCGGGCCAGTTGACCTCGATGTCGACGCCATGGCGAAGGCCGTACTCGGCGAGGATCAGCATCGAGAGCTCGCGCAGCGCCATCAGCGCCAGCGCCCAGCGCGGCAGCAGCTCGAAGCTCCAGCAGACGACGGCCCCGGCGAGGATCGTCAGCCGGTCGACCAGCGGGTCGAGGAGGGCGCCCATGCGGCTGTACTGGCCGGTGATCCGGGCGAGGATCCCGTCCAGGTAGTCGCCGGCGGCGATCGCCCAGAAGACCATCGCCGAGGCGAGCGAGGTCCCGTCCTCGGTGTTGTAAGCGAGGACGAGGAAGACCGGAAGAGCGGCGAGGCGGACGTAGCCGACCGCGTTGGGGATCGTCCAGGGACGCAGCGGCTCTCCCTTGCGGGTCGAGGGCGGCGGCGGCGCGCTGCGGTCCAATCCGAAGAGGCGGCGCGTGCGGCCGCGGCCGAAGGGATTCTTGGATGAGCCGTCAGTCATCGAGGAGCGACAGCGCCCGGGCGGCGGCGTCCTCCAGCGGCAGCTCGTGCTCGGCGCCCGAGGCGCGCTCGGTCGCCTCGACCACCCCGTTGGCGAGCCCGCGGCGGCCGGCGACGATCCGCAGCGGACAGCCGATCAGCTCGGCGTCGGTCAGCTTCTCCCCCGGCCCCGCGTTGCGGTCGTCGTAGAGGACCTCGGCGCCGGCGGCGCGCAGCTCCTCGTAGAGCTTGTCGGCGGCCTCGCGCTCGGGCTCGCCGGCCTTTGCCAGGGAGACGAGGTGAACCTGCCAGGGGGCGATCGACTTCGGCCAGACGATCCCGCGCTCGTCGGCGCCCTGCTCGATCGCCGCGGCGACGATCCGCGCCGGGCCGATCCCGTAGCAACCCATCACGACCGGATGTTCGGCGCCGTTCTCGTCCAGGTAGGTGGCGCCGAGCGCCTCCGAGTATTTGGTGCCGAGCTTGAAGATGTTGCCGACCTCGATCGCCGTCTCGATCTCGATCGCGCCGCCGCCGGGTGCCTTATCCCCAGCCTCGACCTTGCGCACGTCCATCTCGTAGGCCTCGAAGTCCCGCCCGGGATCGACCCCCCGCAGGTGGGTGTTCGGCTTGTTGGCGCCGGTGACGTAGGAGTTGCCGGTGAGCGCCGCATCCCTGATGATCGGCAGGCCGCTACCAACCGGCCCGAGGTAGCCGACCGGGCCGAGCTGCTCCTCGATCTCCTCGGCGCTGGCCTGGCGGAAGTCGGTTTTCATCCCGTTGCGGAGCTTGGTCTCGTTCAGCCGGTGGTCGCCGCGCAGCAGGACGAGGACCATCCCGCGGCCCTCGACGATGATCGGCAGGGTCTTGATGAAGGCGCCGTGCGGCAGGCCGAGGTGGTCGGCGACGGCCTCGACCTTGGTCATCCCCGGGGTCTCGACCTCCTCCGGCGCGGCCAGCGGCGCCGGCAGCTCGACCGGCTGCGGCTCGGCCGAGGCGATCTCGACGTTGGCCGCGTACCCCGGCGCCAGCGCCACCTCGTCCTCGCCGGCCGGGCAGGGCGCCATGTACTCGTCGGCGTCGGTGCCGCCCATCATCCCGACGTCGGACTCGACCCGGGACCAGCGGACGCCGCAGCGATCGAGGATCCGCCCGTAGGCCTCGGCCTGCAGCTCGTAGGAGCGGGCCAGCCCCTCCTCGTCGCGGTCGAAGGAGTAGGCGTCCTTCATCGTGAACTCGCGCGTGCGCAGGACCCCGGCCCGCGGCCGCGGCTCGTCGCGCTCCTTCGTCTGGATGTGGAAGAGCATCAGCGGCAGGTCGCGGTAGGAACGCACGTCCCGCGCCACGTGCGTGGTCACCGCCTCCTCGTGCGTCATCGCCAGGACCAGCGGCGAGCCCTTGCGGTCCTCGAGCTTGAACAGCTCCTCGATCGCGTACCGCCCCGTCTTCTCCCAGGGCTCGGCCGGCATCAGCAGCGGCATCAACATCTCCTGGCAGCCGATCCGCTCCATCTCCTCGCGGATGATCTGCTCGACTTTCCTCTCCACCCTCCACCCCGCCGGCAGATAGGTCCACAACCCGGCCCCCAGCTGCCGGATCAACCCCGCCCGCACCATCAGCTTGTGGGAGATCGCCTCCGCGTCGGCGGGGGCGTCCTTGAGGGTCGGCAGAAAGGTCTGGGAGAGGCGGCTCACGCCGCGAAACCTATCCGCTATGCCCGGGTGAACCTGCGCCCGGCGGTCGGCGAGGACTCCTCGTCGAGGAGGACTTTGTCGGCCTCGCCGCGCTCTATGGCTTCGGCCTCCATCGCGGCGATCTTCTCGGGGGTGAGGTCGCCGGCGTTTTCGCGCTCGATGTTGGCGACCCACTCGGCGCCCTCCTGGGACTCGGCCTCGTCGAACTCGACCTGGCCGCCGCGGTCGAGGGATTTGTCGATCTCTTCGAAGAGGGTGTCGACGAGCTTGGCCTGCGGGACCTTGCGCAGCGGTTTGCCGCCGGCGAAGATCAGGCCCTCGTTCTTGGCGCCGGCGATGCCGAAGTCGGCGTGGCTGGCCTCGCCGATGCCGTTGACCGCGCAGCCGAGGACGGCGACCTCGACCGGCTCCTCGTAGCCTTCCAGCCGCTGCTCGATTTCCGCCACCACCGAGTCCATGTCGAACTGGAGGCGGCCGCAGGTCGGGCAGGCGATCAGGACCGGGCCGCGCTCGCGCAGCTGCAGCGCCTTGAGGATCTCCCAGCCGACTTTGACCTCCTCCTCGGCGTGGAAGGTCGAGAGGCTGATCCGGATCGTGTCGCCGATTCCGTCGGCGAGCAGCGTCCCCAGGCCAACGGCGCTTTTCAGCGAGCCGCCCCACTTCGTCCCCGCCTCGGTCACCCCGAGGTGCAGCGGGTAGGGGATCTTCTCCGAGAGCAGGCGGTTGGCGGCGATCGTGTTCGGCACGTTGGTCGACTTGATCGAGACCTTGAAGTTCTCGAAGTCGAGGCCCTCCATCAGCTCGACGAACTCGACGGCGGCGGCAACCAGCGCCTCGACCGGCGCTTCGCGCTCGAGCGCGTGCAGGTGTTTTGGCAGCGAGCCGGAGTTGACGCCGATTCGCATCGGCACGCCCTTGGCGTTCGCCTTCTCGGCGACCTCGGCGACTTTCTCGCGCCCGCCGATGTTGCCGGGGTTGAGGCGGATGCAGTGGGCGCCGGCGTCGATCGCTTTCAGCGCCAGGGTGTGGTTGAAGTGGATGTCGGCGATCACCGGGATCGGCGATTCCTTGACGATCGTCTTCAGCGCCTCCGCGTCCTTCTCCCGCGGCACCGCGCAGCGGACCAGGTCGGCTCCCGCGTCGGCGACCTTGCGGATCTGCTCAACCGTTGCCGCCAGGTTCGCGGTCTCGGTCTTGGTCATCGTCTGCACGGCGACCGGAGCGCCGCCGCCGATCGGCACGTTGCCGACCCATATTTGCCGTTTGGAGGCCATGTGGAGAGCGTATCGAGCGGGGCTCGCGCCCCGGTTGAACCTTGCCCCCGCGGCGTCCGTATCGCAGCTGAATGGGTCCGTCCAGGCGTGGAGAGGCGAGGCGACGGCTTGGCCGCCGGCTGCTCCTACTCGCCCTCGTTTCCCTGTGCGCCTTCCAGGCGGCCACGGCCGGCTCCGCGGACGAGATCACCGTCGAACCCGCCGAAACGCCGAATGGATTCGCCTGGAAGCCGGCGAGCGTGACTTCGATCTCCGGCGGGGCGGTCGCCTTCCGCAATCCCGGCAACCTCGTGCCCCACGGGATCCACTGGACGGGGGGACCCGAGACGCCGAGCTGCAGCGGGATTCCCGTCGATGACTTCGGCACCTCCTGGAGCGGAAGCTGCACGTTCTCGCAGGCGGGCACCTACACCTTCGTCTGCACCGTCCATCCCGAAGAAATGAAGGGCACGATCACGGTTGCCGGCGGCGAAACGGCGCCGGCTCCCGGACCCGGGCCGGAGGCTCCGCCGGCGGCCCCCGAAGCCCCGCTTGTCGAAGCCCCGCTTGTCGAAGCCCCGCTTGTCGAAGCCCTGCGCCTGCCGAAGAATCAGCACGGCGCGGTGGTCCGCGGCGCGATCGCCGTCTCCCCCGCGGCCGCCGGGGGGCGCCTGGTCGTCGAGCTCGAGGCAAAGCGCGCATCCCTGGGACAGCAGACCGCGGGAAAGGTCCGGGTCGGCAAGCTCAACCGCCGCCTCGCGAGCTCCGGCCAGGTCCGGTTCGGCGTGGCCCTGAAAGCGCTGGCGCAGCGCGCGCTCCGCCAGCGGGGGCGCCTGCCCCTGACCTTGGAGGCCACCGCCACGCCGCTCAGCGGCTCAGCCATGACGATCACGAGGAGAGTCGAACTACGTGGATAGGTCACAACCTCGGGTCGGCGTGCGTCGACGTTCGGCGGCCAAGCTGCCGGCGAGCGCGCTGCTGGCCCTCGCCATCCTCGGATTTGCCGCAGCCGGTGGGCTTGCCGCCGAACCGAGCATCGAAGTCACCGGCAACTCGCTCGCCACCTACGCCTGGACCCCATCGACCGCGGAAGTGGCCAGCGGCGACTCGGTGGCCTTCAAAAACGCGACCGCGAACCTCCATGGCCTGGCCTGGGAAAGCAGTCCGGAAACGCCGAGCTGCACCGGGACCTCGAGCGTCGGGCAGGGGAACTGGAGCGGCTCCTGCAGCTTTGCCCAGGGCGGGATCTATCACTTCTACTGCCCGGTCCACCCGGTTCAGATGAAGGGAACGGTCACGGTGAGCGGACCTGCGGCCCCTCTCGTCAGCACCGGGTCGGCAAGCGCCGTCAGCGAAACCGGAGCGACGCTCAACGGCACCGTCAACCCCTCCGAACAGGCAACGGCCTATTTTTTCGAATACGGCCCGACGACTGCCTACGGAGAGAAAACCACCGAAGCCGCCGCCGGCAGCGGCTCCTCTTCGGTCCCCGAGTCGGCGACGGTGAGCGGCCTGTCGCCGTCAACCACCTACCACTTCCGGCTGGTCGCCAAAAACCCGACCGGCACCTCGCGCGGGATCGACCGCACCTTCAAAACCACCGGACCGGAACTGCCGCCGCCGGTCGAAGAACCGCCGGCGGTCGAGCCGCCGCCTGCGAGCACCGAATCCCCGCCTTCTCCCGTCGCTCAGGCTGCTCCCCCCGGTCCACCTGCTCTCGCCGCCGCCCCGGAACCGCCCGACACGAGGGTCACCCTCAAGCCCCCGGCCAGGACCCGGGACCGGACGCCGACCTTGAGGTTCGGGACGACGGCGCCCGGCGCCAGCTTCCGCTGCAGTGTCGACGCGAAGCCGTTCAAGGCCTGCCGCTCGCCCTTCACGACTTCAGTCCTGAAGCCGGGCCCGCACCGGGTCAGGGTCGCGGCTGTCCTCGCCGGCTTGCCCGATCCGACGCCGGCCGTCGCACGCTTCCGAGTGCTGCCCCCGCGCTAGCGGACTTCGAAGCCTTCGCCGGTGATCCGGCCGATGTCGTTGGAGAGGCCGAGGAAGAACAGCATCACGACTAGGGCGATGCCTACCATGGTCGCCCGCTCCATCACCCGTAGAGAAACGGGCTGCCCACGCAGTTTCTCGATCACCGCCCAGAAGATGTGACCGCCGTCGAGCGGCAGGATCGGCAGGAGGTTGATCAAGCCGAGCGAGAGGCTGACCAGGGCTAGGAGAAGCAGCGCCCGTTCCACGCCCTTTTCAATCACCTGGTGACCGACATCGCTGATCCCCACCACGCCGGAAACCTGCTTGCGCTGTTTTTCTTCGAAGAGATGAGTGAAGACGTGGACCGTTCCGGAGGCGACTTCGCCGATCGAGTTCGCCGCTTCGGAGGCCGCCTCCCCGGCCCCGAAATCGAGGGGCCGGCTTCCGTAGGAGAAGCCGATCAGCGCCCGTTCGGCTTCCTTGTCATAGCGGGGGTAGATCGTGAACGTCTTCAGCTGCCCGCCGCGTTCGATTTCGATTCGCACCGGCGCGGCGGCGACGCAGCCGTCCACCTGCTTTCCCTTGCATTCGTGGGAGGCGACGGTTTTGCCGAACTTCGTCAGCCGTTCTTCCGTCGAAAGGCCGGAGAACCGCTTGCCGTCAATGGCGACGATTCGATCGCCGGAGTGCAGCACCTTTGCGGCCGGCGTCCCGGCTTTCACTTCGCCGACCCGCTGGTCGATCTCAGGCCGGCCGTTGGCGAGGTAGACCCCGAACAGGATCACGAACGCGAGCACGATGTTCACGGCCGGACCCGCGGCGACGACGACGATCCGCTTCCAGACCGGCTTGCGGAAGTAGGCGTTCTCTTCGTGCTCCGGAGGGACCTCCTCCTCCGGGTTCATGCCGGTGATTTTCACGTAGCCGCCGAGCGGGATCGCTTTGATCCCGTACTCGGTTTCCCCGCGCCGGACCGACCAGATCGTCGGGCCGAAGAAGAGGAAGAAGCGCTCAACCCGCATCCCCACCGCCTTGGCGGCGAAGAAGTGGCCCGCCTCGTGGATCACGATCAGGAAGCAGAAGCCGAGGAAGACGAGGAACCAGCTCATGCGGGCGCCAGCTCCCTGACCTGCTCCTGGCTGCGTTCGCGCGCCTCGGCGTCGGCGGCGAAGAGGTCGTCGAAGTGGCTGACGGTTGCCGCGGGCATCTCCTCGAGAACACGCTCGATCACCGCGGGGATCGCAATGAAGGGGATCCGCTCCTCGAGGAAGGCGGCAACGGCGACCTCGTCGGCGGCGTTCAGCACGGTCGGCGCGGTGCCGCCGGCGCGGCCTGCTTCCAGCGCCAGTCGCAGGCAGGCGAAAGTGTTCAAGTCCGGTTGCTCGAAGGTGAGCGAGCCGGCGGCGGCGAGGTCGAGCTGCGGCACGTCGACGTCGGCGCGCTCGGGGTAGTGCAGGGCATAGGAGATCGGCACCCGCATGTCGGGATAGCCGAGGTGGGCCAGCGAGGAGCCGTCGTTGAGGTGGATCAGCGAGTGGATGAGCGACTGGGGGTGGACGACAACGTCGATCCGCTCGTAGGGGACGGCGAAGAGATGGTGCGCCTCGATCGCCTCGAAGCCCTTGTTCATCAGCGTCGCCGAGTCGATCGTGATCCTCCCCCCCATCCGCCAGGTGGGATGGGCGAGCGCGTCGGCGACGCTGACCTCGGCGAGATCGTCGCGGCCGCGGAAGGGACCGCCCGAGGCGGTCAGCACCAGCCGCTCGACCGTCCCCGGCGCCTCCGCCCCGATCAGCTGGAAGAGCGCCGAGTGCTCGGAATCGACCGGCAGCAGCCGCGCCCCGGTCGCCTCGGCCAGCGCCATCACCAGCTCACCGCCGAGCACCAGGCTCTCCTTGTTGGCGAGAGCGACGTCGATCCCCTCGGTGAGGGCGACGATCGTCGAGCCGAGCCCGACCGCGCCGACGATCGAGTTGAGGACGAGGTCGGCCCCGGAAGAGACGATCAGCTCCCGGATCCCCTCCTCGCCGGAGAGAACCCGGCCGCTCCAGGCGGCCCTTGCCTTCTCGGCAGTCTGCTCATCGGCCAGCGCCACCGTCGGCACCCCGTGCTCGCGCGCCTGCTCGACCACCATCTCCCAGCCGGAGCCAGCCGCCAGGCCGACGGCCTGCAGCTGATCCGAGCGCCCGATCACCTCGAGCGCCTGCGTTCCGATGGACCCGGTCGATCCGAGTACGAGAACCTTCTTCATGCCCGAGAGAGGATACGGAGCCGCGCTTACGGCTCAGTAAACCAGCGCCACCGCGAGGTAGTAGCCGACGACCACGGTGAAGAAGACGGCGTCGAGGCGGTCGAGGATGCCGCCGTGGGGGCCGAAGATGGTGCCCGTGTCCTTGGTGCCGAGGTCGCGCTTCAGCAACGACTCGAAGAGGTCGCCGATCGGGGCGACGGCGGCGACGGCGGCGCCGATCAGGAGGGCATCCACGCCGGACAGCCAGTCCTGGTAGAGGCCGGCGAACCAGAAGCCCATGGTGCCGATGACGAAGCCGCCGATCAGTCCCTCGATCGTCTTGTTCGGTGAGATGTTAGGGGTGATTTTGTGGCTGCCGAACATGCGCCCGGTCGCGTAGGCGGCGGTGTCGGCGACGAAGGTGCCGACGAGGACGTCGATCAGCAGCGCCGCTCCATGTGACGGAAGGTCGCGGAGCAGGACGGCGTGGGCGAGCGGGATGCCGATCCAGAGCACTCCCAGCAGCGTCACCCCCATCGAGACCGTCGCCCCCTCCTGGTTCTGGGGCCGGGCGGCGAAGGCGAAGATCAGCGGGAAGGCAGCGGCGAGGACGTAGAGAACGTTGAAGGCGGTGCCGAAGTGGGCGGCGATCACCAGGCCCGCCACCGCGATGTAGGCGGGGATCACGAGCGGCCGGTAGCGGCGGACAATCGCGTCGAACTCGCGCAAGGCCACAACCCCGATCGCGATCATCGCCAGGGTGAAGACGATGCCGCCGGCGACGGTGATCGCGATCGCGAAGACGATCCAGGGCAGCGCCACGAGGATCCGCTTCGCCGTCTCGCCACTGCCGCGGCGGCGCTTTCTTCGCTCGGGGCGCCCCGGCCGCGGCTCGCGCGGCGGTTTGCGCGCCGGCCGCGGCTCGTCGTCGAAGATCTCGTCGTCGAAGAGGTCCATCGTGACCCGCGGCTCCTCCCCCTCGGCGCTCACGTCCGGCTCCCGAACCGCCGCTGGCGCGTCTCGTACTCGCGCAGGCAGGCTTCCAGAGCGGCACGATCGAAGTCGGGCCAGAGCTCGTCGCGGAAGACCAGCTCGGAGTAGGCGCACTGCCAGAGCAGGTAGTTGGAGAGGCGCTGCTCGCCGCTGGTGCGGATCAGCAGGTCGGGATCGTGCATCTCCGGCGCATAGAGAAGGCGCTGGAAGTCGTCGTCGGAGCCGCCCTCGAAGCGGCGGGCGGCGTCGAGGATCTCGGCCCTGCCGCCGTAGTTGAAGGCGACGAAGAGGGTGATCCGCTCGTTCGCCGCGGTCTCGGCTTCCGACCACTCCATCCGCTCGACCAGCGCCGGGTCGAGTCCCTCGCGGCGGCCGATGTAGCGCATCCGCACCCCTTCGTCCTTCAGCTCCGGGGTTTCGGTGCCGATCCGCTCGCCCATCATCCCCATCAGGCCGCGGACCTCCTCCTCGGGCCGGCTCCAGTTCTCGGTCGAGAACGAGTAGACGGTCAGCTCCTCGATCCCCAGCTCGGCGGCGTCGCGCAGCCGCGCCTTCAGGGTGTCGGCCCCGGCCCGGTGCCCCTCGACCACCGGCAGCTGCCGCCGCTTCGCCCAGCGGCCGTTGCCGTCGGTGATGATCGCTACGTATTTCGCCGCGGTCACGCGAGGGCCGCGATCCTCAGACTTCGAGGATCTCCTCTTCCTTGCCTTTGAGCAGGGAATCGATCTCGGCGATCGCCGCGTCGGTCTGTTTCTGCAGGTCGGCCTCGGCCCGGCGCTCGTCGTCCTCGCCGGCTTCGCCTTCCTTTTTCAGGTCGCGGAGGTCGCTCATGATGTCGCGGCGGATGTTGCGGATCGCGACCCGCCCCTCCTCGGCGACCCCGTGGACGACCTTGACCATCTCGCGGCGCCGCTCCTCGGTCATCTCCGGGATCTGCAGCCGGATCAGGTTGCCGTCGTTGCTCGGCGTCAGGCCGACGTCGGACTCCTGGATCGATTTCTCGATCGCGCCGATCGCGCTCTTGTCGAAGGGCGTGACGGTCAGCAGACGGGCGTCTGAGGCGGCGACGTTGGCGAGCTGCTTCAGCGGGGTCGGGTTGCCGTAGTAGTCGACCGTGATCCGGTCGAGCAGGTGCGGGGTGGCGCGCCCGGTGCGGACGGTGATGAACTCACCGCGCGTCGAATCGACGGATTTCGTCATCCGTTCCTTCGCGTCTGCGAGCAGTTCGTCGAGTAGCTCCACCGGTTCCCGATCCTCCTAAGCAGCGGGGTTGCTGGAGACCAACGTCCCCACTTTTTCGCCGGAAACGATCCTATCTATGTTGGTCTCGTCGCCCATGTTGAAGACGTAGATGGGCAGGTCGTTGTCCATGCAGAGCGAGAGCGCGGTCGAGTCCATCACCCGCAGCCCCCGCTCGATCGCCTCCCGGTGGCTGATCGCGGGGATGAACTCGGCGTCAGGGTTGACTGCGGGGTCGGAGTCGAAGACCCCTTCCACCCCGTTCTTCGCCATCAGGATCGCCTCGGCGTGGATCTCCAGCGCTCGCAGCGCCGCCGCGGTGTCGGTGGTGAAGAACGGGTTGCCGGTGCCGGCGGCGAAGATGACGACGCGGTCCTTCTCGAGATGGCGCATCGCTCTGCGTCTTATGTAGGGCTCGGCGACCTCCTGCACTTCGATCGCCGACATCACCCGGGTGTGCTGGCCCTGGCGCTCGAGCGCGTCCTGCAGGGTAAGGGCGTTCAGCACCGTCGCCAGCATCCCCATGTAGTCGCCGGTGGCACGGTCCATCCCGCTCGCCGCGCCGTCGAGGCCGCGGTAGATGTTGCCGGCGCCGACGACGATCGCGATCTCAACCCCACGACCCTGGACGGCGGCGACCTGCTTGGCGATCCGGTCGACCTCGGCAGCATCGGTGCCGAAGTCCTGGCGGCCCATCAGGGCCTCGCCGGAAAGCTTCAGCAGGATGCGCCCGAAGCGCGGCTCGGGGGAGTCAGTCACTGGGCGCCAGCCTATTCGCCGACGCGGAAGTAGGAAAAGCGGGCGATCTGGATGTTCTCGCCGGTTTTCGCCGCCAGCTCCTGGCGCAGCTCCTCGATCGTCTTGCCCTCGTGTTTCTCGGCGTTGACGTGGGTCTGGTCCAGCAGCGCGACTTCGCTCGCCCACTTGTTCAGCTGGCCCTCGACGATTTTCTCGACCACGTTGTCGGGCTTGCCTTCTTCGCGCGCCTTCTCTTCGAAGACCTTCCGTTCGGCCTCGCGCTCGGACTCGTCGATTTCGTTGGTCGAGACGTACTGCGGCGCGGTCGCGGCCGCGTGCAGGGCGACCTGGTAGGCGAAGACCCGGAACTCCTCGTTGCGGGCGACGAAGTCGGTCTCGCACTGGACTTCGACCATCGCCCCGACCTTGTCGTTGGCGTGGATGTAGGAGGCGACGACGCCCTCGTTGGTGCCGCGCCCTTCGCGCTTGGCGGCGGAGGCCTGGCCCTTCACCCGCAGCAGCTCGACCGCGCGCTCGACATCGCCGTCGGCCTCGACCAGCGCCGATTTCGCATCCATCATCGCCGCCCCGGTCCGATCCCGAAGCGCCTTCACATCAGCAGCCGTAACGCTCATTTCGACTCTCCCTCACTCTCAGCTTTCTCCTCAGCAGCGGGCTCCGCGCTCTCAGCCGGGGGCGCAGGCGGTTGCTCCTCCGACGGCTGCGCATCCTCAGCGGCGGGCTGGTCTCCAGCGACCGTAGGAGCAGGTTTCTCCTCCGACACCTCTCCCGTGGGTGACGTCGTAGGGGGGACCGTCTCCTGCGTAGTTGCAGGAGACGGTGGGTCCCCTGCGGCGGCAGGACCCGCGGGCCGGGAGGCCGGAGCCTGGGGCTGTTTCGGCTGCTGGGCTTTCTGCTGCGCCGCAGCAGTCGCCTGCGCCGCTTTTTCGGCTTCCTCGGCCGCTTTTTTCGCCTCCAGCGCTTCGACGCGGGCTTTCTCTTCCTCCTCGCGTTTTTTGCGCTCTTCCTCCTCGCGTTTGCGGCGCTCCATCTCTTCGGCGATCCGCTTCTCCTCCTGCACGCGCCAGGCGGAGGAACCCTCCTCGATCGCACCGCCGATCGTCCCGATCACCAGCTCGCAGGAGCGGATCGCGTCGTCGTTGCCGGGGATCACGTAGTCGACCGGGGTCGGGTCGCAGTTGGTGTCGACCAGGCCGATGATCGGGATCCGCAGGCGGGCCGCCTCGTTGACCGCGATCTCCTCGGTTTTCAGGTCGGCGACGAAGACGGCGTCGGGCAGGCGGTCCATGTCGCGGACGCCGCCGAGGTTGAACTCGAGCTTTGCGAGTTCGGCCTCCATCCCCATCCGCTCCTTGGTCGGCAGGAGGTCGAGTTTGCCCTCCTCTTTCCAACCGTTGAGCTGGTGGAGGCGGGCGATCCGGCCCGACATCGTGTTGAAGTTGGTGAGGAGGCCGCCGAGCCAGCGCTTGTTGACGTAGGGCATCTTGCAGCGGTCGGCCCATTCCTGGACGGTGTCGGCGGCCTGCTTCTTGGTGCCGACGAAGAGGACGGTGCCGCCGCCGGTCGCCAGCTCGCCGGCGAATTTGCGGGCGTTCTCGAGCAGCGCCTCGGTCTGCAGCAGGTCGATGATGTGGATCCCGTCCATCTCGCCGAAGATGAAGCGGCGCATGTTCGGGTTCCAGCGGCGCGTCTGGTGGCCGAAGTGGACTCCGGCCTCGAGCAGATCTCTGAGTTCTGCCTGAGCCATGTGTGGTTCTCCTTTTGTCTTTTGGGCAATGCGCCCCGCTGTGCGCGCCGGGACCTGGTGGTGGCCAGGCAGGGCCGGCTGGCTCCTGACGGGGGTTGGGATTTGGTTCGCCGATTGTAGAGCGGTGGCCCTACTTGGCGTGGGCCGCCTCGAGGGCGGCGGTGAGGTCCGGCGGCAGCTCGGAGCTGAAGTTGAGGCGTTCGCCCGTCGTCGGGTGGGCGAAGGCGAGCCGGTGGGCGTGGAGGAACTGGCGGCGCAGGCCGTAGCGCTCGGCGCCGCCGTAGGTCGAATCGCCGGTCAGCGGGTGGCCGATCGCGGCGAAGTGGGCGCGGATCTGGTGGGTGCGGCCGGTCTCCAGTCGCGCCTCCAGGTAGGTCTCGCGCGGCAACAGCTCGCGCACCTCGAAGTGCGTCCGCGCCTGCCGCGAGGCGGCGCCGGAGACCGCCATCCGGTGGCGCTGGCGGGCGGCGCGGCCGATCGGGGCGTCGATCGTGCCGGTCCGCGAGGCCAGCCGCCCCCCCGCCAGCGCCAGGTAGATCCGCTCCACCTCGCGGCGGCGCACCGCCTCCTGCAGCGCCGCGTGGGTCGCGTCGTCGCGGGCGACCACCAGCAGCCCGCTGGTCCCCTTGTCGAGGCGGTGGACGATCCCCGGCCGCTCCGGGTCTCCCCCGCCGCCGAGGATCTCCGCCAGCTCGTCGACCAGGGTGGAGCCGGTGTGCGAGGGCGCCGGGTGGACGACGAGCCCGGCCGGCTTGTCGACCACCGCCAGCTGCTCGTCGAGGTGGACGATCCGCAGTTCCGGCTCAGCCACTACCGCCCTCCGGCTGCGCCGTCTCCTCCCGCTCGGCGTCGCGGAGGTAGAAGTAGACGAGCAGGAGCACCCCGAGCGTGATCGAGACGTCGGCGAGGTTGAACGCCGGCCAGGAGCCGACGACGATGAAGTCGGTGACGGCGCCGGCCCGGATCCGGTCGACGAGGTTGCCGATCGCGCCGCCCGCGACCAGGCCCACCGCCAGCCACATCCCCCGCCGCTGCGGGTTGCGGTGGAAGAGCCAGCAGATCACCCCCAGCGCCAGGGCGGTCGTCAGCACCAGCTTCACCCCGGCCCCGCCCGCCAGCCCGAAGGCAACGCCGCGGTTGTGGGAGAGCGTCAGTTCGAGCGGGCCCAGCACCTCTTCGTACTGCCCCGGCACCAGGTGCGCCTCGATTGCCGCCTTCGCGGCCTGGTCGGCGGCGACGACGAGCGCGCAGACGGCCCCCGCGAGGCCCCAGACGCGGGCGGTGGCGCTGCTCACCCGCGGATCAGCCCGACGACGATCGCCTCGGCGACGAAGAGGACGATCAGTCCGATCATCGGGCTCAGGTCGAGGGCGAAGCCGCCGCCGCCGAACCGCGGCAGGAAGCGGCGGAAGAAGTTGAGGTAGGGGTCGGTGGTCTCGGTGATGAAGTCGAGCACCGCCCGCAGCCAGGGCCGGTAGGGCATCCGCGGGATGAAGGAGATGACGATCCGGGCGAAGATCAGGATCACGTAGACGAGGAAGAGGGCGCCGACGTAGTCGGCGATGTCGCCGCGGTTGAGGGCGAGCGGGATCACCCGCGCATCTTCTCCAATGAGGCCTTCACGGCCTCCGCGAACGCCTCTCGGGCGCCTTCGCGGTCGAGCGCCTCCAGCCCCTTCTCGGTGCTGCCCCCTGGTGAGGCGACGGCTTTGCGGACCGCCGCGGGATCGTGGCGGCGCAGCAGCTCGGCAGTCCCGGCGGCGGTCTCGACGACCAGCTCGCGGGCCAGCGCCGGATCGAGGCCGTCGGCGGCGCCGGCGTCGGCGATCGCCTCGACCGCGAGGGCCAGATAGGCGGGCGAGCAGCCCATCACCGCGGTGGCGGCGTCGAACTCGTCCTCGGGCAGCTCGACCAGGTGGCCGAGCAGTTGCAGCTTCTCCCGCGCCTCCTCGCTGGCGGTGCCGGCGACGCAGAGGACACCCTGTCGCACCTCGACCCCGACGTTCGGCATCACCCGTAAGACCTGCTCGGCGCCCGGCAACGCCGCGCGCAGCCGCTCCAGCGGCGTCGCCGCCAGCACCGAGACGACCTCCTTTGCCGCCGCCAGCTCCGGTGCGACCGCCTCGAGCTTGTTCGGCTTGGTCGCGAGGAGGACGAGATCGGCGCGGCGGGCGATCTCCTCGTTCGCGGCGACCTCTCCCCCGAGCTCACCGGCCAGCGCCTGCGCGCGCCCGGAGCCGCTGTCGGAGAAGAGCATCTCCTCGAACTCACCGGCCCAGCCGCGGGCGATTGCCGCGGCCATGCTGCCGGAACCTACGAAACCGACGACCATGGCCCGGGAGACTAGCCGCCTCCCGGACCTTGGCCTTCGCCGCTACGGCTTGCTCACCAGGACTTCCCAGGTGAAGTTGTCGCCGTGCTGCTGGGTGTAGAACCAGCGCCACTGGGGGGTGCCCAGGGCCGGGACGCGGGCGCCGAGGATCCCCTGCGGGCTCGGGTCGCCGTCGGAGACCAGCACGCCGGTGATCTCGTTGTCGCCCTCGTTGGAGCCGAAGCCGCCGTTGTCGGCGTCCAGGGTTGCGGAGGGGTCGCGGCCCTCGGCGAGCCAGCGAACCGGCTGGTTGGCGGCGTCGGAGTAGTCTTTGCCGACGTTCCAGACCCAGCCCGAGTCGAGCGCGTTGCGTTGCGTGTGCAGGGTGTCACCTGCGTCTTCGACGAAGGTGATCGCGTTCTTGGCGAGGAACGTGACGTTGTCGAAGCTGGCGTGTTCCGCGTCTCCGTTGTAGAAGACGTGGATCGTGCCGGTGTTGGCGGTCGGGCTGCTCTGGTTGAGCTCGAAGATCGAACCCCAGCCGCCCGCTTTGGCGTTCTCCGGGCTGTCGGCGTTGGTGTCGCCGGTCTCGTCGAAGAAGTAGCTCTTGAAGCCGGAACCGGGCTGGAAGACGCCGTTCTCAGGACGCTTGAACGGCGTCGCTTTCGCGGCCCGGGCCAGCGGCAGGGCGGCGAACGGTGCGTTCCCATCGGTGGCGGTGTTGTGAATCGTCACCCAGCGGGTCTCGAACGAGCTCCCGTAGACGTGCAGGGCGAGCTGATCGGGGCTGTTGAGGGCCTGCTGGCTCTCGAAGGTGATCGGGTCGCCTTCGCCGTTCAGGACCTGCAGCGCCTGCAGCTTGCCGTGCTGGAGGTCGCCCGGCGTCTTCGGGACGTAGCGGTAGATGTAGCTGTTGGGGAACTTGGCCTTCGTCCCCGGCTTGCTGGAGCCGCCGATGTCCTCGTCGATCCAGATGTTCCCGGCCGAGTCGTTCTGGATCCCCTCGTAGCCGCCGCGGCCGATCGCGCCGGAGACGTCGCTGACGACCGACGGGTAGCCCGGGGTCGCCGCGTAGGTCGGAGCGCCCGGGTTCTCGGTGGTCAGCAGCAGGCGCTTCGCCCACGGATCCCAGGTTGAGCCGTCGATCGTCGCCAGTGGGTTGCCTTCGCTGTCCTGGTCGGCGAGCAGGGTGATCCGATGGGTGCCGTTGGCGTCGAGGTTGATCCGGGTCAGCGCGCTGTGGCCTCCCGCTCCGCCCTCGTGGCCCTGGAAGAGGAAGTGGGTGCCGTAGTCATAGGCCGAGTCGGCACCTGCGAGGCCGCCCTTGAAGACCAGGTAGGTGTTCTTGTCGGGCTCGGTCTTGTGTGCCTCTTTGCCGCCGCTCGCCGGAGTCGGAACCATCACCGGCTGGCCGGCGCCGTTCAGAACGTCGTTGTCGTAGCCGTAGTAGGAGGTCAGCGCCGAGGGGTTCTCGAGCCGGGTCGAGCCCTGGGCGACGGCGGTCTGCCGCAGCTCGGGCGAGAGGACGTCTGCGGGCGCATAGCCTTCGGACCTCGTGTTGGCTGCGGGGACGCTCGTCAGCGCCGGGCCGCTCGGCGGCGTCGCCGCGGCGGTCACTGCGAGGACGGCGGCGATCAACAACAGCGCCCCGCCCAGCAACCAAGCCAGCTTGGTGGTTCTCACCATTATTGGTTCCTTTCGGGATTAGGTAGATCTGATCCCGCGGGAACCTAGGAGCGGCCGTCGCGGCCACCGTTAAGAGAATGGGGCCGGATCGTGTCGATCCGGTGAAGAAATCACGACCGCATGCAAAACGCGGCTAGGACTGGTTGAAGAAGCCCTTGTCGATCAGCCGCGCCTTTTCCTCGGCGGAGACGTCGACGTTGCGGGGCGTCAACAGGAACATCTTCTCGGCGATCCGCTGCATGCCGCCGTCGAGGGCGTAGGTGAGGCCGGAGCAGAAGTCGATCATCCGCTTCGAGAGCTCGTGGTCGGCGGTCTGCAGGTTGAGGATCACCGGGACCTGGCGTTTGAACTGGTCGGCGACCTGCTGGGCGTCGTTGAAGTTGCGCGGGATCACCAGGTGGACCTGGAGGTCGCCACCGTCACCGCCGTTGTCGACCGGGCGCAGCGTGCGCGTGCGGCCGCCGCCGATCGGTTCGTCGTCGCCGAAGATGTCGTCGATCTCGTCGCGGCGCGGGCGGCGCGAGGTCGGCAGGCGCCGGACGGAAGAGCTCTCGCCGCGTTCGCGGCGGCCCTCGTAGACCTCCTCGGTTCCCGTCTCGGGCTCGAAGTCTTCCTCGTATTCGGGACCGTAGTCGTGATCCTCGGCCAGTCCGAAGTAGACCAGCGCTCTATGCCAGGTGTCTTTGAGAGCCATATCTGCAGCGTGATTCGGCCTTGGTGGGCCGACTCCTTTACAGATTATTCCCAGATTCGGAGCGAAATCACCTGAAGAGGGCGTGGCCGAGGCGGATGATCGTCGCCCCCTCCTCGACCGCGACCCGCCAGTCCTGCGAGGTTCCCATCGAGAGGCGCTGGAGGCCATTGGCTGCGGCGAGCTCGGCGAGGCGGGCGAAATACGGCCGCGAGTGCTCGGGGTCCTCGCTGAACGGGGGCATCGTCATCAGCCCGGTGACCCGGACCGGGCAGCGCTCGAGGAAGGCCGGCAGATCCTCGGGGGCGACCCCGCCCTTGCCCTCCTCGCCGGCCAGGGCGACCTCGACCAGAACCTCGGTCTCCGGCGTCCCGTGCTTCTCCAGCTGGGTTAGGACCGAGTCGGTGGCAACCGAGTGGATCAGGCGACAGAGCGGCAGCACCGCCTTCACCTTGCGGCTCTGCAGGTTGCCGATGAAGTCCCACTCGAAGGCGTCGCCCCAGCGCTCGTGCTTGGCGGCGAGGTCCTGCTGGCGGTTCTCGCCGACCAGCCGCACCCCCGCCTCGGCCAGCTTCCCCATCTCCTCCGATGGGACGTACTTCGTCGCGACCAGCAGCTCGACCCCGTCGCCGGCCACGGCCCTGACCTCCTCCAGGTTCGCCGCCACGCGTGCCGCGTCGATGTCGTGGATCAGCTCGGCCACCCTCACTCCTCGAGCCAGGCTATTCCCGCCTGGCGGCCGGTGCGGCCGTCGTCGCGGCGGTGGGAGAAGAAGAGCTCGCGCTCGCAGCTGGTGCAGAGGCCGGCGGACTCCACCCGCTCGACGCCCGCTTCGGCGAGGCGCCGGCGGGCGACCTCCGGCAGGTCGAGCATCCGCCCCGCAGCGATGCCGTCACCGAGGTCGGCAAAGGCGTCCAGGACCTCCTCGCCGACCTCGTAACAGCAGGGTCCGATCCCGGGTCCGACAGCCGCCGCGGTCGCTCCCACCGCCGCGGCCGCCTTCCCGACGATCCCGCCGGCGAGCCCGCGCCAGCCGGCGTGGACCATCGCCAGGCCGCCCGGCCCGTGGAGCGCCACCGGCAAGCAATCCGCGACGAAGACCAGCGGTGCTACCGCCGGCTCCCGCACCAGATGCCCATCGGCCTCCGGAATGTCATCCCGTGGTTCCTTTTGCACGTATTTGGTGCCAAAGGAACCACGGGATTGATCGACGCCCTCGCTGTGGTCGATCAGGCGGGTGCCGTGGACCTGGAGGGCCAAGACGACCTGCTCGGGATCGAGGCCGAGGGCGGCGGCGAGGCGGTGGCGGTTCTGGCTCACCGCTTCGGGATCGTCGTCGGTGAGGATGCCGAGGTTGAGCTGGTCGAACGGCGGCTCGCTGACGCCGCCGATGCGGGTCGAGAAGGCCGCGCGGGCGCCGCCGAGGTCGGCTTCCAGCCATCGCACGCCGTCGCGCTCGCGCCACTCCATGCCCGGTAACAAAGCAGAAGCGGTCGTCAGTCCCGCAAGGCCGCCGCCAGCGCGGTCGCCAACTCCTCCTCGTGGCCGGAGATCTCGCCTTCGAGCTTCTTGTGGCGCGCCGCCCGCAGCCCGCGGCCGATCGCCGGTCCCTGCTCGACGCCGGCGGCGATCAGGTCGTCGCCGTCGATCTCCAGCCCAATCCGACGCCAGGAGGTCAGGTAGTTGTCGAGCCAGCCGGCGCCCATCGCCCGGGCCAGGACCAGCTCGACCGGATCGCGCCGTTCGGCCAGCTCGACCCCATCTCCAGGTTTCGGCGGCCACATCGAGGCCAGCACCTCCTCGGCTCCAGGCGGCCCAAGGGCGGCGGCGACCAGCGCCCGCTCGCGCGGCACGATCTCCGCCCAGTGCGGCGCTTGCAGCAGCGAGTCGACCGCCTGCATCAGCTCGATTCCGCCCGCGCGCAGGTCGATCACGCCCCACTCGCCGAGCAGCTCGAAGCCGGCGCAGGCCTCCGCTTCCGCCGCCAGCCGCTCCAGCTCGGTGCGGCGGCGGTCGGCGGAGACGGTCGTCAGGTCGGTCTGCCGCAGCAGCTCCTCGGTCTCCGGGACCAGCCGGAAGCCGAAGCGGGAGGCGTAGCGGGCGGCGCGGATCGCCCGGGTCGGATCGTCGACGAAGGAGCGATCGTGGAGAACCCGCAGCAGGCTCTGCTCGAGATCCCGCTTGCCTCCGTAGGGGTCGATCAGGCGCGCCTCCCCCTGCAGCGGGATCGCCATCGCGTTGATCGTGAAATCGCGCCGGGCGAGGTCCTCCTCGATGCTCGCGGCCGGCGTCACCGTCGGCAACGCCCCCGGCCGCTCGTAGCTCTCGGTGCGGGCGCCGACGATGTCGACCTCGTGCCCGTCGACGTCGACCTTGACCGTGCCGAAGCGATCGTGCTCGGAGCTGGCGCCGCCGAGCTCGGCCGCCAGCGCGGTCGCGTCCCCCTCGACCATCAGGTCGACGTCGGCGCGCCGGCGACCGAGCAGCAGGTCGCGGACCGCACCGCCGACCAGGTAGACCGGCTGCCGCGCCGCCGCCCGCACGGTCTCCAGCTCCGGGTGAGCCTCGCGAAGTGCCTGCGCCAGCCCGTCCATAGACGCCTTACGATGACCGCTTTCGCGGATGAGAGACGACTTCCCCGACCCACGCGAGCTGCAGGAGCGAGCCGCACGACGCCTGCAGCGCCGCGAGGAAGTGCGCCGGCGCGTCCGTAGGCAGCGGCGGTTCGCCGGCGCCGCGGTGCTGGTCCCACTGGTGGGATTGATGCTCTGCCTCACCGGAGGAGGCGGAGGAGGACGCGGAGCCGGCAGCTTCCACATGACCGCCGCCGGCTCGCGAAGAAGCTGGAAGCCCCACACCGGCCCGGTGCCGATCCTCGAGTACCACGTCCTCGGCCGCCCGCAGACCGAAGTCGCCTACCCGGAGCTCTATGTCCCCCGCGCCAGCTTCCGCAAGCAGATGGACTGGCTCGAACAGCAAAGCTACGAAGCGGTAACCCTCGAACAGGTGGAGGAGGCCTGGTACCACGGCGGCACCCTGCCGCCGAAGCCGATGGTCATCTCCTTCGACGACGGCTACCGCCCCCAGTACACCTTCGCGATGCCTGAGCTGCGCAAACACGGCTGGGCCGGCGTGCTCAACCTGAAGGCGGAAGGCTCGGACCTCTACACGAGCAACGTCGAAGCGATGCTCGAAGCCGGCTGGGAGCTCGCTGCGCACACGATCCACCACTCCGATCTGACGACCCTGGAAGGCGGAGCGCTGGAAGAAGAAGTCGCAGGTTCTCGCGAGATCCTCCAACGCGAATACGGCGTCCCGGTGAAGAACTTCTGCTATCCCGCCGGCCGCTTCAATTCCACGGTCATAGCTGCCGTAGAAGCGGCCGGTTACGTCGGCGCCACGACCGAGATCCCGGGCATGGCCACCAAGGACCACCCCTACGAACTCGCGCGGATCGAGGTGCTTGGGAGCTGGACGGTCGGTGATCTTGCCGAAGCGATGCGCGGCTAGAGACGGACGGGGATTCCGTCTGCTGCCAGCCGCTCCTTTGCCTCGCGAACGCGGTAGTGGCCGTAGTGGAAGATCGAGGCGCAGAGGACTGCGTCGGCTTTGCCTTGAGCGATGGCGTCACTGAGATGCGAGAGCTCGCCGGCGCCGCCGGAGGCAATCACCGGGACGCCGACGGCGTCGGCGACCGCCTTGGTCAGCTCGAGGTCGTAGCCGTCGTTGGTGCCGTCTCGATCCATGCTGGTGAGCAGGACCTCTCCCGCGCCGCGCTCGATCGCCTCTTCGGCCCAGGAGACCGCGTCGCGATCCTCGACTTTCTTGCGGCCGCCGTTGACGTAGACGCCCCAGGTGGGGGGCGCACCGCACGGCGAGGAGGACACAGGTGGCTCGCCCTCGTGCTTGGCGTCGATCGCGATCACCACGCACTGGGCACCGAACTGGTCGGCCAGCTCGGTCAGGAGCTCGGGCCGCGCCAGTGCCGCTGAGTTGACCGAGACCTTGTCGGCTCCGGCGTCCAGCACCGCTTGGGCGTCCTCGACCGAGCGGATGCCGCCGCCGATCGTGAAGGGGATGAAGACGTTGTCGGCGGTCCGCCGCGCCAGCTGCACGATCGTCTCCCGCTGTTCGTGCGAGGCGGTGATGTCGAGGAAGACCAGCTCGTCGGCCCCCTCGGCGTCATACCGCTCCGCAAGCTCGACCGGATCCCCTGCGTCCCGCAGCCCGACAAAGTTGGTCCCCTTGACCACCCGCCCCGCGTTGACGTCAAGGCAAGGGATCACGCGTTTCAGTGCCATGACCTCAGGTTAGGGCGGCGGTAGCTTCGGCGACGGTGAACTTGCGCTCATAAAGGGCGCGGCCGACGATTACGCCGTCGACGTTGGGAGCGGCCTCGGCGGCGAGCTGCTCGAGGTGGGAGAGGTCGCCGACGCCGCCGGAGGCCAGGACCTTTGCCTCGGTGCCGGCGGCGATGCGGTTGAGGAGGTCGATCGCCGGGCCCTGCATGGTGCCGTCGACCTCGATCGCGGTGCAGAGGAACCGGCGAGCGCCGCGCTCACTCAGCTGGACGACCGCCTCGGCGACATCGAGCTCGCTGGTCTGGGTCCAACCGGAAAGGGCAACCTTGCCGTCGCGGGCGTCGACGGAGACGACAAGACGCTCGCCCTGGGCCTCGATCATCCCGTCGAGGAACTGGGGATCGCGCAGCGCCGCGGTGCCGAGCACGACCCGCTGCGCGCCCGCCGCCCGCACCGCCTCGACAGCGGCGGTATCGCGCAGGCCGCCGCCGACCTGGATCGGGCACTCGACTGCGGCGGCGATCCGCCGCACCGCGTCGAGGTTCTGCGGCCGCCCCGCTTTCGCCCCGTCGAGATCGACGACGTGGATGAACTCGGCGCCTTCGTCCGCCCAGCGGCGGGCGGCGTCGACCGGGTCGGCGTCATAAGCGGTCTCGCGCTCGTAGTCGCCCTGAACCAGCCGCACCGCCTTGCCGCCGCGGATGTCGATGGCCGGGTAGAGGATCACGCCGCTGCGGGAGACTTCGCGCAGACGCCGGCGAAGTTGGAGAGCAGCCGCAGGCCGGCGGCGCTCGACTTCTCCGGGTGGAACTGGACGCCGAAGACGTTGTCGCGCTCGGCGGCGCAGGCGAAGCGGGCGCCGTAGGCGGCGCTGCCGAGCAGGTCCTCGCCCCGCGGCCGCGGGGCGAAGGAGTGGACGAAGTAGAAGGGGGTCTCGGAGGGGATGCCGTCGGTCAGCCGGGACTCGCGCTCCCAGCGCACCGGCTCCCAACCGATGTGCGGGACCTTCAGGCCCTCGGCCTCGAG
>Ga0070688_100000374_pt1 | contig 22697 bp, 18 predicted proteins | sample KBSS13HmetaG_FD_64679 | JGI IMG/M metagenome (GOLD analysis project Ga0070688, IMG submission 64679) | Switchgrass rhizosphere microbial communities from Kellogg Biological Station, Michigan, USA - KBS S1-3H metaG | ecosystem: Host-associated > Plants > Roots > Rhizosphere ...
GAAGCTGGCGACGCCCGAGCCGTCGAGCGGGAGGGGGCCGGCGATCACGGTCGCGCCGTCCTTGAAGGAGACGGTGCCCGCGGGCGTGCCGTTGGCACCGGTGACCGTGGCCGTGAACGTAACCGACTGACCGGAGACCGCGGGATTCTGCGAGGAGACGAGGCCCGTGGCCGAGGCTGGCTTGTTCACGGACACGACGGCGCTGGTGCCGACGCCGAGCGCGGCGGCGGCATCGGTGGCGGTGACGGTCTGCGAGCCGCCGCCGGTCCCGAACGTGAAGCTCGACTCCGTGCCGGAGCCGGCGGCGAGCGTGACGTTGCCGTCCGCGGCGCCGTTGTCGTCGGCGATCGCGGCCGCGACGTCGGAGCTGCTGATCGCCACGTCCGCCGCGGCGCTGCTGATCACGTTCCAGTCGGCATCGACGGCGTTGACGCGCACGTTGTTGAGGATGGCGACGCCCGAGGTCTGGGCCGAGGGTGTGCCGGTCTTGCCGGTGGCGGTGCCGGGCGCGGCGGTCTCGCCGGGCAGCAGGATCTGGAGCTTGGTCGCGGGCCCGGGATCGACGGCGAAGCTTGCGCTCGGTTGGCCGGTGGCGATCGCGGGCGAGGTGGCCGACGTCGCCGACAGGGCGACCAGCTCGGCCTTGCGCAGCGTGGTCGCGAGCGTCGTGGTCGAGTGGCCGCCGCTGAAGCTGACGTTCGTAGTGTAGCTCGGGCTGCCGCCGGCGCCGGCCCAGGCGATGGTCTTGGCGCCGCTGTAGCTGGCGTCCGCGTTGAACTGCCGGTCGGCCGCGACCAGCTCGACGAGGTTGAACGCAACGCCCGCCGCCTGGTTCGGCGCCGCGCCGCTCAAGCCGCTCGCGGCGACCGTGGCGGCGTCGGTGAACGACTGGCCGGGCAGCACGACGAAGAGCCGGAGGGCACCCACCGCGAGCGACAGCGGCCCGAAGTTCGTCGTGTTGTTGGACACGCCGACGATCGTGGCGGTTCCCGGGTTCGCCGAGCTGCGCAGGATGTTGCCTGCCGCCGGCAGGCTCCCACCCTCGATGGCCTGCACCTGGATACCGCCGATCGTCAGGTTGTCGAGGCGGGCCGTGGCACTCACGGTGATGTTGATGGTGATCGTCGAGGCGGTGATGGCACCGACCGAGGCCGAGATGTCGTTCGGCGTCGAGCCCCCTCCCACCTTGCCCGGCGTCGCCGAGACCGCCGCGGCGGTGTTGAACTGCCAGCCGCTCGGCGCGGTCAGGACGAGCGTGCCGCTGGTCTTGAAGTCGTTGTTGGCGGCCTCGCTGATGACGACGCTGCCCAGCGTGGTGAACGCGGGCGCGACGCCGTTCTGTGCCCGGTCGGCCGAGACGTTGCTGCCGCCCGAGGCCGGGGTGGTCGTGGTGGCTGCGGTGGCCGTCATCGCCCCTATGGCGATGAGCACCGCAGTCTGGATCGCTACGAGGGCTCTCATCGGTGTATACCTCCGCCGAACGTGGTCACGGTGTGTCGAACAACTGGAGCGCACCGTTTGTGCCACGATCCCCGGTCCGGAGGTTTGGTAGGACTAAACAGATTTGGCCGGAATCTGGCGGGGAGGGCCGCGAGCGATCGGGGAGCTCCAGTCGCCGGCCGGGTGGGACGACCCAAGGGTTAGAGGTATCCCCCAGCCCGAAGACGCCACGTCACATTTCGCTTCCGAACCCGTGCGAGCGCTCCTAGCATCCGGCCGAGGTCAGCGGGCCGCGGATCCCCAGTCGCTTCGAGGGAGGGCGCTCGCGATGACGGTTACGATCCTGCGGGGTTTCCGAGTAGCAGGCCTCGGCGTTGAACTGCTCCTCGGCCTCATGGCGCTCGCCGGCTGCGGCTCGAGCGGATCTGGTCCCACCGCCCCGGCTTCGGCACTGCCGGTCGCGAGGGTCTTGGTGAGCCCCAGCGCCGCCAGCGTCGGCGTCGGCGCCACGCTCCAGCTCGCCGCGATCTGCAGTGATACGAACGGCGTCTCGCTCCGCGGCCGTGCGGTGACCTGGTCGTCCGCCGACCAGACCGTGGCCAGGGTGGACGCGAACGGCCTCGTCACCGGCGTCGCGGTCGGCGGCGCCGACATCACGGCCACCTGCGAAGGCCTGCACGCCTCCGCAACGATCACGGTCACGCGGGCGACCGGCGGCGGACCGAGGCGCTTCAGCCACGTCGTCATCGTGCTCGAGGAGAACACGAACTACGCCTCGGTGATCGGCGGCACCAGCATGCCTTACCTGAACGGCCTCGCCACGCGATACGGCCTCGCCACCAACTACTTCGCGAACTCGCATCCGTCGCTCCCCAACTACTTCGTCCTCACGGTGGGAAAGCCGATCGCGAGCGACGACAGCTACTCGGGCACCGTGACCGACGACAACATCGTGCGCGAGCTGCTCGCGGCGGGACGCACCTGGAAGTGCTACGCGCAGGGCCTGCCCTCCGTGGGTTACGTCGGCGGCGACAAGGGCTCGTACACCCGGCATCACAATCCGTTCACGTACCTGAGCGACGTGACCGGCAGCGCGACCCAGCGCAACAACATCGTGCCGTTCGAGGGCAACTTCGCCGCCGACCTGGCCGCCGGGCATCTGCCGGACTTCAGCTTCGTGGTGCCCGACGAGGCTCACGACGCGCACAGCGGACCGCTCGCGACGGCCGACGCCTGGCTGCAGACGAACGTCGGGCCGTACCTCGCGAGCCCGGGGTTCCAGAGCGACGGCCTGCTGATCGTCACGTTCGACGAGGCCGACAAGAGCGACAGCATGCACGGCGGCGGCCGCGTGGTCTGGGTGGTGGCGAGCCCACGGTCGAAGCCCGGTTATCGGTCGGCCACGCTGTTCCAACACGAGAGCACGCTGCGGCTCGCGCTCAAGGCGCTCGGCGTCACCTCGTTCCCGAACGGCGCCGCGAGCGCGCCCGACATGGACGAGTTCTTCGTGCCGTGACCATCCTGTCGTGCGGACGTAAGCTCTGGAGCATGCTTCGCGCGTTGCCCCCCGCGCTGCTCCTCGCCACCTGCCTGGCGTGCCTGCCCTCGGGCCCCGCGACCGCCGACCCGGACCCGCTCGCGCCGATGCTGCGCCGGATCGACGATTACCTGCAGGTGTTCGAGGTGGACGGGGTGACGATGGACTGGCGCTACTCGGTGATCCCGTCCGAGGAGATCCGGCAATCGGTTGTCTGCCAGCTGCTCGCCTACGTCGAGTTGTCGCGTCTCGACCCGCGCTCGCGGCTCAGGATCGAGGTCACCCGGCACGCGGACTTCCTCATCGGGCGCCTGGATTCCGTGCGCTCGTACACGCCGTTCGATGGCATGCTCGCCCACAGCCTGCTGGGCGCCTACGAGATCACACGGCAACAGCGATTCCTCGACGCGGGGTCGGCGGTCATGAGGGACCTGCTCGCGATCCCGACCTCGGAATGCATCCTGAACGGCGGGCTCATGGTGGCGATGGCGACCGCCGAGTTCACGACGCTCACGGGCGACGCGCAAGCCGAGCAGAAGACGCACGACATCCTCGCTCAGCTCCTGCCCTACCAGAATGCGGACGGCAGCTTTCCGCACTGGTGCGTGGGCTCGCGTGACATCCACTACACGGGGTGGATGTCGATGGAGCTGATCCAGATCGAGCGCATGCTGCACGACGAGCACATCGCCCCCTTGCTGTCCTCGATGTCCGCGTTCCTCGAGGGCCGGATCGCTCCCGACGGGCGCGCGATCTACGAGCAGTCGTGCCCGGACTACCCCGGATGCATGGAGTACTTCTACAGCAGGGCGACCGGATGCGGCTTCGACCTGGACAGCCGCGGCTGGACGGTCGAGCCCGCGTACTGTTCGCTCCTGTTCGACCATCAGGGCTCGGCGAAGTATCCGCTGGTGATGGGTTTCCTCGACTCGCTCGAAACCGGAGGCACGCTGCCGGATCTCTACGGCTACTGGCCGCCGCCGAGCGACCCGGAGTATCCGTGGACCGTGGCGGATACGTCGGTCGTGAACATGAGCATCATCCTCTGGGCGCTCAGTACCGCAGTCGCCGATCGCGTCGACCGCGGCGTCGCGGTGAACCTCGTCCTGGACGACCTCATCGACACCACCACGGTTGGCCCACCTCCGCCGCCGCCGCCGCCGCCGACATTCGTGAATCGCGCGCTCGAGGTGCTCCCCAACCCGGCACCCGGCTCATGTGCCCTGAGGTTTTCGCTGGCGGCGCCGCGATCGGGCTCGCTTGCCGTGTTCGATGCGGGCGGACGCCTCGTGCGCACGCTCGCCTCGGGAAGCTTCGCCGCCGGCGAGCATGGGCCGCCCTGGGATGGGCGCGATGGCGACGGCCGGGCGCTCCCCAACGGCGTCTACTTCGCGCGCTTGCACCTGGATCATGGCACGGAGACGCGGGTCATCGTTCTGCGCCGGTGACAACGGGTTACGCCAGAGCCCTCATCCGCCCCGCGAACTCGCCGTTCCCTTGCTCGGCAGCACCGCATACTCGCTCCGCACCAGGCCGCTGGGGTACGAGCGCGTCGCGATGTGCTGCAGAAGAATGTCGCGGTCCGACTCGCCGAAGATCGAGATCCCGGAGCCGATCAAGACCGGCACTCGCGTCACCGTGATCCGATCGATGAGGCCGGCGCGAAGGAACTGCTGCACGGTCTGGCCGCCATCCACGTAGATGTGCTGGATCCCGCGCGCCGCCAGCCCCGTCATGATCTCCTGCGGGGTGCCGGTGACGCGCTCGACCACGGCACCGTCTGGAACCTGCGCCAGCGTCCGGCTGCTCAGGACGAAGACCGGCTTGCTTCCGTACGGCCACTGCCCGAACGAGAGTGCGGTCTCGTAGGTCTTGCGGCCCATGAGCAGCGCGTCGACCGTGGCGAAGAACTCCTCGTAGCCATGTGGCTCGGGGCTGTCGGGCAGGAAGTCGAACGCCCCGTTCGGCCGCGCGATGAAGCCATCGAGACTGGTTCCAACGAACACCGATGCTCGTATGTCTGTTCCCATGGGGCACCTTGGACCGCGGTTGGAGTGGCGATGCTATCCTTCACCTCATGAATCCTACCGCAGGGACCCTGCTGGCCCGCCGCGACGTCGCCGGGCTGGCCTTCTCCAGCTTGGCATACGAGCCGGGCGCGACGCTCGGGTGGCACGTCCACCCCCGGCCCTACCTTTCGTTCGTGGGTACGGGCTCGTACACGGAGCGGCTCGCGGGGCTCACCCGGCGCTGCGACACCTCGACCCTGCTGCTCCACCCGGCCGGGGAGCGCCATGCGAATCAGTTCCACGACCGACCGGTCCAGTTGCTGCGCGTGGAATCGAATGATTCGCGGCTGCTGGAGGTTCCGGGGACGAACACGTCCGGAGCTCGCGAGCCCTTGCGCCACCTGTGCAGGCGGATGCTCGAGGAGCTGCGGGCACCCGACGACGTGACGCCGCTCGCCCTGCACGGGCTCGTGCTGGAGCTGATCGCGGGCCTCGCCCGATCGACCCCGTCGAGCGCCGGCGAGCCGCGATGGCTCGATCGGGTCGACGAGTTCCTGCGCGAGAGCTTCGACGCCCCGCTCAGCCTCGCCACGGTCGCGGCGCACGCGGGGGTGCATCCGGTGCACCTGGCGCGGACCTACCGGCGGCACCGGCGGCAGACGGTCGGCGACCGGATCCGCGAGCTGCGGCTCGACCGTGCCTGCCGTTGGCTCGCCGCCACGTGCGACAGCATCGCCGACATCGCGCTCCGCTGCGGCTTCGCGGACCAGAGCCACCTCGCGCGCCTCATGCGCCGGCGGCTGGGCGTGACGCCCTCCCAGTATCGAGCCCGGCACGCGTCGCGCTAATCCCGTCCGGGCGCGTTCATCCGGTCCTAGCCAGCGCGCGCGACCTCGGTTATCCGTAGCGCCATGACCCTCCCCCTGCTCTGTCTCTCGCTCCTGGCGACGGCGCCGGCTCCGGCGCCACACGCCTACTCGCTCCAGCAGTACATGGCGATCAAGCGCGCCAACGACCCGAGCTTCGCGCCCGACGGCAGCCGGTTCGCGTTCGCGACCAATGCCAGCGGCGACTGGCAGACGTGGGTGACGCCCACCTCGCGCTGGGAGCCAAAGCGGGTCACGCACTTCAGTGGCGGCGTGATCACGCGCTGGTCCCCGACCGGATCGACGCTGCTGGCGATGGCGGACCGGAACGGCGACCAGAAGTATCAGCTCTACACGATCGACCCGGACCGTGGCGACACCACGCTCCTGACGCGCGAGCCGGCGTCGCAGCATCGGCTGGGCGGCTGGATGCCGGACGGGAAGTCGATCTTCTACACGTCGAACGCCCGCGACGCTCGCTACTTCGACTGCTACGCGATGGACGTGGCGACGCAGCACGCCGAGCGGCTGACCGAGGAGCCGGCGTTGCTGCGGGTGATCGCGGCCTCGCACGACGGCCGCCTCCTCGCCGCCGAGGAGCTTCACTCCAATAGCGACATCGACATCCGCCTCGTCGACGTCCAGGCCAAGACCTCGCGCGTGATCACCGCGCACCAGGACACGTCGCGGTTCCACGTCATCGGCTTCTCGGGCGACGATCGCACGCTCTACTGCCGGACCAACAGCAAGAGCGAGTTCATGCACATCGAGTCCGTCGACATCGCGTCCGGCGCACGCAAGGTCTTGTTCTCCACCGCCCACGACGTCGACTACGGCATCATGAACCGGCATGGCACGCAGATCGCATTCGCGGAGAACGTCGATGGCTTCGAGCGCACCGGCGTCTGGGACGTGCGGTCTGCGCGGCGCGTCGAGCTGCCGGAGATCCCGGCCGGCATCAATCCGCCGCAGGACTTCTCCGCCGATGGCTCGAAGCTGGCGATCGACGTGAGCACACCGGTGCACGATGACGAGGCGTGGGTGATCGACCTGCGCACGAAGCGGGCGACGCGGGCCACGTTCAGCCCGCAGGGCGACGTGGCGGAGGACAGCTACGTCCTTCCCACCACGATCCACTACCCGAGCTTCGACGGGCGCTCGATTCCGGCTCTGCTGTTCGTGCCGCGCGGCGCTTCACCGCAGCATCGCGCGCCGGTGATCGTCAGCGTGCACGGCGGGCCCGACGATCAGGAGCGGCCCTATCTCACGAACTTCTACCAGTTCCTGATCGCGCACGGCTACGCGGTGCTCGCGCCCAACATCCGCGGCAGCGCCGGTTACGGCAAGTCGTACGTCCTGCTCGACGACGGCCCGCGGCGGTGGGACGCGCTCCAGGACATCGCGCACGCCGTGAGTTGGATCCGCCAGCAGAAGTCACTCGACGGCGACAAGGTGGCGTGCTCGGGGGCGTCCTATGGTGGCTTCGCCACGCTGGCGATGCTCGTCCACCACCCGGACCTGTTCCGCGCGGGTGTCGACTTCTACGGCCCCGCCGACTTGAAGACGTTCCTCGACCGCACCGCGCCCTACCGGCGCGCGAACCGCATCGCCGAGTATGGAGATCCCGTCCGCGACTCGACGTTCATGGCGGCGATCTCCCCCGCGCGGCACACGGAGAGGATCAAGGCGCCCCTCCTCGTCATCCAGGGAGGGCAGGATCCGGTGGTGCCGCCCGCCGAGTCCGAAGACATGGTGCGGCTGGTCCAGCAACACGGCGGCGTCGCGGAATACCTGCTGCTCCCGGACGAGGGCCACGGGATCGGGAAGGACGAGAACTTCGTCAAAGCGTACGAGACGATGCTCGCGTTCCTTCGCCGCCACATGCCCCCGCCGCCGGGGCTCGGGGAATAGCCGTCCTTTCCACACCGGAGGCGGGTGTAGTATCGCGCCCGTTCGGACCAGCACGACCTCCTCCGGATCGCCGCGGTCGGCGGAGGGAAGTTCGCGGCGATTCGAGGAGGTCGCGATGTCGATCGATGCGATGTTGGCTCACCTGCGCTCCAGTTGGGGCTGGGTCGTCCTGCGAGGCGTTGTTGCCATCGTGTTCGGCGTCCTGGCGTTCACGCGGCCCGGCATCACGCTCGCCTCCCTGGTCCTCGTCTGGGGCGCCTACGCCATCGCCGACGGGGTTCTCGCCCTCACCTCGGGCTTCCGCATCCGCGACGGCGGCAGGCCGATGTGGCAGCTCCTCCTCATCGGCGTGCTCGGCATCGCCGCGGGCGTCCTCACGTTCGTGTGGCCGGGGATGACCGCGCTCCTGCTGCTCTCGTTCATCGCCTGCTGGGCGCTCGTAACCGGTGTGTTCCAGATCGCCGCGGCGATCCGGTTCCGCAGGGTGATCCCCAACGAGTGGATGCTGATCCTCTCCGGGCTGCTCTCGGTCGTCTTCGGCGTGCTGATGCTGGCGCGACCGGGCGCGGGGGCGCTCGCGGTCGTGTGGCTCATCGGCGGGTACGCCACGCTCTACGGCGTGCTGATGCTGGCAGTGGGCTTCCGGCTCCGCGGCATCCTGCACACGGCGATCCCGAAGCCGGCCTAGCGTCAGCGGGTGCGGATCAAGGGACGCTTTAGCGCCTGGCCCCCCACCACCAGCCGCGCGACGTAGAGTCCGGGGGCGAGCTTGCCGCCCGAGGCATCGCGGCCATCCCAGGTCGCGGTGCGTGCGGACGTCGCGCCGGCCGGAGACTCGAGCGTGCGCACGACCCGCCCGGCGAGGTCGTGGAGCGTAAGCTTCGCGGGGCTATCGGCGAGCTCCGCGGGCACGCTCCAGTGGAAGAACACGACCCCCGAGCTGGGATTGGGCGATGGCGCCGCGAACGTGAAGCGCGGCACGGAAGGCCCGTCCACGCCGCTGTTCGCGGTCGCCTCGACGCTGTCGACCTGGACGGGTGAACCATCCTGGCGGGCGGTGAGCGATACCTCGCCCGGCGCGAGCGCCACGAACGGCAGCACCGCGTCACCCTGAGCATCGGTGGTCGCGGTGATGATGCCCTCGGCGTCGCGATAGGCGGTCACGATCACGCCCGGCTTTGCCGCACCGTCCTCGGTGACGTGCACGGGGATACCGCCGCCCCCGACGTTCACGGTCGAAGGCGCCGAGAGCGCCAGGTCGTGTCCGGCGTGCCGCGGCAGGCTCAGCTGCGGGTCGCCGAACATCTCGAGCGCCATCTGCGTCCAGCGATTCACGCCGTCGTACTGCGAGAACTGGACGAACGGGAGCCGCGATCGTCCGAGGGTCTCGCCCAGAGCGCGCACGTCCTCGTCGATCAAGAGACGGAAGTACTCGTCGGCGTAGTAGCGCAGCGCCGTGGGAAACGCGAACTGCGTGAGCCCCACGACCGTGACCGCTCCGCCCGGCTCGCCGCCCGGCGTGTGGAAGAACGCGGGACCGATCGGCGAGTCGGGTCCCAGGGGCCCTTCGCCGCCCCACAGGTACACGTGCGAGAGCGGGACGGTGTTGGTGAGCGCCTGGAGGTCGGGCACGGTCACGACCTCCGAGCCGCCCATGCCCAGCTCCGTCTGCGTCTGGGCGTCGAACACCAGCACCAGGTCGTGGCCATCGTCGAACGCGTCGAGGAACGGCACGCGTCCGAGCGGTTCGCTCCCGGGCGTCAACGTGGGATCGAGGTAGTTCTCATAGAGCCGTCGCGACGCGAACCCGCCGCTCGTGAGCCGCGGCAGGAGCTCCTCGGCCAGGGCCGCGCCGTCGAGCGTCACCGCATCGCCCTGCGACCACACCTGCGGGAACAGCACCTCGGCGGCGAGCAGCGCGCGCGGCGGGCGCGGCGTCGCCGGCTCGCGGGCGGCCTGCAGGCTCCGCACCACGAACGCGTGCGCCTCGGTCGCGTTCGTCACCGGCGCACGTCCGACCCACACCTCGGGGTCCAGGTCCACGTCGTCGCCGGGATCCGCGGCGCTCGCGTATCCCTCGCCCCAGAGCGCGTCACCGTCCGCGTTCCAGGAGCCGTCGAGACAGCTGAAGTAGAGATCCGTGGGGATGAACTGGCCGCCGTAGAACACGGTGTGTGCGATGCGCGTCGGCACCAGTGCCGCGGTGCCCCCCAGCAGCACCCAGCGTGCGCCGGGACCGGTGTACTGGTCGCGGATCCAGAGGCGCATGCGCACCGCGTCGTCGGGTGCGGAGGGATACTGCGCGCGCAGCGCCTCGATCGTCATGATCGTGGCGGGAAGCCCGAGCTTGCGTTTCCACTGCGCCAGCGGCTGGAACTCCGAGGCCAGGGCGTCCGTGGTGATGATGAGGTAGCCCTCGGCGGGGCCGGGGACGAGTTGCGCGTCGGCAGGGCGCGCCACGATGAACGTGGCGGCCAGCGACAGCGCCAGTGCGAGCGAGCGCTCGATCCTCATGGCGTGTCCTCCTCATGGCTCGCAAACCTTGGTACCTTCGCCGTGTCGGATCCCAGGCGCATTCTACCCCGGAGCCCGTCCCGTGACCGCACGCAATCTGCTCGCCCCGTTTCGCGAGCTGACGCCCTCGCAGCGCCATGCGTTCACCGCGGCGTGGGCGGGCTGGGCGCTGGACGCCTTCGACTTCTTCATCTTCATCTTCGCCTTGAAGGCGATCGCCGCCGACTTCCACACCACGGTGAAGGCGGCGTCCGAGGGCATCTTCCTCACGCTGGCGATGCGCCCGGTGGGAGCTCTGCTCTTCGGCTGGCTCGCCGAACGCTACGGGCGGCGTCCGGTGCTGATGGTGAACGTCGTCAGCTTCTCGGTGTTCGAGCTGGCCTCGGCGTTCGCGCCGGATCTGCGCACGCTGTTGTTCCTGCGCGCGCTGTTCGGCTTCGCCATGGGCGGCGAGTGGGGCGTCGGCGCCGCGCTCGCGCTCGAGAGCCTGCCGGCAAAGGGGCGCGGGCTGTTCTCGGGTATCCTTCAGGAAGGTTACGTCGTCGGCTACCTGCTGGCGTCGGCGCTGTTCGCGTTCGCCTTCCCGGCGCTGGGATGGCGCGGGATGTTCGTCGTCGGGGCGTCGCCCGCACTGCTCGTGCTCTACATCCGCCAGCGCGTCGACGAATCGCCGGCGTGGCGCGCGGGCCGGCAGCTCAAGCCACCCGCGGCACGCGAGACGTTCGCGGCGATCCGCGCCCACCTGCCGGCGTTCCTGTTCATGGTGGCGCTGATGGCGTTCTTCAACGCCTTCTCGCACGGCTCGCAGGACCTCTACCCCACGTTCCTGCAGACGCAGCAGGGCTTCTCGCCGCAGGTGACCGGAACCATCGCCATCATCTACAACATCGGGGCGCTCATGGGGGGCATCGTCTTCGGCTCGGTGTCGGAACGGCTGGGACGCCGGCGCGCGATCGCGCTGGCGGCCGTGCTCGCGATCCCGCTGATCCCGCTGTGGGCCTATGCGACCACCCCGGTCCTGCTCGCCGTGGGCTCTTTCCTGATGCAGTTCATGGTGCAGGGCGCGTGGGGCATCGTCCCCGCGCACCTGAACGAGCTGTCGCCGCCGGGGGCGCGCGCGATCCTGCCCGGCTTCGCCTACCAGCTCGGCAACCTGGTCATGGCGCGGATGGGACCGTTCCAGGCGGGGTTCGCCGAAGCGCGCGGCAACGACTACTCGCTGGCGCTCGCGCTGACCGTGGGGATCGTCGCCGTCCTCCTCGCCATCGTCGTCCTGCTGGGCGGCGAGCGGAAGAGCTTCGAGCTGCACGCGCCGCAGGGGGCCTGAGCCGCGGCCGCCGGGTCGGAGTCACTGGGACGGCGCCGGAACCGGGTCCGCGAAATGGCTGTTCGGCTCGAGGAAGAGCCGTGCGTGCGGCACGTCGAACGTCATCGTGAACCGGCGCAGGATCTCCATCCCCAGCGCGGGACGGTCGTTGGAGGCGCCCCAGGCTCGATGCACGGCGTACGGGCCGAGCTCCACGCTCGCGAACACGCCGGAGGTATCCACGTACGCGGTGCCGAGCCCGACGCCCTGGCGCGCGAGGCGTCGCTCGGGAGATCGGCGCACGAGATTGTCGGAGGCGGCATCCTCGGAGCCGGTGTCGAGCCGCATGGCGTGAGTCTCGCTGATGCCGTTCGCCAGCGTCAGCTTGACGTCGACGTAGAGCCGGTTGTCCGTGTTCGTGAGCGGGAGCATCGCGCCCTTGCCCTCGTAATGGAACGCGGTGGAGTCGATGAGCGTGAGCGCGTGCGCCACCGGGTCGATCCGGACCACGTAGCGCGCGAGCAGGTCCGCGCCGAGCAGGCCGTCGGTCCGCTCCGCGGTGCCGACGTGCGCGAGGTCGATCACCCAGGGGTCGGGCACGTGCAGCACGACGGGCCCGACCGTGACGTCGATCGGCGGGGCATGCCATTGCACATAGGTGCCGGCGCCCGCCCCTTTCCCCTGCTCCTGCGACACGACCTGGAGCCCGATCGAGAGCGCCGTCGCGGAATCGACGAGGGTGTGGCGCGCGCCGGTGTCGAGCACGAACCACAGCCGTCGCGATCCGTTCACGCGCACCGGCACCGAGGCGAGCTTGCCGTTGGCCCGATAGTGCAGGACGCCGGGCTCGGGTGCGGGCGCGGCCACGGCAAGACGGCCGAGACTCAGGACGCAGAACAAGGCGACCGCGGTGCTCGCCTTCACCACGGACCTCACTCCATTCGCCAGCGCGGCCGGCCTGTCGACAGATCGACGTGCAATCCCGCGGTGAGCTTGAGGACGCGATCGAGACCTGAGTTCTTCGCCTCCGGGATCCAGCCGGCGTCGACCGCCACCAGCCAGGCGCGGATGCCGGTCCCGAACGTGAAGTCCTGGATCTCGCCGCTGGGATCGTCGTAGTAGCCGGCCCGGGCCGCGAAGCGAAGGATCTCCTCGTACGTGACCTGCCCCTCGACGCCGCCGTTCCAGGTGTAGAACGGGCTCGCGAGGTCGGACTGGATGTTGCCGCGGTTGTAGTCCACGACCGCGGTGGCCCCCGCGGTGACCTTGTCGCTCCATCGCGCCGGCACGGTGACGGAGGAGCCGATCCGGAAGTTCCGGCCCAGCGGGGCGGACTCGCCGTCTTCGTTGAAGTAGGCCCTTCCCCCCAGGTTCTGGTACATGGCGCCGAAGCCGAACGTCCACGGCTTCGATTCGAGCCGTACCAGCGCGCCGATGTCACTGCTGATGGTCTGGCCCGAGAAAGTCCCGTACTGCAGGTCCACCCACTTCAACGTCGCCCCGATCGAGACCACTCGGTGCACGCGGACGCCGAGGGCGATCGATGGCGAAAGCTCTTGTCGCGAGTAGAGCGACACGAACCCGGGATAGAAGCCCTGGCCGTAGTCGAGGTGGGTGAAGCTCGTCCCGAACCCGCCGAACGACCCGAGCGGGGCCGCCGCTGCGATGTGCCGGTACGGAAGGTCCGCGAGTCCCGGCAGGAGCTTCGCGTAGGTGTACTGGACGCTGGTGCGGTCCGCGAAGCCGAGCCCGGCCGGATTCCACCACAACGCGTCGCTGGGATCGCCGAACAGCGCCACGCCCGCGGCCCCGAGTCCGTTCTGCCTGCCGCCGGGCTGGATGCCGAGCGAGGCCGCGGCCTGCGCGTGGGCCGTTTGGGCGCCAACGGCGACCGCCAGCAGGAGCAACGAGGCGCAAGCGAGATCTCGACGAGATGGCACGACTCACCTCCGCAATGGACCGCAGGCGCGACTTGGAGCGTGAAGCGCGCGGGCGGTATGTTCGAAGCTCTCATGTCGATCGATGCATGGCGACCCCGCATTCTGCGAGCCACCCACGCGCGGCGCAAGGAATCGCGGGCCCTGTCCCTGAGCGTGCTGGCCCTCGCACTCGCGAGCGCGACCTTCACGACGGGGGCTGCGGCGGCACCGCTGACGATCGTCGTCCACGCCGCCCCCTTCCCGACCGTCGCTGCGGCGGCCGCGGGTGAACTGGCGGTGAACTGGAACGACGCCCTCCCCGCGGACGACGACGCATGCACGGAGTCGTACGCGGCGGTGGAGCTGCGGGACCTGCTCGCGCGTTGCCCGGGCATGGCGACGCGCGAGATCGTGCTGGCGTCGGGAGACCAGCTGCCCCCGGGCGACGTCATCGTGCTCGGGAATCCGCGCAGCCAGCCGCTGGTCCGCACGCTCCTCGCGGGCGCGCTGTCGGATGCTGCCTCGCCGGACGCCTTCCGCGTGCGGGCAATGCAACGTGACGGTCGCACGGTGTGGGTCGTCGCCGGGGCGAGCCGCACCGGCACGCTCTACGGGACCTATGCGCTGCTCGAACGACTGGGTGTGCGCTTCTACGGCCCCGCGGCGTTCGAGACGATCGTGCCCACGCGTTCGGTGTCGCTGCCCGCGCACATCGACGCCACGTCCGCCCCCGCGTTCGCGTGGCGCGGCTTCTGGGCGTGGGAGCCGCGCGGCGATCCCGCGTTCTTCCGCTGGATGGCGCGCCGCCGGCTGAACCTCTGGACCTCCGCCGAGCGGCAGATCCCATTGCTGCACAAGCTCGGCATCCGGCTCACCGGCGGCGGGCACACCCTCCAGGCCGACTACCTGGATCCCAACGCGCGCGGTCGCGACGGCCACACCCGGTTCGAGGCCCATCCCGAGTGGTTCGGACTGCACGACGGGCGGCGCAGCCCGAACATCGGGCGCGAGACCGGGGACAACTTCTGCACCTCGAACGCCGCCGCGGTCGCGGAGCTGGGGCGCAACCTGGTTCGCGGCCTGCGCGAGGGAGCGCTGGCGAACGCCGACCTGGTGCAGGTGTGGCCGCTCGACGGCGGCCGCTGGTGCGAATGCGACCAGTGCCGGGCGCTCGGGAGCCCGTCCGACCGCGCTCTCGACCTGGTGAGGCGCCTGGCCGCGATGGTTCGCGAGGCGGCTCGCCGCGGTGAGCTGCGGCGCGACGTCGTGCTCTCGGCTGCGGCGTACCTCGAGACGACGCAGCCGCCCTCGCGGCCGGTTCCCGCGGCGGGCGATGAGCGCGACCTGATGGTGACTTTCTTCCCCTACTACCGTTGCTACGCGCATGCGCTCGCCGATCCGAGCTGCGTGGACATGAACCAGCGACTGGAAGCCGCGTGGCAGGGCTGGGCCGCGGCGTCGGGGCGCACCTACCGCGGGCCGGTAGGGGTCTGTGAGTACTACAACGTCAGCTGGTTCAAGACGCTCCCGCTCGTCTTCCCGCACGTGATCGCGCGCGACGTCGCGGACGCACGCGCGGCCGGCGCGCGCCTCTTCTCCTACATGCACGTCCCCACCTCGCGCTGGGGGACATGGCGGCTCGATCACCTGGTCTTGAGCGAGGCGTTGTGGGCGCCGGGCTTCGACGTGGACTCGCTGATCGCGGACTACACCGCGCGTGCCTATCCCGGGTCGGGCGCCGAGGCACTGTCTTTCCATTCCGCGCTCGAGACCGCGACCGCCAACATATTCGCCATCGAGCTGACCGTGGGCGGCGTGTTCGCCGTGGCGGGCCACCCCGAGGGGCGACTCGGCGTGCGCTCGATGCCTCTCTTTCCCTACGCGCACCTGCCCTACACGGCAGCCCCGCGCGATGTGAACGCCGCCCCGGCGTGGAGCGAGGTCACCGCGGCGATGCGCACCGCCCGCACCGCGCTCGATCGTGCGCGGCGGGTCGCGCGCACTCCCGACGAGCGCGCGCGTCTCGACGACGACGCCCGGCGTTTCGAGTACGGAGAGCTGACCTTCGCGCTCTACGACCGGCTGGTGCTGCTCGCGCGCGCGGACCACGGCGAGGCCGGCATCGACGTGCGGCGCGCACTCACCCAGGCCGACTCGATCGCGGCACGGCTCAAGGGGGTGCGCGACGTGGTCCAGGTCGCGGGCACCCACGCCGACGCCGCCGACGGGCTCGAGGCGAGCCACGTCGCGCCCACACTCACGTATTTCCACTCGCGCTTCGGCGACGCTGGATCGGCCGGCCGCTGACGCCTATTTCCTGCTGGTCGCTCGCTTCGTCGTGGGCTTCGCTTTCGGCTTGCTCTTGCCCTCGAGGTTGAGCAGCACGGCGGCGCGGATCAGCTTCTTCAACGCCGCCTCGTCGATCTTCTCGTCCTCGTGGATGTCGATCGCGCGCCGCGTGCCGCCGCCGAGACTGGAGTTGAACAGGCCGGAAGGATCCTCGAGCGAGGCGCCCTTGGCGAACGTCAGCTTCACCGCGGCCTTGTACGTCTCGCCGGTGCAGATCAACCCGTCGTGCGACCACACCGGGATGTTCCACTTCCACTCCAGGACCGCTTCCGGGTCCGCCTGCTGGATGAGGGCGCGGACACGGACGAGGGTCTTCCCCCTCCAGTCCGGCAGTTCTTTGACCCTCGCGTCGAATAGCTGGGACGGGGTATCGCCTTTCGTCGCGCTCTTGTTCATGACGTGGGCCTCTCGAATGCGTGTGGTCGACGTTACCAACTGGGAGCCTGGACGCCGAACTGCTTGCCGTACTCGCCGCTCAGCCGCTGCCAGCCCTCGAACTTCATGGCCTCGGGACCGGCGATGCGGCCGATCGGGTCGCCCGCGAGCAGGTGGTCGAGCACGTCGATGCAGATGTGCCAGCCCGCGGCGCCCCAGGCGATGAAGCGGCGATCGATGTTGATCCAGAGCTTGAGGCGAGTGCCCGTGCCGAGCGGTTCGAGCTGCCACTTGAGGTCGTTGCCGACCCAGGTGTGCTCGAGCCGCTTCCCCGCCTCGGCCACCTTCACCGCGCTGTCGGAGTCGATCGAAGGCGCCCCGACGGTCGAGAGCTTCACCGGCCCCACGGTGGCGAGGCTCCGGTCCGCCTCGTAGGGCGCCCATTCCCGGAGCTGCGCCGGGTCGGTCAGCGCCTGCCACACCCTCGCCGGCGCGTGACGAAGCTCGCGGACCATGACCAGTGCCCACTGCTCCCCGCTCTTCTCGACCTCCGCCCCGGTGGCGGGGCCGGGCATGTAGCTCGTTCCCTTCTTCATCGTGTCCTTCCTTTCGGGCGTGTGCTCTTTCTGCCGCGTCTTGCCGCGGGCGTCCGCTCCATGCGCTCCGTGCGATCCAGGTGGCGTTCGAGCGCATCCGCGTGCGCCGCCCAGAAGCGCCGGAACGGCGCGAGCCAGGACTCCAGCTCCATGAAGGCTTCGGGGCGGAGGCGGTAGACCCGGCGCTGCGCGTCGACGCGCGATTCCACGAAGCCCGCCTCGCGCAGCACCCGGAGATGCTTCGACACCGAGGGCTGAGGCAGGTCGAGGTGGCGCTCGATCTCGCCGACCGTCCGCTCCGATGCGGCCAGCAGCTGCAGCATGGCGCGGCGGCTCGGCTCGGCGAGGATGGCGAACGTGGTCTCCATGGCTTATATATTCCCACTGGAGTATATGCCTGTCAAGGCATTTTGTGCGCACCCGCCCCGCCGGACGGCAGCAGCGTCCAGCCAACGAAGAAGGGCGGCGGGCCCAACGCCCACCGCCCTTCGCATGCCGCGGCGACTCTAGCCGTGCTGCTGCGCCATCTTCGCCATGAACTCCTTCCCCCGCTTCTCCATCTCCTGCGGGGTCAGGTCCTCGACGCGTTCCGCGATCGCCCACTGGTGGCCGAACGGATCGCGCACGATGCCGTAGTGGTCACCCCAGAACTGGTCGGTGATCGGCATGACCTCCTTCGCGCCCGCGGAGATCGCCTGCTTGAAGAACTTGTCGCTGTTGGCGGTATAGAAGTTGATCGTGACCGGCGTGCCCCCGAGCGTGAGCGGCGACTTGCCGCCCTCGGGCATCGGCATCTCGTCGTTCAGGAAGAACAGCGCGTCACCGAGCTTGAGCGTGGCGTGCATGATCTTGCCATCGGGGCCGGGAAAGCGACTGATCTCGGTGGCGCCGAACGCCTTCTTGTAGAAGTCGATGGCCTTGTCCGCGTTCTTGCAGACGAGGTGGATCGAGACGGTGTGCTGCCCATCGGGGACGGGGCCCTTCGGTTTCGCCATGACGGTTCTCCTCATTGAGGCGGCCAGGACGGACTTCCCTGTCTCGCCACGAACTGCGGAGCCGTCCATTGGCCGCGCAGCGCGGGGGTGACGGGCTGGATGCTAGCGCAGGATCACGTCAGGTTGTGATGGATTCCGACGGATGCGGCCGGGCGCCGTAAATCGCGAGACCGACGACGGTTGTGCCGACGAGTGTCAGCACGATCTTGCGCGCGAACTGGCCCGGGTCCCGCACATCGATGATCGGAAAGATCGACAACACGGAGTAGAGCACCGAGACGAGGAGCCCCGCTGCCGAGGCCAACTGCAGCCAGAGGGGCGGGCGCGCGCCCAGACGACGCGCGCCGAAGATCGGAATCGCGAACAGCGCGACGTAGGTGAACGCATAGAGGATCCCGCCGGCGTTCTCCAGCAGCTGGAATGCCTCTTGCAAGCCGACGCCGATCTGCCCGACCAGCGTCAGGGCCAGCGTGATACCGCCGACGAAGAAGATGGAATGGTGCGGCGTCTGGAATCGTGGATGCAGCTTCGAGAACCACTTCGGGACCAGGCGGTCCCAGCCGGCGACCATGGGCAGCCGCGTGTTCCCCGCGAAGATCAGCGCGACGTTGCCACACTGACGCAGCAGCAGGAACAGGATCAGCATCGGCACGATGATGCGGCCGACGCCGAGACCGGCGAAGGCCATCGTCAACGTCTGCGGGATCGGGCTGACGAGATCGATCTGGTCCTGGGGCACGATCGCGAGCACGCTCGTCGTGCCCAAGGTGAACATCGCCACGATGATCGGCACCGCGACCAGCACGGACCTTCCCACCGTCCGCGCCGGGTCCCGGCACTCGCCGGCGAGGATCGCGACGTACTCGAAACCGCTCAACGCGCCGAGTGCCATCTTGCCGAAGATGTTGAGGCTGTAGAGCGTCACGCTCGGCATGGCGACCCTGAGCGCCTGGGTGCTCGCCGGTGTCCTGCGTGAGACCGCCAGGACCAGGGCCGCGATCAGCGCCAGGTAGGTCAGGAATTGCGACGCACCGCCCAGTCCCTGCAGCCACTTGCTCACCTTGAGGCCGAACAGCGACACGATCGTGAGCGCGATGACCGCGAGCGCGCTCACGACCGGCGTGTACCACGGGGCGTGCACGAAGCTCGCGCCGAGTGGGCCGATCAGGTACGAGACGTTCGTCGCGATCACCACGCCGAACACGCCGATGATGAGAATGGTGTACGCCCACAGATACCAGGCGGTGAGGAATCCCCAGAAGTCGCCGAGTCCGACGGTCGCCCACTGATAGAGCCCGCCTTCGAGCGGCATGCGGCGATTCAGGTAGATCACGACCGCCGCCTGGGGCAGGTAGAAGAGCAGGATCGCCAGCGACCAGAAGACGACGTGCGATGGTCCGAGCTTCGCCGCGGTTCCGACCCAGGCGGAGCCCACGACGTACATGACCTGTGTGAGCACGAGGCTGACGAGCCCGAGCTCCTTTCGCAGGCGCGCGCTGTGCGCCTCGACATCGGCGATCCGGGCGGCGGCCTCGGGAGGCGGCGCGACCGTGGTCACGAGCGGGGTGCCCCCGTCGCCTGAGCGCCGAGCGCTACTCCCACCTCAGCGCTTCCACCGGGTCGAGGCGCGAGGCGCGGATCGCCGGCAGGATGCCGAACACGACCCCGACCGCGGAGCAGAACAGCAGGCCGATGACGGCCCATTCCAGCGGCACGCGCGGCTGGAAGTGGGCCCACAGCGCGACGACGTTGCCGAGCGCGAAGCCCATGACCACGCCGCCCACACCGCCCGCGTTGCAGAGCAGCACCGCCTCCATCAGGAACTGGTTGCGGATGCTGGCGATCGGGGCGCCGAGCGCCTTGCGGAGCCCGATCTCCCGCGTGCGCTCGGTCACGGCCACGAGCATGATGTTCATGATGCCGATGCCGGCGACGATGAGCGCCACGATGCCGATGATGAAGCCGGCGATCTTCACTCCCTGGCTCATCTTGTTGAACTGGGTGATCAGGCTGGCGCTGTTGTAGAAGCTGAAGTTGTCGGGTTGGCCCGGCTTCACCCCACGCTGGGTGCGCAGGATCTGCCGGGTCTGGCTGATAGCCTCGTCCATCAGCTCGGGCGTCTTGGCGCGGACCGTGATGTTGACCGAGCGGGCGTTGCCCTGCCGGTCGACCAGCCCGTAGGTGTCGACGAACGTGGATACCGGCATCAGGACGTAGTTGTCGAAGCTGCCTCCGAACGCCGACTTCTTCTCGTCGAACACGCCCACGACCTCGTACTTCCGGTGGTCGACCAGGATCTCGCGTCCGATGGGATCGACGAACGGGAACAGTTTCCGGGCGACGGCGAAGCCGATGACGACCACCTTCGCGTGCCCACGCACGTCGAGCGGCGACAGGTTCCGCCCACGACCCACGTAGTGGGTGTTGTTCGCGGGATACTCGGGTGTGCCGCCGCAGATCGACAGGTTCGGGTTCGTGGTCGTTCCGCGATACTGGGCGGTGAAGCCGAAGTCCCAGATCTCCGAGCCCACGAGGTCCACGGTGGGCACGTTCCCGCGGATCGCCTCCGCGTTCGCGAGCGTGAGCGGCGGCCGGCGCGCGGCCTTCCTGCGCTCGGCGTCCGTCGACTGGCCGGCGGGCCACTTCTGCACCTGGAACGTCTGCGCCCCGAGCACGCTCATCTCCTTTTCGAGCGTGGCCTGGACGAGCGAGATCGCGGTCATCACCGAGATGATCGAGGCCACCCCGGCGACGATGCCCAGCAGCGTCAGCGCGGTGCGGAGCTTGTTGGTGAGGATCGCGCCGAGCGACATCGCCAGCAGGTCGCGGGGATTCACGACGGGGTCCTCACTCGTACCGGAGCGCTTCGATGGGGTCGAGGCGCGCCCCGCGCCAGGCCGGCGCCACGCCGGCCGCCACGCCCACCGACACCGAGACCAGGACCGCGACGCCCACGATCGGCAAGGACAGGCTCGCCGGCATCACGCTCGCGTTCAGGACCGCGGTGACGATGGTCGCGATCAGGATGCCGGCGGCGCCACCCATGAGGCAGATCGCGGAGGATTCGAACAGGAACTGCATCAGGATGCTGCGGCGCGTGGCGCCGATCGCCTTGCGGATGCCGATCTCGCGGGTGCGTTCGGTGACCGACACGATCATGATGTTCATGACGCCGATCGCGCCCACGAACAGCGAGAAGCTCGTGACCACGAGCCCCACCAGAAGCACCACGCCCATCATGCTGTTGAACGTCCCCACCAGCGTGTCCAGCTTGTTGATCGAGAAGTTGTCGGGCTCGCTGGGCCGCAGTCCCCGCACCTTCCGCATCTCGCCCTTCACCTCGTACTCGAGATCGGCCATCGCCGCCGGGGAGGGCGCCTTCACCGCGATGTTCACGTCGACGTGGCCGCGGCGGCCGCCGAACACGCGCACGAACGTGGTGATGGGGATGTAGACCCGCTGGTCGAAGTTGGGCCCGCCGAAGAAGTTGCCGCCCTGCTTCTCCATCACGCCGACGACGCGGAAGTCGTTGGCGCCGATCCGGAGCGTGCGAAACACGGGATCCACGCCCTTGAAGAGCTTGTCGCGGATCTCGCTGCCGATCACACAGACGTTGCGCTTGCTCCAGAGGTCGAACGGCATGAGGAATCGGCCGGACTGGGGCTGGGCCAGCGAAAACAGGGTCTGCTTCTCGGTGGTGCCGATGACGGTCACGCTCTCGAGCGTCTCCGAGCCATGCTTCAGGTCGGCACGGCTGTTGAGGGAGGGATTGACCAGTGCCCGGCCGCGCAATCGGGCCTCGAGCGAGCGCGCCTCTCGCAGCTCCAGCCCGGGGCGATTGCGGTAGAGAAAGAAGTCGTTCATCACCACCCACGGCATGCGCGAGACGTAGATCACGTCGGAACCGACGGCCGAGAAGCTCTCGCGGAATTTGTTCCGCAGGCCGTTCACCGCGGTCATCGTGGTGACGACGGCGACGATGCCGATGATGATGCCAAGCGTGGTGAGCCCGCCCCGGACCTTGTTGGCCCAGAGCGCGCGCAGCGCGATGCGCATCGATTCGCCCACCATCGCCAGCGATCTCATCGTGCCGTCGACTCCTACCCGCGCGTGGCGCTCGCCTCGGACTGGTCGGGCTTCTTCTCGTTGTTGATCCGCACCAGCGCTCCGTTGTCGAGGTCCTTGGAGATGGCGCGGTAGCTGCCGGAGACGACCTCGTCGCCTTCCTTCAAGCCGTCGAGGATCTCGATGCGCTCGTCGCTCTGGATCCCGGTCTTCACCTGGTGGGCCACGGCCTTGCCGCTCTCGATGCAGAACACGACCTCGACGAACCCGTCGCGGTCGGCCTTGAACCGTTTCGCCGCGTCCTTGCGCTTCTCGCCCTTCTGTACGAGCTGATCGATGGTGCGCAGGGCCACGCACTGGATCGGCACGCTCAGGGCACTGGGATTGGTCTTGGTCACGATGTCGGCGCTCGCCGTCATGCCCGGGCGCAGCGTCTGCGGCGGGTTGGCGATCGCGATCTTGATCTCGAACTCGGTCTTCTGCTCGCTGGTGCCGGCAGCCGCCGTGTTGGCGCTGCTGCTGATGTCGGACACGGTGCCCTTGAGCGGCGTGGTGAGCAGCGCGTCGGTCTGCACCTCCGCCGCCTCACCCCGCTGGATGGCGACGATGTCGTTCTCGTCGACGTTGACCTGTGCCTCCATCTCCCGCAGGTCGGCGATGACCATGATCACATCGGCCTGGAACTGCGAGCCGAGCGCGATCTCACCCACCTCCTTGTTGAGCGCGCTGACCGTGCCCGACATCGGCGCGTAGATCGTGGTCTTGGAGAGGTCGTCGCGGGCCTGCTTGAGCGCCGCTTTCGCCTGCTCCACGAC
>Ga0070688_100000375_pt1 | contig 22638 bp, 25 predicted proteins | sample KBSS13HmetaG_FD_64679 | JGI IMG/M metagenome (GOLD analysis project Ga0070688, IMG submission 64679) | Switchgrass rhizosphere microbial communities from Kellogg Biological Station, Michigan, USA - KBS S1-3H metaG | ecosystem: Host-associated > Plants > Roots > Rhizosphere ...
CGTGAGCGCGCCGAGCAGCGCCTGCGACAGGTAGAGCGCGATCGAGGTGACCGCGAGCCCCCCGAGACGCTTCCGGGTCTCGGGCCGCGTCCAGGTCCACGCCGCGGTCGCGAGGAGTCCGATGCCGACGACCAGCGCCAGCAGCCGGTGGAACCACTCGATCAGGATGTTGAACTGGAGCGGTGGGATCAGCCGCCCGTGGCAGAGCGGCCAGTCCGGGCAGGCGAGCCCCGAGCCCGTGGTGCGCACGATCGAGCCCACGACGATGAGCGCGAACATCACCGTGGCGGTGACGAAGGCGAGCCGGGCGGTGATGGTGAAGTCGCGTACGGCGGGCATGGATCCTCAGGGTGGTGGCGACCGAGGAAACTAGCACATGCCCTGTCCGGTACGCCGACCGGCGCAGGTCACCGTCGAGCCGTCACCCCGGCTGGACGCTCAAGGAGGTGGCTCACTCCACCACGACGAAGCGACCGAGCACGGTCGCCCCTGTCGTGAAAGCCCGGTACCAGTAGACACCCGGGGCGAGCGGTCCATCCGACGCGCGCAACGCGTACCGCGCCGTGCCGGCCGCCGCGTGAGCCTCGTCCGCGATCACGGCCCGGCGACGCCCCGCGAGGTCGTAGAGCTCGATCCGGAGCGGCCCCGCGGCGGGCAGGGAGAGCTCGAGCACCGCCTGGCCGCGCGCCGGGTTCGGCAACACGCGCGCCGCCGTCGCGACCGGGTTCGTCCTGGGGACGTCCAGTGTCCAGTTGGCGTCGCCGTTGACGATCGAGACGTCGTCCACATCGAACGTCGCGCCGCTCACCCCCGGGGCGTCGATCGTGAGGTCGAGGTCGCCGTTCCCAACGCAGTGGTGGACGACCATGATGCGGTGCCACGCCGGCGTGAGCTGGTTGGAGTAGAGCGGTCCATCCACGGAGGTCGTCGTCGCCAGCAGCACGCCGCTCTGGTACTCGCGCACCTGCATGCGAACCGCGTCCTGGTCGGCATCGGATCGGACCCAGGCGCCGAACACGGCGAGCCGGCCCTGGCCCGAGGAGGCTCCCCAGTTCGGGGTGTCGCTGAGCCCGGCCCACGTGGTCGTGGGAAGCGTGAGGTGTGCCGCGTAGCCGTCGCGCCTTCCGCCCGGCATGCGCGCCAGGGTGGCGCCGATGTGTCCGGTCCAGCCGCCCAGGTCGGTCTCGAACGACGGGTTCAGCACCAGGTTGGGGCCGACATGGATCCGCGTCGTCGCCGAGCCGGAGAGGGCATTGTGCGCCGTGAACGTGACCGCGTACGGCTCGTCCCGGACCGCGGCGAACCCGGGGGTCCAGCGCAGCGTGCCGTGCGTGCGGTCCGCGGCGACGGTGAAGGTCGCGCCGGGCAGCCCGGTGAGGTCCGCGCCCAGGGTCGCGAGCGTATCGCCTTCCGGATCGTGTGCCGACACCTCGACGGCGATCTCACGCCCCCAGCTGCCGGATGCGTCCGACGGTGCGTCGACGACGGGCGCGACGTCCGCTCCCAGCACCTGCACGGCCACGTCGTCGACGAGGAACGAGCGACCGGTGGTGGCGAACGCCCCCATGACCTGGAAATCGAGCGAGGCGCCCGCGCTGTGAGCGTTGATGAGGACGCTCAAGCGCTGCCACGAGCCGTCGAACGCGACCGGCGTGGTGGTGGCGGTGGACTGCAGCACGCCACCCACGTATTCGCGGACCTTGAGCGACGCGCTGCCGGCCACCGCGGACTTCACCGACGCGGAGTAGCGGAAGCGCGCAGGGCTCGTCGTGGACGAGACGATGTTCGGGGCGTCATTGAGGCCGAAGCTCAGCGCGCTCGTGCCGTTCACGCTCATCGCGTTCGACCCGCCGATACCGGCGAGCGAGAGCTGCAGCGTGGCGCTCCCGGAGGCGCCCCAGCCGACGTATCCGGATTCGAACTGGCCGTTCGTCGCCAGGTTGGGCCCGAGCTGGGAGTCGTCGTTGAGGATCGTGCCCACGGCGGTCGCATCCACGAGCGTTGCGCTGGGTGTCGGGGCGAGTTGCAGCTGCACCGTCTCGTCCGGCTCGTACGCCTGGTCGCCGGTGACCGGCACCACGATCGTCCCCGACGACCGATCCCAGCGGAAGTGCTCGATCGTGCCCGAGTGCCGGGTCGTCACGTAGACGTTGCCGTCGTGGTCGGAGACGATCCCGGTGGCGCCGAACTCGGTGGGGTTCTGCATCGGCCCGTCGTCGAGCGTCCACTCGGTCAGGAACGCTCCCTGCGGATCGAGCACGACGACCCGTGCCGTGTGCAGGTCGGCGACGAGGAGATTGCCGGCGTCGTCGACGTACAGGTCCCCGCCGGGACAGAAGCCTTTGGTGTCGGTCCACGTCGCGACCAGGCTGCCGTTGGCTGCGAACTTGAGGATGCGGCCGCTCTGCGCCTTGGCGACGTAGACGAAGCCCTGCGCGTCGACGGCGATGCCCAGGGGTCCGTCATTCGCGGGCTCCCCGGGTGTCGCGGTGCTCCACCCGCCGATGGGTGAGCCGGCGCTCGAGTACTTCTGGATGCGGTTGGAGACGACTTCGCTCACGTACACGGAGCCCGCCGCGTCCACGGCGATGTCCGAGCCGACCTGGGTGGTGTCGCCGAAGGACCTGAGGAGCTTGCCCGTGGAATTGAACACCCGGACGCGGCCGTGGAAGCTCAACACGAACACCTCGCTCGCGGAGTTCACCGCCACGCCTTCGGGGCTCTCGACCTTGGTCGCCTGGAGCAGGACTCCCGCGCTCGAGAATCGATTGAGCCGGGAGCTCGGACCATCCACGGCGAGCAGGTCGCCATTGGGCGCCTGCGCGATGCCGGTGGGGATGGTGAAGTTGCGCTCGCCCCACTGCTCGATCAGTCGCGCCGGCTCGGGCGCGAGCGAGACCACGCCGCCCGCGGACGCGTAGTCCCCGCTGGCCGCCGAGGCGGTGAGGTCGGAGAGCGAGTAGTCGAGTGCGAGCCGGCGTGGCGTTCCGATCGCCACCACCTCGAACCTGAGGCTCGAGGTGCCCGCATCGCCCTCGACGACGTGAGCGTCCTGCACGGTGACCGAGGGGAGCGCGGCGTGGGCCGGGGCCGCGGCCAGCGCGGCCAGGAGCATTGCGGGCGGTAGTGCGCGGGAGCGCGGCACGGGCGGTGACCCTCACAAGGGAGGGCGCCAGTGTATCAATGTTATTCATATTTCCAATGGAATATTTACGATTTCGGAATCCATTATGAAGGCCCTGTTCCCACACGCTTTTCGTGGTCGGTCCCGGCCCCGCGAAGCGGGTCCGAAACGCTGGCCCCGGGGCGCTCCGGGCGCCCTCAGGGACCGACGCGCAGGTTCACCACCGCGGCGGGGCGCGTGTGGTCGAGCGACGCGCGGATCAGGAACAGCGCGTCGTGCGCCGGGATCACGTCCGTCGCCGACAGGGTGCCGTTGTTCACGGCCGGCGCGCGCGTGCCGAGGATGCGCCGGTACGAGGTCTCGAGCGGCACGGTGAGCGACACCTCGGTGCCGTTCACGAGCACGATGCCGTTCTGGAAGTCGCGCCGCCACACGCTGGTGGCGCCGGCCTGGAAGTGCAGGTCGTCGAACCACACGTCACCCGCCTGGGTGCCGAGGAAGAACGACAGCGCCCCGGTCGTCGACAGGATGGGCGTGAGCACCACCTGGTACTGCCGCCAGTTCGTGTCCACCTGGATGTTGGCGTCGGCGCCCGAGTTGATCCCGACCACGCGCACGTTGCGCGGCGCGCTGGCCTTGCAGCGGAACGTGGCCGAGTAGTTGTTCCCGGGGAACATGCTGAGCTTCCCCACACTGGTCAGGTTGACCTGCCAGTCGACCGTGCTCGCGGCCGTGATGTGGACCTTCGCCGACGCCACGCCGACGGCGGCCGTGGTCACGTCCCGCGACAACGTGGCCGCGGCGGGAGCGAACTGGCCGAACGTCCAGCCGGAGGTGACATCGGTCTCGAAGCCCGGGTTCGTGATCGCGTCCGGCGCGGTGCCCGCCCAGATGAAGTTGTACGCGGGCCCCAGCGCCTGGCCGAGCCAGCCGGTCTGCGGCAGCGCCTGGCTCGACTGGCCGGTCGCGACGTCCACCGCGTACTCGTCGTACCACCAGTCCTGGAAGGGCGCCGTGCGCACGTTCTTGCCCGGGGGCCCGATGCAGCCCACACCCTCGCCCAGTGCCGCGCTCGCGAGCCCGAAGCGCGCCTTCGTGGTGTTCTGCACCGAGTACTCCTGCCCCGCCGTGCCGATGGCGACGGAAGAGACCCAATTGTGCGGCGGCTGGAAGTAGTCGGCGTCGTCGTGGAAGTAGCCGCGCGACGCCACGTCCCCGAGCATGTTGGACGTCCAGGTTCCGCCCTGCTGGTTGGGGAAGTCCTCGCGCATCCAACCGTCGTACCAGGCGTGCTCGGCGCTGGGGCCGCCGTTCCCCACGAGCAGGAACCCGGGTCCCCCGTCGCGGCGCAGGTGCGATGCCAGCGTGTCGCACGCGGCGGACCAGGCGACGTCCAGGTCGGCGAGCGTGGCGTAGCCCGCGCGCTGGTAGTCGATCACGCTTCCGGTGCCGTTCTGCGTCCACGCCACGGTGTGCGGGAACACGTCGGTGAGGATCCCGTCCCAGGTCCCGGTGGCGATGATGTGGTCGCGGAAGATGTTCGCGAGCGCCTCGGCCACCACGAAGTGGCCGCCGGCCCCCTTCTTGGCGATGTTGATGTTGACGGTGTAGCTCGCGTACTCCAGCCCGGTGTTCTTGTCGTAGAGGAAGCCGTTCAGGTCGCGAACCGTGTGGCGGATGAGCGTGGGGATGTGGTTCAGCGAGTCGGGGTCCTCCGAGGGCCAGATGCCCTCGGCGAGCACGTAGGCGAGCACGATGAGGTTGGGGTTGCGCGCGCGCATCGCCGCCACGATGTCGGGCCGGTAAGGGGAGATCGGGTAGACGTCGAGCGCGATCTCGGCGAAGCGCGAGGCGCGTCCGATCTCGAGCGTGTCGAGCGCGCCGTTGGGCTGCACGAAGGGGAAGCCTCCCAGCAGCAAGGTGCCGTAGAGCCCCACGCGAGGGTAGGGCGCCGGGGCCGCGGCCGAGCTCGCCGCGGCGGTTGCCAGCAGCGCGGCGAGCAGGAGCGCTCGTGTCGGGCGAGATGGGAACATGCTCTGCCGTTATCGGCCGTTCGCCAGCGCCCCCGCAGCGCCACTCCGGCGCGCGTCCAACCCGTTCGCGCGCAGGGTATAGTGCGCTCATGCAGTTCGCACTCCCGCCCGCACCCGACCTGCGGTCAGATACCGGGGGCCTCGATCCGCGGCCCCATGCGAACGGCGACGGCCCTCCCCTCCGCGTGGGCGAGCCCGTCATGCCGGCGCTCGCCACCGAGCGTGCCTGGTGCCGTGAGGCACTGCTCCGCGTTTCGCGCACGTTCGCGCTCAACATCCGCTGCCTCTCGGGGCGGATGCTCGAGTCGGTACGGCTCGCCTACCTCCTCTGTCGCGCCGCGGACGCGCTCGAGGACTCCTGGCCCGGACCACCCGCCGAGATGGCGGCGCGTTTCGACGCGCTGGTCGCGGCGCTCGAGGGCGACGGCGCGGCCGCGACGCGGCTTGCGCAGGGCGCGACCTCGCTGAACGGTCGCTCCGACGTGGCGCTCCTGGTCCGCCTGCCGGCGCTGCTCCACGTGCTGGAGTCGCTCCACGCGGGCGACGCGGACGACATTCGCCGCTGCGTGCGCACGATGGCGCTGGGCATGAAGCGCTTCGCCGCGCGCGGCGCCGAGCGCGGGCCCGCCGTGCCCTACCTCGACGACGACGCCGAGTTGCACGAGTACTGCTACGTCGTCGCCGGCTGCGTCGGCGAGATGCTGACGCGGCTGCTCGAGCACGGGCTGCCGGAGGACCGCTCCGACCTCGCCGAGCGGCGCCTCGCGCTCGCGCCCGTGGTCGGCGAAGCGCTCCAGCTCACGAACATCCTGCTCGACTGGCCCGTGGACCTCCGCGCCGGCCGCTGCCACGTGCCCGCCTCGTGGCTCTCGCGTCATGGGCTCACGATCCGCCAGCTCCTGAGCGCCGCCCCCGGCGCCCGCGAGCTGTCGCTCCGGCTCGCGAGCCTCGCGAACGACGCGCTCGACCGCGTGCCCGACTACCTCGACACCATCCCCACCCGCGAGCACCGCTACCGGCTCTTCTGCCTGCTCCCCGCGCTCTGGGCGCGCGCGTCGCTCAAGCTGGCGATGAGCGAGCCGGAGTTCCATTCACAGGTGCGACGGCCTCGCTTGTCGAGGGCGAGCGTCATGAGCGAGGCGCTCGTGGGGCTCGTGGCGCACGGCAGCCACGGCGCGACCCGACAGGCGCTCGGGCACGCGCGGCCGCTCGAGTAGGACGCCCGCCGCTGCCGACGAGGCGCGCCATGCTCGGGCTAGAGGATCATCTCGTAGTAGATGATCGGCGCGCGGAAGAAGACGCGACGCGAGGTCTCGCGGAAGCCGCACTTCTCGTAGAACGGGCCGGCGCCCGCCGGGTGGTCGTAGGCGTCGAGCCGCAGCGCGTCGGCGGGCCAGGCGCGCGCGGCGCGGATCGCGCCCTCGATGCAGGTGCGACCCAGACCGCGGCGCTGGCGCGCAGGATCCACGGCCATGTCGTAGAGGAACACCGGCCGCCGCGCCCGCGTGAACCACTCCCCGTCGTACTCGGACGGCTTCTTCAACTGCAGTCGCAGCGTGCCCACGATGCGCCCGCGCTCGCGGAGCACGTAGATGCGCGACTTCTCCATGCTCGACGCCACCGTCTCCCGCTTCACCAGGTGGGACCAGTGGCCGTGGCCGAACTCGCGGGTGAGCTTCTCCCCCGTCGCGTTCCGGAGCTCGACGATGCGCTCGATGTCTTCGGGCATCGCCAGCGCGAACACGGGTGCCATCACGCCGGGGACTCGGGCTCGGGCACTTCGCGCTCGGCCGCTGCGCGCTCCGCGGCCTCGCGCGCGGCCACCTCGCGCAGCCGGAAGCTCACCCACAGGGCGCCGCCCAGCAGCACGACCGCGCAGATGCTGGTGGCGATCGGCGCGCCCCAGCGCTGCGCCACGGCACCCGCGAGCAGCGAGCCGAACGGCGAGGTGCCGACGAAGAACAGCGTGTAGAGCGCCATGACGCGGCCGCGGTAGCGATCCTCGACCGTGAGCTGGATGAGCGTGTTCGTGCTCGACACGTAGAGGATGAGCCCGAAACCCGCGAGTGCCGCGAAGCCCATCATGCCCGGCAGCCAGCGGGTCCATGCGAACCCGCCGAGCCCGACGGCGGCGGAGATCAGGCCGATCAGCAGGTGCCGCCGCAGCGACCACCGCTCGCGCGTCACCGCCATCCTCACCGCCGCCACCAGCGAGCCGGCGCCGAACGCGGAGAACAGCCAGCCGTAGACGTCGGCCGAGGCCTTGAGGACGTCGCGCGCGTAGACCGGCAGCAGCACGTTGTACTGGAACCCGAACCCCGCGCACACCGCGAGCAACACGAGCAGGTGGCGGATGCTGCGGCTGCCCCACGCGTACGCGAACCCCTCGCGCATGGTGGTGCGCGCGCGCACGCCCGAAGCGGCGGCGGTCACGGTGGCGGTGGTGCCGCCGTGCATGAGCGCGAGGCTCACGAGCACCGCGACGTACGAGAGCGCGTTCAACCAGAAGCACCCGGCCTCGCCGACGGCCGCCAGCATCACGCCGGCCACCGCCGGGCCGGCGATCCGCGCCATGTTGAACGCGGCGGAGTTGAGCGCGATGCCGTTCGGCAGGTCCTCGCGCCCGGTCATCTCGACGATGATCGACTGGCGCGCGGGCAGGTCGAACGTGTTGGCAAGGCCGTACACCACCGCGAGCACGATCACCATCCACGGCCGCACCACGCCGGCGCTCACCACCCACGCCAGCGCCACGGCCTGGAGCAGCATCGTCGCCTGCGTCACGAGCAGCAGCGAGCGCTTGGGCGTGTGATCCGCGACCACGCCGGCGAGGAGCGCGAACGGCAGCACCGGCGCGAACTGGGCGAACGACAGGAACCCGAGCATGAACGCCGAGGACGTGAGCCGGTGCATGAGCCAGCCCTGCGCCACCGACTGCATCCAGGTGCCGACGAGCGAGATGAGCTGGCCCCAGAAGTAGAGCCGGAAGTCGCGGTGGCGCAACGCCCGCAGGCCGTCGTGGAGGGGCGGGCGCGCTGCTCGGGGGGCGGTCACGGACATGAGATGACGGAATCTAGCACCGCGGCGCGCGCTCGATTAGCCTCCGCACATGGCCGACGAGCTTCGGTTCCCGGCGGGCTTCCTGTGGGGCGCGGCGACGAGCGCTCACCAGGTCGAAGGTGGGAACACCGCGAACGACTGGTGGCGGTTCGAGCATTGCAAAGGCGCGATCCGCGGCGAGCGATGCAGCGGCGATGCCACGCGCCATTGGCAGCTGTTCGACGAGGACTTCGCGCGCGCTGCCGCCGACGGCCACAACGCGCACCGCCTGTCGTTCGAATGGAGCCGGCTCGAGCCCGCGCGCGGCCAGTTCGATCCCGGCGCCGTGGCGCACTATCACGACGTGCTCGCCTCGCTTCGCCGGCACGGCCTCACCCCCATTGTCACCCTGCACCATTTCACGAACCCGCTGTGGGTCGCGGACGCGGGCGGCTGGGAGGTGCGCGACACGGTCGACCGCTACGAGGCGTTCGTGCGCTTCTGCGCGCGGGAGTACGGCTCGGAAGTCGATTGGTGGTGCACGGTGAACGAGCCCGAGGTGTACGCGTTCCGCGGCTGGAGCGAGGGGCTGTGGCCGCCCGCGGTGCGCGACGACTCGCGTGCGCTCGGCGTGATCGCGAATCTATTGGAGGCTCACGGCCGCGCGTACAGGGTCCTGAAGGCGGAGGACCGTGCGGACGCCGACGGTGATGGCACGGCAGCGAAGGTCGGGTTCGCCAAGCACTACACCCAGCTCGAGCCGCTGCGGCCATGGAACCCGCTCGACCGGGTGCAGGCGTACTTCGAGAACCGCGTCTTCATCGACGCGGTGGAGCGCGCGCCCCTGGACGGCACCATCGACCTCGCGATCCCCGGCGCGCGGCCGGTCCGCCGCACGCTGCCCGAGCTCAAAGGCACGCTCGACTGGTACGGGCTCAACTACTACACGCGCTGGATGGTGCGCGCGCTCTCGCCCAAGCCGCACGTGGCGCGCCCCGGCTCGCCGCGCACCGACCTCGACTGGGAGCTGTGGCCCGAGGGCTTCGAGCGGGCGCTCGTGCACGCCGGGAGCCTCGGCCTGCCCGTGCTCGTCACCGAGAACGGCTTCGCCGACGAGCGAGACGCGTTCCGCCCGCGCGCGATCGTGGCCTACGTCGAGGCGATGCACCGCGCCGTCGCGAGCGGCGTGCGCGTGCTCGGCTACCTCCACTGGTCGCTGCTCGACAACTTCGAGTGGACCGACGGCTTCAGCGGCCGCTTCGGGCTCTACGCCGTGGACTTCACCCACCCCGAGCGCCCGCGCACGCGGCGCGCGAGCGCCGAGGTGTTCGCTCGCATCGCGCGCGCGAACGCGCTCACGGCGGATGCGCGCGCGGCGGCGGTTGAAGCCATCCCGGCCCGCCGATAGACTGCGCGCCGCTCGCGCCGCACACGACCCACCGGAGAGGAAGAACGATGTGCCCGTTCTGCAAGGACAAGCCGTGCAAGGTCGTGGAGCGTCCCGATGGTCACCTCGCCTGCGAGTGCGGCAGGCACTCGTGGCCCAACGCCGCCGTCTACGCGGAAACGCTGCGCCTCGTGAACCTCACCATCGTGAACGCCGTCCACAACTGGACGCAGAGCTTCTGAGCAGCTAGGCCGCGAGCGCCGGCGCCAGCGCCCTCAGCTCCTTCGGCACGTCGTCCATCTCCACCAGCTCGGGGCACACGCCCCAGGCCCCGTGACGGCGTGCATAGGAGGCGCCCTCCTCGAGCGTCACCAGGCCGCCGGCTCGCAGCTCGCAGGCGATGACCTTGAGCTGGCTGGAGCGGATCTCGCTGAGCGTGCGCTCCGCGTTCGGCATCATGCCCACGCCGCGCGGGTTGACCGGTCCGATGATGAAGTCCGGCGTGTCCTCCGCCAGGTCCCACGTCGCGGCGCGCGCGAGCAGGTGGCCCAAGTTGCGCGTCTCGAAGCCCACGAGCCAGCGCCGCTGGCGCGCGAAGCGCACCACGCGCTCGAAGAACTTGGGCTGGTTCGCCGCCAGCGCCAGGTCCGTGGCCGCCGCGGCCACGGCGATGCCGCGCACGGCCTTGGGATTGAACAGCGCCACCTCGCGCTCCATGCGCGGCAGCACGCGCGAGGCGAGGTCGCCCGCGAGACTCATCGGCAGCATGTTCATGGCCGCGTTGCCCGCACGCTTGCCGGCACGCGACGTGCGGCTCTCGACGTCGCCCGGATCGGCGAGGAACACCGGGTCCCAGCGCAGGTCCTCGGCCGGCGACGTGTGCGCGACGCGGGCGAAGATCGGCAGGTCCTTGTTCAGCTCGGCCAGCGCCTCGCGCACGTCGAGCGTCGGCGGTGCGATCACGCCCTGCGCGCCGGCCGAGACGCCCTTGACCAGCGCCACCGCCAGCGACTCGGGCTCCTTGAAGCGCGACGCCACCTCGAGCTGGCGGTCGCGCGTCGTGCGCACGGGCTGGTCCAGCGACGAGACGCCGAGCAGCAGGCGCGGCACGTCGGGCATCGGCTTCTTGCTCATGACGCCACCTCCCGCGGCTCGCCGTCCGACTGGATGCTGTGGCGCACGGCCTCGATGACGCGCGCGACGCGTGTCGCGCGCGGCACCGAGAGCGCGTCGCTCGCCGCAGGGTCGCCGGCCAGGAACTTCAAGTAGCCCTCGGCGATCCCCGAGGCCTCGCCGCCCTCGAAGCGCCCCACGCCCGGCTCGCTCGCCGCCACGACGCGGCCCTGGAGCCCGGGCATGTCCATCTCCAGCGCGTCGTCGGAGACGATGACGCGGCCCTCGCCGCCCGAGCCTTCGATGACCATGGCCGCGCACGGGTAGCCGGGCACACTCCACGACGCCTCGATCTTGGTGACGAGCCCGTTCGCGAACCGCGCTTCCACCTGGCACTCGTCCAACCAGTCGCCGTAGAGCTTCTGCCCCGTCGCCTTCACGCCCGCGACCGGACCGAACGCCGCGTCCAGCAGCAACAGCAGGTCGGCGAGGAGAAAGTCGAGCACGTCGCGGCCGGGGTCGGCGAGCGGCGAGAACACGCGCGACACCGACGCCGAGGCGCGCACCTGCGTCACGCGCTCGGCGGAGAGCGCGCCGCTCCGGCGTGCGCGCGCGAACGTGGGCTGGAACATCGCCGCGGAGCCGGCGGCGGTCGGTTTTTCGCTCCCCGAGAGCACGGCGGCGATGCGCGTCGCGGTCTCGCCCGGCATGCCCGCCAGGCCGTGCACCAGCACGCCCAGCCCGGCGGCCACCGCGCGCTCGACGATCGCGAGTGCCTCGTCCGCCGGCGCGCTCACCACCACCGAATCGCAGGCGTGCTTCTCGAGCCAGCGCCCGAGCGTCGCCTCCGACGGCGCGCCGAAGCCGATACCGCGCGCGAACCGCCTCAGGTCGCCGCGCGGCTCCACGAAGCCCACCACCTCGGCGAACGGGTGCATGGCGAACGCGCAGGCGTAGTCGACCCCGGTGCGGCCCATGCCCGCGACCACGATCCGCTGTTTCGTCGCGGAGTCGTTCGAGTCGCTCGGTTGGTTCTCGGCGGTTGCGGCGGAAGGTCGAGCCATCGTGTCGTCATCCTTGTCGATACGAGAAGATGAAGGTACCGAACTACCCGCGCCGGCGGCAAACGCCGGCCCGGGGTGCGCGCTCAGGCGCTCATCTTGAACTGGATGCGGACGTCCTCGCGGTCCGATTCATTGACCCGGTACAGCTCCGCCCGCTCGAGGTGCATGCCATCCGCCACCCACGAGTCGGGGATCGTCTCCAGCCGCGTGTTGAACAGCGTCACCACGTCGTTATAGAACTCGCGCCGGTCGGCGATCTGGTTCTCCAGCTCGCTGATCCGCTGCTGCAGCGCGCGGAACCCCTGGTCGGCCTTGAGATCCGGGTAGTTCTCCGCCACCGCGAAGATGCCGCCGACCGCCCTGCCGATCATATTCTCGGCGTCTGCGCGCTGGGCCACCGTGCGCGCCGACTGCAGCGACGCCCGCGCCTCCGCCAGCCGGTCGAACACGGCGCGCTCGTGCTGCATGTACGCCTCGCAGGTCGACACCAGCTTGGGGATCTCGTCGTGGCGCTGCTTCAGCATCACGTCCACGTTCGCCCACGAGCGGGCGATGTTGTTCTTGAGCTCCACGAGCCCGTTGTAGAGCGAGAGGAAGTAGCCGATCGAGCCCACGATCACGAACCCGATCGCAGCCACCCACAGGATCTCCGCCGGATGCATCGTCTTCTCCCTTCGAGTGCCGCCGCACCCGCCCCTGGCGGGTGCCCGCGGCGGCCTTCAGTGCAGGAACGGCAGCGCGCCGTTCTTCGCCATCTCCACCAGGCACCAGAGCCCGAACGTCGCCAGCAGCGGCCCGCCCACGAGGCCGCCGAACGCCTTGAACCCGTACTCCGTGGTCATGCTCTTCTCGCTCTGGTCGCTGATGAGGAGCGCGGCGTCGCGCGGGCCCTTGCGGATCACCGCCGTGCAGCGCCCATCGTTCAAGCGCACGTACCTGGCGCCGATCGCGTCGGTGCCCGTGGCCTCGAGCACCTCGTCGTCCATCGACACCTCGACCGCGCGCGGCCGCGGCTCGGCGCGACCGAGCACGAACACCGCGCGGCCCTCCTCGAGCGCGCGCTCGCGGAAGCGCATGGGGCCGATGCTCCACAGCTTCCACATGCCGAGCGCGCGGTTCTCCATGAAGCTCGAGTAGGGCTCGGGCACGCCGAAGCCATGCGTCTCCTCGCTCACCACGTCGCCGGCGCGGATCTCGGCGCCCTGCGGGTAGATCAGCGCCTCGCCGGTGCCGTCGTCGACGTAGAACGGATGGCCCGAGCACTCGCGGTGCACGGTGTGCCACCGCTTCATGCCCTTGTTGGAATCGCGCAGCGTCTGCAGCTCCACCTCCCACCACACGCAGTCGCGGTCGGTGAACGGCCCGCGCGTGCGGCTGCGGCTCTTGAGCGTGCCCTGGAGCTCCACGAGCCCGATCGCCAGCGAGCGCACCTTCGCGGTGGGCGTGTTGCGGATGATCTGCTGCAAGCGGAGGGCTCTGAAGCCGTGGAAGAACGCGAGCCCGCCCGCGCCCATCGCGAACGCCGAGAACGAGAACCCGAGCGCGCCGTGCATCAGAACCGTCCCGCCACGAGCGGGGTCGCGGCCCACGCCAGGTAGAGGAGGCCGGAAAGCACGAGCGCCGGGCCCGCGCCCACGAGGGCCACGCTCCAGAGCGACGGCTTGAGCGCGCGCAGGTCGGGGCGGCCGGAGAACACCTGCGGCCCCGTTCCGTGGTCGCCCGCGAGCCACAGCTCCGTCGTCGCCGGATCGCCCGAGGTGAGCGTGGTGGCGACGCCATCGTCGGTGCCCGTGGCCGCCAGCTCCACGGTCTCGGCGACCGCCTCGACTTGCTCCGTGTGCGCCACCGCGAGCACCGTGACCTCCGAGCCGCTCTCCAGTGCGCGCTCGACGACGCGGAGCGGCACGCGGCGGTCGCGCAGCCAGCGGATCTCGGCGTTCGACTCCAACAACTCCGTGAGCTGCTGCGGCAGCGTGTCGGAGACCGCCAGCGTGCGCTCCCCCGTCACCGGCGCCTGCCAGCGCGCGCGATCGGGCGAGACGAACGCCGCGACCGTGCCGCATTCGAGCTGGAACGGCCGGCGCTCCGCCACGACGCCGCCCACGCGCGAGTGCTCACCGCTGACGGCCAGCTCGTAGCCCGCGCAACGCTTGCCGGAGATGGGCGCGCTCATCAGCCCCTCGGGCGCCACGCGGCCGCGCACCAGCACCCAGCCCGAGGCATCGGGCTCGAGCGGCCTCTCTTCCAGCGAGCCGAGCACGCGCCGGAGCCGGAGCGCACGCCGTCCCGAGGCGAATAACGGCCCGCCGGCCACCACGCAGGCGGTGGCCGCGAGCAGCCCGAGGGCCGTGACGGGGAGCGGCTGGAGGAGTGCCATGTCCCCGGGACTATCGGCAGGCGGGACTTGGAGTTTGAGCGGCTTTGACGGCCCGGTCAGGGCCGCGGCCCGCGCGCTGCGCGGAGCACCCGCTTTAGCGGGCGCTGGCGAGCGCCCTTCCGCCATCGATCGGCATGCAGGCGCCCGTGATCCAGCCTGCCTCGTCGGAGAGCAGGAACAGCACCAGCGCCGTGATGTCGTCGACGCTGCCCACGCGCCCCAGCGGGTGCGTGGTCTTGCCGCGCTCCAGGAACGCCGGGTAGTCGGCGACCGCGTTCGCGACCGTGTGCAGCTCGGTCACCACCACACCCGGGTTCACCGCGTTCACGCGTACGCCGTGCGGGGCGAAGTCCAGGGCCGAGCAGCGCGTGATCATGTCCACCGCCGCCTTGCTCACGCAGTAGGCGGCGAGCCCCGCGTACGGGCGGTTGCTCGCCACCGACGACATGTTGACGACGCTCCCTTTCTTCTTCTTCAAGAGCTCGGCCGCGGCCCGCGTCATCAGGTAGAGCGAGCGTGCGTTGCTGTCCATGACCCGGTCCCACTCGGCCGCGGGCGTGGTGTCGATGGCGCCGTTGCCGATGACGCCGGCGGCGTTGACGAGGCCGTCCAGGCCGCCGAATGCCTGGTCACAGGCAGCGGCCCACGCGGTGCAGATCGCCTCGTCGCGCACGTCGCCCTCGAGCACGAGCGTCTGGCCGCCCTGCGCGCGCACCTTCGCGGCCGCCTCGTCGAGGCGTGCGCGCCGGCGGCCGGCGAGCGCGACGCTCGCGCCCTCGCCCGCCAGTGCCAGCGCGCACGCACGCCCGATGCCGGAGGAGCCGCCGGTCACGAGCACGGCCTTGCCCGTGAACCGCTTGCGATCGGTCATGGGGTCGGCAGCTGCCTCAGAAGACGATGCCGAACGTGACCGGGATCACCTGCACCTGGTCCGCGTCGATCATGCCCTTGTTGCTGTAGACGTTGTCGATCCGCCCCTCGACGTAGCCATGCACCATGCTGCCGAGCTTGAACAACGTGCCCACGCCGGCGTTGATGCCGAAGTCGGTGCTGCTGGTGCCGGAGACGTTCGGCACGCCGTTGATGTCGGTCTTGGTGTTGTAGGCGCCGATCCCGCCCACGATGTACGGCCGCACCGGCCCCGAGTGCGTGAGCGCGAACTGTACGTTCGCGATGCCGGCGAAGATCTGCCCGGTGCCGCTCGAGCCGGGCGTCTGCAGCTGCACATCCTTGACGTCGAACTTGGAGAACGTGAAGTCGAGCCGCGGCTGGATCGGGAGCTGGTGCAGGTTGAAGCGCACGAAGCCCTGTCCATTGAAGCCGTTGTCGAACGCGTCCTTCGCGTCCGACACCGGCACCGACACGCCGCCGCCGATGCCGATGCTGACGAGCCGGTTGGAGCCCATCTCCTCTCCACCGCTCATCTGCGCGTGCGCGATCGACGACAGGGAGAGAACCGCGACCATCGTGAGCGTGCTGCGGACGAGATGACGGATCATGGGGCACCTCCGTGTTGGGAATCCGAAACGGTGGCATGGCCCTGCCACGGGACGCGGAACCTTACGCCCGGCTCGCGGCCGGGCAAACCGAATCTCAGCCCTTCGTGCGCGACGCCTCGAGCTCGCGCTGCCGCGTCTCGCGCTTCAGGTCGCCGCGGCCGCGGACGTAGCCGAACTGGTAGACGAGCAGGAACGCGATCGCGTGCACCACCCACCAGCCGAACTTGAGGAACTCCAGTCCTTCCGGAAGCGTCATGGTTTGCGTGTTCCTCCATGGATCGCGGCCGCACCTCGCGCACCGAGCGCGCGGAGGAAGTCACGATCCGCTTCGAGCACGTCGTCGAGCGCGATCTCGGCCGGCATCTGCCAGCGCACGGCGTGAACGCCGGCGCCGGGCGTGAACCGGAGCGAGTCGAGCGTGCAGCGCACGAACACGATCTCCACGTGCAGCCCGTGCGGGTAGTCGTGCGACACGGTGTCGAGGACCTCGTGCGCCGTGGCGGCGACCGCAAGCTCCTCGCGCACCTCGCGCACGATCGCCTGCTCGGGTGTCTCGCCGGGCTCGAGCTTGCCGCCCGGGAACTCCCACTGGAGGCCGAGCGCGCCGCCGGGCGGGCGCTGCGTCATCAGGAGCCGCGGGCCGTCCCAGACCACGGCCGCGGCGACGCGCACGCGCTTCACGTCCGCCCTTCCGCGAGCGCTGCCTCGAAGCGCGCGAGGTAGCGGCGGTCCCCCGCGGCGCGCGCGGCGATGGCTTCGCGCGCGGCGGCGCACAACGCGTGCGCCTGGTCGTTCGTCGGCCGGCCGCGCCGAAGTGCGCGCGGGAGCTTCAAGTAGTTGGGCGGCGAATCGATCAGGAGCGGCGAGCGCGCGAGCGCCCACAGGTCGCACTGCCGCTCGCCGCGCGGCACCAGCCCCCGCGCCTGGAGCAGGTGCGTGTACTCGTGGGCGATGGTGAAGAGTTGGAGCTGGCGCGGCCGCACCCACACGCCGGGCCGCTCGGGATCGAGCGAGCCCCAGCCCAGCACGCCGCGCTTCTGCGCCAAGCCGACGCGGATGTTCACGCCCTCCAGCTCGGGAAAGAACCGCCGCGCGAACTCGAGATACTCGAGGATCCGCTCCCGATGTGGCGAGCGCAGCACGAGCCGCGACGGCGTCCAGCGCGGGCGCTCGGGACCGAGCTCGAGCGAGAGCTGTTCGAGGAGCCTGGGGCCCTTGCGACGCTGGGTCGGGCCGCTCGGCCGGCGCGGCGGCGGCGCCGGCTCGATCGGGAGCGCCGCGCTCGCCCGGCGCGGAGCCCGCGACGGGTGCTCGGTGCTCGCGAGCGACAGCTCGCGGCGCGCGCGCTCCAGCTTGCGGCGCGACAGCATGCGGAGCAGGCGCTTGAACAGCGCGGGGCGGGGCATCGCGCGCAGTCTTCACGATGCGGCCCCGGCGGGTCAATTCACTCCGGGCGCATTTCCCAACCCATGGGCACTCGGGCATGCTTCGCGCCCGCATGGCACCCACCGAGCCTGTCCTCGCGCGTCCGCAGCTCACGGCCGTGGTCCCCGCCTACAACGAGGTCGAGAGCCTGCCCCAGCTCCTGCATGAGCTGCGCACGGCGCTCGACGCCACCGGGCGTGCGTGGGAGTTGGTGCTGGTGGACGACGGCAGCACCGATGGCAGCGGTGAGCTGCTGCAGGCCGAGGCCGCGCGCGACGCGCGCCTCGTGGTGCTGCGCTTCGTGAAGAACGCCGGCCAGAGCGCGGCGCTGGCCGCGGGCCTGGGGCGCGCGCGCGGCGACGCGGTGGTGACGCTGGACGCCGACCTCCAGAACGATCCCGCGGACATCCCCAACCTGCTCGCTGCGCTCGCGGGCGCGGACGTGGTCTCCGGCGTGCGCGCGAAGCGGCACGACTCGTGGATCCGCCTCGTGTCGTCGCGCATCGCCAACGCCACGCGGCGCGCGGTGCTCGGCGACAAGGTCACGGACATCGGCTGCTCGCTCAAGGCCTACCGCCGCGAGGTGCTCGAGGGCCTGCCCATGTTCGTGGGCGTGCATCGCTTCCTGCCCGCGCTGTGCGGGTTCCGCGGCGCGCGGGTGGTGGAAGTGCACGTTCACCACCGGCCGCGCACGCTGGGCGTGAGCAAGTACGGCATGGGGAACCGGCTCTGGCGCGGCATCCACGACCTGATCGGGGTGTCGTGGCTCAAGGTGCGGCTGCTGCGTTATCGCGTCAGGAGCGACTGACGGCTCGTGCTCGGTGACGAGCGCGCAAGTCTTTGGAAAATCGCTTCATCCCTACCGCCAAGTCGTTGCCCCGTCGTTCATCAGCGATCTTCCGAGCTTGCGCCGCCGGGGCCCACGCCCGTACTGTGAAGGCAGCTTCCCCTGATCGATCATGGAGGATCTTTCACGTGAGAAGATTCGCTCTCACCCTGCCCGCGGCGCTCGCCGCGCTCGTTGTCTTCACCACCGCCCCCGTGTGCAAGGCCGGCGGGCTCACCGGGATCGACGGCATGATGTCGACCGTGCTGCAGGAAGGCCAGAGCTCGTTCTCGGGCCTCGCCATCCGCGGCCGATTCCAGGACAGCCGGTTCATCAACAACGTGGACTTCCTGCCCACGGTCGAGTACTGGCGGAACAGCAGCACGATCAACGCGTTCGGCCTGAACGCGGTGCGCCGTGACGCCACGCTGGGCGCGGATGTGCGCTATCTCTTCCCCGGCGAGATGTGGCGCTTCTACGCCGGCGGCGGCTACTCCATCCACTTCCTCTCGGCCGAAGTGCACGCACCCGTGGCCGGGCTCGAGGACGCGAACGATTCGCTGACGAAGGGTGGCTTGACCGTGCTCGGCGGCGTCGCGTTCGGCACCACGTCACGCGTGGGGAACTTCATCGAGCTCAAGGGCCACCTGGTGAGCGGCTTCCGCCAGCTCAAGATCAACATGGGGCTGAGCTGGAACAAGTAGGTCGCGCTTCCGGGCTGCAGTAGAATCCCCGCATGCTCGCCGGACTGAACCGGATCGGCCTGCTCGCCCTGTGCGTCCTGCCGGCGCTGGGGTTCGGCGCACGCGTCCCGGGGTCGCTCCCGGTCGCGACGTACATCAGCGCGTGTGGCGGAACAGGCCAATCGCCCACCGTGCGCACGAGCTACACGACCGCGCACCACCCGGCGCCACGGCCGAAGTCAGCGCCGGTCGACGTGTTCGAGGTGGGCGCGAAGCCCGCGCGCGAGTACGAGCTGGTCGGGATGGTGCAGGTGCTCGCCCACGTCTCGGGCACCGGACCCGCGGAGCTCACCGAACGCGCGAAGCTCGCGGCGCGGCAGATGGGTGGCGACGCGCTCGTGAGCGTGCAGGTCGACGATGCCGCGCACACCCGCCCGCCCGCCGGCCCGGTCGGCAGGCTCGCGCTGCTGGCGCTCGTGGTGCGCTGGAGCGAACGCGCGAACGCTCAGTAGCTAAACCCCAGCAGCCCCGGGTCCGGCATCATGTCCGGGCTCCACGCGTCGGGCAGGATCTCCACCTCGGCCGGCTGCGGCACCGCGCTCTCGGTGGCCTGCTTCACGTCCGCCATCATCTGCGGCGCGTAGGGACAGAACGGCGTCGTGAGCATCATGCGCACGAGCGTCTTGCCGGTGAGGAAGTGCACCTCGCGGATCAGCCCGAGGTCGATCACCGACAGCCCCAACTCGGGATCCATCACCGTCTCCAGCACCGAGCGCACTGCCAGCTCCTGGGCGCTCGGCATGCTCGAGAGCTGCGGCGGGCCGGACTGCTTGGCGACGGCGGGGGATCCGGCGCTCGCCTCTGCAGCGGGCGCCTGGGGTGCGGCTTCGTCGGGCAGCGGCTGGCCCGTGTGCGGATTCACGGCTCGCTTGTCGTCGTTCATGGCCACTCCACTTGCACGTCGTCCCCGACCACGCGCACCGCGTAGGTGGGAACGGGCGACACCCCGGGGAACGTCAGCGCGGCCCCCGTCCGCACGTCGAACGTCGCGCCGTGGCGCGGGCACTCGATGATCGCGCCATCGAGCCTGCCCTCGGCCACCGGCCCGCCGTCGTGCGTGCAGATGTCCTCGATCGCATACCAGCCGTCGGCGAGATGGAACACCGCCACCGGCACGTCGTCCAGCCTTACGATGAGCGAGCGTCCCACGGGGATGTCCGCGGCCTTCGCCACGCTCAGCCAGCGGCCGGTGGTGGGCGTCATTTGTCGAACTCCTCGTCCGTCCACGTGGCCACGCCGTAGGCTGCTGCCTTGACCGTCTTCAGCGCCAGCATCGCACACTTGCTGCGCACCGGCCCCAGCTCGTCCACGCCCAGCAGGTCGAGCACGTCCTGCCGGGTCACGGCCTTGACCTCATCCAGCGTCTTCCCCTCGATGGCCTCGCACAGGAGCGAGGCCGAGGCCTGGCTGATCGAGCACCCGGTCCCGGTGAAGCGCACCGCGGCCACGCGCCCGTCGGCGAAGCGGAAATCCATGCGCAGCCGGTCGCCGCACAGCGGGTTGGCGTCCTCGACGCGCGCGTCGGGCCGCTCCAGCGTGCCGTGGCAGCGCGGGTTCTTGTAGTGGTCGAGGATGTGGTCGCGGAAGAGTGAGTCCATGTCACCGATACGATACGCCATCCCGCGCGTGAAGGGCATGGCTCGTACGGGGTTGCCGAGGCCCTCCTGACCGCTCGGAATCGGGGTGTAAGAGCGGAAGTCCTCGTGCGTCAGCAGGGGTGGAAGCGCCGTGGACGGGCCCCCGGACGGGGGCCGGGTCGCGGCCACGAACCTCGAAGGAGATCGCCTTTGACCCGCCTCGACGATGCCACCCCGCTCGCCGCCCCCACGTGTGACTGCGCGAACGCCTCGCAGGACCAGGTCACCTGCACGTGCGGACCGACGTGCGCGTGCGACCCCGGGTGCGCGTGCAGCCCGGGCTGCAGCTGCGGTCACTGACACCCCGCACGGTCCCGGCCGGAGTAGATTCCGGCCGGGGCCTGCTCCTGTTTCACCGGAGGGACACGTGCTCGAGCCGGACGAAACCGTGGCGCGGCCAACCACGCCAGAAATCGTGAAGACGCTCGTCGACAACCACCGCCGCTTCCTCGCCTTCCTCGAGCGGCGCGTGGGCTCGCGCGAGGTGGCTGAGGACATCCTCCAGGACGCGTTCGTCCGCGGCCTCGCGGGCGCCGCGCGGCTGCGCGACGAGGACTCGGTCGTGGCCTGGTTCTACCGCACGCTGCGGAACGCGCTCACCGACCACTGGCGCCGTCGCGCCGCCGAGCAGCGCGCCACCGATCGCGCGGCGAACACGGGCGAGACGAGCGCGCCGGCCGCGGACCACGAGCTGCTCAACGCGGTGTGCGGCTGCGTGCGCGAGATGCTGGGAACGCTCAAGCCCGAGTACGCCGAGGCCATCCGCCGCGTCGACATGGACGAGATGAGCGTGAAGGCATTCGCCGAACACGCCGGCATCACGCCCAACAACGCCTCGGTGCGGCTCTTCCGCGGCCGCGAGGCGCTGCGCGAGCAGCTCCGGCGCTCATGCGGGACGTGCGCGACGCACGGTTGCCTCGACTGCACCTGCGGCGGGCCCGACCGGCGCGCCGGCTGAGCGCCGCGCTTCAGCGCGCGAACAGCTTCCGCACCCCGCGCAGGCCGTCGACCAGCGCGTCCACGTCCTCGCGCAGCGAGTAGCAGTGGAACGACGCGCGCACGCTGGCGGGGATGCCGAGATGCTCGTGGAGCGGCATGGCGCAGTGGTGCCCGGCGCGCACGCAGACACCGTCGCGATCGAGCACCATGGCGACGTCGTGTGGATGGACGCCCTCCACGGTGAACGCCACCACGCCGCCGCGACGAGCGGCCGGCGGCCCGAGGAGCTTCACGCCGTCCAGCTCGCCGAGCCGCTCCATCGCATAGGCGGCCAGCTCGCGGTCGTGCGCGAACACGCGCTCCAGCCCCAAGCGTTCGAGCCACCGCACCGCGGCACCCAGCCCCACCGCCTCGGCGATCGCCATGGTGCCGGCCTCGAACTTCCACGGCAGCTCGTTCCACGTCGACTCGGTGAGCGTCACGGTGCGGATCATCTCGCCGCCGCCCAGGAACGGTGGCATCGCCTCGAGCAGCTCGCGCCGGCCCCAGAGCATGCCGATGCCGGTGGGCCCGAGCATCTTGTGTGCGGTGCAGGCGAGGAAGTCCACGCCCAGAGCCTTGACGTCGACCGGCATGTGCGCCGCGCTCTGCGAGGCATCGACCACGACCGTGACGCCGTGCTGCTTCGCCACCCGCGCGACCTCCGCCACCGGGTTCACGGTGCCGAGCACGTTCGAGACGTGAACGAGCGACAACAGCTTCACCTTCCCGTCGGCAAGAAGCCGCGGCAGCGCTTCGAGATCCAGCTCGCCCGAGCCGGTGAGCGGGATGAAGCGCAGCTCGAGCCGGCGCTCCGCGGCGAGCATCTGCCACGGCACCAGGTTCGAGTGGTGCTCCATGAGCGTCAGCAGCACCGCGTCGCCGGGCTCGAGTTTCCACGCGCCGTACGCACGAGCCACCAGGTTCAGCGCCTCGGTTGAGTTGCGCGTGAACACGATCTCGCGCGGGCTGGCGTTCACGAACGACGCGAACCGCCGGCGAGCGTCCTCGTAGAGTGCCGTCGCCTGCTCGGCGATGGCGTAGACGCCGCGGTGGATGTTGGCGTTGCACGTCCCGTAGTACTGGGACATGGCATCCAGCACCGCCTGCGGTTTCTGCGACGTGGCCGCGCTGTCCAGGTAGACGAGCGGCTTCTCGCGCGGCGCGGAGAAGATCGGGAACTCCGCCTTCAGGAGCCGCGCGTCGAAAGCGGCGCCCGCGCCGGCGCTCGCCCCGGCCGCCGGCACGGACCCGGTCGTCGTCATCAGTCGATCTTGCGCTCGATCTCGCCGCGCAGGCGCTCGCGCACGGTCTCGAGCGGGATGCGCGCGATGACCGGCTCGAAGAACGCCTCCACGATGAGTCGCTGCGCCGCGACGCGCGGCAGGCCGCG
>Ga0070688_100000379_pt1 | contig 22528 bp, 18 predicted proteins | sample KBSS13HmetaG_FD_64679 | JGI IMG/M metagenome (GOLD analysis project Ga0070688, IMG submission 64679) | Switchgrass rhizosphere microbial communities from Kellogg Biological Station, Michigan, USA - KBS S1-3H metaG | ecosystem: Host-associated > Plants > Roots > Rhizosphere ...
CTCCGACGGTGGCTCGTGGTTTTGGGGAGACGAACGAGGTGATGGATGAGTGTACCTCGCCGAGGATGCCCCCCCTACGGGCGATTTGCACGACCGCACACTCCGCCGCGACCAGCGGGGCCGAGACGCCGCCCGAGGATGCCGACCACACCACGTATTGACAGGTCCGGCGCGCTCGGCGACCGTCCGCCGCGCATGGACGCCCAGCGCGTGATCGCTCGCCGCATGGTGATCGGCCTCCCTCCCGACGGCCTCACGCCCGCGTGGGAGAAGGACTTTGCGCAGTTCCCGCCCGCGGGTGTGATCCTCTTCGCCGCGCGCGATTTCAAGGACCTCGAGGACGCGCGGCGGCTGATCGCGCGGCTGCGCGACCTGGCGCGCCCGCGGCGGTTGTTCGTGTCCCTCGATGAAGAGGGCGGCTGGGTGTCGCAGCTCGCGGGGCACCTGGTGGTGCCGCCGAACGCCGCGACGCTCGCGCGCGCCGCCGATCCCGAGACGATCCGCTGGATCGCCGGCGTCACCGCCCACCGGCTCCGCGCGCTCGGGTTCGATTGGGACTTCGCGCCGGTCGCCGACGTCCACAGCGAACCCAACAACCCGGTCATCGGCCCGCGCGCATGGGGCACGACGCCCGCGCAGGTGACGGCGAACGTGGGCGAGTGGCTCGCGGGCTTCCGGGACAGCGGCGTGGCCGCGTGCCTCAAGCACGCGCCCGGGCACGGGGACACGCGCACGGACTCGCACCTGGCGCTGCCGGTGTGCGAGGCAGACGCCGCCACGCTCGCGGCGCGCGAGTTCGTGCCGTTCGCCTCGCACCCGGACGCGGATTCGCTGATGACCGCGCACGTCGTCTATCCCGCGCTCGACCCGGGCGTGCCGGGCACCTACTCGCGCGCGATCGTCCAGGGCGTGCTGCGCGAGCGGCTCGGCTTCCGGGGAGTGGTCATCACCGACGCGCTGGAGATGCAGGGCGCGGCCGCGGGCCGCACCCCGGCCGAGGCGGGGCTCGCCGCGCTCGCGGCGGGCTGCGACCTGCTGCTCTACGCGCACTGGAACGAGGACGTGCGCCGCGCGCGCTACACGATGGCGGATGCCGTCGTGGAGGGGAAGATCGACCGCGCGCTGTTCGACGCCACGCGTCCAAGGCTCGCCACGTTCGACGCGGCGCACGCCGAGCCCACGGCGGAGATGCTGGCCATGCCGCTCGAGGACCTCACGCCGCGCGACTGGGAATCGCGCCTGGCCGCGATCGTCACCGGCGCGCTCAAGGTCGAGGGCCACGCCCCGGACGCGGGAGGGTGGCGCGTGGTCGAGGACGGCGAATGGAAGCATGGGCCGACGTTCGCGGCGTCGCTTCGCGACGCGGGGGTGCCGGACGGAGGTGCCTCGCCCACCGCCGACGTGTTCGCGATCGCCTCGCGCGTGCCGCTCACGCCGGAGCGCATCGCTGCGTTGCGCGCGCATGCCGCGACGCGGCCGACGATCCTCGTCGGCCTGCAGAACGATCGCTTCCTCGATCTCGTCCCCGAGGCCGCGCTTCGCGTGAGCGCGGCGGACTGCACGCCGCTCACGCGCCGGGTCGTCGCCGAGCGACTGGCCGCGACCCGGGCGTGAGGCTCAGGGCGTCCCGTCAGTAGGAGAAGTGCATCTGCAGGTACGCCTGCTTCTCCGTGTCGCGATCCGAGGAGAGCGGCGGAGGGTACTGGGCGGCGACCGGGTCGATCAGCCGAAGCGTCCAGCGCACCTCGCAGAACGGCACCGGGACGACCTCGCCCTCCAGGGCATACCGGTTGTACGAAGACTGGTCACGCTGATCGCCGATGCGCGCACCTTCGAGGCGGTCGTAGCGCAGGCGGAAGTTGACGCCACGGCTCGCCTGGTAGTCGCCCTCCACGAACCACCCCAGCTTGTTGACCTTGAATTCCGCGGTGATCGGAAAGAAGAACACCTGCTGGTCCGTGCCCGACACGACCTCGCCGATCAGCGACACCGGGCCCCGGCGCGTCATCGCGTACGCGCCCCAGCGGTCCGCGCGCGTGATCGGGAAGTTGATGGTCGCGGGCGCCCATTCGTCGTAGCCGGAGACGCCGAGCTGGTAGCGGTCGTCCACGTACGCGAGCTTGCCCGCGACGGTCTGTGCGTGCGTGCGCTCGGTCGGGTTCAGTGGCGAGCTGGTGCCGTTCGTGAACGCGATGCGACCCTGGAGCGCCCCCCTCGTGGCGCCCAGCTCGAAGCCCTGGTCGGCGACGCGCGGGTCGTACGGCAGCACGACCACCTCGTTCTGGAACTCGGCGAACCCGTTTCGCGTCGCCACCGTGTGGTCGTCCATGCGCAGGCCGAACGGCGAGCGGAACACGCCCGCGCGCAGGTAGAGATCCGGCGACAGCCCGACCATGCCCCACGCCTCGCGCGTCACGCGCGCGTCGGTGCCGAAACCATCCTGCGTGTAGACCAGCGTCAGCCTCGAGTGCGGCTGGAACGCCAGGTGCAGCTCCGTCTCCATGCTGAAGAACCCGAAGCGATCCGGGTCGGTATCGCTCGCGGCCGCCTCGTCGATGAGCGTCATGAAGCGCTGGTTGACGCCGAAGTAGAGCGGGAGCTGCTCGCTCACCTTGTTCGTGAGATCGAGGTCCTTGAACACGCCGCTCGTCTCGGCGTCGGTGGAGTGGCGGTTCTTCGCGAACGCGAACCCGAACGCGTTGCGCGGGCCGCCGCCGTTCGGGTCGAAGTGGCAGTTCACGCACGCGAGCCCGGTGCGCGTGGCGTAGAGCGGCGTGCTGCTGCCGGGTGCGGGGAGCAGGAGGAGCGGGGCGAGCGATGCGGCGACGATCAACGCCGGCACGAAGCGCAGCGTGAGACGCATGGGGCCTCCGATCAGCGCGGAGTTCGGCCCCGGCGTGCGGGTCGCGGCTTTCGAGCGCGTGTGGCGCGGCCCCAACCTCCGCCGCCCGGGCTCGCCACGGTTATCAGGGCGCCTTCTGGAAGGTCAACGGTGAATTTCCCCGGCATCACCACCTCGCGCTCCCCCACGCGTTTGCCGCGAATGCTTCGCGTGATGCTCGTGCGGCCCGGAGCGCCGGGTTCGCCGCCCGCGAGCCCATGGGGCGGGAGCACGCGACGCTCCGCGATCACCGTCACGCGCGCCGGCACCAGCAGCTCGATCGCGCGCTCGATGCCATCCCCACCGTTGTGCAGCCCGCGTCCGCCCGAGCCACGCCGTACTCGCAGGCGGCGCACGCGCAAGGGATAGGCGTGCTCCAGGGACTCGATCGGCGTGTTGCGCGTGTTCGTCATGTGCGCCTGCATCGCGCTCTCGCCGGGCCCCGCGGGGCCGCCGCCGTGGCCGCCGCCGAGCGTCTCGTAGTAGGCGAACGGCCGGCCGCGCCGCGGATCGTGGCCGCCGATCAACAGGTTGTTCATGGTGCCGCTGCTCGCCGCCGGCACGCGATCGGGGAGCGCACGTGCGAACGCGCCGAGCACGGCGTCCACGATGCGCTGCGAGGTCTCGACGTTGCCCGCGCCCACCGCCGCGGGCGGCCTCGGATCCACGAGCGAGCCCGGCGGCGCGACGACCTCGATCACGCGCAGCAGGCCGTCGTTCACCGCGATCTCCTCGCCCAGCACGCAGCGCACGGCGTAGAGCACCGCGGCGCGCGTGACGGCACGCACCGCGTTCACCGGACCCGCGGCCTGCGGCGCGGTGCCGGTGAAGTCGGCGATCACGCGCCCGCCACGGATCTCGAGCGTGACCCGGATCGGCAGCGGCCCGTGGCCCAGTCCATCGTCGTCGAGCGCGGTCTCGAACCGCCACGTGCCGGGCTCGAGGCGGCGGACGAGCGCGCGCGCGTGGCGCTCGGTCACGGCGAGCAGCGCGTCCGCGGCCCGCTCGAGCGCCTCCGCGCCGTCGCGCGCGGCCAGCTCGGCGAGCCTCCGCTCGCCGGTCACCTGGGCGCCGAGCTGGGCGGCGAGGTCGGCGCGCCGCTCGTGCGGCGTGCGCACGTTGGCGAGCAGCAGCCGCATCACGCCCACCTCTTCGCGCCCGGCCCGGCGCACGAACACGGGCGGGATGCGCAAACCCTCCTCGTAGACCTCGTGCGCGATGGGCAGCGAGCCGGGAGCGGCGCCGCCCACGTCGGCGTGGTGCGCGCGGCTGGCGACGAAGAACGAAGGTTGCTTGCGGCCGGCGAGGAAGACGGGCGAGACGCAGGTGAGGTCGGGCAGGTGGGTGCCACCGTCGTAGGGATCGTTGAGGAGCACGGCGTCGCCCGGCGCGAACGGAGCCAGCGCCAGCGCCGCCTCGACGGCGCGCGGCATCGAGCCCAGGTGCACGGGGATGTGCGCCGCCTGCGCCACGAGCCGGGCCCGCGCGTCGAACACGGCGCACGAGTGATCCAGTCGCTCGGTGATGTTGGGCGAGTGCGCGGCGCGCATGAGCGTGGCGCCCATCTCCTCGGCGCACGCGGTGAACAGGCCGCGATAGAGCGCGAGCGTGACCGCATCGGGCACGCCGCCGCGGGGGCTCACCGCTCGCCCCTTGTGAGCACGACCGCTCCCGAGGCATGGCGCCGCGCGCTCCATCCCGGCGCCACCCACAGCGTGGCGCCGTCGTCCACGACGACCGCAGGTCCTGCGATGCGCGCGCCCGTCGCGATCTCTTCGCGGCGATGGAACACGGCGCGCCGGCGGCGGCCGTCGTGCCAGACCTCGATCGCGCGACCGGGCTTCCCCGCCCGGGCGCCGGCCAAGGCGCGTTCGCGAGGCAGCGGCTCGTCGAGCCAGCCGCCGACCTCGAGCGTCACCACCTCGATCGTGGCGCCACGATCGGCGAATCCGTACCGCCGCTCGTGCGCGTCGTGGAAGCGCCCGGCGAGGTCGGCGAGCGGCAGTGCCGCCAGCGGAAGCTCGTGCGCCTGTCCCAGTGCGCGCACCTCGGCGCGGTGCTCGAGCCGTACGCGCGCGCGATCGCGCGCCGGGAATGCCGCGCGCACCTCGCGCTCCAGCTGCGCGATCCCGCGAGCGAGCGCGGCGTGGTCGCGTGCGTCGCGAAGCGTGCGGAGCAGACTGCGCGAGCGCTCGCGGCGCGAGCCGCCGGTGAGCGCGCCGAGCGCGCAGAGGACGCCGGCGTCGCGCGGCCAGATCACCGCGGGCGTGCCCAGCGATTCCGCGAGCGCGCAGGCGTGGAGGCCGCCCGCGCCGCCGAATGCGACCAGTGCCGCGCCGCGCGGATCCTCGCCGCACTCCACCGACACCTTCCGCAGCGCGTTCGCCATGTTCGACTCCACCACGCGCAGCACGCCCTCGGCCGCGCGCTCCGCGCCGGGCAGTCCGGAGTCGCGCGCGAGCGCCGCCATGACGCGCTGCGCCGCGGCGCGGTCGAGCGCGAGCGCGCCGCCCGCGAGCGTGTCGCCGGCGATGGCGCCAAGCACCACGAGCGCGTCGGTCACCGTGGCCGGGCCGCCGTGGCCGTAGCAGGCGGGCCCCGGGTCGGCACCGGCGCTCTCCGGCCCCACGCGCAGCACGCCGCCCGCATCGATGCGTGCGATCGAGCCGCCGCCCGCGCCCACCGTGTGCACGTCGAGCGTCGGCAGCAGCACCGGCAGGCCCGCCACCTCGCGGCCGCGGCGCCGCGGCAGGCCGTCGCGGCCGGTGTCGCGGCCGCCGAGGAAGGCGCAGTCCGTGGACGTGCCGCCGACGTCGAGCGTGAGCGCGCGCTCGAAGCCGCACGCGCGCGCGGATGCGAGCGCCGCGCGCAGCCCGGCCGCGGGCCCGGAGAAGAGCTGGCGCACGGGCTCGCGCGCGGCCTGCTCGGGCGGGGCGGTGCCGCCGTGGGAGAGCACGATCTGGATTTCTGAGCCGCCCGACCCTTGCGCAAGGGCCTGGAGGTAGGCGCTCACGCGGGGGGCCAGGAACGCGTTCGCGACCGTGGTCGCGAGCCGCTCGTACTCGCGGATCTCGGGCACCAGCTCGGCGGCGCTCGTCACCGGCACCTGGAGCTTCTCGAGCGCACGCGCGAGGCGCTGCTCGTGCGCGGGCGCGGACCACGCGTGCAGCAGCCCGACCGCGACCGCATCCGGCTTCGTCGCGCGCACGCGGCGGACCACGCTCGCGATCTCGCCGGCCGTGAGCGGCGTGAGGACGTCGCCACCCGCCGCGAGCCGCTCGCGGGCGCCGATCCGTCGCTCGCGGGGCACCAGTGGCGGCCTGCGCGCGGGCTGTAACGCATAGATATCGGGCCGCTCCTGGCGGCCGATCTCGAGCACGTCCTCGAAGCCCGCGGTGGTGACCAGCGTGACCCGCGCGCCTTTCCGCTCGAGCAGCGCATTGGTCGCCACCGTGGAGCCATGACGCACGCGCGTGCCGCGGCCGGCCCCGGCGCGCGCGAGTCCCTCGAGCACGGCCTGCGCCGGGTCGCGGGGCGTGGACGGGACCTTGAACGCCACGCGCTCGCCGCCGCGCCAGGCGACGACGTCGGTGAACGTGCCGCCGGTGTCGACGCCGATCGCGCTTGCTGCGCGATCTGTTATTTCATTGGCAGCGCCCTCGCCTCCGGCTGGCTTTTCATGGGCAGCGCCCTCGCCTCCGGCTCGGTGGAGTTGGCGCGCGCGCTTTCGCTGGTTCCGGGGGCTAGGCACCTGGCGGGCGGCGGCCACGCTTCCTCCAGCGCTCGAACCCGAACACGAGCGCGATGACGACGACGAGCGCGATCAGCACCCAGGGTGGCACGGGGAACTCGTGACCGAGCCAGGCGAGCGCGGCGAAATAGGGGATGCCGCCCAGGAGGACGGCGAGGAAGTAGAGCGGCAGCGGATAGCGGCCGGCTGCGGCCACGAGCTTGATGGGCCCGTCCGGCAGCGGCGTGGCGCGCGCGATCAGGATGGCGAGGAACGACGCCGAGGGCGAGCTCTTGAGCGCCTGCTCGAACTTGTCGCGACCGGGCGCGAAGCGCTTCACCCACGGCCAGTCCGTGGACAGGATCCAGCGGAAGAGCAGGATCTGGAGGGTGCTGCCCGCTCCCGCCGCGGCGGCGCCGAACACACCCACCTGCCAGGGCGCGAAGTGCGGCGCGTAGGCGAGCAGCAGCGGCGTGGTGAACGCCGCGAGGGTGGCGTTGTCCAGGAACAGGAGCAGGCACAGCACGAACAGCGACTCGCCGGGCAACGGACCTCCTGGATCGATGCCGGACCCGGCTCCGCCGGGTGTGCCGCGACGCTCGGCGCGCGGGACCGCGGCACGATGCCGCACGCGGCGGGCGCAGGCAATCGCGCGGCGCTCGACACCCGGAAGACCTATGCTTCGTGGGGTCGCGGGCGGCCGCATCCGGCGCACCTGCCCGATCACGGCCGCGTGCCCCAAGGGGGGTGCGCCCGTCGGTGTGGCAGCGACCGGTGAATGGCGTGACCGAGTTCTCGGCCGAGTTCAGGAGGCAGGGCATGTCCGAGCAAGATGCGGATGAAGCAGCCGTGCGCCGCTTCGGCGACGCGGGCGCCCTCGCCCGCCAGCTCCGTCCCTTCTCGCTCCCGCTCAGAATCATGGTCACGGCCGGCGCGCTCGCGACGGGGCTCATCGCGCTCTGGCTCTGCTTCGTGATCCTCGCGGTCCTGCCCTCGCGCGACCCGGAGCGCATTCCGCTGTGGGCGGGGATCGCGGCGGTGTTCTTCGCCTATGCCACGCTGACGTTGCTTCTGGCCGTGCGCGGGCCGCGTCCGTCCTGGCTCCGCGGCGCGGTCGGCTGCGCCTCGCTCGCGGCGATGGCGTTCGGCGCCTACGAGATCCACGAGATGGCCCAGGCGGGCGCCCACTTCGAGGGCTACCTGCTGCTGATGGGGGCGTTCCTCGCCGCGCAGGGCGCGTGCGCGTTCGCCTACGTCGCGCTCAGCTGGGGGGATCGCGCGCCGAGTGCGCGCGGCGTAGCGAGCACGACGAGCGTCTAGCCGATCACCTCTGCGCTGCTGGGGCCGGTTGGCGAAGGCGGCGTGGCGGGCGGCGGAGGCGGCGGTGGTGGCGGCGGCATGTCGTTCCGAGGCGCCCCCGCCGGTCGCATGCGCGACCACCAGTTCTGGAGACTCCGGCGCTGGTATTCGCCGCGCACGAGCGCACCGGCGCCGAGTGTCGCGAGGCAGGCGAAGAGCACGAAGTGCATGAACGTCAGGAGCCCGCCCACGAACCCGAACAACGGCACCACGTGGAACAGGTCGCTGGCGATGCGCAGGCCCTGGAGTGCGACGCCGCCCCAGATGAGCGCCTGCAGTAGCGTCGGCGTGCCACCCTTGAAGCGCGGATAGATGCGCTGCCCGAGCACGCCGTAGCCCACCACCGTGCCCCAGAGCGCGGCGAGCACGAAGAACGCGCAGTAGCCCACCGCGACCGCGGCGGCGAGCGGGATGCCGATGATGGTGATGCAGAGCACGGCGATCACCAGCGCCAGCGCGATCACGCTCGGGATGATGAGCGCCCACACCAGCAGCCCGATGATGAACGACGGCCCGGGCTCGGCGGCGATCTGGTCCATGGCGGACTGGGTGCGGCCGGGCGCGAGCTTCGCGAACAGCCAGGCGATGCCGAGCATGAACAGGGCGACCGCAGCGTGCGCGAGCATCTGGAATCCGGTGCCGACGACGGCGAGCACGGGGAAGAAGAGTTTGGCGCCCGGCGTGCGCGGCGCGGTCACGCGCTGGCCGCCCACCGACGAGCCCGGCTCCTCGCGCAGCGTGCCGCCGATGCAGACCACGTCGCCGTCCACGCGCGCGCTCGGGGTCAGCGTCACGTCGCCGCCCATGGCGGAGACGTTCCCGGTGACGTGGCCGATGACCTCGATCGAGCCGCCGAAGCTGACGACGTCGCCCTGGATCAGCTGCCCGCCCTTGACCGTGATGTCGCTGCCGAAACGCACGATGTCGCCGCTGGTGGTGCGGACGGCCGGCTCGGGAACTTCGGGCGGCTCGGGCGCCGGCGGCGCCTCCACGGGAGGCACGGGGACGACGGGCACGACGGCGGGAACGCGCGGAGCGCGACCACGGCGGGTACCCCCCGTCGTCGAGTCTGCGGACGACGTGGAGACGCGATCGAAGCTCGACGCGCTCTCCGCGGGGACCGGGCGGAAGCGCATGGAGCGTTCCTGGGCCGCGCTGGACGCCGACCAGACCGGCAGCGCGATCAGGGCCGCCATCAGAAGTCTGCGCATTCGATCCCTCCGCTCGTCACCGCCCGACGCCGGATGCTCCACGCCCGCGGAGTCCCGGGCCGGCGGCGCACCTCGGCGGCGAGCCGCGGTCAGGGACCGGCCGGCCCGCCCGGGGTGGGTCGCAGGGGTCACCTGGACTCACGGGGCTGCTGAACCTTGCCCCCGTCCCTACGCCGCCAGTTGCCGGATGGTTTCCGTTCGGTGCGAGAAAAACCAAAGGGGAGTCGCGGTTTGCGCGACTCCCCCGGTCACACACGATTCCACGAGGGCCCTACTCAGTGCTTCGTCGAATCGGCGGACATCATCGACGTGGAGTCCATCGAGCCACCCATGGCGGTGCTGTCCGACATCGTTGACGACTCGGTGGCCGCCGGCGGGGTCTCCTCCGCCTTCTTGCCACAGCCCGCCGCCAAGGATGCGAGGGCCAGCGCCATCAGCGCCAGAGCAAAAAGCTTACGCATCGTGTGCACGTTCACCTCCTCTCACGCTGCCGCCCCTGGTGATCATCTGGAGCGGCCGTGTTTTCCCATCATCAAGTCCGGAACTCAGAAAAAAACACCACTGGATGCAAGCGGTGTCGGTCCGAATAGTCGTTGAAGTGTCCCCGCTTGGGGTGTCTGCGGGCCGTGCCTGCGCAGGAACGCGCTACACCTGCCTGCAAAAGCGACCCGCAGGCTAGGGATGAACCCTCTGGTTGTCAAATGGGAACTCGCCTCCCGCGGGCCGTGGCTGTCGCCGGAACCGGCTGCGGGAGCATGCTTTGCGGAAGTCGACCATACGGTCGTCAACGTATATGTGGGTGCTGGCCGGACCGCATGAGCTTCGCCGCCGGGCTCTCCGGGAGCGGCTGGAGCCCGGGCGGTGGGTCGTGGAGCACGTGCGGTCGGTAAGCCGCCATGCTGAAGGCAGGGCTCGTCTCGGCGGTGTGGCAGCCGCGGCAGGTGGCCTCGGGCACGGCGCTGCCGTGGTCCGCCCACCGCTTGTGATCGCTGCCCATGCCGTGGCAGGCCTCGCACTGCACGTTCCCGAAGCGGGACGCGTCGTCGGCGGTGTGGAAGCCCCCCGGCTCGCCCAGGGCGGTGACGTGGCAGGGCACGCACGACGGCGTCGACTCCTTGTGCTGGTCGGCAAGCGTCTTCCACGCGTGCGAGTGCGCGGTGGTCTGCCACTGGGCGTACTCGCGGGCGTGGCAGTTGACGCAGTTCGACATGCCCACGTAGTGCGGGCCGGAGGTCCCACCGAGGGGTGCGAAGGCCGCCTTGCGCGCGCGGAGCCTGGCGTTCAGGGAGTCCTCGAACGCCTTGACGCTCGCGGCCATGGCCGGCTGCATCGGGTACTCGGGACCGAGCACGATGGTGCGCGCATCGAGCCGCGGCGACCCGCCGCCCGAACCCGGGCGCACCTCGGCCACGCCCACCTGCCAACCCTGGGTGCCGCCCTCGATGGCGACGGTGCGCCCGATCCGCCGCCCGTCGGCGCGGATCGGCACCATGCCGCCGCCCTGGACGATCAGGTCGATCCCGGGCACGCGCGCGACCAGGCTGTCGCCCCACGGTTCGCCGAGCTGCGAGAGCAGGACTGTCACAGCCGCACCGGCAGCGCGCAGGGAGTCGACCGCGGCGCGCGCGGCATTCACGGCGGAGGTCGTGACCAGCGTGTCGCGCGCCGGCCCCAGGTCGGCGCTCTCGGGCATGAGGCTGAACGCGCCCACGGCCACGCCGCCGGCGTGGAACAGGCGCCAGCGCTCGAACGCGGACGCGTGCGTGTCGCGCCGCTCGAGGTTCGCCGCGAGCAACGGCACGCCCGCCGCGCGCGCGTGCTCGCGCAGGTACGAGTAGCCGAAGCGCAGGTCATTCGCGCCCACGCCGGCGGCGGCGACCCCCATCCGCGCCATCGCGGCGAGCGTGAACGCGCCGGCGTCGCGCTCGTCCTCGACCACCGGGAAGAAGCCGCCGGCGTCGAGCGCGAGAACGGCATTCCGGTTGTTGCGCACCGCGCGCACGCTGTCCATGAACGCCGCGCGCCTCGCGAAGCCGCCCTTCGGCGTGTGGCAGCCGCACGGGCTCGTCTTGGCGATGACGTCGTTCGTGGTCACGATCAGCGCGCGCTCGCCGGTCCGGCCGCAGCCGGAGGAGAGCGCTCCGGCCACGGCAAACACGATCAGCAGCGAGCGATCGGGCCGGTCACGAACCCCCAAGCGCCTGCTCCAGGTCGGCCCTCAGGTCCGCGATGTCCTCGATCCCGACCGAGAGCCGCAGCAGCCCGTCGGCGAACCCCATCGCCAGCCGGCGCTCGCGCGGCACCGAGGCGTGCGTCATCGACGCCGGGTGGCAGACGAGGCTCTCCACCCCGCCCAGGCTCTCGGCGCGCGTGAACAGCTCGAAGCGATCGAACACCGCGCGCCCGGCCTCGAGCGAGCCGTCTCCGGGGACGATCGAGATCATGCCGCCGAACCCGCTCGCCTGGCGCTTGGCGAGCGCGTGCTGCGGATGGCTCGGGAGCCCTGGGTAGAACACCTTCGACACCCGCGGATGGCTCGCGAGCATGGACGCGAGCTCGCGGGCGTTCTCATCGTGGCGCTGCATGCGCACGGCCAGCGTCTTGGTGCCCCGGAGTGCCAGGAAGCAGTCCATGGGCCCGGGCACGCCGCCGGCCGCGTTCTGGAGGAAGCGGAGCTGGTCGTGGAGCCCGTCGTCGTTCAGCAGCAGCGCGCCGCCCACGAGATCGCTGTGGCCGTTCAGGTACTTGGTCACCGAATGAAACGCCACGTCCGCGCCCAGCTCGAGCGGCCGCTGGAAGTAGGGCGACATGAACGTGTTGTCCACCACGGTCAGGATGCCCCGCTTGCGCGCGCGCTCGCTCACCGCGGCGATGTCGGTGAGCTGCATGAGCGGGTTCGTGGGCGTCTCCACGAACACGAGCTTGGTCTTCGGCGTGAACGCCGACGCGACCGCGTCGGTCGAAGTCGCGTCCACGAACGTGAACTCGATGCCGTGCCGGCGCCAGACCTTGTCGAACAGGCGAAACGTGCCGCCGTACGTGTTCTGGCCGCAGACGACGTGATCCCCGGCGGAAAGCGTCTGGATCAGGGCGTTCGTGGCCGCGAGCCCCGAGGCGAAGGAGAGCCCGTGCTTCGCGCCCTCGAGCCCGGCGAGGTTCCGCTCCAGTGCTGCGCGCGTGGCGTTGTGCGTGCGCGCGTATTCGAAGCCCTTGTTCTTGCCCAGAGCCTCCTGGGCATAAGTGCTCGTCTGGTAGATCGGCGTCATCACCGCGCCGGTCGTGGGATCGGGCTGCTGGCCCGCGTGCACGGCCAGCGTGCTGATCCCGGGCTTGGTTCCGAGCTTCGCCATCAGTCGCTCCCCGCGATGAACTGCAGCATGTCGAAGCGCGTGAGGATGCCGGTCACCGCGCCGTCGCTTCGCACCAGCACCGCGGCATTGCGCGACGCCAAGAGCTTCGTCACCACGTCCGCCGGCTCGTCCGCGCCCACCACCGGCAGCGGCGGCCCCATGATCGTGTCCAGCGGCAGCTCCAGCGACGCCGCGTCGGCGAGCGCCGACTTCAGGACCTCGCCCTCCTCCAGCGTCCCCACCACGTCGCCGCCGCGGAACACGGGGAGCTGCGAGACGTCGTGCTGCTGGATCAACGCCAGCGCGCGCTTCAAGGGCTGGCCCGATTCCACGCGGAAGAGCGTGCGCACGCGCGCGGTCTTGCCCGAGGCGATGGTCCCCACGCGCACCGCCGAGGGGTCGAGCAGGTGGTTGTCGCGCATCCACTCGTCGTTGTGGACCTTCGACAGGTAGCGCTCGCCCGTGTCGGGCAGCAGCACCACGACGAGGTCGTTCGGTCCGCACTGCTTCGCCACCTCGAGCGCCACCCACGCCGCCATGCCCGCCGAGCCGCCGGTGAAGATCGCCTCGGTGCGCGCCAGCGTCCGCGCCATGTTGAGGCCGTCGTGATCGTTGCAGCTCAAGACGCGATCGATGACCGAGAAGTCCGTGGCCGTGGGGATGAAGTCCTCGCCCACGCCCTCGATCTTGTACGTGTGCGCTTCGCCGATCTTCCCCGTCTCTTTGTAGTATTTCAGGATCGAGCCCACCGGGTCGGCGCCGACGACCTGGATCTTCTCGTTCATCTTCTTCAAGTACCGGCCGGCGCCGCTGATCGTGCCGCCCGTGCCCATGCCGGTGACGAAGTGGGTGATGCGCCCGCGCGTCTGCTCCCACAACTCGGGGCCGGTGCTCCGGTAATGTGCCTCGGGGTTCGTCGGGTTGTGATACTGGTTCATGAGCACCGCGCCCGGCCGCTCGGAGGCGATGCGCTTGGCGACGCTGTAGTAGCTGTCCGGATGCTCGGGCGCGACGGCCGTGGGGCTCAGGTAGACCTCGGCGCCGAAGGCCTTGAGGAGATTCACCTTCTCGCTCGAGACCTTGTCCGGCATGCAGAACGCGGCGCGATAGCCGCGCACCGCCGCCACCATCGCGAGCCCGAGGCCGGTGTTGCCGGACGTGCACTCGACGATCGTGCCGCCGGGCTTCAACCGGCCGTCCTTCTCGGCCCCCTCCACCATCGCCAGCCCGATCCTGTCCTTGACGCTGCCGCCGGGATTGAACATCTCCATCTTCGCGAGCACCGGGCACGGCAGGTTGCGGGCCACGACGCGCAGGCGGACGAGCGGTGTCTTGCCCACGGTGTCGAGGATGGATTCGAAGTAGTGGACGCCCTCGAGGACGTTGCTCACGGCGGCGCTCCGGGAGTGGATGGACCTGGGTCGGGAGCGGCCGGCGCGCCCCGCGGGTCGAACGGGGGCCGCATGCTCTGGGCCGTATTCTGCGTTTGCAACAGTAATTGCCTTGAACGCGGAGCCTAGGAGCGACGTCGCCCGGTGGCAAGCGACGCGCGATGGCCACGGGGTTCCGGCGAGTCTAGTGTCCGCGGGCGCCGTGCACCGCCGCCTGCAACTCACCCGCACACGTGAAGGAGCACCCCATGGCCAGCCATGAGCTCGATCACTTCCTCGCTTCGTGGGAGTCCGAGAGCAAGAAGACCCAGCAGCTGCTCGCCGCGCTGCCGAACGACCAGTACGACTTCCGTCCCGACGCGAAGGGCCGCTCGCTCGGCGAGCTGGCCTGGCACCTGGCCGAGCTCGACGGCTACATCGCGGACGGCGTCGCCAATGGCAAGTTCGACTTCGAGGCGAAGCTTCCCGGCCTGCAGCGTCCGCGCACCGTCGCCGAGCTGGCACCTGCGTTCGCGAAGGTGCACGCGGATGCCGTGGCGCGCATCAAGGGACTGAAGCCCGGCGCCATCGACGAGTCGACGCCGTTCTTCGGGCGAACCATGCGCAACGGCGACATCCTGTGGAACGCTCTCCTGCACCACCTGATCCACCATCGCGGACAGCTCTTCATGCTCGCGCGCCTCGCCGGCGGCAAGCCGCCCGGTCTCTACGGCCCGACGCGCGAGGAGGAAGCGGCGATGCGCGGCGCCTGAGCCTCGCGGCTCCAGCCCCCGCACCTGTGCGGGGGCTCTTCTTTGGTCATGAAAGACAAGAGAAAAGCCCCCGCGCCGTTTCCAGCGCGGGGGCCCCGGTCGCTCCCTGAGGGGAGACGTTCTTTCCAGCCAAAGTCTAGCCCTAGTGCCCCGCCCCCTTCATCATCGAAGGGTTGGCCGGCTTCGGAGGAAGCGGCGGCAGCGTTGCAGGTGGGTGATGCAGGATGTGCGGCTCGTAGATCGCGAAGTCGAACACCGGGCTCGATGTGGCGTTGTGGCAGGTGCGGCAGGTGGCCTCGGTCACCTTCTGCGGTGACGCCGGCATCGCCTCGTGCTGCGTGCCCATGCCGTGGCAGCTCTCGCACTGCACGTTCCCGAGCTTCGGTGCGTCATCGCCGCTCTGGAACCCGCCCGCCTGCTTGTAGCCCACGACGTGGCAGGTCACGCACTCGGGCGTGGCGTCCTTCTTCTGATCCACCAGCGTCTGCCACGCTTTCGCATGATCGGTCTTGAGCCACTGCGCGTACTCGGGCATGTGGCAGCGCTGGCAGACCTCGGAGCCCACGAAGTGGTCCACCGACTGCTTCGCCTGCTGGCCCTCGCCGCCGGTTTGCAGCTGGGCTTGCGCGGCGCGCTCCTTTTCGAGCTTGCGCATCTTGTCGTTGAAGGCGTCGTTGAAGCTCTTGACCAGCTGCAGGACCTCGGGCTTCTCCCCCACCTCGGGGCCGAGCACGAACACGTCGTTGTCGCCGGTCTGCATCTTCTTCGCCGCGTCCAGCGTGACGATGGTGCGGCCCATGTTCTGGCCCTGCTCGCCGCCGTAGCACGCCACCGTGTTCTTGATCATGCGGCCCTTCTGCAGCACGGGCACGTTGCGACCGGCGATCACCACGTCGACGCCGTCCACCGACGTCACCAGGTCCTCGCTCTCGACCTTGCCGAGCTGCGAGAGCAGCACGATGACCGTGGCGCCCTTCTTCTTCATCTCCGGGATCACCCGGTTCGCCGCGACCGCCGGATCCTCGATCGTGAGCGAGTCACGCGCCGGACCCACGTCGACCTTGTCACTCGTGACCGCGAACACACCCACGGTGACGGCGCCCTTCTTGACGATCAGATAGGGCGGCACCAGCGTCTTCTTGGTCTGCTTGTCCCAGACGTTGGCGCAGGTCATCGGCAGGCGCGAGCGCTTGAGCTGCGCCAGCAGCCAGCCGCGGCCGTACTTCAGCTCCTTCTCGCTCATGCCCGCGGCGTCGGTGCCCAGCAGCACCATGCCGTCCATCAGGAACCACGCCTTGTCGCGATAGAGGCTGTCGGATTCCTCGGGGAAGAATCCGCCGTTGTCCACGAGCAGGACCTGGCTGTACTGCGCCTTCAGGCTGTCGACGAAACTCGCCCGCCGGGCGAGACCCCCTTTGGGGGTGTGTCAGCCACAGGGCTCGTTCTTGCCCTTGACGTCGGTGGTCGACAGGATGATGAGCTTGCCGGGCTCGAGCACCTTCTTGGCCGGCGCAGCCGCACCCAGCAGGGCCGCCGCGATGCCAACGGCCACGATGGCGGCGACGAGCCGCGCGGTGAGCGACTTCATGTGTCGGGAGTCTCCTGGGTCGGGTTGGACCCGGGGCAGGGTGACCGAAGGGGGAAGGTCGTGAGTTTACGGAGCCCGTTTTCCACGGTCAATTCAAGTTGTCGTGAGGCCCAGCCGCCCGGGTTCAGCTCCCGTGGGGCCGGCCCCGGCGACGTGCAGTCTCAGGGCGTCCCCGCGGCTGCCGGGGGCGCGTTCTTCACGTATCGGTCGATCCAGTCGAGGGCTCTAGCCCAGTAGTCGAGCACGGTCTCCTTGGCCGCCGGGCCGTGGTCCTCGAAGGGGTACTCGATCAGTTGGGTGGTCTTCCCCAGCCCATTCAGGGCCTCGAAGAGCCTCTGACTCTGGATCGGGTTCGTGCCCACGTTGGTGTCATCCTGGTTGTGCATCAGCAGCAGCGGCACGTCGATCTGGTTCGCGTACAGGAACGGCGACATGCCGAGGTACGTGTCCCTGGCTTCCCAGAGATTCCGCGTCTCAGCCTGGAACGTGAACGGCGTCAGCGTGCGGTTGTAGGCGCCGTCGCTGGCCCACCCGGCTCGGAAGAGCTTCGTGTGCGCGAGGCAGTTGACCGTGGAGAACGCGCCGTAGGAGTGCCCGGCCACCGCGATCCGGTCGCGGTCGGTGAAGCCGCGCTTCACGCACTCGTCCACCGCCGCCTTCGCCGAGCGCTGCAGCTCGGCCACGTATTGATCGTTGGTGCCGACGATGGCCAGATCCGGCTTCACGACCGCGTAGCCCTGGGTGACCAGGACTTCGGGATTCAAGGGGCTCTGTGAAGGGAAGCGATTCGGCGACGTGCGGTTCTGCGACGCCGCGGCTGCGGAGCGGTAGTCGTTCGGATAGATCCAGAACAGCGTCGGCAGCGGCGCCGAGCCCGGCTTCCAGTCCGGCGGCAGCACGACTTCCGCGTTCAAGACCACGCCGTCGTCGCGCTTGAAAGTGAACTGCTGGCGCGGAGCGCGCGACAGCGCCTCCATGGGGTTCTTGAACGCGCTCACCTGCGTCGCCTTCTTCTCGCCCGCCTTGCGCGCGAACCAGTTCGGCGGCTCGCTCGCGGTCTGCGCCAGCGTGAGGAAGCGCCTGGCATCGGCGCTGAGCACGGTGACCGGCGCCTCGAGGCGCTTGAGATCGCTCTGGAAGAGTCGCGTGTTCTTGCCGCCGGCGAATGCGCAGCGATCGAGGAACGGCCGCTGCCCGTCGGCCTGGAAGCCGTCGCCCAGGCGATAGAAGCTCTTGCCGTCGGCCGTCACCCAGGCGACGTCCTGGTGACGCTCGCTCTTGAACGCCATGCGGCCGGGATCGTCGTACACGCCCTCGGTCGAGCGATAGACCAGCGTGTTGAGCTTGGTCGGCTGCTTCGCGTCGAGCCAACTCTGCCGCTGCACGCGGCGCGGCTCGTAGCCTTCGTAGACCAGCAGTTTCGAGCCATCCGCAGTGAATCCCATGCCCTGGATCGGGAACTCTGCGCGTGTCACTTCCGTGGCCGTCCCGGTGAACGGCGCCGGCAGTTTCATGATGCGATCCGCACCCGGAGGCGGCAGCGACGTGTCGCGCACCGCGGCCTGCGCGTTGGCGCCCGCCTTGTCCTCCCACGATGCGAACCACAGCGTCTGTCCGTCGGGCGAGAACGTGAACTCGCGCGGTCCCAGCGAGGACACGCTCGCCACCGCGCTGCGGTCGTTCAACGGCACGTCGCCGATCGCGATCGGCGCGCCGCCAGCGGTGGGCCAGAGCTCGACTTTGTAGGGGAACAGGTAGAGCGGGAATCCCAGCGGCGCCGGCAGCGCGTAGCGCTCGACGCGCACGTATCTTTCATCGGGTGAGATCTCGCAATGATCGAGTGCCACGGGCTCGCCGATCTTGCGGATCGTGCTGCCGTCGACGGGTACCCACGCCAGTTGGCATGTGGCGATGAATTCGAAGCGCGCCTGGTCGTCGGCCGTGCGCAGCACGTCGCGCGACGTGCGCTGCGGCGTCGCACGCCCCGCGCTCTTGCGGACCGCGGGCCCATCGGGGATGCGCTCCAGGGCCGGCAGGCTCTGGGTGTCGTGCACGACCAGCGCCGTAAACAGAGAGGCATCGTCGTTGGACCAGTCGAGCACGTTGCCGATGGGGTACATCTTCACGCCCTCGAGGCGCCGGGCGTTCCCGGTGGCTGCTTCCACGATCCACAGGTCGGCGCCGCCCTTGGCGTAGGCGATGCACGCGACGCGGTCACCCTTGTTCGACCAGCGCACGGGCCCGAGCTGCACGTCCGCCGGCAGCTTGGCGCGCACTCGAGAGCCATCCGCCACCTTGTAGAACGTCAGGCCCGCGGCAGCATTCTTGAGGCTGATCCGGTTCGCCCAGAGGTCCGGCAGGATCTCCATGCCGGCGAGCTTCAGCACCGGCTCCGCGAGCACGCTGATCGGGATCAACGAGCGCAGGTCCGAGACCGCGAGCCACGCGCCGTCGGGCGAGGCGTTGGGCGCGCCCCGCGGCAACCGCGGCGCGGTCAGCAGGTCCGCGATCGCCGGCGGCGGCGAGCGGTAGTCGGCGTCATCGGAAGACGCCGGGGGCGCGGCGAGCGCCGCAGGCGCAAGGAACAGCGCGGCGGCCAGGACCAACAGCGAACGGAGGTGCATGGGGGCTCCGGGGGGGCTCAGGGGGGACATGGCTTCTGGGGAAGACAACGCCCCCGGAATCTAGCGCCGCGTGCCGCGGCTCTGCCAGCGTTTCCGCGGGCCGGCCGCGGTGCAGCGAGGCGCCGACTCCATTACCCTCTCCAGCCGCCATGGTCACCCGTCCCTACGAGACCCTCACCGAAGCCGAATGGACCCAGGTCGACCGCATCCACGAGATGCTGGACGACGGCGAGATGGAGTCCGCTCGCCGCGCGCTCGACGATCTGCTCCGCCGCCGGCCCGACCATCCCGACCTGCGTATCGAGGACGCCACGCTCAAGCTCGAGGCCAACCAGCCCCGGCAGGCGCTGGCCGCGCTGACCGGAGCCGAGCGCTCGGCCGACCCTGCTCGCTACTTCTTCCTGCGCGCCATGGCGCACCACGAGCTGTCGCGCTTCGCCGAGGCCGAGGCCGACGTGCTGCGCGCGCTCGCCGTGCATCCCGGGGACGCCGCCGCGCACGATCTCCTGTCGCGCGCGCGCGACCACCTGGGCGACGCCGAAGGCGCTGCGGAAGCTTCCGAGGCGGCTGCCGAGCTCGACCCCGAGAACTTCTCCGAGCCACTGGAGATGAGCGACAGTGAGTTCGATGCGCTCGTGGAGAAGGCGATCGCGGACCTTCCGGACAAGATCCGCGAGAAGCTCGATGAGCTTCCCGTGCTGGTGCAGCCGCTGCCCAGCAACGAGATGCTCACGGAAGTCGACCCGCCGCTCTCTCCCGACCTGCTCGGCCTGTTCGTGGGCCGTCACATCTTCGCGCAGTCGCACACCGCGGTACCCGGGGCGCCCGGAGCGATCTTCCTGTTCCGGAAGAATCTGTTGCGCGCCTGCAGTGACGCCGATGAGCTCGCCCGCGAAGTGCGCGTGACCGTGCAGCACGAGGTCGGGCACCTGATGGGGCTCGACGAAGACGAGCTGGAGGACTGGGGGCTGGCGTGAGGCGGGCGGGCCGCGGAAGCGAGCGGCGGACGCGATGAGCAAGGGACCGCCGCGGCACGGACTCCGCTCCCCGCTGCGATCCGCGGCGCTGCTCACGGCGGTCGCGGGCGCCGCCGGCTCGCTGTGGCTGATGCTCCGCGCCGGCCACAACAACGGCCGGATCGTCCCGCTCGTGATCCTGTTCGCGATGTGGGTGCTGTCGCCGTTCCTGGCGCTCGCCTGGGCCGGCGGCTCGTCGCGGCGATGGACCACCGGCCGCCAGGTGACGCTGTACGCCACGATGCTGATCGTGTCGCTGGGGTCGCTGGCCGTCTACGGCATCAACGCCGTGCACCCCTTGAGCGCCAGAGGCGCGTTCATCTTCCTGGTCGTGCCGGCGGCCGGCTGGGCGCTCACGGCCGCGGGACTGGCCGCGCCGGCGATGCTCACGAGCAGACCGCCGCCGTCGGACGAGGCGGACTGACCCGGCCGGCGGCGGGGGCCGGGATTCCGCCGCTACTCGATCGTCACCGTCCCGTGCTCCATGTCCATGCCGCACGCGTAGTGGATCGTTCCCGGGCTCGAGCCCGTGAGATCGATCCGCACCGGCGTGTTCATCGGCAGGTCATACTTCTTGCCGGTCTCAGCGAAGATCGCCTCCGTCGCGCACGTGTTCTGCGACCGGCGCGTGATCACCAGCACCGCCGCCGCACCCTTCTTGATCACGACGTTCTTGGGCTCGAAACCATTGTCGGTCACGGATACTTGCACTTCGGATGGACCTGAGACACCGCAGCCGGCGAGCAGGACCAGGGCAGTCAGGATGAAGAGTCTGCGCATGATGCGTCTCCACAGGGTCTGAGAAGAGAACCAGTATTCACTCGAAGCCTCGCAATCGCAACGACGACGTGACGACCGACACGCTCGAGAGTGCCATCGCCAGCGAAGCGAGCATGGGATGGAGCGCGCCCTGCCAGCCGAGCACCGGGCCGATCGCGCCGCCAGGGCCGAGCAACGGCACCAGCACACCCGCGGCCACCGGGATGAGCACGACGTTGTAGGCGAACGCCCAGAACAGGTTCTGCCGGATCACCTGCATCGTCCGGCGCGCGAGTCGCAACGCATCGGGTACCGCGGTGAGATCGCCGCGCAGGAGCGTGAACGCGCTCGCCTCCATCGCCACGTCGGTGCCGCTCGCCATCGCCAGCCCCACGTCCGACTGCGCGAGCGCGGGCGCATCGTTCAGGCCGTCGCCGACCATGGCCACGCGCTTGCCCTCGCGCTGCAGCCGCTCGATCGCCGTGGACTTCTCGCTCGGGAGCACGCCCGCCATGACGCGCGAGCGCTCGATGCCCACGGCGCCGGCCACCGCACCCGCAGCCTCGGCATTGTCGCCGGTGATGAGCCACAGCTCGAGTCCTCGCTGCGCGAGCGAACGTACGACGCCCGCGGCCTCCGCTCGGACCGTATCGGAGAGCCCCAGCAGTCCCAGCAGCTCGCCGCCCTCGGCCACGGCGACCACGGTGCGGCCGGCACGCTCGAGGCGCGCGCGCTCCCCGGCGAGTGGCGCCTCGGAGACGCCGTACTCCTCGAGCATCGCCGCCGTGCCGACGGCGATCGCGCGGCCTCCGGCGACCGCGTAGACCCCGCGCCCTGGAGTGGCGCCGAAGTCCTCGCTGGCGCGTGGCGAAGCCCCGCGTTCACGGGCACCACGGACGATCGCGAGCGCCAGGGCATGCTCGCTCTGCGCTTCGGCGGTCGCGGCGGCCTCCAACAATCGACGCTCGCTCACGCCGCCCGTGGCTGCCACGTCCGTGAGCTGGAGCGCGCCCAGCGTGAGCGTGCCGGTCTTGTCGAACACGACCGTGTCCACGCGCTCGGCGCGCTCGATCGCGCCGGCGTCGCGCGCGAGGAGGCCGAGCTGCGCGCCACGCCCCGTCGCCACCACGAGCGCCGTGGGCGTGGCGAGCCCGAGCGCGCACGGGCAGGCCACGATCAGCACCGCCACGAGCTTGAGGAGCGCCGCCGAGAGCCCGGCACCCGCGAGCCACCACACCGCGAAGGCCAGTAGCGCGATGCCGATCACCGCGGGCACGAACCTGGCGGCGATGCGATCGGCGAGCTTCTGCACGTCGGCCTTCGTGGTCTGCGCGCGCTCCACCTGCGAGAGGATCTGCATCAGGAGCGAATCGGCGCCCACCCGCTCGGCAACCATTCGAAACGCGCCGGTGCCGTTCAACGTGCCTCCGGTCACCTCGTCGCCGGGGCCAACGTCCATGGGCAGCGACTCTCCGGTGACGAGCGCGCGGTTCACGCTCGAGCGGCCCTCGCGCACGCGCCCGTCCACGGGCACGCGCTCGCCGGGACGCACGAGCAGCTCGTCGCCGGGCTGGATGGCGTCCAGGGGAACGCTCTCCTCCACAGCCCCATGCAGGCGAAGCGCGGCCCGCGGGCGGAGCTCCAGCAACGCGCGCATCGCGCGCGACGTGCCGCTGCGCGCGCGCGACTCGAGCATGCGCCCGAGCAGGATCAATGCCACGATCGTCACCGAGGTGTCGAAGTAGACATCTGGCAAGACGAACGGCTTCGCGAACAACGAGAACGTCGAGTACGCGAACGCCGTGAGCGTGCCCAGGCCCACGAGCGTGTCCATGTCGGGCGAGCGCCTCGCGAGCCCGCGCCACAG
>Ga0070688_100000380_pt1 | contig 22526 bp, 14 predicted proteins | sample KBSS13HmetaG_FD_64679 | JGI IMG/M metagenome (GOLD analysis project Ga0070688, IMG submission 64679) | Switchgrass rhizosphere microbial communities from Kellogg Biological Station, Michigan, USA - KBS S1-3H metaG | ecosystem: Host-associated > Plants > Roots > Rhizosphere ...
CCGCGGTTGCAGTTATGGCCGTGGGTCGGAGCTGGCGCGGCTCACCGCCTGTGGCCGCCACAATGAACAGTTTGGCCGCGGCGAGCAGTTGACGGCCGGCGCTGTCGCCGCCCGCTTTGAGACCCGTGTTGTACGAAATCCACTTGCCATCCGGCGAGAAACTCGGCTCGAACCCGCCGGCGGCCAGCAACGTCGCCTCGCCGCCGAGCGCTGGCATGACGTAAATCCCGCCGCCGTCGCGTTCGGAGCGGAAGGCGATCCTCGTTCCGTCTGGCGAGAAGGCCGGTGTGCGCTCGTCGGCGGCGTGCCGCGTGAGCCGGATCGGTTCGCCGCCAGCCACTTGCCGAACCCAGATATCGAGATTCCCTTCGCCGGCGCGATCCGACGCGTACGCCACGAGCGTTCCGTCGGGTGACAGCGCCGGATCGATCGTGAGGCCGGAGTCGGAGGTCAGGCGTGTCAGTGTCCCGGTGGGACCGATGGAAGCCGAAACGGGCACTGCAGGCCGCTGCGTCCATACGATGATCCCTGCCGCGGCGACCGCCAGCACTACAGCAGCCGTTGCCCAGATAGCGAATCGCGGCGGAATCGGGACCGCGCGTCGGCCCTGATCGGGACGGACTGGCTCGAGGACCTTGACGATGCTCAACAATTCGATTCGCGCCTCGCCGATGTCACGCAGCCGCTGTCGCCCGTCCTTCTCGAGGCAGCGACGGAGCAAGTGCCGAACACTCTCCGGTGTACCGCTCGGCAGCGCGGACCACTCCGGCTCGCGTTCGAGAATCGCTGCGATCGTGTCTGAGACGGTCGCGCCCGGAAACGCTGCGCGTCCAGCCAACACCTCGTAGAGGACGCACCCGAAGGCCCAGATGTCGGTGCGCTTGTCGACCACATGACCGCGTGCCTGCTCAGGGCTCATATACGCGGCCGTCCCGAGAATCATGCCAGCGCGGGTGCCGTCAACCGTCATCGTCGGCGATTGCGATATGTCGGGACTGGTCGTGTCGTCGTCGAGCCCCGCCTTCGCCAGCCCGAAGTCCAGGACTTTCACCACACCCGCCGGCGTGATCTTGACGTTGGCTGGTTTGAGATCTCGATGGACGATCCCCTTGTCGTGTGCCGCTTCCAACGCATCGGCAATTTGCGCAGCGATCTTCACGGCCTCCACCATCGAGAGGCCCCGTTGCCTGCCGAACCCTGAATCACGGGCGCTTCGAGCAATCCGCTCGGCGAGCGTGTCACCCTCGACCAGTTCGAGCAGCAGCGCGGGCGTCGTGAGAGGTCCCGAGTCGGCCGCCGGGTCCTCGACGCCGTAAATCGCGCCGATGTTCGGGTGGGTGAGCGCCGCGAGCACGCGCGCTTCGCGTTCAAACCGCGCGAGCCGCTCCGGATCGCGAGTGAACACCTCCGGCAAGATCTTGATAGCGACGTCGCGGCCCAACCTCAGGTCTCTCGCCCGATAGACCTCGCCCATGCCGCCCGCACCGAGGCGGGCGACGACCTCGTACGCGCCGATTCGCTGCCCTTCGAGGCGCAGCCTTGGTGATTGGGGATCATTGGGTGGTTCCTGCGATGTTTCGAGGAAGCTGCCAGCGCGCTCGTTCGAGTCGAGTAGGCCCTGAACCTGCGCGCGCAGCTGATCGTCGCCGCCGCAGGTCGCGGAGAGATACGACGCGCGCGCCTCTGGCGGCAGGTTCAATGCCGCCGCGAAGATTTCTTTCACTCGAGGCCAGTCGTCTGGACGCTCTGACATTGAGGTTGTGGGGCGAATTATAGTCGCCGTGGCCCACCGAAGCCCATCACAGCGAGCCAGTAATGGAGAACCATCGCCGTGCAATTTCCTGCAGCTTCACTAACAAAAGCGTATCTGTGGAAGCGACGCGACGCGACGCGGCGCATGGCGGCGCGTCGAGGCGAGAGCCTGGTTATTGTGAACGGGCCTGCCGCCCGCGACATTCAAATGAGCGTTCAGACCTGTGCTCAATGGTGGGCAGGGGTCTAGCTTGGCCACCCGGCAAGTCGTCGGAACAACCTCGCCCCGCTAGCGACCTAAGCGAGTATCCACCGCAGGAAAAGAATTTTAAAGACGAGAGGTCGGGAATAAATTCGATGTTTTCGCGGTCCTGACAGGGTGATGGTGGCTGAAGGCAACCTATGGCGTTGACGTGCCCTGTTGACCTCGACGTGGCGACTCTCCGGGACGAGACTCGAACGATGTATGCGCGCGTGGCCATGGCGCCTGCCGGCGACTTTCATTTCCACCGCGGACCCGAGTACGCAGCTGCCAGGCTCGGATACGACCAACACGAGCGTGCACAACTCCCCACAAGCGTCACGGCGGCTTTTGCCGGCGTCGGAAATCCACACGCAATCGGTCAGATCGAGCCGGACGCCGTCGTCCTCGACATCGGATGTGGTGCAGGGATAGATTTGCTCCTCGCGGCTCGACGTATCGGCCCCAACGGCCGCGCGATCGGTATAGATATGACGGTCGCCATGCGCGAGCGGGCGATGTCAGGCGCTCAGTCGTGCGCCCTCACGAACGTCGATGTCCGGGACGGCGATGCGATGAATCTGCCAGTCGAGGACGCAACGGTCGATGTCGTGATCTCGAATGGCGTACTCAATCTCGTACCAGACAAAACGAGGGCTGTCCGCGAGATCGCACGGGTGCTGAAAAGTGGCGGGCGCGTACAGCTGGCGGACATCGTGATCGGCGAAGTACTGCCCGACAGCGCGCTTCGAGACATCGACCTGTGGACGGTTTGAATTGCCGGTGCTCTGCTGGAAGCAGAGCTCGTCGGCGTCTTCGCGACTGCCGGTTTCACAGGCGTACACATTCTCGGCCAATTCGATTGCTTCGCCGGAACGTCAAAGGAACGTACAGCTAAACGGTACGGTGTCGTTGGAGTGAATCTGACGGCAACCCGGTTGTGATCGCGTGGTCGTGCTGCGCGTTCGGCGATCGCGCCGACCAGCACTTCAATGCAGACAAGGTTGCCAAAGAACTGGCGCTGTACCGTCGAAAGGGCCCGAGACCAACGACCGCTCATCGAACACGCGCTGCAGCTCGCAAAAACCGGCTTCGCGATGTCGTATCCGAGGAACCGTTGGTTCGTGAGAGCCGGTATTTGGTTCGAGAATGCGATGCGCCGTCGTCGCGGCAACTCGTTTCGCGCATTTGTCCATCCGCCTTCGGAAATGACGCGGATCGTGGAAAGGGCGGGGTTCGAGCTCGCGAGTCGACGACGTACGCCAGCGTGGTCAACTGATGTTTTTGTGAAGCGGTCCTGAATCCTGCGCTCTCTAGAGTCTCTCGATCGTCAGCGCAGCGTAGGTACGCTCGAGATTCGCGGTGAGCCGCTTGAATTCATGGAGATCCCGCAAGCATTCCAGATACGGATCGATCCGAAAAAATGGCCAGCAGGGAAACCCAGCTTCTACCGTGCGCTCGAGCCAGGCCATGGCCTTGTCTGTCTCTCCCAGTGCTCCATAGATACAGGCGATCTCATGATACGTGTGATGGGTATGGCCGAACGAACGCGGCGAATCCAAAGCTTTGCGGATGCATTGAAGCGCCATCTCCCTCTGGCCGCGGCGTGCGTGTAACATGCCCTGCGCGCCGATGTTGAGCGGCTCGTCGGGCCACTGTTTCAAACACGCCGCCACTCGCTGTTCGGCAGCAGCCAAATCTCCCGTGTAGAGCGCAGCGGTCGCGTAGCCGTGAGCATCGTACATGCTCATTTGCCTTTGGGGGAGCTTGCTGGCCTCGACTTCCAGACGCGCGAAGTCTCCGCTCGTCAAGTAGAACCACCACAGATTTCCAGTCTCTGCCTTCGGATTCGACCGTTGCGCCCGTTCGTGCGCAATGCGGCACTCCTGCAGGCGACCGATGTGCCAGCAGATCGTCGCCATCCGGTTATGGGCCCGTTCCAGATTCGGCTGCGACGCCAGCACGTGCTCTAGTTCAGCGATGGCCACGGCATGCTGGAAATTCCTCGCCGGGCTCCAGAGAATCCAGGCCTTGGCCAGGTGCCCCTCTGGCAGATCGGGGTCCAACGCCAATGCGCGTTCGCAATGGACTTCGGCCCGGTCCACCCAGCCCTGCCCGGGCTCGAATTCGAAGTCAAGAATCATCGCCACATGGGCAAGCGTTGCGTGCGCGAGGGCGAACTCCGAATCGCGCTCGACGGCTTCCGAGAGGCGCCGCACGACGGTCCGGAGTCTTTCCGCGCTCTTGGAAAAGCTCTCTTGCAGGCCGACGATAAATGCCTCATACGCACGAGGATTGCTGCTGTAGCGATCGCGTGATTTCCGCGCCACGGGAACGAAGCGGCTATGCAGGGCTTTGATGACGTGCCGTCCTACCTCGTCTTGCACGTCGAACATATTTTCGAGATTGAAATCGTACCTTTCCGAGAAGGTCACCTTCTGGATCGCCGCGTCGAAAAGCTGCAACGACACCCGCCAGCAGCCGCCCAACTTTTGTACGGTCCCCACCAGAGCATGACGAACTCCCAGGTCGCGGCACACGCCCGCCGGGTCGCCGCCAGCGGCGTAGTTCAGAATTTTCGATGTCGGCGCGACTGCCACATCGTCCAGGTTTGCCAGCATCGTGATCAGTGCGTCTGCGAATCCGAGCGACAGCGACTTGCCTCCTTCGACTTCGCTCAGAAACAGGAACGGGAGTACGGCAATCGACGTAAGCGCGTTTCCGGCCGCGGCTTGCGCTGCTGGTAAAGGCGGCGCCGTGGATCGGCCTGACAGCGCATCGAGGACGGCCAACGCGGTTGGGTACCGTTCTGACGGAGCCTTTCGTAGCAACTTCAGCGCAATAGCTGCGACTTCTTGGCTTGCTGTGGAGGTGGAAACTATTTCCGGCGACTCATCGTGCAGAATCGCATGTAGCGTGTCCACATTTGTGGTGCGACGCCAGGGATGCCTTCCCGTGAGCATTTCAAAGAGAATGATCCCGAATGCGAACAGGTCGCTCCGCGGATCCAGCGTCGCTCCCCGAATCTGCTCTGGAGACATATAAGCCACAGTCCCCACGATTTCACCAGTGAGACTGTTGTCGGACGACTCCATGCTGTCCGTGCGCAGGAGATCCGTCGAAGCAATCCATTTGGCGAGGCCGAAATCCAGAACTTTTACTTGGCCGTCCGCACGAATCATCACGTTTTCGGGCTTCAGGTCACGGTGCACCAGACCGACGCTGTGTGCAGCGTCCAACGCTTCCAGCACCTGTGTTGCGATCCTGAGACCCTGCTCGAGAGGAAGCGCGCGCTGAAACCAGTCTCGCAGCGTCTCGCCCTCCACCAGTTCCATGACCAGGTAATTCGACCCGACGTCGTACAAGGTACAAACGTGCGGATGATTCACAACCGAGATCGCACGAGTTTCGCGCTTGAAACGCTTGTTCGCGGAGATCTTGATCGCCACTTTTCGGCCAAGACGTGTGTCGACGGCCTGGAACACCTGCGCCATGCCTCCCGCCCCAATCAACTTTTCGAGTCGATAAGGCCCAAGGAGGTCGCCAGGGACGGCCTGTATTCGCGCCGCGTTTCGATCTTCCAGCAAGCCCGCGGCGACATCGCCAGGCGTCTTCTCCAAGAAGCCGCTCCCCGCTGCGTCTGCTACCAACATCTGCTCCAGCTCGCGGCGAAGTTCGTCGTCTCCGCCACACGCGTCGGAGAGGAAGGCTTGGCGTGCTTGAAGATCGAGGCGCGAAGCCACCTCGAAAAGCTGCGTCATCAACCCATATCGCTCCTCAGGCGTCACGACGACCGAGTTCCTTGTGAAGCCAAGCCTTGGCGGCGCGCCAATCCAGCATGACGGTCTCAGCAGATACGTTGAGTAGATTCGCTGCCTCTTCTATCGTGAATCCTGCAAAGAAGCGCAGCTCGACAACGCGCGCTTGCCGCGCGTGAAGTTGTCCTAGCCGAGTCAGCGCTTCATCCAACATGATGAGGCCTGTCAACCGTTCATCGGAGACGATGATTCCCTCCTCAAGGGATACGCTCGGCACAGCGCCCCCACGCTTGGCCGCGTGCCTCGCGCGCGCGTAATCCACCAGCACGTGTCGCATGGCTTTCGCGGCGACACCGTAAAAGTGCACGCGGCTGTTCCAATGTTTTTCGGAATCACCCGCCATCCGCAGCCAGGCTTCGTGGATCAGCGCCGTGGTCTGCAGCGTGTGACCTGGATTCTGGCCGCGCATCTGATGGCGGGCCATCTTGTGCAACTGCGCGTACACAAGAGGCATCAGCTGCTCTAACGCCGCCTGGTTGCCACGGCTCCATTCGTTGAGTAGTTCCGTGACGTTTGGTTGCATGCGTTCGGCTGGATGACCGCAGAGTATACGCCACGCCCGGCATTACAGGTTTTCCGCAAACGAGTCGATCGCCGCCGGCGTGATGCGATCGACCCATCAGGGAATATCCGAGCCGCTCCGGCATCGCGATTCCATCTCGAAGCGGAAATCGCCCTGCGGGTTGGCCGCCACGCGCTGGAAAAATCGCTCGCTATAGATGGCGTAAGGGGGCAGAGGAATTACCTTGCGCAGTTCATTGGACAGCTAGGGAGCCGCCTTAACCTATCGCCCCAGGTTCAGTCGAGCACCCAGCATCACGCGTCGTGGATCGATGAATACAGTTGCCAAGCCGAAATTCGGGCTATAGAGGTTGTCCGTAGCGAGCCCCTCTTCAGTGGCTTGGTTGAACGCGTTCAGCACGTCCAGGAGTAGTTCGACTCGTCCGAGGCCACCGACGGCCATTGACTTCGACACCCGCACATCCACCAACGTCTGCGACCGCAGGCGTCGCGTTCCGCGCGGCTCGAGCAGAATGCGCTGGTCGCCTTGCGGCAACAAAATCTGGGCGCTGGCCGCCCATGGTTTACCGGAGTAGTACTGCAGGTTGCCAGCGACGTGGAGCCCGATGCGCGGCACTTGCCAGAATGAGGCAGCGCGGAACATGTGGGGCCGATCGTTTGGCAGCCGACCGGTGGCGTTGGTCAGGCTGTTTGGATCGCGGCCGAAGGTCCCCCCACCGAGAGTGCTACTGAATTGCGGATCGGCGGCAGCACCGCCGCTCGAGGGCTGCAGACCGTGGGTTCTCGACCACGTGTAGGAGGCAAACGCGTGCCACCCGTTGGATTGGCGCTTTTCAAAAGCTGTGACGAGGCCGCTATACGTCAGTGAGTAGTCGTGCTGGTTGGTCAAAAGGAATCGCCGGCTCGCGGTGCCGTTCGTCAGCACGAGGACCGGCACCACCTTGCCGTCCACCATCGTGCGTGTCTCCTCCCGGTAGATCCCGCCGGTATCCGTCCAGCCGATGAAGTCGCTGCCGTTCTTTCTGACGTAGGCGATCGCTACCGAGAGTCCGCGACCGAGCTCGCGATCCACACCTACTGAGTACTCGTCCGTCTGCGGTGCCCCGGTCTCGGGGTCCAGGCTCAGATTGGTTTTGGGATCGACCACTGACACGAGGCGGGTATACCCGCCAGTGGCCAGGTCGAAGGCCATGGTCGTAATTGGAGTTTGGCCTGGGTGAATCGGTGCAAGCTCGCCGGTCAGCACACCCTGATGGAACCGCCCGTAGCTCGCTCGCAGCATCGTGCGTCCGTCGGCGGTGAGCTTCGCTGTCACGCCGAGGCGTGGTGACCAGACGTTCCAGGTATACAGTGTGCCAAGACCCATGACGGTTGCGTCCGTTTCACCTCCTGTGAAATCGCGGGCGGGCAGGTCGGGGCTGATCGCGCGGCTGTGGTCGAACCTGATGCCGGCGTTAATGGTCAGGCGATCTCCGATGGTCATCGCCTCGCTGGCGAATGCGCCAGTCGTGATGAACTCGCCACCTGGAGTGGCTGGATCTCGCGAGACCGACTGGAATGGCTGGCCGCTGCTGTCGATGTATCTCACGCCAGTGGGGATGATTCCCAACGCATCGTGATGGCCCTTCTCCGCTTGACCGCCCACTTTCCACTCATGGTCGGCACCGAATAGCCCGGGACGGTAGTGCGTCAGCGTCACTTTCGCAGTCGTCCGGCGGAGGTTGAGGTCGCCGAAGCTTTGTGGGCCCCCGCTCGACACACCAGTAATGCGATCGAACCGATTTGGCGTCGTGATGCTGCCGCTGGCCGGGTCATTGTGCTGCGAGAGCACGAACTGGCCCACACGGGCGTCCCACAGAGTGTTGCTGGAAGGCGTGTGCGTTATATGCGCAAAGGTCGTCGTCGGCACTCTTCCGTTGAGTCGCAACGTCGTTTCAAACGGCGTGACCAGCGTCGGCCGCTCGGGATTGACCCAGAACTCGTTATGAAAGCTCGAGAGCAAGCGCAGACTCGGCGCGATCTGCCACGTCAGCTTGGCGAACAGCTTGTCCTGTTCATATTGTCTCGGGAACGCAGGGTCCGTGCCCGGCTGACTGTCGTAGTCGCGAAGGAACTGATATCCCGCGAAGAACCATACTCGATCGCGCACGATCGGCCCACCGAGGTTGGTGGTGAAGTCACTGTATCGTTCGCGCTCGTAGCCGCTCTGCGGCTGCGTTCCGTTTTGGACTGGAAGGACGACCGGCTGCGAGGTCAGGCCGGCGCTCTGCCAGTAGTACGACGCGTCGTATTGAAGAGCGTTGCCACCCTGCCTGGTGACGACGTTGAACACCGCGCCTTGGATGTTGCCGAACTCGGCGGAGGCACCAACCGTCTGCACCTGCACTTCCTGAATGACGTCGATACCGGGTTCGGCTACGGCCCCGCCGCTGCACGGACAGGTGAAATTGGTGCCGTCAAGCAGGAAGGCGTTCTCGTTGACGCCCGATCCGAGCGTCGAGACGCTGTTGCTGGTGCCGCTCGTCGGCGAGGTGGGTGAGACACCGGGCGCGACTTTGATCAAGTCGAACAGGCTGTAGCGCCTTCCGGGAATCGCTTTGATGTAGTCGGCGGCAAATCGCGTCTCGAATCCGCTGCCTCGCGCCTCGATGCGCGAACCCCCCGCGACCTCGATGGCCTCGGTGACAGCCGCCACCGTCAGCACGACGGAGCGTTCAATCGTCGCTCCGGCTCCCACGACAACGTCCTTGTCATGGTGCGCGACGAACCCCGGCATCTCGACTTCGAGACCATATAGGCCCGGAGGCAGCGCCTGGAATCGCATTTGGCCCTTTTCGTTGGTCGGGGATGTCACGGGCCCCCCAATGAGAGCCGGCGAGCTCACGGTTACGAGAGCGCCCGGAAGGACACCACCTTGCACGTCGCGAACTGTGCCGATCAGCGTTCCGGTGAGTCCTTGCGGCAAGCCGGTTCGTGGCAGCAGGCAGAAGAGAAGAACAAAGAGCGAATACCGCCTTAGGTTCATACCGAATCCCCTCGTCCTATAACGCGCAGTGGCCGCGCAAATTCCCTCAGAGGAAGAGTTCTGGCCCGTCGCTCCTGGTGCGGAGATCATGGAATCGAGGGGCGCGTGGCCGCGCCGAGCCTCACGGCAACGGTACGCGGTACAGGTTCCGTTGCGTCGTCGTGCGGTAGAACGCATAGACATCCGGTGACCGACCGGGCACCATCCAGGCGTTCACTCTCCGCGCGCCCGGGAGTTTGGCGATCTGCTCCTCGGTAACGAATCCTTCCGCGGGCACTGCTGGAAGTGCCTCTCCTGAGCGCAGCGGTACGAGATAGCTGCGGTCCTCAGGGACGGGGCCCCCCACTATAGACAGCCGGGTGCCATCGGATGACCAATTTAGCCCGACGGAACTTCCGATCACGATCGGCGACGCGCCATCCAGCGAGAACGCAAACCACCGTGAATTCCATCCGAGAATCCATCGGCCATCAGGCGATACCTCGCCGAGCAGGGCGATGGGTTGATCGCTCACTCTCTGCAGGCCACTGCCATCGGCGCGAACTCGATAGATAAAAGTCGCCGCTCCTTCGGGACGTCGGAAGTAGATCGTTCCGTCAGGTCCGAACCTCGGTTGGCGTGCCTCGATATTTGGAACCTGTTGCGGCGGCAGTCTTCGATCCACTCTCGCGAGCCACAACCGGGATCTGCCATCCTGATCACTGGCTTCCATCACCAGTTGCTGGCCATCATTTGAGATGTCGTAGGCAATGGTCTGCAACCCTGGGCTCAGACTCTCGGAGCGCGTCGTCGTCAAGTTGGCAATTCGCAAGTCACCCGGCTGTGGGTAGCTGCCAAGTGTGTTCACGACTCTGTAGAGAAGCGTCTGTCCATCGCGTGTGAATCGAGCGTCGACGGCGCTACCCTCGAGTGAAACCTGCCGCTCTTCGCCGTTATCGTGAAGCCAGAGCGACATGCTGCGCAGCGCTACGGCTGTGACCAGAGAACGGCCATCGGGAGACACGGCGATGCCTTCCTCTTCGGTCGGGCCCGAGGTCACCTGCTCCGGTTCGCCATCGGGAAACCGCTGCCGCCAGACATGATTCGTACCCCCCGCGTTGGAGGTGACATAGATCCATCTCCCATCTGGAGACCATGCGCCAAACGTGCAACCGGCATCTGGGGGTCCCACCAGCCGACCGGAGGACGATCCATCCATGGGCACAACGCGGCACGGAGTCCACACGTGGTTCTGGTCCATTTCGACCAGCAGGACCGACTGTCGATCAGGTGAGACGTAAGACAAGTGCGCCATGCCCTGTGTGTGTTCGGGCAAGTAGATATTTCGCCGGCCCGCGTTGTCCTCTGCGGCCGACACGATTCCCATGTGAGGGTTCTCCTTCATCTCGGAGAACAGGAGCTGTCCGGGACCCGTCCAGATCAACCCGGAGGCGTTCTTCCACGTCAGTTGCGGCGTTCCTCCGAGCACGGGAACCGTCCATGTGCTCCAGCCAAATTGGGGATCGACGGTGGTGTACGCGATCCGCTTACCGTCGGGCGAAAACGTCGGGCTCATCTTTGGAAGCTTGTCGTTCGTCAATTGAACTGGCTCCCCATCTGGAAGCAGCTTCACGTACACCTGACCGAGCGCAAAAGGAACGATCGAATTCGATTGACCGCGAACGAACGCGACTATCCGGCCGTCCGGTGAGAGGGCCGGATGGATGACGGAGTCAGGCAGGTTCGTCAACTGGACCCACTCCGAGCGGTCCGCCAAGCGCGCAGGCGTCCTGAGCCACACTCCGACGCCGATGGCGACAACCGCGATGACGGCCGCCGCGATTGCCACGATGCGCCATCGATTCCATCCGCGCTGACATCGTTCGATAGTGTCGCGCGCCTCGGCGATGTCCTGCAGACGACGTGAGGCATCCTTCTCGAGGCAGCGGCGAAGCAGATCGCGAACGCCGGCCGGTGTCGAGCCGGGCAGCGCTTTCCAGTCAGGATCCCGCTCCAGAACGGCGGCGAGGGTATCGGTGACGGTGTCTCCCTGGAACGCCGTCTTTCCCGACAGCATTTCGTACAGCACGCATCCGAACGCCCAGATGTCCGTGCGTTTATCGACCGACGTCCCCCGCGCCTGTTCAGGGCTCATATACGCGGCGGTGCCGGCAATCAAGCCGCCGCGCGTGGCGTCGATGACCGTCGGCGCCTGCGTGAAGTCCAGCCCCGGACCCTCGCCCGTCACGACCTTCGCGATGCCGAAGTCGAGCAGCTTTACGACGCCGTTGCGCGTGATCTTGACGTTGCCCGGCTTGAGGTCGCGGTGGGTGATGCCCTTCTCGTGTGCCGCCTCGAGCGCATTGGCAATCTGTCCGGCGAGCGTAAGCGCTTCCTTCAGTCGAAGGCCAGGCGGCGATGATCCGGCCACGTCCGCCAGTTTCTGTGCGAGCGTTTCTCCTTCGACCAGTTCGAGCACCAGGCCGCGCACGCCGTCGCTTTCTTCCAAGCCGTGAATGGCGGCGATGTTCGGATGGTTGAGAGCGGCGACTACTCGCGCTTCGCGTTCGAGACTTGCAACGCGGCCGGCGTCCGCGGTGAGGGCCTGCGGCAGCACCTTGATGGCCACATCGCGTCCCAGTTTTGTGTCGTGCGCCTGGTATACTTCGCCCATACCGCCCCGGCCGAGAAGTGACCGCACTTCGAAGCTCCCGAGCCGCCGCCCGACGAGCAGGGCACTGACATCGCTGACAGGAACACTCACGGCCGCCATTGGACCGCCGACAAACTTGAGGAACTCGTTCGTCCCGACTGGTTGGTCGAGCAGCGATTCGACCTCGAGTTGCAGGTCGGTATCACCGTTGCATTCGCGGGCCAAAAACGCCGGCCGATCCACGGGGACCCGCCTGCGCGCGGCTTCGTACAGTGTTTTGACTCGATCCCAGCGCTCAGGCGTCATCGCACCCATGCTCTGTCCTCTTAGCCGCGGTTGACTACTCCAAAGCAAAGCTGACGGTAACAAGGGGGGCCATTGGCGCTCCGCTCGTAAGATGAGGTCTTTAGTAACGGGTCAGGGCTATGCCAGGTTGTTCTCTGATTGAGTTCACGTAATCAGCGCCAAAAACCTGTAATGCCGGGCGGGGCGCGCCGCGGCGGCTAACGCGCAGAAGAGCGGAGATCTACCTCACATGGTGGCGGCGAAGCCTTGTTACGCCGGGAGGACTGGCCTATGCTCACCCATCTCACATGACCGACAACCTTCCGCTGCGATCAGGCGTCACTGAGCTCCTCATCGCGTGGAGCGACGGCCGCCGTGACGCGCTCGAGAACCTCATACCGCTCGTCTATGAGGACCTCCGGCGATTAGCCGCGGGGTACATGCGGCAGGAGGCGGCCGGTCATGCGCTTCAGCCGACGGCACTGGTCCACGAAGCCTATGTGCGGCTCATCGATCAGAAACAGGTCAAGTGGCGCAATCGCGCCCACTTCTTCGGTGTGGCGGCCAGCATGATGCGCAGGATTCTGGTCGATCACGCCAGACGACGGCGCGCAGAGAAACGCGACGGCAACCGGGAGCGCGTGACGTTGACCGACAACGAGGTGGCCGCGGAAGGCCCGCGTGAGATCGATGTCCTCGCTTTGCACGAGTCGCTCGAACAGCTCGCAACGTTCGACCCCCAACAAGAGCGGATCGTCGAGCTCCGGTACTTCGGGGGACTGACGATCGAGGAGACTGCGGAAGTTGTCGGAGTGTCACCCGCGACAGTCGTGCGCGAGTGGACGATCGCCAAAGCGTGGCTGCGTGCCACTTTGTCGCGGCAGTCACTCTAAGAAGAGTGAAAATCGGCCCGCAGCCGTGATCGAACATGTGCGCGTCACGCCCACATCACGATCAGTCGTGTTCCGTTCGACTGGCGACGAATCCGTGGGTTCGACCATTGCCGTCTACGTAGGCCCCCACGATGTGACCGCGCGAGTTGATGCCAAACGCCCGCGTTGTAGTCGCCCCCGGGTAGTCCACGGCTCGGAATCTGAGCTTCGCCCACAGAAATCCATGAAAGCCAGCTGCATCACGGTACACACCCACGACATCGCCGCTCGGATTCACATCCCAAGCAGCTGTAAAGGTGCTTCCTGGCACGTCGAACGGAATGAAGGTGCCGCCAGACAGGAGATAGGCTCGGCCTGTCATCGTGTCCATATCGGTATAGAGCCCCACCACCAACTCCCCGTCCGGTGTGGCGCCTTGTTCATCGACGCAAACGCGCCGATCTCCGCGAACTCGGTGAGATCCTGGCCGTTCATGGCGATTCCGCGCATGGTGGTCATCAAGTCATTGTCGTGCCGGCAACCGAGGATCAAACCCGTTGACGTGATGCGCTGAGGAATCGTGTTGGTGTGCCCTGGAAATCGACCGGACTGAACTCTCCGTGACGATTGCGCAGGTAGCCATGGAAGTTGACTGCTGGTTCACCGGCCATTCTATACGCGCCGACGACGTCTCCCTGGGCGTTGATGCCGCGGGCGTCCGTGTATAGGGCGCCCGGATAATCGATCGTGGTAATGGTGCCCTCGCTGAGCACATAGCCGTGCGTCACCCCTGCTTGAACATAAAACCCAACGATGTCGCCGCGGGCATTGATGCCTTGTGCGCTCGTCAACGTTGCTCCGGGCACGTCGATGGAGGCGTAGTGTGCTGCCGAATCGTCTTTGTTGTTGGTTGCGGAGACGATCGATTCGTGTGCTATTCCGTTCAAGCCTGCGACGAGAACAGTCGTCAGAGCGATCGTGGACCAGGTGTGTCGAGCCCTCATAAAGTGATCCCCCTTACCCCATACGCGCAGACCGCCCGTAAATCACCTCACGGGGATCGTCACTGAGCTAAGCTACAGAAACCACTGCGCAAACACCGATCGACGGAAGGACGCAATTAGGGCGAGCGGAACGGCGGAGTGATGGGTGCGTCATGAATCCTGAACGGTGGGAACGGGTCAAGCGGCTGTACGAAGAGGCCCAGGCACACTCACCCGATGCACGTGCGCCATTCCTGGCGCAGGCATGCGCGGGGGATGAGGCGCTGCACCGCGACGTCCAGACATTGCTCGATCAGCCGATCGCCACCGACGATCTACTCCCGATCTCGCACGCCCCTGCCCCGACCGGATCGCTCATTGGGCGCAGGCTCGGCGTGTATCACCTGCAGGCGCTGCTGGGACGCGGCGGCATGGGTGATGTCTATCGCGCCCGCGACACGCGGCTCGAGCGCGACGTCGCCATCAAAGTCCTTCCGACGGCGTTCATCGCCGCGCCCGAACGGCTGGCGCGCTTCGAGCGCGAGGCCCGCATGGTTGCGGCGCTGAATCACCCGCACATCGCCGCGATCTACGGCGTCGAAGAAGGCGAGGACGTGCGCGGGCTGGTGCTCGAACTCGTCGAAGGCGATACCCTTGCCGAACGGCTGGCACGGGCTTCGACCTCGGCGTCACCGGGCCTGCCGCTCGGCGAGGCGCTCGAATACGCTCGCCAGATCGCGCACGCGCTCGAGGCCGCACATGCCAAAGGCATCACCCACCGCGACCTCAAGCCGGCCAACATCAAGATCACCCCAGACGGCACGATCAAGCTGCTCGACTTCGGCATCGCCAAGATGATCGCAGGCCAACCTCCCACCCACGACTCGACGCGAACGTCTCTAGCTGCCGATGCCACGCTCGACGGCGCGATTGTCGGCACGCCGGGGTATATGAGCCCGGAGCAGGCACGCGGAGAGAGCGTCGATAACCGCGCAGACATCTTCAGCTTCGGAGCAATGTTGTACGAGCTGCTCGCAGGACGGCGCGCCTTCGATGGGTCCTCCACTGCTGTCGTCATCAGCGCACTACTGAAGGACGATCCGCCGCCGCTGCAAGTGTCCGTGGAGCTCGATGGCGTGGTGCGCCGCTGTCTGCAGAAGGACCCGGCACGGCGGTTTCCGACGATGGCGGCGGTGCGCGAGGCGCTGGAAGAGTGTTCTTCGGCTCCTACGAGCTCGCAGCCGTCGATCGCCGTGCTGCCGTTCGAGAACCTGAGCACGGACCCGGACAGCGAATACTTCGGGGACGGCCTTGCGGAAGAGATCATCAACCTGTTGGCACAGTCGCCAGGATTGAAAGTCATAGCCCGCTCGTCGTCGTTTGCCTTCAAGGGAAAGCGCGAGGACGTGCGTCGGATCGCCGAGATACTCGACGTCACTTATGTGCTCGAGGGGAGTGTCCGCAAAGTAGGGGACCGCATTCGCGTGACGGCGCAGCTTATTTCCGCCCGCGACGGCAGCCACATCTGGTCAGACCGGTACGACCGTGAGCTGGCCGACGTCTTCGCCGTTCAGGACGACGTGGCGCAAGCCACCGCGTTCGCCCTTCATCGCTCGTTGTCCGGCGAACTCGCGCTTCGGCGGCGCCCGACGCGGAACCTCGCCGCCTACGAAGCCTTCCTCAGGTCCCGTCATTACGTGCTCAACAAATTCGACTTCACGCGAGGCCTTGCGTTCCTCGAGGAAGCGGTCGCGCTGGATCCAGAGTTCGCGCTCGCGCATGCCTATCTCGGGATGCACTTCCTGTTCATGTTTACCGGACAGGCCATGGCAGCACACGACGCCGTGCCGCTCGCTCGTCGGCACGCGCACCGTGCGCTGGCGCTCAATCCCTCGCAGTCTGAGGCGCACGCTGTCCTCGGCAGCATTGCGGCGATGTACGACTTCGACTGGGAAGAGGCAGGCCGACGATTCGACCTCGCATTCAAACCGGGTAAACCGCCACAAGACGTCCGCGTGTGGCGGGCGAATTCCTTCCTCGCACACTCGGGGCGCGGGCGCGAGGCCGTGGAGGACATGGAGCAGGCCGTTCGAGAGGACCCGCTGAATTGGGGATCGAACTGGGCACTGGCAGTGTCGTATCGATCCGTTGGCCGAGACGCCGACGCCGATCGGCTCTATGTTCGCGTAATGGGCGATAGCGGTCCCTGGTCGGCCATTCCCGCCGTCGTCCTGAGCGGCAACCACCTCGCACGCGGCCAGATGCAGGAGGCACTCGCGTTCGCGGAAACGGCGTATGCGAAGAACGCGTCGCTCCCAGCGGCGGTCGGGCAGCTTGCAGGCGTGCTGGCGCGAACTGGCGACGGGCGTGCGACCGCGCTCCTCGATCGTCTGCGGCCGGGTACTGCGTTTGGCTCTCCCTTTGGACTCGCGCTCTACTATCTGGCCATCGACGACCGCGACCAGTGCGCGGACTGGCTCGAGAAAGCGATCGACCAGCGCGATCTGTGGGTGTCGTTTCTTCTCAACGTCGGCAACATCGGCGGACGCATGATGTGGTCGAGCCCCCGATGGCCCCGGCTGGCTCAGTTGATGAACGTCAGCCCAGTTCGATCGTTGACGTAAGCGATGCGATACGGCTCAATCAGTTGGCGCGAGCGGAGGCTGCCTGGGCACGAGCGCGTTCGCGTGCTTTCAGCTCCTCTGTCCAGTTGAGCACGACGATCGCTCGTGTTCCAAAAATGCCAGCGCTGTTGTCGCGGACCATGAGGAAGCGCTGGCCGTCTGGCGTGACGTCGTAGTTTGCTGCCGTGGGACCGCCCATCTCACATGAGGCGCCGGTGCCTTCGTAGTAGATACCTTCGAAAAGCATCTTCGGCGCCGACGCTCGCAGCTCCGATCCGCGAGTGTCAACGGCAACCATCATCATCTTGTTGCCCTGCCTGTAATAAAGCTCTCCGCCCATGCGCCGCCACACGGGATCGGTGCCGCCGGCATTTGAGATCTGAATCTTCGGACCAAGACCTGGGAACGGCTGGACGTAAATCTCCGGTTTGCCGGATTCGGTCGAAGAGTACGCAATCCATCGTCCGTCGGGAGAGAACTTGGCGGACCCTTCGCCGGCCTTCGAGCGTGCTATCGGACGGGACTCACCGCCCGACACTGGCATGATCCACGCGTCGTCGTTGGTGTCGGCATCCTTTTGATCGAAGGTAATGAACTTTCCGTCCGGGGAGAACGAGACGGGATTCTGCCTGGCCCCTTTGGGATCCAGTCGCTCGGGTGTTCCGCTGCGATCGGCGTTCATCCACCACATCGTCATACCGCCGGCCAGCCACGATCTGAACGCGAGGCGCTTGCCGTCCGGCGACCAGACGGGGTTGTGGCTCATGCCGTCGCTCGTCACTTTGCTGAGGACGGTGCGCGCGAAGTCGTAGAAATAGAAATCGTGATTTGGCCCTTCGATCTCGACGGCCATCGTCTTGCCGTCTGGGGCGAGTCGCGGGTACAAGTACGAGGCGGGATCGAGGGGTACGTTCTCGGTCTTGCCAGAGCGATCGACCCATACGAGAGTGCGGTTGCCCCCTTCCACTCCTCCAGGCACATAGGCCAGATCGCCGCGGCGCGAGACCGCAAAGTGTGCGGCACCTGTGTTCTGGCTCATCATCACGTTGTCCAGCACTTGCATTGGAGCGCCAGTCACCTCGCGACGCCCGAGATCGAACGGCACGGCAAACAGTTTCCCCGCCCTCGCGTAAACGATGTGGCCCGATGGGGAATAGACGGCGGCGCTGCCACCGGTAATCAGCGTCTTCCTCTGACGCGTCTTCAGGTCAAACAGGTCGATGCGCGCATCGTCATAGGTGCCGATCCCCGCGAAGGCGACGGTGTAGATGAGGGCGTCACCACCAGGCAGCAGGCGCGCGAAGCGATGACTGCGCTCGCCGTTTTTCACATCAAGTTCGGTCACCGGCTCGATCGGGCCGCCAGAGTCACGTACGCGCACGATCCCGCCGGGATAGGTGTTGGTCCAGTAAATCCATCCGTCGGCCGACCAGTCACCGGTATGAAAGTGGTCGTACTCGGTGATCTTGACGGGCGTTCCACCCGCCAGTGACGCCTTGAACAGCGGCCGATTGGCGCCCACGATGCCGTTCCACTCGATCCACGAGAGAAATGTGCCGTCGGGCGAAAACATTGGCGAGTTGCGAAATACGCCGGGCTTGCCCTCTTCAATCGGCCGGCTGTCGAGACCGTCCAACCGGCGCACGACTGGTGAACCCGGCCACGGCGTGAGAGCCAGCTGCGACCCGTCGGGCGAAAACGCGACTGCCGTATCGAGCGTGGGCGCGGTGACGGTGTCCTTCGGGAAATCGACCGTGAAGCGCGAGACGCGAGCATCGCCTCCCGCGGTTCCACCACGCGTCAGCGCAAACCAGACGAGCACCGCAGTCGACAGCGCCAGGACGGTGGCGGCGGCGGCAGCGAGCTGAGAGCGTCGACGCCATGCCTTCGACTGATGCAGCGCGACGTCGGCATCGACGTCGTCGGTCGGCGACTGGATGATCTGCTCGATCTCGAGTCGCGCATCGCCGATGTCGTGCAAGCGCTGCTTTGGATCCTTTTCGAGGCAACGCTGAACGAGCCGGCGTACGGCTCTCGGAGTATCCGGCGGCAGCGTCGACCAGTCAGGGTCGCGTTCGAGAATCGCTGCGATCGTGTCCGAAACGGTATCGCCCTCGAACGCCATCTTCCCCGTGAGCATCTCGTAGAGCACGCAGCCGAACGCCCAGACGTCGGTCCGCTTGTCCACTGACTTTCCGCGCGCCTGCTCCGGGCTCATGTACGCAGCCGTGCCGGCGATAAGGCCGGCGCGCGTGTTGTCGGTGACCGTTTGCGCTTGCGTAAAGTCGCGTCCGGGACTCTCGCCGGAGACGACCTTCGCGATGCCAAAGTCGAGCAGTTTCACGACGCCGTCCGGCGTGAGCTTGACGTTGCCCGGCTTGAGATCGCGGTGCGTGATGCCTTTGTCGTGCGCCGCTTCGAGCGCATCGGCAATCTGTCGGGCAATGGTGAGCGATTCCTTCAGCCGAAGACCTGGCGATGAAGATCCGGCGGCGCCATTCAGTTTCTGTGCGAGCGTCTGTCCCTCGACCAACTCGAGCACCAGCCCGCGAATGCCTCCGCTCTCCTCCAGGCCATGAATGGCAGCGATGTTGGGATGATTGAGAGAAGCGACGACTCGCGCTTCGCGCTCGAGACTGGCCACTCGGCTCGCGTCGGCGGTGAAGGCCTGCGGCAAAACTTTGATGGCGACGTCACGTCCAAGCTTGGTGTCGTGGGCACGGTAGACCTCACCCATACCGCCGCGACCGAGGAGCGACCGCACCTCGAACGTCCCTAACCGGCGCCCGACGAGCAGTGCGTTGACATCGGGACTGGCAATTGCGACTGGCGCGCCGACAAACTTGACGAAGTCCTGAGTGCCAACAGGCTGGTCCAGCAGCGACTCGACTTCCAACTGCAGGTCCGTGTCGGCGGCGCATTCTCGGATCAAAAACGCCGATCGTTCCTGTGGAGAGCGGGTGCGCGCCGCTTCGTAGAGTACCTTCACTCGTTCCCAACGCTCAGGCGTCATCTAGGTCTCCTGGCAAGCGGGCAGCCATTCTAGCTCCACGGACCCGCCCACCGATTAACGCGCAAACGGGCGGCATTTCAAGTCACGACGCTGCCACACGGGGCCGGATGGAGAGTTCTCTCGTGCTTCAACGCGACGCCAGGGACATCTAGCAGCGGCGGTGACACGGCCGCGCGACGCGGGCGTTTGTCGTCACTGGCGTGGCGGTCGGGTAGAGGGCCTGACGCGAGTGGCCGGACATTTGTTGCGCGCAAGTCATCCGAAAGCGACTGACTGGCAGGACGGAAAACTAGAGACTGCGCCTTTGGAGATCCAGGCGCGTCGTGCTTTTTAGTTGAAGTCGACCTGAGTCAAGCTTCCCAGATCGACCGTCCGGCTGCGACCGTGGGCGTCGGTGACATATAGGATGCGATTCGTCTCGATGACAGTCGCGGGGCGTTCGCCGCCGTGCTTGAGGCCGAGCACCACCTGCAGCGGACCGCTTCGCCCTCCGGAGATGTGTCGTATGCTGGCGATGTCATCGAACCAGAAGCTGTCCCACGTCCATTCCTGCGCCCGCACGCGCGAACACATTGATTCTTTACAGCCCACTCCTTGAAGAATGGCGGTCTGCTGTGCTCCATCAGTGAGGGTCAATGTCACTGGTAAGGCGGATCGATGCGCTGGATCGTTATGGGGCCTGGCGAAGCTGACGGTCGCGATGAGACATAGTGTCCCGATGGCTGCGAGTCGCGTCGTCCTAAAGAGTGGCCGCATACACTTCGATATTACTACCCCTAATCAAGTTTCGGCCCGACATTAAAGCGCCGACTCGGATCCATCGTAGCGATAATTGAAATTCGTGATGGCCGATGTATCGTCGTGTCTGAGATCACACCCAGGAGATTGACCCATGGACGCCAAGACCCACTGGGAGCGAGTCTACTCGAGCAAACGAAGCGACGAACTGAGCTGGTATCAAGCCAATCCGGATCCATCGCTGCACCTGCTGGACCACGTTGGTCTCGGCCCGAATACCTGAATCATTGATGTCGGAGGCGGAGATTCCCGCCTCGTGGATCGCCTTCTTGATCGTGGGCTGACGTGCGTTACGGTCTTGGATGTCTCGCCCGCCGCGTTGACGCGGGCGCGCACGCGACTCGGAGCACGGGCGGCGCGTGCCGCATGGATTGAAGCAGATGTGACCGGAGACTGGCAGGTCTCACCACTCGACATTTGGCACGATCGCGCCGTGTTCCATTTCCTCACTACGACGGACCAGCGCGACACGTACATCGCACACTTGCGCCGCACGCTCAAGGTTGGAGGAACCGCAATCATAGGAACCTTCGGGCTCGAGGGGCCCACGCAGTGCAGTGGCCTACCAGTCGAACGGTACGACTCGCCCGGCATCGCGGCACTGCTCGGGCCCGATTTCGAGCTCGCGGAGAGCTTGAAAGACTTCCATCAGACACCAACCGGCGGTCTGCAGGCGTTCTCTTTCGGGCGATTTGTCAGGCGGTAAAGCTGGCAGCTGGGCGGGATGAGGTGCTTGAAGGAACAGAGAGATTAGGACCAGCCCTCGCGCTCAACGAGGGCGCGCACGCGGTCGCGAACGTCATCCCGGATCGCCCGCACTCGTTCGAGAGGTTGACCCTTTGGATCTTCGAGTGGCCAGTCTTCACGAATGGCACCGGGAACGAACGGACACTGATCGCCACAGCCCATCGTCACAAGCATCTGCGCCTGTTGAGCGATTTCCGCTGTCAACCTCGTGGTTGCCGTGTGCGACAGGTCGATGTCGACCTCGTGCATCGCGACAACGACTTCCGGGTGTACTTGGCTCCCTGGATCAGTCCCCGCTGAAATCGCTCGCGCCTTGGCGGGATCGGCCAGCGCGTTGAACCAGGCGGCCGCCATTTGCGATCGCCCGGCGTTGTGAACGCAAGCGAAGAGGACGGTCTTCATTGCGAGCCAAGGGTTGTGGTCTATCGGCTACCCAATTCCTGGTGCGACAAGCCTATCTCGTCAAGCTGCCGTTTGAGCGCGAGGTCATCCAGCAGGTCCAGTCGTAAGTTCGTGAAGATCTTGATCCGGGCATCGAGTTCCCTGAAAGCCTTGTTGAACGCCCGCTCTCTTTCCTGATCAGTCCTCCCACGGCGGCGGGATCGTGGATTCCCCAGTGTGCGGTCATTGGTTGGCCTGGCCAGACGGGGCACACCTCGGCCGCGGCGCGATCGCACACCGTGAACACGAAGTGCAGCGGCGGGGCGTCGGCATTCGCGAACTCCTCCCAGCTCTTGCTGCGCAGGTGGTCGACCCGTAGGTTGTTGCGCCGGAGCACTTCAACCGCGAGCGGGTGTACCTCGCCCTTGGGATGACTTCCGGCACTGTACGCCGTGAATCGCCCAGTTCCCCAAAAGTTCAGCAGCGCCTCGGCCATGATGCTGCGCGCTGAATTTCCGCTGCACAAGAACAGCACGTTGTACTGCATGCGATCCTCCTTATTTCCTTCCGGCATCCTCGAGGGGAGCGGACTCGTGTGGGACCACGATGCGTTCCGCTACTTCAGGGAGCGTGGGCATGAGCCATTTGAAAAGCATCGTGGCAGCAGTAGCGCCCGCGATCTGTCCGAACAGGAAGCCAGGCACGTCGAATGGACGGATTCCGGCAAAGGTATCTGTGGCCGCTCGTGCAAGCGTCACGGCCGGATTCGCGAAAGACGTCGACGACGTGAACCAATAGGCCGCGGTGATGTACGCGCCGACGGCGAAGGCGAC
>Ga0070688_100000382_pt1 | contig 22510 bp, 18 predicted proteins | sample KBSS13HmetaG_FD_64679 | JGI IMG/M metagenome (GOLD analysis project Ga0070688, IMG submission 64679) | Switchgrass rhizosphere microbial communities from Kellogg Biological Station, Michigan, USA - KBS S1-3H metaG | ecosystem: Host-associated > Plants > Roots > Rhizosphere ...
AGCTTCGCGCCCTCGGCGGCCAGCTCCTCGGCCACGGCGCGGCCGAGGCCCTTCGAGGCCGCGGCGACGAGCGCGACCTTGCCCTTGAGCCCGAGGTCCATCTACTTGTGGTTGCGCAGGTAGGCGTCGGTCTTGTTCACCCAGTCCCAGCGCGGCGGACTGAAGACGTCGATCGCGAACACGTCGTCCTGCGCCTCGGCGCGGTGCGGCACGTGGGCCGGGATCTGCAGCACCTCGCCGGCCTTGACGTCGAGCACCTTCTCCTCGTCGCCGATCCAGAACCGCAGCGTACCCTTGACCACGTAGCTGAACTGCTCGTTCTCGTGGCTGTGCTTGGGCGCGCCGCCGCCCGGGGCCAGGAACACCTGCGCCATCGTGATCTGCTCGCCGCTCACGAGCTTCCTGCCGAACGTGGGATTCACCTCGTCGCGGGGCATGTCGTCCCAACGCGTGTGCGTGACGGCCTTGAGCGTCTCCATCGAACGTTCCTCCTCTCTAGACCACGTCGAAACGCGGCGCCGCGGGGATCGCGCCGCACGCGAGCGCGCGCTCGTACAGCAGCTTCAATCCGGCGCGCCCGCGCTCGCCCATCTCCAGCGTCAGCTCGTTCACGTACATGTGCACGAACATCTTCCCCTGCGAGGTGTCGAGCCCGCGCCCGAACTGCAGCGCGTAGCGGATCGCCTCGTCCTCGTGCGCGAACGCCACCTCGATGCTCTTCCGAAAACCCGCGCTGCACGCGCGCATCAGCGGCTCGCCGAGATCGCGGCGCACGATGTCCAGGCCCAGCGGCAGCGGAAGCCCGTCGCGCTGCTTCCACAGCTCGCCGAAGTCGATCACCTTGACGAGTCCCTCGGAGTGATACGTGAGCTGGCTCTCGTGGATGATCACGCCCGCGTCCACCTCGCGCTCGCGCACGGCGCGCGGGATGTCGTCGAACAGGACCTCCACCGGCACCACGTCCGGGCACTCGATCCGGAGCAGCAGCGCCGCGGTGGTGAGCTTGCCCGGGATCGCGACGCGCTTGCCGCGCAAGCTCTCCGGCGTGCGCACCTCGCGCGCCACCAGCACCGGGCCGTAGCCCCAGCCGAAGCTCGCGCCGCACGCCATCACCGCGTAGCGGTCGGCGAGGTGCGCGTACGCGTGCGCGCTGCACGCGGTGATCTCGAGATCGGCGTCCCGCAGGGCACGGGCGTTCAAGCTCTGGATGTCCTCGAGCACGTGCTCCACGCGGCAGCCATCGATGACGGCCTCGCCGCTGTGGAAGCCGTAGAACATGTAGGCGTCGTCGGCGTCCGGGCTGTGGCCGAAGCGGACGGTGCGGAGCGCGGTGGTCGGGGCGGGCATGGGGTCCGGGGGGTCGAGGGTGTTGGGAACCGTGGGAGGCGCCGAGGATAGCGCAGCCGTCGCCACCCCGCCGGTGCGTTCGTCACGCAGAACCGTGCGCTGCGCGTGTTACGCTCTTTCCGCCATGACACCCCGCTCGCGCACCGCCGCCGTGATTTCTTCGTTCCCGCTCCTTCTCTTGGCGGCCGCGACGCTGCTCGTCGCCCCGAGCGCGCATGCCGCGTGGTCGATGCACGGCGGCAACCCGCAGCACACCGCGGTCTCCGCCGTGCCCGCGCAGGCGCTCCAGAGCATCCACTGGCAGATGCCGGTGGACCTGAACCCGCAGTACTCGGGCACCGTGCTCTTCATCCACTACGGCTCGCCGCTCGTCACCGAGGGCAACACCGTCATCGTGCCGGTGAAGGTGGGTGTCCAGGACACGTTCCGCGTCGAGGCGCGTCGTGGCAGCGATGGGCTCCCGCTGTGGCAGCTCGCGACCGACTACACGCTGCCGCCGCACAGCTGGGTGCCGAGCGTGACGCCCACGCTCGCGCACGCGGGGCGCCTCTATGTTCCCGGCGCCGGCGGCACGCTGTTGTGGACGAGCGCGCTGGATGCTGCCGGTCCGCACACGACGACGCGCGTGGCGTTCTACGGCAACGCGGCATACGCCGCCAACCCCGCCGCGTTCAACGCCAGCCTCAAGATCAACACACCGCTCACCGCGGACGCGAAGGGAACGGTGTACTTCGGTTTCGTCGCCGTGGTCGCCAATCCGCTCGTGATCCAGAGCGGCATCGCCGCGGTGGATGCGAACGGTGTCGGGCGCTACGTGTCCGTGGACGCGGCGAGCGGCCACGTCGCCACGCAGATCGCCACCAACTGCGCGCCGGCGCTCTCGCGCGATGAGCAGACGCTCTACGTCGCGTGCCGCGGCGGCAACTCGGCGCCAAGCTACCTGATGGCCCTGGCCTCGGCGGACCTGAGCACGCTGCACGTGCGCCCGCTCGTCGACCCGCACTCGCTGCTGGCTGCCGCCGCGTCGAACAACGGCACGGCGACGCCGATGATCGCGCCCGACGACAAGGTCTACTACGGCGTGCTCGAGAACCCGGGCGGTACGAACGCGTCGCGGGGCTGGATGCTCCAGTTCGACAAGGACCTGAACCCGGCGGGCCCACCGGGCGCGTTCGGCTGGGACCACACGCCGTCGCTGGTGTCGCGCTCCGCGGTGCCGGGCTACGTTGGCTCGGCGCCCTACCTCATCATGACCAAGTACAACTTCTACGCCGGCGGCGGCGGCAACGGCGAGAACAGGATCGCGGTCGTGGACCCGTTCGCGGCCCAGGTCGACGGCTACTCGGGCATCGCCGTGATGAAAGAGGTGAGGACGATCCTCTGCGCCACGCCCGATCTCGACGCAGGTCCCAGCTTCCCGACCGCGGTGAAGGAGTGGTGCATCAACACCGCGGCTGTGGACACGTTCACGAGCTCGGTGCTGGCGGGCGCCGAGGACGGGAAGCTCTACCGCTGGAACCTCGCCACGAACACGTTCAGTCAGCAGATCGTGCTCACGCCGGGCCTGGGCGAGGCGTACACGCCCACCGCCGTCGGCCCCGACGGCCAGGTCTACGCCATCAACAACGCCACGCTGTTCGCGGTCGGAGCGACCTCGGTGGGGGTGCCGCCGGGGCCGGTCGCCGCGGGGCTCTCGCTCTCGCTCCCACAGCCGAACCCGCTCACGCGACTCGCCACGCTCCGCTTCCGGCTTCCGAGAGCAAGCGACGTGACGCTCGAGGTGCTGGACCTCGCCGGCCAGCGTGTGAAGCTGCTCGAGCGCGGTGTCCTGCCCGCGGGTGAGCACGTGGCGACCTGGGACGGCACCGACGCGCGTGGTTCGCGCCGTGCGCCGGGCGTGTACTTCGTGCGGCTCTACGACGGCACCGAGTCCGTCTCCACCCGGGTGGTGGTCGCCCGCTGATTCAGCCGAGTCGCTCGAGCGTCGGCTGACGGCCCTCGAACGCGCCGCCGCCGCGGGCGACCAACGCGCCCAGCGTCCACGGCACGAGGTGGCGCGCGTACCACCGGATCTCGCGCCACGCGGCCGCCGCGGCTCCGGGAGGCGGGGCCGGCGGCAGCGGCTCCCGCCAGCGGCCGTCCGTGCCGGGAAGTCCGAGCGCTTCGGCGAGCGCCGCGGCGATGCGCTCGTGGCCGGCGGCGTTGGCGTGGATGCGGTCCTCGTTCCAGAACCGCGCGTCCGTGGCGAGCGGGAGCGCCGCGATGTCGACGAGCCGGGTTCCGGTCGCCGCACACGCCGCGCGCACGGCGTCGTTCATGACCTGGATGCGCGGCGCGATCGGCCGTGCGAGCGGCATCAACGCCGACAGGTCCGGCAGCGTGAACGTGAGCACGACCGCGCCCGCGTCCCTGAGCCCGCGCTGGATCGCGAGCACGTCCGCGGCGAATATGGGCGCTTCGAACCGCGGGCGGAGCACGTCGTTCGTGCCCGAGAACACGGTGGCGAGATGGGGCCGCATGGCGACCGCCCGGGAGAGCTGCCGGGTCACGATCTCGCGCGTCGTCGCCCCCCGCGCGGCGAGGTTGGCGTAGAGCAGGCCGCCGCGCGCCGCGGCGAGACGGTCGGCGAGGCGGAACGACCAGCCGCGCATCCGGCCCGCCTGATCCAGGTCCAGGAGCCCCTCGGTAGAGCTGTCGCCGATCGCGACGTAACGCTCGAGCGCCCGCCAGTCGCTCAGTCGAGCGGCTCCGTCGCCGCCACGGCGCCGTGCCGGTGAGCATGGCCCGACCCGGCTTTGCCGGATGCCCGCCGGCGCGCCGCCGAGCGGCGGAACAGATCGTCGCGCAGCGCGCCCAGCCCGTCCTTGGAGAGCGCCGAGACCACCACGCAATCGGGGAACTCCACGCGCAGCGCGCTCACGTCTTCGGGCACGAGCTGGTCCGATTTGTTGAAGAGCATGAGCCGAGGTGGCCGAGGCTCGACCAGGATCTCGTCCAGAACCTGGTCCACGGCGGCGATGTGGCGACGGAAATCGGGATCGGCGGCGTCGGTGACGTGCAGCAGCACGTCGGCCTCGATCGCCTCGACCAGCGTGCTGTGGAACGACGCCACCAGGTGGTGCGGCAGCTTGCGGATGAAGCCCACCGTGTCGGTGAGCAGCACCACCTGGCGGTCCGGGCTCACGAGCTGGCGCGTGGTGGAGTCGAGCGTGGCGAAGAGCCGGTTCTCCACGAACACGCCGGCGCGCGTGAGCGCGTTGAACAGCGTGCTCTTGCCCGCGTTCGTGTAGCCGACGAGTGCGGCGCGGAACTCACGCCGGCGGCGCACGCGCTGCGTCTCGCGCTCGCGCTCCACCGCCTGCAGCTCGGCTTTGAGCCGCGCGATTTTTTCACGAACAATACGACGGTCGGTCTCCAGCTGCGTCTCGCCCGGGCCGCGCGTGCCGATGCCGCCGGCCTGGCGCTCGAGGTGCTTCCACATGCCGGTGAGCCGCGGCAGCGTGTACTCGAGCTGCGCCAGCTCGACCTGCAGCCGGCTCTCACGAGTGCGCGCGCGACGCGCGAAGATGTCGAGGATCAGCTCGCTGCGATCCACGACCTTCCGGTCGAGCGCCTTCTCGAGGTTCTTGACCTGCGCCGGCGACAGGTCGTCGTCGAAGATCACCAGCTCGGCGTTGCGGCGCTCGACCAGCTCCTTCAGCTCCTCGACCTTGCCCTTCCCGAGGAACGTCGCGGGATGGATCGTGCCGCGCCGCTGAACGAGCACGTCCGCGACCTTGGCGCCGGCGGTGTCGGCGAGCAGCGCCAGCTCCTCGAGCGAGCGCTCGAGGTGGCCGCGCTCGGTCTGGGCGTGGCCGACCAGCACCGCGCGCTCGTTGCGCGGCGGGCGGGGCACGTCGAACGGCGCGGCTTTCATACGGGGAGCGGGATCTCCAGCTCGTAGGGCGCCGGCGTGAGGTTCTCGATGCTGCCGTCGGCGCGCACCGCGACCAGGTCCTCGATGCGCACGCCGAGGCCGCGCGAGGGGTAGTAGAGCCCGGGCTCGACCGAGACCACGTGGCCGGGCTCCAGGAGCGCGGTGTTCGTGGTCGGGCCGCCGAGGCGCGGGCCTTCGTGCACCGCGAGGCCGACGCCGTGGCCGAGGCCGTGCACGTAGCCTTCGGTCACCTGCTGGTCGGTGCGCACGGTGGCGTGGCCCTGGCGTTCGAACACGTCGCACACCAGCTCCTGGTAGCCGCGACACGCCTCGCCGCCACGCATCCTGGTCATCGCCGCGTCGAACGCCTCGCGGCACTGGCCGTACACCTGCTTCAAGGGTTCCGGCGCGGGTCCGAGGCAGAACGTGCGCGTCATGTCGGTGTGGTATCCGCCGCCCGCCTCGGCGGGGAAGATGTCGATCAGGATCGGCACGCCTGCGCGCACGGCATCGCCATCATTGCCCCGGTTGTGGGGCACTCCAGCGTCGCGGCCCTGGGCGACGATGCTCTCGCCGTCCTCGGCAAGGCCGAACTCGGCGAACGTCCGGTGCAGGAGCCGGCGCAGGTGGCCGAGCGTCGCCGGACGGCCTTCCCGCGTGACGAAGCCTTCCCCGTTCCGCTGGAGCGAGGCGAGCTCGTCGCGCACGCGCTTCATCGCCTCCACGGCGCCGCGCGAGCAGTGGCGGATCTTCTCCAGCTCGTCGGCGCCCTTGGTCATGCTCGCCACGCTCAGCACGTCGGGCTGCGACGGATCCACGGTGATCTCGGGCGCGCGCTTCATCAGGTGATCGAGCATCAGGTAGCCGAAGCCGAGGGGCACGTCGCCCACGAACGCGACCCGACCTTGGATCCCCAGCTCGCGCGACACGTCCGCCACCAGCTCGCCCAGCGCCACCGCCTGCGAGTCGGCGCTCTTCACCTTCTGCAGCAGGCCGCGCTGCGCGTAGGACGTCGCTTCACAGCCCACGAGCGCGGCCTGGTCGCGCTCCATGGGGTCGTGCACCAGGTGGGCGCGGCCCTGCGCGGTGCGCACGTAGAAGCCGTGGTGGATCTTCTGTCCGGTGCAGTAGTAGAAGGCGGGGCTATAGCGGTCGAGCGCCAGCACGACGAGGCCGGCGAGCCCGCGCTGCTGCATCAGGCGATCGAGGTCGGAACGCACGGGGCATCCTCCGGGGGCGGAAGGACCATGGGACGGGGGACGGCGAGGATACCGCACGGCCGCCCCGTGCGGGCGCGGGATTCACAGGCGCGAGGATCGCGCGACGGACGGGTGTAAGGAGGAACACTCCAATGTCCGCCCTCGAACTCTCTTCGATCTCCCCCCCGCCCGCACCGGCGCCGCCCTGTCCGCTCTGTTCCGGCACGAGCAGCCACGTGCTCAGGCGGCTCACGGTCTCGCACCCCAGGGTCGCCGGCACGTACCGACTCCGTCGTTGCCGCGACTGCGACCTCGTCTACCTCACGCCGCGGCTCGAGGACACCACGCTCGCGATGCTCTACGGCGAGGAGTTCTACTTCCCGGAAGACTCCGCCTTCAGCGGCATCGCCGAGCGCGTGAAGGAGCTCATCCAGGACGCGCGCCGCCACGTGGTGGAGAAGCGCGCTCGCGTCGGGCGGATCCTCGACGTGGGCTCGGGCGACGGCGCGTTCGTCCACCACATGGCGAGCCACGGCTGGGACGCGACCGGGCTCGATTTCTCACCCGCGGCGAGCGAGCTGGCGGCAAGGCGAGGGTTGCGAGGCCGGTATCTCATGGGCTCCCTCGCGGACCACGACCTGCCGCTGCGCTCGTTCGACGCGGTGACGATGTGGCAGGTGCTGGAGCACATCGGCGATCCCGTCGCCATGATGCGCCAGGTGCACGCGCTGCTCCGGCCGGGCGGACTGCTGGTCGCCTCGGTGCCGAACATCGACGGGCTCACGGCGTCGCTCACGCGCGAGCGCTGGTGGGGGCTGGACGTGCCGCGCCATCTCGTCCACTACACGCCGCCGACGCTGCGGCGCGTGCTGGAGGAAGCGGGGCTGCACGTGGTCGACGTGCGGCACTTCTCGCTCCAGTACGACCCGTACGCGCTGCTCCACAGCTCGCTCGATTGGGCGTTCACGCGCCGGCACTTCCTTTCGGATCTCGCCAAGCAGCAGGTGACGCAGGCCATGGGAGCGCTCGAGTACGGCTACAACGTCACCGCGCTCGCGGTGCTGGGACCCGTGCTCGCGCCGCTCGCGCTGCTCGCGACGACCGCCGGCGCGGCGCTCCGCCGTGGCGGGTTCATCGAGGTGATCGCGCGGCGGGCGTGACCCGCCCCGGATTCCGCTCGCGTCCCGGGCGCTCACCGGGCTAACCTGCGCGCCCATGACCGCACGTGATCGAAGCAAGGATGCGAAGCTCGCGTGGCCGTCGAGCACCGTGGCGCGGTGAGCGAGCGGATCGGCCGGGCGCTACCAGCCGTGGTCGCCGTCGCGGCGGTCTTCGCGCTCGCGATCGGTGACGGCGGGCGCCAAGTCGAGACGATGGTGTGGGCGCAGAGCGCGGTGCTGATCGCGCTGGCGATCGCGATCGCCACGGGTGCGACCCGGGACCTGCGGCCGGCCGCTCCGCTCCTGATCATGATCGGCGTCGTCGCGCTGACCTCGATCCCATCGATCTGGCCCAGCGGGAGCGTGCGCGACCTCGTGCTGTGGGTGACCTACGCCGCGATCGCCATGCTGGTGGCGACGGGGCTCGAGGATGCGCGCGAATGGTTCGTGGACGGCGTCGTCCTCACGGCCGGATGGCTCTGCCTCGTCGCGCTCTTCTGGTTCTGGGGCTCCGGGGACATCTCGGCGCGCTGGAGCTCGACCTTCTACTGGCCGAACCCGTTCGCCGCGTTCCTGCTGCTCGTCGTGCCGCTGACCCTGGTGCGCGCCGTTCGCGCGGCCACCGCCCGAAGCGCGCTCGCGCACGGAGCCGCGACCGTCCTGCTCACGGTCTCCCTGGTATTCACGTACTCGCGCGGCGCCTGGGCGGCGGGCCTCCTGGCGTTGGTCGCGACCGCGATGGTGATGCGCCCGCCGCGGAGGCGAGCGGCGATGCGCGCCGGCGTGATCGCCCTCGTGGTCGTCGCCTGCGTCTGGGTCATGGGCCGCTCGGCAAGCTCGGGCACAACGGGTGCGGTCGCCGCGCGCGCGGCGTCGATCTCCGACGCCGGCGACGCCTCGGCGCACGGGCACTACCTGTTCTGGATCGGCGCCCTCCAGATCTTCCGCGACCACCCGATCCTGGGCACCGGGCCGAACACGTTCGGCGCCATCTACGCGTCCTATCAGCGCGAGGTGAACTACTACGCCCGCGATGCGCACAGCCTGTACCTCCAGACCGCCTCGGACATGGGCGTCGTCGGCGTGCTCGCATTGGCGGTGCTGCTCGGCTGGGCAGCACGGGCATGGTGGCGCATGTCGCGCCGAGCGAGCGACGAGCGCGAGTACACGTTGATCGTGGGCGTGGGCATGGGGCTGTTCGCGTTCCTGATCCACAACGCCGTCGACATGGATTGGTCCTTCCCCGCGAACCCGATCACCGCGTTCGCCCTCGCGGGCGTGCTCGCACGAGTGGCCGTCGATCAGCGCCGGGACGGGACCCCCGCGGCCCTCGGTGGGCGCCAACGCATCGCCATGGTCGCCATCCTGATGGCGGCCCTGGTCGCGACGCAGTGCTGGGGACGAGGGGATCGGGAGTTCCATCGCGGCCAGGCGTTCGCCCGAGCGGGGAACTGGGAAGCGGCTGCCGCGGCGTACGCGTCGGCGGCGCGCTGGGATCCGCTCAATGCCACCTATCGGGTCTACGAGGGAGAGGCCCGTGTCCGCTCATCGCCGCCCGATCGCGCGCGCGCGCAGGTCGCGATGCGCCGGGCGATCCAACTCGATCCCATGAACCCGCCCAACCGGCTCTCGCTGGCGATGGTCATCGCCACGGCGCCGGGGGCCGGACCCGACCAGTACGCCGAAGCGGAGCAGTTGCTTCGACGTGCGCTGGAGCTCGATCCCTTGAACCGGCCGCGGATCTATCAGGCGTTGATCGGTCTCTACAGGAGGTGGGGCCGCGACGCCCAGGTCGACAGCGTCTACGTCGCAGCCGTCGATCGCTACCTGGGGCCCGCGCGCGGACCAGGCGCGCTGCCGCTGTCACCCGAGGTCCTGGATCTCATCGCGGAAGCCGCCGACTTCCACGCCCACGCGGGGAACGGTGCCGCGGCGCGAGGGGTGATCGAGCGCACCGTGCGCTCCAGCCCGAGCGCGGCGTCGTATCCGCGCATCCGCATGCTCGCGGACTCGCTGAAGACCAGCGAGTGAGGACGAGCCGCTTGCTGCGGTGAAGTGAACACTCTGGCAAGCCGACCCGGCGCTTTCCGCTCGCCTCTCCCCGACACACCGCGTTAGCCTTTCCGCCGATCCCCCGGATCGGGCACGAAAGCGAGGATCCTCGATGCGCCGCCCCTGCTGCGCGCTGGCTGCCGCCGCGCTGCTCTTGTCCGCTGGCGTCTCCGCGGCAGCCGATCGCGGGTCCGCGGGTCTCGCCGCGGCAGGCTCCTCGAACGCCACCTCCGAGGAGCATCGCAAGGCGATCGCTTCCCTCGAGCAGGCGGCGAAGCTCGCTCCGCGCGACCCGACGGTGCTGGCAGCACTCGGACGCGCGTACTTGGATGCGGGCTACACGCACGACGCCGAGGTGGCGTTCGCACACGTGACCGAGCTCGCACCGGACGACGCCGGCGCCTGGGAGTTGCTCGCACTCGCCTGGAAGCGCGACTGGCTCACCACGCTGGCACCCGAGTCACGCGACCGGGCGGTGAGCGATCTCGAACACGCCGTGCGGTTGGACTCCTCGCGCGCCCGGTCGTGGACGCTGCTCGCCGTTCTGCGCGTGGAGCAGGGGGACGCGCGCGGCGCCCGGCTCGCAGCCGACGCGGCGCTGGCAGCATCCCCCGAGTCGACCGACGCGGAGCTCGCGAACGCCTACGTCACCTACCGGAGCGGTCGCCTCGCCCGCGCCGAGAGCCTGTTCACGGTGGCGATCCCCCGGCTGCCGCGGTCGCTCTCGGCTCGCTTCGCCGACATCTCGCCGCTGCTGCCGCCGCGGGATGGAGAAGACCTGGAGCAGCTGTCACCCGCCCAACGCGCCGAGCAGGTGCGGCGGTTCTGGAGCTCGGGCGATCCCGATCCCACGACCCGCGTCAACGAGGCGCGGCTCGAATACTGGGCGCGGATCGCGCACGCGACGCTGCTGTTCAGGAACAGCCGGGAGACGGTCTGGGACATGCGCGCCGAGCTCTACATCCGCTACGGCGCGCCCGGGGGCGTCGAGTACGACCCACAGGGCGTCCCGCTTGCGCGGCTGCACAATCAGAACTCGGTCAGCATCCCCCAGGTCCCCACGCTCGGCGGCATGCGGCGCCCCGGCGACGCAGAGTCGATGTGGTACCCACTGCATGCCCAGCTCTGGGCGTACCCGAACCTCGGGTTGCTCGTCCTCCTCGAGGATCCCACCCTCTCGCAGCACTACCGGCTGCCGCGGACCGAGTGGGGCGACCCCGACCCCGCGCCCGACCCGGCGCGACTCGCACGGAGCGGGCTGCTCGCCACCGCGGGAGGGCGCGGCGTGTTCGCGCCGTTGCCTCCCGGCGAGCATCCGCTTCCGATCGAATCGGTCGTGAGTGCGTTCCAGGGCGAACATGGCCCGCGCCTGCTCGCGAACGTGGCCGCGCCCGGAATGCCCGGCCGCGCGCTCCACGCCGAGTGCGTGGTGCTCGACTCGACCGAGCACGAGGTGGCGCGCATGGCACGCGAGCTGGGTGCCTCGCGCTGCGATGCGGCGACGACGCGGGCCGGCGACTTCGCGTTCGACCTGCCGCCCGGGCCCTACCGGGTCGCCGTCTCGGTGGTCGACGGCGAGGGCGGCCGCGGCGTGGCGCGGGAGCGGCACGCGCTCGCGCCTCTACCCGCCGAGCTGGCGATGAGCGACATCGTGCTCGTGTGCGGGCCGCTGGAGACCCTGCCGGTGGGTGGCAGCGTGCGGCTGGACCCGAACCTCGAGCGCCGCATCCAGGGTGACGAGCCGCTGCTCGCCTACTTCGAGGTTTACGGCTTGCGCCCGGACGCGGGCGGCGGCACGAAGTTCGAGTACGACTACAAGGTGCAATCGCTCGAGCCCGATCCAAGACCCTGGTTCAAGCGCATGTTCTCGCGCTCGGCATCCGCGCCGATCTCCGTGCGCTCGCCGGAAGAGGGCGCGGGTCCGATGCGCCGCCAGTACCTGAGCGTGCCGGCGTCGTCGCTGCCGCCGGGGCGCTACCGTCTCGAGGTCACCGTCAGGGACCACGGCGCGAGCGCGCGCCGCGAAGTGGAGTTCGTGAAGGCACCGGCGGCGGCGGATGCCGCGGTCGGCGCTCGCTAGGGACGGAGATCAGTCCACCACCTCGGCGCGCAGGCTCGGCCGGCGGCGCGAGATCGCCATCATCACCAGGAAGCCGAACACGAACCCGGCGATGTGCGCCCACCACGCCACGCCGGAGCTGCCGCTCCCGTTGCCGATCGACAGGGTGCCGGCGATGAACTGGAACGCGAACCAGATGCCCAGCACGATCAGCGCCGGGATGGCGATGATCTGGAAGAAGAAGAAGATGGGCACCAGCGTCAGCACCTTGGCGCGCGGGAACGCATAGGCGTAGGCGCCCAGCACGCCGGCGATGGCGCCGCTCGCGCCGATCGTCGGCGTCGGCGAGCCGGGCATGAGCGCGGAGTTCAGAATGGCGGAGAAGACGCCGGCGCCCAGGTAGAAGAACAGGAACCGCAGATGGCCCATGCGGTCTTCCACGTTGTCGCCGAAGATCCACAGGTACCACATGTTGCCGATGAGATGCAGCCAGCCGCCGTGCAGGAACATCGACGTCACCAGCGTCATCAGCTCCACGGGCAGCGACGTCTCGCCGGTGAGCGCGGCGAACAGCCGGCCCGGCACCACGCCCCAGTCGCGCAGCATCTCGTGCGTGCCGTCGGCGAGCGACAGCTCGTAGACGAACACGAGGATGTTGAGCACGATGATCGCGCGCGTGATGAACGGCACGCGCTGCGCGGGATTGTCGTCGCGGAGTGGGATCATCCTTGAACCCTCGTTCGACGAATCGTCATCGCGGGCCGATTTCTGTAGGCCGCTCTGCGAGAAGGCGTTTCCCGGCACGGGCGTTGACGATTCGTTGTCGGGTTCCTATTCTGCCCTTCCCGTAGCGAAACCGCGAGCATCCCGCGGGCCGGTCCGGCATCTCAAGTGGTCGCCGTGGTCCCGCCGGGGCTCACCCCGTACGTCCGAAGTATCCGGGACCTGCCCGGCCGTGATTACCATGGGCGCCCCGCCCGTGAAGGCCCGAGGACCCGCGAAGAGGAGAAATACGCTCCATGTCGAATGCGACGCCCGTCACCGATGCCAACTTCGATACCGAGGTGCTCCGCTCCGGCACGCCCGTGCTGGTGGACTTCTGGGCACCCTGGTGCGGCCCGTGCCGCGCCGTGGCCCCCGCGGTGGACGCGATCGCGAGCGAGTTCGCGGGCAAGCTGAAGGTGGTGAAGCTCAACACCGACGAGGAGCAGGAGATCGCCATCAAGTACGGCGTCGTCTCCATCCCGACCCTGATGGTGTTCAAGAACGGCGAGATGGTGGAGCGCGTGATGGGCAACCGACCGAAGGCGGACCTGGCGGCGCTGGTCTCCCGGCACGTCTGACCGCGACAACCGCCAAGCCTGCTGTGGGTGGCCCCGCGAGGCCCCGTGACGAGCCGGTCACGGGGCCTCGGTGTTTGACCTGCGCGCCCCTTCAGAGCACGTCGACGAACGGCTGCGTGCACGGCCGGCCCTCCGCGTGCCGGTAATGAACGCGCTCGCGTGAGAGCGCGATCAACGCCGCCGACACGGTCTGCATCCGCCCCTCGTGCAGGCACACGGCCGGGCTCGTGGCATCGCGGTGGTGCGCGAGCAGCGACGCGAGCACTTCGAGCGCCGGCGCCGCGGTTCGCTCGCTCCAGCGCGCGAGCTCGCCCATGAGCCACGCCGTGCGGGGCTCGGTGGGATCGTCCATCTCGGCGTGCGTGATCGCGTGCCAGCCGGCAGCGACATGGCCCGAGCGCACCGGGCCATCGCCGGGGATCGCGAGCCACCAGCACGCCGCGGGCGAGGCATGGAGGAGCGTGCACGGTCCGTAGCGACCGCTCGCTGCCTCGGCGAGCGCCGTAGCGCGCGGGTCGGTGGCGCGCGCGACGTCGATCACGAGCAGTCCGCGTGAGCGCGCCCCAGGCGGCGCTCCGGGCAGGGGGCGCCGGTTGAGGAGCAAGGTGACGCTGGGACTCTCATCACCGGCCTGCGGCGTCCTGACGGCCATCCACGTGCCGCCCGCCACACGGTCACGGCCGCCGACGAGCCGCGGCGAATCGAGCAATACGCCGGGCGGATCGCTCGGCCGCGCCGGATCCTCGTCGCGGTTCGCGGCGATCAGGATCTCGCCCTGGCCGGTGACGTCGCGGCCGAGGAGCACGGTGCACATGGCTAGCCCGCCGAGCGCAGATCGGCGAACGCCCGCGGCAGGCGTTCGATCAGGTCGCTCGCGATCACACCCGGCACGCCGATCTCGTCGCCCGCCCGCTCGCCCGCGCGACCGTGTACGAATGCGGCGAGGCGCGCGGCATCGAACGGCTCGAGCCCCTGCGCGAGCAGCGCCACCAGCACGCCCGCGAGCACGTCGCCGGTGCCCGCGGTGGCGAGCGCCGGCGTGCCCGTGGGGTTGACGCTCACGCGACCATCGGGTGCCGCGACCACGGTCGGCGCGCCCTTCATCACCACCACCGCGCCCCAGCGCTGCGCCCAGCCGCGCGCGGCATCGATCCGGCGCGCCTCGAGATCGGCAGCGTCCTTTCCGGTGAGCCGCGCCATCTCGCCCAGGTGCGGCGTGAGCACGCGCGGCGCCGGGGCGAGCCGCAGCGCGGGCACCAGGCGGTCCTCGGCGGGCGAGAGCGCCCACAGCGCGTCGGCGTCGAGCACGAGCGGTTTCGCCAATCGCGTCGCCAGCTCGCGCGCGAGCACCACGGCATGGGGCCGGCGCCCGAGCCCGCCGCCCAGCGCCACCGCGTCGGCGCGGCCGGATTCCTCGATCAGCGCCGGGAGCGCCGAGGAGGTGAGCGAGCGCGCCTCGTCCTCGCCGAAGCCGAACACCATCGCACCCAGGAGCTGCGAGGCGACCATGTCCTGGAGGCTCATGGGCACGGCCGCGCGCACGTAGCCCGCGCCCGAGCGCGCGGCCGCGCGGGCCGCGAGCACCACCGCGCCGGTCATCCCCGGCGCGCCGCCGATCACGAGCGCGCTCCCCACCGAGCCCTTGTGAGCGCGCGCCTCGCGCACGGGCACGAGGCAGGAGAGCTCGTGCGCGGTGGCGAGCGTCGCCGGCGAGACGCCGGCGCGCGCCGGCGACAGCGTGCCGATGTCCACCACCTCCAGCTCGCCGCGCAACGCGCGGCCCGGCCACAGGTAGTGCGCGCGCTTCGGCGCCGCGAACGTCACCGTGCGATCCGCGTGCACCGCATCCGCGGCAGCGCGGCCATCGTCGCTCGAGACCCCCGTGGGCAGGTCCACGGCCACGACGCGGGCGCCGCGCGCGCGCAGCGCGTTCACCTGCCGGCAGGCGGCGGCCACGAGCCCGCGCGGCTCGCCCTTCGCTCCGGTGCCGAGCAGCGCGTCGATCACCCGATCCCATTGATCCCGTTCGTCGATGCACGCCGCCAGCGCCGCCTCATCGGTGGCGAAGGCCGCCTGCGCTCCGCCCGCCTCGTAGCGCTCGAGCATGGTGAGCGCATCGCCGCGCACCGATTCGCGCGGCGCGCACACCACCACGCGCACGGCGGCGCCGCGCTCCGCGAGCGCACGCGCGGCGACGAAGCCGTCGCCGCCGTTGTTGCCGGAGCCGGCCAGCACCAGCACGCGCAGCGCCAGCGGCGAGCCCCACGCGCGCTCGAGCGCGCCCGCCACGCCCTGGCCGGCACGCTCCATCAACACCTCGCCCGGCGTGCCAGCGGCGATCGTGGCCTCGTCGACGGCACGCATCTCCGCGGCCGTCAGCAGGTTCATCCGTGCCTTCGGCCGCGGGAGCGCGCGTCGCCCTTCAGGTCCCTCACCAGCTGCTTCTTGTACTCCGTGTCCTTCTCCACGTGCTTCAGCAACTCGGGGTCGCTGGAGAGGAACGGCAGGTCGAACAGCTCCGGCTCGGCCTCCTGCTCGGCGTAGATGCGTTCCTGCTCGTGACGCTGGAACTGCACGGCGCGCTCGACGTTGTCGAACGGCTTCCCGTTCAGGAACGCCTCGTTGAACACGTCGAACACGTACACGTGCACCTTGCTGTCCGCGACAACGCCAGCGGGTGGCGCATAGACGCGTGCGCGCGCGGCGCGAACTTTCTCTCCGGACATGGACTCCACCTCCCTGGGTCTCCCCTGCTCAGGCTCCCCTTCCGTGAGCACCCACGACGGGCACGCGGCCGTTCAACCGGTCCACGATGCCCACCAGATCGAAAACGTCATCCACATCGTGGTCGGCGCCGGACTCCTTGGTGTCGAACGTGTCGCCGTAGCGCGCGAACACGGTCCGCATCCCCAGGCCCTTGGCGCCCACGACATCGCGCTCGGCCCAGTCGCCGATCATCATCGATTCCGCGGGCTCCACGCCCAGCCGGCGCAGCACCTCGCGGAACGGCGCCGCCGCGGGCTTGCGCTCGCCGGTGTCCTCGAACGTGACCACGGCGTCGAACACGTGCTGGAGCCCGAGGTCGCAGAGCCGCAGCCACACCTGGAGCCGCGGCGCGTCGGAGACCACGCCCAGCTTGATGCCGCGCTTGGCGAGCTCGAGCAGCGTCATCTGCGCGTGCGGGTAGAGCACCAGCTCGGAGGAGCGGGCGCGCCGGTAGGCGACGATCCCCGAGGCGAGGATCTTCGGGTCCACCTCGCCGAACTCGCGCTGGAGCAGCTCGTCGAACACGCGCTGGAACTCGAGCCCGCGCTCGTCGTAGATGACCTGGACCCGGCGGCGCAGCTCCTCGCGGGAGCGATCGAACCCGGCGTCGATCATGCCGTCGATGGCCGCCTGGATCGCGGCCTCCTTCATGCGCATGAAGTCGGTGAGCGTGTTGTCCAGGTCGAAGACGATCGCTCGGATCACGCGCGGGAAGCCTCGGGGCCTTGGGCGGACAGAGCCCATGGGCGGCGAGCCCGTCGTGGGTCCGCCGCGGGAAAGCGAGTGTAGCCTATCAGGAAGGCGGGAGCGTCGAACGCCGGGGGACGGCCGCTGGGCGCGGCTCGGGTCAGGCACGGCCGTTGTATGGGCGCCGGGACCGTTCTATCCTCATCGGTTGACGCTGACGGGCCGTGCTCCACCGGGTGGCCGCCCTGTCGGCCAAGGAGCCATGCGCCGACTCTCCCTCTCCATTCTGGTGCTCATAGCGACGCTGTCCGCATGCAGCAAGCACTCCACCGACTCCACGGCCCCTCCCGCGGCGCCCCCCGTGCCGGAGCTGGTGGCGATGCACCCGCCCGCCCGCTCGCCGAGCGCGATCTACGACACCGACATCTGGGCGCAGTTCGACCGGCCGCTCGATCCGCGGACGGTGGATACCCTCAACGTCTATCTCAAGCTGGACGGCCAGCGCATCCGGATCTCGGTTGGCTATGACTCGGTCACCCAACGGGTGACGATCACGCCCAAGGTGGTGCTGGAGCTGCAGCGCACCTACACGGTCGAGTTCTCGACCGCGGTCAAGGGTGCAGACGGCACGCCGCTGGCCCCGGGCGTGTTCTACCAGTTCACAACGAACAGCCTGCGGCGGCCCACGTACGACTTCCCGCTCGCCACCTCGCTCGAGGGACCCGTCGCCACGCTGGGCTGGGGCGGTGCCGTGGGGCCCCAGGGCAACGTCTTGAACGAGCTCTACGCCTCCACCGACTCGAACGCCGTGATCGCGCGCACCGCGCCCATGCTGGCACGGAACGTGTTCACGCGGTTCGTTCCCGGCGTCGCCTGGCCGCTGGGAGCCACCGTCTACTGGGCGATCACCGCCGAGAACGTGATCACGCACGAGCGCCTGGACGGGAGCATGGTCTCGTTCCACACGCTGGACCCCAGCACGCCTCTCGACTCGGTCACGATCCCGGCGCACGACCACGGCAGCAAGGGCATCTCCAACGGCACCCCACAGGGCTGCAACTTGCAGAATTTCACCACCGGCGGGACGTTCAACGGGGCCGTCCACTGGGAGGTGGGCCAGATCCCCGCCGGCGCCCGGTTGCAGAGCGTGTCGCTCAAGCTGAGCATCTGGAGCGGGGACACGAGCACCGTGGCGAGTGCGCAACCGGTGTTGTGGATGGCGCAGAACGACTGGCAGGCGTGCACCATGAACTCGCCGGGCCCGCCGTTCATCGAGCAATCGGGCCTCCTTGCCCCCGCCACCGAGGTGAACTCCAAGACCGCCGTGTTCAGCTCCGACCGCCTCGCCGGCCTGCTCGAAGCCCAGTTCCGGGGTCGCGGGTTCCTCTACGGCACGATCATCCGCGCCAGCCACACGGTGAACTTCCACTCCACGAGCTCCCTGGACTTCGGGAGCCGACCGAGCGCGGTGATCCGCTTCTATCGAGTGCCGGAGGTCCATTCCCCGTGAGGCCCGCCATCCTCGGGGGCCTCTCCACGCTGCTGCTGCTGGCGCTCGCACTGGGCGGGACGCCGGTGCTCGCGCGCGCGCAGGCGGTCAAGCCCTGGACGCCGGCCGGCGCCGACTCGATCACGTCCCTGGTGGCCGAGGCCAAGGTGCGTTTCCGGCAGACCACGTCCGACACGATCGACGAGCAGACCATCATCCCGTTCGAGCGCGTGGGCCAGGCGGCGCGCCGGCTGCTGCGCCGGCTCGGCCGCAACGGCACGCTGTTCGCGCCCACGATCGAGGGGACGCTGGACTCGCTCGGACTCGAGACCGAGGTCGTCAACGACCCGCAGGTCCCGAGCATCGTGCTCGTCATGGTGCACAACCCCTATCGCCTCACGCAGCAGGCCGTGGGCTACCTGCTCTGGTACCGGGGCGTGGACCTGCGCATGCAGGGCGCCGTGTTCCCGCCGTGCGTGAAACCGCGCATCCACTCGTGGTGGAGCGGCCGCCCGAGCAGTCCGTACGCGGCCGGGATCATCTACGACACCCGCGCGATCCAGCCGAAGCTGGGGTTCAAGTACCTGGAGCTCTCGGGGGACGGCCTCTACTGGAACCTGGTGCAGTACGAGGGCAATGGCCCCGACCTGGGGGCGGCGGGCGACGCCACGTTCGCGGACATGAACGGCGACGGCCGGCCGGAGCTGGTGGCGTGGTCGGCGGCCCCGCAGGACTCGATCCTGACCCCGTCGTCGCCGGTCCATCCCTTGATCCGCGAGGCCATCTACACCGATCGCGGCCGCGGCTTCGTGGTGCACGACGCGCGCGTGGTGCCGGGGCCGCTCGCGACGCTGGACCTGTTCCTGTCCTGGCTGCGCCAGGGCAAACCCGACAATGCCCGCCACCTGCTCGTGGACCCGATGTTCCTCGACATGGCGCTCAAGCTGGGTTGGGCAGATCTGCGCAGTCCGCGTAACGTCACCGTCGACATGCAGGAGGAGGGCCAGGCATGGCCCGAGTGGCTGGGTGCTCGCATCGTCACCAGGACCGGCCCCCAGCGCTGGGTGTTTCACTTCACGCTCCAGGATGGACATTGGCTGATCAAGGACTGGCTCGCCGAGCAGCCCGCGCGCCCCACCGCGTCGGGCACGGCGTCGCCCGATTCGACAGGAGGACGAAAGCCGTGAAGAACACTCTGCTGCGTCTCGCCGCGATCGGGCTCGTGGTCGCGTTGGCCGGGACCGGATGTGACCGCAAGCCGCGACTCGTGCCGCGTTCGGCAGCCGACAGCCTGTCGTCGGGAGAGGACTCGGTCGCGATCCTCGCGCGCGACGCATCGCAGCAATGGGAGTCGGGCCAGCCCGACCAGGCCGCCGCGATCAGCGCCCGCGTGGTGCGTGCGCGTCTCGCGGCCAGCGCGTCGGCGACGAACTGGGGCGATCGCACGCGCAGCCTGCTCGACTCGCTGGGCATCGCCTGCGAGGTGGCCGGCAGCGGCAGCATCGCGGTCGTGAATCTGTTCTCGCGCGCGGAGCCGGAGGGGAGCGCGTGGCCCTACTTCTTCTGGAGCGAGCCCGACGGCGTGCGGCTCCAGCCGCTGGAAGGCCGTAACATGCGGCTGCTGGACGCTTCGACGCGCGGGTTCGAAGGCGCGGCGGCCGGCGATTCCGCGCAGCTCGCCGTGCTCTGGGGGCGCCGTGCCGGCGCCGGGCTGCAGCCGCTGCTTCTCACCTGGCACCACGCGCGCGGCGGTCGCTGGGACCTGGCGCAGACGCTCGGCCCCGACTCGCTCGGCGGCACCGGCAGCGGTCAGTTCGACCACCAGGACCTGGTGACGCGCACGTTCCGCGCCACGCCCTACTTCGACGAGTGCGCCACCTGCCCGCACGTGCTGCACGAGCGCCGCTTCGAGTGGGGGCCGCAGGGGTTCACGCGCGTGGACGACACCATCGTCGCCTCGCCGTATGCCACGTTCGCGACCTTCATCGCGGCGCTGGTCGCGGGCGATCGCGACACGGCGCAGGAGTGCGTGTCCGACCCGTCGCTGGTGGAGTTCGCGCGGCGCTACGAGTGGCACGACGCGTCGCTCGGCCGCTGGCGCGTGGCGCCGGGCACCGAGGCGAACGCACCGGAGATGGTGTTCTTCCGCGGCCGCACGGACGCCTTCCGCGTCACGTTCCAGCCGCGCGGCGCGCGCTGGGTGGTGTTGGGGTTCGAGTCGACCACGCGCAGCGTGGAGTGACGATTCGCCGGGAGACCGATGCAGGAGCCGTACCACCTTGGTCATGCACACCCTGCATCGCGCGTTAGAGCCGGGCGCGGGACCGTGTTCGTGGTCGTCGGTCTCGCGCTCGCCGCGTCTCCTGCCTCCGCGGTCATGGACATCGCAAACAACGGCGCCGTGCTGGATGCGGGGCGGTTCGCGATGCGGGTCACGAACGTGGGCGTGATCGGGAACGCGTTCTACAACAAGGGGCTGTCGTTCGACCCCTCGTTCGAGTTCCCGAAGGGCAGCGGGCACGAGTGCCTGGAGCACGCCGAGCTGTGGGTGGGGGCGACGCGCGACGACGGCACGATCGGGGTCTCGGGCGGTCCGATGCTCGAGTGGCGGCCGACGCTCGATGCCAACGACCTCGTGGTGCGCCGCGACGCCGGCGACCGCGGCACGCGCGGCACCTACGACGACGACGGGGACGGCAGGTTCGACGAGGAGCTGCTGGATGGGAGGGACGACGACGGCGACGGCGAGGTCGACGAGGACATCCAGTTCCCGGCGCAGGAGACGTGCGCCTCCACGTACACGGACGACACCCGGGAGGCGACCAACTACGCGTTCGAGAACGGCGAGCGCCACGTGCCGCTCGGGCTCTCGGTGGTGCAGGAGGCGCACGCGTGGTCGATGCCGGGGTTCGACCGCGTCGCCGGCTACCAGTTCACGATCACGAACCACGGCCAACACACGCTGCGCGACGTGCGGCTCGGGATCTACGCCAACCTCGACTCGCGCGACGTGGCCGGCGGCAACGGACACCTGGACGACATGGTCACCACGCTGCACGACTCGGTCTCGGTGTCCGAGGGCGTCTCGGTGCTGGCGCAGTTCTTCCTCAAGACCTGCGCGACCACCCTCCGGGGCGATTTCCCGGCCGTGCACGACGCCAGCGGAGACTCGAAGGCGCCGTGGTGCGCGGTGATCGGGCTCTCCCACACCACCGATCCCCTGGGCTACATCACGAACATCGCGTTCCCGGGCGTGCGCGAGGCGTTCGCCGCGGCGCGCGCTCCGCGCCGCGACACCGCGTTCACCTACTCCGTGTACTCGCTGTCGCTGCCGCCCCGCCAGGGCGGCCCGCCGATCCTCGACGTGGATCGCTATGCGGCGCTGCGCGGCCAGTACGCACAGTCGCCCGTCGACCAGCCGCGCGACTACACGGTGCTGCTGTCGTGCGGGTCGTTCCGCGTCCTCGAGCCGGGCCAGTCGCTCGACTTCGCGGTGGCGTTCATCGCCGGGGAGAACGCCGACAGCCTGATCGCCAGCGCCACGGCGGCGCGGCTCGCGTGGCGCGGCTCGCGGTTCAACCTGCTGCGCGACTCGACCGGCGTCCAGCCTTACGTCGTGGGCGAGACCGGCATCAACGGTCACGAGATCTGCTACGAGCCGCCGCCCGGCGTGTCGTTCAACTACGACCCGCACTGCCCGGAGAAGTTCGTGCGCGACCCGGCGTACGTCCCGCTCCCGACCTGTCCGGACGGTCGTCCCTGCATTCCGCCGGGCACGGCGGTCGAGGTGGAGTACCGGCCGGGGCAGCCGTGCGTGTGGTCCGACTTCGACTGCGACGCCTGCACCGGGTTCGACGGCAAGGAGACGACGTTCCACTGGTACGTGCAGGCGCCGGCGCCGCCGCAGCCGAGGGTGCGTTCCACGCCGGGCGACCGCGAGGTGACGATCGAGTGGGACAACCTGCCCGAGGTGCTCGCGGACGCCAGCGTCATGCCGGGGCCGCCGTACAGGTTCTGGGGCTACCGGCTCTACCGCCTGGACCAGTGGCAGCGGAGCTCGCTCCTGCCCGCACCCACGCACTGGCAGCAGATCGCGAGCTTCGCGGTGGACACCACGCTGGGCGCCCGTCCGCTGACCGACGTGCGCGTGGACAGCGTGGACTACGACTCGATCGCGTACGAGCGCCGGCACTACCCGGTGGGCCGCTACCGGTTCGTGGATGACCGCGTGCAGGATGGCTTCGACTACCACTACGTCGTGAGCGCGGTGGCGCAGCGCACGATCGCGGTTTCGGGCACGTCGCGGACCGATCTGCTGGAGAGCCCGTTCCGGGCCGAGTTCACCGGCGTCGTGCGCCCGCGGGTCGAGGCCGGCGGCGGCACGATGCGCAGCGACGGCAAGGTGTGGGTGGTGCCGAACCCGTTCAAGGCGAACGCGCCGTGGGAGCGACAACCGGTGCCGGGCGACGCGTTCACGCGGCACGTGGACTTC
>Ga0070688_100000397_pt1 | contig 22049 bp, 13 predicted proteins | sample KBSS13HmetaG_FD_64679 | JGI IMG/M metagenome (GOLD analysis project Ga0070688, IMG submission 64679) | Switchgrass rhizosphere microbial communities from Kellogg Biological Station, Michigan, USA - KBS S1-3H metaG | ecosystem: Host-associated > Plants > Roots > Rhizosphere ...
CGTCTTCTCGGGGCCGGTGAATTTCGCCGCGTGCGGCTGGCCGTCGGGGATGTGCAGCGCCTCCTCGGCGCCGAACGCGATCTTCTCGCTGCCGATCGTGACGTTGCCCGCGCCCGACACGACGTACAGGATCTCCGCCGATCCCGGGTGGGAGTTGCGCGGGACCTCCGCGCCCGGATCCGCCTCCAGGATGCCGACGTAGATGCCGTTGTTCCCGGTCTTCGCCGGCTCGAGCAGCGGCTTGATCTTGCCCTTGCCCGCGAACACCGGGAGCTTGTCGGCGTCGGCGGCCGACCCGACCGTGAACTTTGCCCCGGCCGGCGCGGCGGCGGCGCCGCGAATCACCTCGAAGGCGGCCCGCCCCGCCGGATCCTTCGAATCGCGGTAGACGCGCTCCGGCCCCATCGGCGCGAACACGTCCAGCAGCACGGCGGACGACGTGCGATTCATGTTCTCGATCGCGTGCGGCATGCCGGCCGGAATCAACACCGCCATTCCTTCGTCCAGCTTCTCGGGCGCGACGCCGGTCGGGCCCAGGACGCGCGCGTGGCCCTTCAGCACATAAAGCACCTCGTTGCCCGGGTGCTTGTGCAACGCGATCCGGTTGGCGGGTCCGATCGTCAACTGCGTCAGCGCCGCCTTCTGCGCGCGCATGGTCGCCTCGTCGACCAGCAGCTTCACCGAGAACAGCGGCGCCGGCGGCGGCGAGCTGGTCTTCTTGCCGGACGGCGTGGGGAAGGCGTGATCGGGTGCGTCCTTCACCTTGACGGAGAACTGCGCGGCCTGCCCTTCGAACGCCAGCGGGACGATCACCGTGCTGCCGGGATCGATGCCGGCCAGCGTCCAGGTCGCCGCGCTCTCCGTCAGGCAGGCGAGCAGCACCGGCGACTTCACGCCGTCGCTGGCGGGCGCGGCCTTGGTGACACGGCCGCCCTCCCCCACATCGACGGCCAGCTCGATCTTCCCCGACACGTCCAGCGTGTCGGCCAGCGCCTTCTCGAAGCAGCGGTTGACGTCGCCGCCGTGCTTGACCAGCGCCGACTGCAGGATGTCCGCGATGCGCGCCTCCTCGGTCTCCGCGCGCGCGTTGCCGCGCGCCGGCGGCGGCGCGATCGCCACCAGCAGGAGAGCCCCGACGGCCAGCTTCGCGCGCGTCACGCCGCGACCCCCTCGACGCGCGGCCGCAGCTCGCGTTCGATCCAGTCGACGATCGCCTGTGTCGACGTCCCGGGCGTGAAGATCGCGGCGACGCCCAGCGCCTTCAGCGCCGCCGCGTCCTCGTCGGGCACGATGCCGCCGCCGAACACAACCACGTCACGCGCGCCGCGCCCCTTCAGCGCGTCCAGCAGCGCCGGGAAATGCGTCATGTGCGCGCCCGACATCATCGACAGCCCGACCGCGTCGACCGATTCCTGCTGCGCGGCCGCCGCGATCATCTCGGCCGTCTGGTGCAAGCCGCTGTAGATGACCTCGTAACCGGCGTCGGCGAGGGCCCGCGCCACGACCTTGGCGCCACGGTCGTGCCCGTCGAGCCCAGCCTTCGCGACCAGGATGCGCAGCTTCCGTTTCACGCTGGAAAGTGTACCAGTGAACGCGCCCGTCGTCGCGACGCGGCGACGCGGCGATCCGCCGATGCGGGGCCTGACTCGACTACGGCGTCGGCGACGCGACGGCGGAGATCAGCAGCACCGCGCCGCCTTCTTTACCGGGCGCGTCCGCGTCGACCACCAGGTGGTAGCGGCCCGCGGGCAGCTTCTTGAACACGGTCATGCCGGTCGCGACACCGCTGGTCATGACGCATCCGTATTGCGTTCCGGCGTCGCAGGCGAGCAGCGTGTTCTTGTTGTCGTAGAGCGCGAAGTCGTGGTTCCCGACCTGCGCCCACTGCACCGTCACGTCGGCCGCCGCCGGCACCTGGAAGTCGACGACGCCGTCCTGACCGCCCGGCACGCCCGCGCACGACGTCTTCTTCTGATCGTCGTTGGCCATCGCCGTCTGGATGACGATCGACGCGGGCGTCCCGTCCAGCGGCAGCAGGCCGGCGTTCTGGTCGGCGCTGCATGCGAACTTCGAGCAACTGCTGTCGGTGACGCACTTCTTGTCCGCGCAGTCGGCCGCGCCGTCGCCGTCGTCATCGATGCCGTTGTCGCAGATCTCCCGGATCACCTCCTGGATCCCGGTCAGCGTCAGCGTGACGTTCCCCTCGCTGCCCGACTGGAACGCCTGCACGATCACGTTGTACGCCCCGGGCTGCAGCTCGGGCACCGAGTAGCCGCACCCGAACGGGAGGATGGCCGGATCGACGCACACGATCTCGTGCTCGTCGCAGGCGTCCAGCGGCTGCACCTGCCGCGCCAGCGCGAACACGTGCGAGCCGCCGTCCATGCAGTCGTGGCTGAGGCTCATCGGCTGCGTCAGGGTCAGCCGCAGCACGCGCTCCTTGCCGTTGCCACGGCTGCACGACGTCGGGTACAGCGTGCCGCCCGTGCGCGTGTCGATGGTGACGGTGCGCCGCGTTCCCCACGAGAACGACCCGAGATCCATGTCGGGCGCGCACGCCGGTGACGGGCAGCCCGCGACGCCGAAGCACATCGGATCGTCGCAATCGGTCAGACCGTTGCCGTCGTCGTCGATGTTGTTGCCGCAGATCTCGACGCCGCGACCGCTGAAGGCGGACATGCGCAGACTGATCGTCCCCGACTGGCCCTTCTGCGCCTTGACCATGAAGATGTAGCGGCCCGCCGGCATGTTGACGAACGCGACCGCGTTGGCGGCGTCGTCCTCGAACGAGCAGGTCCGCTGGTTGGCGTCGCAGGCCAGGCCCGGCCCCGGCATCCGGTAGATCGCGAAGATGCTCTTCCCGGTCTGATTGAACTCGACCTCGAGCCCGGCGGCTTCGGCCAGCGTGAACGCGATCGCGATGTCGCCGCCCGGCTGGCCGGCCGAACAGGTCGACTGGTAGCTGTCGCTCGAGGTGGCCAGGTTCGCGCTGACGGTGCGCGCGGCGCCGTCCACCACCAGCGTGCCCACGTTGACGTCGGGGACGCACTCGGCGCCCACGCAGGACGCATCGTTCTTGCAGGCGGCGTCCTGGCAATCTGTCAGGCCGTTGCCGTCGTCATCCCTGCCGTTCGCGCAGACCTCGGGCGTGCTGATCGATCCGGTCGACAGGAGGACGGTCGTGTGGCCCTGCAGCTTCGGATACGACTCGACGATCACGTAGTAGACGCCGGCGGGCAGCGCCGCGAACGTCTTGCTCGCCATCGGCTGATCGCCGACGGGAATGCAGGTGTCGACGGGGTTGCGATCGCAGCGCTGGCTGGCACCGGCGCGGAACAGGCCCACCACGTGCGCGGTGGTCGTCCCCTGGAAGAAGTCGACGCGGACGTCCGCCGTCGCATCGAGCTGGAACCGGCCGACGCGGCCGACGCCGCCCGTGGGCGCGCAGCTCGCGTATCCGATCGTCGCCTTCGTCGTATCCATCTCCTGCTTCGCCATCGCGCCGTGGGCGGCAAGCGTCCCGAAGTCGACGTCGACCGTGCACGAGACCGCGAGGCAGCCCGGGAAGGTGGTGCACTGCGGATCGGAGCAGTCGACCAGGTTGTCTTTGTTGTCGTCGATGCCGTTGTCGCAGATCTCCATGCCGCCCGTCATCTTGCAGGCGAGGCTGCCCGTGCAGTCCGGATCGTTGCAGTCGACGCGGCCGTCGTCGTCGTCGTCGAGGTTGTTGTTGCAGATCTCCATGCCGGGCGGCGCGCACTTCGTGTCGCCGAAGCAGGCGGGATCCTGGCAGTCCGCGAGGTTGTTGCAGTTGTCGTCGATGCCGTTGCTGCAGATCTCCTTCTGCGCGGTGCACGGATTGCCACCGGTGCCGCCGCGACCGGCCGTCCCCGTCGTGCCCCCGCGACCCGCCGTCCCGGTGGTGCCGCCGCGGCCCGCGGTGCCCGTGGTGCCGCCGCGACCGGCCGACCCGGTCGTTCCCCCGCGACCGGCCGTCCCCGTCGTCCCCCCGCGGCCCGCCGACCCGGTGGTGCCGCCGTGCGCCCCGACGCTGCCACCGCTGCCCCCGATGCTGCCGCCGGTGCCGCCGCGGCCCCCCGGGCTGCCGCCGTGGCCCGCGCCCCCGTCCGTCTCGGGACCGTCGCCGCCCGCGCCGCTGCTGTGGCGCGTGCTGAAAAGATCGCTGCGACCGCACGCCCCGACCCCGATCACGAGGACGGCCAGCGCGGGCAATGAAGCAAAGCGAAGCGAACGGCGCATGGGTCGAGAGTCTACATTAAGGTGCCTTCAGTAGTAGAAACGCGGGTCATGGAAACGCTTCGCGTGATGAACCCCGCGACCGGTCAGCTGATCCAGGAGGTCCCCGCCGCCGACGCGGGCCTGGCGACCGCCGCACTGGAACGCGCCCGGACCGCCCAGCCAGCCTGGGCCGCCATGCCATTCCGGGATCGGGCGCGCATCCTGCGCCGGCTCGCCCGCGCCCTGCGCGACGACGCGACGTTTCTGGACACGCTGTGCGCCGAAAGCGGCAAACCGCGCTACGAGGCCGAGAGCATCGAGGTTTTCTATACCCTTGAGCTCACGCGCTATTACACCGGCCGGGCGGGACGCCGTGCGCTGGCGGACGACGTTCGCCGCCCGTTCGTGTTCACCAACAAGCGCGCGCGTGTCGTGCATCACGCTCGCGGCGTCGTGGCCGTCATCGGGCCGTGGAACTGGCCGCTGCTGAACAACTACGGCGACTGCGTCGGGCCGCTGACCGCGGGTAACGCGGTCGTGCTGAAGCCGTCGGAGCACACGCCCCTGACGTCGCTCCGGATCGCGGCGCTGGCCCGTGACGCCGGCGTGCCCGAGGGCGTGTTCCAGGTGCTGCCCGGCCGGGGCGACGTGGGCGCGGCGCTGAGCGCGGCCGCCGACATGATCTTCTTCACCGGCAGCGCGGCCACCGGCAAGCAAGTGGCGCAGGCCGCCGCCGCGCGCCTGGTCCCCGCCGTGCTCGAGCTGGGCGGCAAGTCGCCGATGATCGTCCTCGCGGACGCCGATCTGCCGCGCGCCGCGCACGCCGCCGTCTTCAGCGGATTCGCGAACAGCGGCCAGGTCTGCATCCGGACCGAGCGCGTGCTCGTCGAGGCCGCCGTCGCCGACCGCTTCGTCGAGCTGGCCGCCGCGGAGATCGCGCGCCTGCGCCAGGCGCCGCCGCCGCTCGGCAAGCCGGACGCCGTCGACGTCGACGTCGGGGCGGTCACCTTCGCTCCTCAGATCGACCGCGCCGAGAAACACATCGCCGACGCCGTCGCCCGCGGCGCGCGCATCGTCACCGGCGGCGCGCGCCGCACCGATCTACCAGGCCAGTTCTTCGCGCCGACGCTGATCGCCGACGCGACGCCCGAGATGGAGGTGATGCGCGAGGAAACCTTCGGACCGGTGCTGCCGGTGATGCGCGTGCCCGACGCCGAGACGGCGTTGCGCATCGCGAACGATTCGCCCATGGGCCTCTCGGGCAGCGTCTGGTCGCGCGACGCCGCGCGCGCATCCGCGCTCGCCCGCCGTCTGCAGGCGGGCAGCGTCTGCGTCAACGACGTGCTGGTCAACTACATGTGCGTCGAGGCGCCGCTGGGCGGCGTGAAGGCGAGCGGGACCGGCTTCCGCCATGGGCCGGAAGGGTTGCGCCAGTTCTGCCGGCTCGAGACCATCGTAGAGGACCAACCGTTGCTCGGCTGGGTGTCCCGGTGGGTCGCCCGCAACCTGACGTTCCCTTACAACCCGCGCGGCCAGCGCCTGCTGCGCTGGTTCATGCGGGTGATGTACTGACGTCGAAGCGCTGGATGGTCGCGAGCAGCTCGTCCAGATCGATGGGCTTCTTGATGGCGCCGTCGGTCTCCAGCGCGCGCGCCTTCTCTTCCATGCGCGCGTCGGCGCTCAGCAGCACCACCGGGACGCCGCACAGCTGCGGATCGACTTTCTGGACCATGCGGAATTCCGAACCGGTCATCCGCGGCATCATCAGGTCCAGCAGGATCAGGCCGGGGCGCGCGCCGGTGCGCAGGTAGTCCAGCGCCTGCTCGCCGTCGACAGCGCATTCGACCGTGTAACCCTCGTCGCGAAGCGCCTCGGCGAGGGCTTCCCGCACGTCGAAATCATCCTCGACGAGCAGAATCGTGAAGCAGCCCACGTAAGGATTGTACCCGACGGGGATGGGTCCTGCGCCGTCGGGGCGGGGTGCGTCAGGGGACCAGCTCGACGTGGCCGAGCACGCCGAAGTGGTCCGATGGCCAGAGCCCGCCGGGCGTCCGGCCCGTGTCCGGGTCGGTCCCGAGAACGGTTACGTCATTGACGCGGAACCTCCCACGGTAGAGCACCAGGTCGATGCGCTCGTTGGCGTTCGAAGCCGGGTTCTGGAGGTCGTCCGCCTGGCAGCAGGTGAAGCCGGAGCCGGTCCCGCCTGTGTCGAACGCGTCGCGGTACGGCCCGGTCCCGGTCAACAGTTTGTACGAGGTCGCGCCCGGCGCGCTGTTGAAATCGCCGAGCAGCAACACGGGATCGGGCGTCCCCCCCAGGGCCGCGACCAGCTCTCCGGCTTGCGCGGATCCGACCAACGGAATCGACTGGATCTCGAGGTGGCTGTTCGCGAACGTGAAGTGCGCGTCGCCGGCGACCACGTCGGCACGGCAGAAGCCGCGCGTGAGCACGATCGGCACGCCGCTCGCGCCGCCCGCGCTGAACGCCGCCTTGTTGCTGAAGCTCGCGGCGACGAAGTTCGACGTCGCGATCGTGTCGCGCGCGAGGATCACGTCGCGATCGGTGAGGCGCAGATCGAAGACGGCGCCCGCGCCGTCGTTGACGGGAACCTCGGCATCGACGTTGGGCGATTCGCCCACCACGTGGTAGCCGCCACCCTGCGCGTCGATCTCGCCCATCAGCGTCGCCAGGAAATCCAGCACCACTTCCGTCGCGTTGGCCGTGCCGTCGCCGGGCGTGTGATCGCTCGGGACCTGACGGCGATAGAGGGTGACCTCCTGGAGCGCGACGAGATCGGGCGCGGCCGCGACGATCTGGGCCGCCAGCACCTTCGCGCGCTCGGGGAACTTCGACGCCTGCACGTTCGCCCACAGCGTGGCCGTCGCGTCGGGAAGCGTGTCGGGCGAGGTGAGGAGCGCAAGCGGCGTGATGTCGCTGCCCAGATAGAGGTTGTGCGTGAACACGCTGATCGGCGTGCCCGGTCCGACCAGGCCGCCGTCGTCGTCCTTGCAGCCGGCCGCCGCCGCAGCGACCAGCGCGATCCCGAGCGCCAAGCTGTTTCGCGAAGTCATGGCGAAGAGTGTACAGCCGCCGACGCCGGATTGAGGCAAGCTGGCCATCGGAAACCAGGCCGTGATCGACCTTTGCTATTCCAACCGCACCGAGCCGCTGCTGGCCGCACTGGCGGAGAACGTCGCGGCCACGCAGGCGACGCTTTACGACCCGGTCAACCTCCTGATCCCGAACACGTTCGTCGCCGGTTACGTCGCGCAGGGCCTGGCGCGGCGGCGCGGGATCGCCGCCCACGTCAAGACCCACTTCCTGCGCGCGTTCCTGCGGGACATCGCGGCCGCCAGCGAGCCCGGGCTGCGGATCGTCGATCGGGACGTGATCGAGGGCGAGCTGCTGGCGCTGTTCCACGACGACGGGCGGCTGGCGCCGGCGGATCTCGGACCCGTGCGCGGCTACCTTGATGTGGGCGACGGCGATCGGACGGCGCTGGATCGACGGCGCGCGCAGCTGGCGGCGCAGCTGGCCGAGCTGTTCGACGAGTACGCCTTCTCGCGACCCGAGATGCTGGCGGTGTGGAGGAAGGGCGGCCTCATCGCCGGGTGGAACGAGCCGCTGCAGCGATGGCAGCGCGCCGTGTGGCTGTCGCTGTTCGGGCGCACCGGACGTTTCTCGGAAAAAGAGGCCGCCACCCTGCCCGACTTCTTCGCGCGCACGCCGCACACCGCCCTGCGCGTGCCCGGCGCGGCCCACGTCTTCGGCATCTCTTTCGTCGCGCGGCTGTATCGGTCGATCTTCGCCGCGCTGGCGCGCCGGATGTCGCTGTTCGTCTACACGCTGAACCCCTGCCGCGAGCTGTGGGAGGACCTTCAACCGGTGCGCCGTTCGGGGCCGAAGCGGCGCGTCTCGGCGCGCCAGCTGGCGCTGGCACTGGGCGGCGAATCAGCGACGGCACCGTCGCCCGCGGGCGACGAGAACCCGCTGCTGGCTCTGTGGGGGCGGCCGGGCCGCGACAGCATCCGGCTGTACAACGACCTGTCCGACTGCAATTTCCGCGAGCGCTTCGAGGATCCGGCGGCGCGCATGGCGTCGCCGACGCTGCTCGCGACGTTGCAACGTGAGGTCCTGGAGCGCGCGCCGCGCGGGCCCGCGGCGGCGCCGCACGACGACAGCCTGGTGCTGTTCGGGGCGCCCGACCCGCGGCGCGAGCTGGAGACTGTCGCCGCCGAGATCTGGTCGCTGGTGCGGCGCGACGAGACGCTGAAGTTCGACGACTTCGCGGTCGTCGTTCCGGCGTCGTCCGCGGCCACGTACTTGCCGCTGGCGCGGGAGATCTTCACGGCCGCGTCCGAGCTGCCGCACACCGTGCTCGACCTGCCGTCGCCCGCGGAGGGACACATCGTCGAGGCGATCGCGCTGCTGCTGGCGCTGCCGACGGGACCGCTGGGCCGCCGCGATCTGCTGCCGCTGCTGATGCATCCGACGGTGGCGCGCCGCTTTCCCGACGTCGATCCGGAGATGTTTCTCACGCTGTGCGAGGAGCTGGGGATCGTGCGCGGCGCCGACGGCGCCGACGTCGGCGACAGCTACGCCGACGCGGATCGCGTCAGCTGGGATCAGGGGCTGCGGCGGCTGGCGCTGGGGGCGTTCCTGTCCGGCCCGCGCAGCGGCGAACAGCGCCCGTTCTCCCACGGCGACGAGACCGTGATCGCCGCCGAGCTGCCCGCCAGCGCGGAGCCGGCCGCGCGCGCGCTGGGCATCATCGCGCGCGAGCTGATCGACTTCGCGCGCGCGGCGCGGGCGACGATCGCGCCGGTCGGCGCGCACATGGACCTGCTGCGGCGCGCGCTGGCGGCGGCGATCCGGCCCGAGGGCGATGAGGAACAGGCGGTCCTGCGCGATTGCTTCACGGTGCTGGAGCGGATCACGGAGATCGCGCCCGCCGATCTGGAGGTGGGCTTCGCCGTCGCCGCCGAGCTGGTGCGCGCGCGTCTGGGGGCGGCGCGGCGCCACGCGCGGTCGCCCCACGGGGTGATGGTCGGCAGCCTCGCCCCGCTGCGCGCGCTGACGTTCCGTACCGTGTTCGTGCTCGGCCTCGACGAGCGGGTGTTCCCGTCGGGGGAAGGTTTCCGCGCGCTCGACCTGCGGGCCGCGGCGCCCCAGCCCGGTGACGTCACGCCGCGCGAGCAGGACGAATACCTGTTCCTGGAGACGCTGCTGTCGGCGCGGGAGCGGCTGCGGCTTTCGTACGTCGCGCGCGACGCCGTGACCGGCGAGCGCAAGGATCCCTCGTCGACGGTGCTCGCGCTGCGCGACGTGCTCGCCTCCGGTCCCGGCGGCGACGACCTGGTCGGCGCGATCACGCGCGCGACGCCGCCGCTGGCGCGGCACGAGGACGACGGCGTGTGCGCGGTGATTCCGGCCGCCGCGCGCGAACGACAAGCCGTCGCGCTCGGGCGATCGCTGCGGTCGGCCGCCGACGTCATCCAGCTACCCGATGTCGGCGAGCTGGGTGCCAGCCTCGCCCCGGAAGCGTGGGCCGCGCTGGCCGCGCCGCTGGGCCGCATTCCGCTGACCGGGCGGTCCGACACACACCGCCGGCAGATCGACACGCTGACGCTCACCGACCTGCGCCGCTTCCTCGAGTGTCCGCTGCAAGGGTCCGTGCGCGTGCTGTTACCCATGCGCAGCGACGACGCCGCCGAGGACGAGGCCGAGGCGGCGTTCCGCGAGCGCGAAAACCTGGGCGACGCGCGCGTGCAAACGGTGCCATTGCTGCGCGACGTTCTTGGACGCGCGATGGATATCCGCGCCACTGACGACGACGCGCTGGCGGCGCGTTACGACGCCGCGATCGCCGCCCTGCGACTCGACGGCACCGTGCCTTCCGGCGTGTTCGGCGCCGTCGTGCGCAGCCAGCACCTGGCGCTCCTGAGCGCGTGGCGCGACACGCTGCGGGGCGCGCTCGACGGGCACCTGCCGGCGGGCCTCGCGCCGATCTGGTACGGCGCCGCACCCGAGCACCGGCGCGACATCCAGATCGCGCCGGCCATCGCGCTGGATGTCTCGTCGTCGGACGGTCGACGGGCCATTTCCGTCGTCGGACAGAGCGAGCCGCTGGCGCTCGTCGCGGGCGAGCGCATCGCCGTGACCCTCGCGACCACGCGTGGCCGCGATGACTACCCTGACCGTGCCCGGTTGCGCGCCTGGCTGACCCATCTAGCACTCGCGGCATCGGGATCGGGCGCGGGCCGCCCGCTGACATCGTTCGTGATCGGCGGTCCGCGCTACGGCGAACCCGTCAAACCCACCCGGACGGATTTCGCGCCGATCGGCGCCGAGGACGCCCGTGCGCTGCTGACCTCACTCGCCGCCGAGCTGCTCTCCCACGTTCACGCCTACCTGATGCCCTGCGAGGGCGTGTTCACCGCGAAGCGCAAGCAGCTCAAGGGGCGCGCGTTGACCGTGCGCGAGGCCGTCATGATGTTGCGCGACGACGGCTTCACTTCGCTCAGCTCGGATCGTGGACCGATCCCCGGCCTTGACGCCCGCCGTTACCCGGTGCCGCTCGACGCCGATTCCGTGGCCGCGAAGCGCTTCGGACCGTTCTTCGCCTCGTTTCAGGAGCGGACTTGAGCAGTCCTTACGCGTATCCGTTTCCCGCCGAGCTCGCGGACCTGCCCCGCGATCGTCCCGCCGCCATCGAGGCCTCGGCGGGCACGGGGAAGACATACCTCATCGAACACCTCGTCGTCGATCGGCTGGTTCGCGGCGACGCGCGCATCGACGAGATGCTGGTGGTGACGTTTTCCGAACGGGCCGCCGCGGAGCTCGTCCGCCGGATCCGTTCGCTGATCCGCAAGGTGCTGCGCCCCGAACCGGCGCCTGAACCCGCCGGCCCGCACCTCTGGACGATCGACACCGCCGCGCGCGAGCGGCTGGAGGCCGCGACGCACGGCCTCGACGCCGCGCCGATCTCGACGATTCACGCCTTCTGCCAGCGCGTGCTGACCGAGCACGCGTTCGCGAGCGGCCGGCTGCTGGCCCAGACCGCCGTCGAAAGCCGGACCGCCTTCACCGCCGCCTTCGACGAGGTCATCCGCGGCCAGCTGGACGGTGACCTTCATTCACTCCTGATGGCCTTCCTGACCGGGGCCGGCGACGTCCGGAACCTCGAGGACCTCCTCTACAAGGCGCGCAGTGTTCGCTGCGACTGGGCGGTGACGTACGATCCCGAGCGCCTGGCCGCCGCCGCCCGGCGACTCGCAAGCCTCTCTCTGGGCGAGGCCCGCGCAATGACGGAGCGCGCTCTCGGCAACAAGCGCACATCCAATACCGCGATCAGTCGCATCGAGGAACTGCATGCGGCCGCGACTCAGTTCCTGGCTCACCGCGAGCCCGTCTGGCTTCTGGCGCACCTGGAGGATCGGCTGCGCCGCTACCAGAAGAAGGACCTCTACTCCTACGTGCTCGACGCGCTGAGCGCCGTGCGCGAGAAGCCTGGAATCGAACCATTGCGCGCCGCCATCGAGGCGCTGACAGACGCGGCGGTCCCGCTGGAGACCGCCGTGGTCCAGCGTCTCGGTCCGTTGGTCGAGGATCGTCTGCGCGTGCGCAAGCGCGCCGCCGGTCTGTTCGACTTCGACGACATGCTCGTACTGGTCGACGAGGCCTTGCGCGGCCCGCGTGGCGCAGAGCTGGTGGCGGCGTTACGCGCGCGCTACCGGCTGGCCGTGATCGACGAGTTTCAGGACACTGACCCGGTGCAGTGGCAGATCTTCCGCACGATCTTTCTGGACGGCGACGAAGCGCGCCCGCTGTACGTGGTCGGCGATCCGAAACAGTCGATCTACGGTTTCCGCGGTGCCGACGTCAGCACGTACGACCGGGCGCGCACGACGGTGACCGGTCTCGGGGGCCTGCATCACCTGGAACGCAATTTTCGTTCGACCCCGGCCGTGATCGACACCTACAACGCGATCTTCGACCAGAAGGCCCGACAGCCGTTCTTTTCACCCGGGATGGCCTACGACCATCCCGTCAAGTACGGTGGCAACGAAGGCGAGACCGTCGATCGGATCCGGCCCCTGACGTTGCTACGCGTGCAAGCCGATGACGAGGAAGGGCTGCCGATGCGGGTCGTTCGTTCGTGCCTGGCGCGCGCCATCGCGGACGAGATCGCGGATCTGCTCACGCCGCGCGGCGGGGTCACCGACGCGAGCGAGATCTTCGTCCTGACCCGCACGCGCAAGGAATCCCAGAAGGTCGCCGAGGCGCTGCTGGCGCGCCGGATCCCGGCGGTGCTGGCCACGCAGGAAGGGCTGTACGAAACCGACGAGGCCCGCCAGGTGCGCGATCTGCTGCGCGCAATCGCGGACCCGCACGATCCGGCCAAGCGCCTTCGCGCCTGGTTGACGCCGTTCTTCGGGCTATCCGCCGCGGACCTTCAGGCCGCGGCGGCGGGCGGCGATCAGCCGATGATCGACCGCTTGCTGGGCTGGCACGCCGTCGCCGAGAGCGGCGACCTGGCGGATCTCTTCAGTCATCTCCTCGACGAGAGCGGCGTGGCGCGGCGCGAGCTGTTCGCCGGCGATGCGATGCGCCGGCTCACAAACTTCCGGCAGCTGTTCGAGTTGCTCGCGCTGGAGGCCGCGCGCGCGCGGCGCCCGCTGGGCGAGATCGCGCGCCGCCTCACCAGCCTGGTGGCGCGGCTGGTCGTTCCGCAGCGCGAGGAGGGGAACGAGCAGCGCGCGGAAGGCGAGCGCAAGGCCGTACAGATCATGACCATGCACGCCGCCAAGGGGCTCGAGGCGGAGGTCGTGTTCGTTTACGGCGGCTTCAACCTGGTTGGGCGCGACGTCGTGCGCAGCTACGTCGTCGACGGCAAGCGCGTGCGCATCGCGGGCCGCCCCCGCCTGCCTTCCACGCTGGAGCTCATCAAGCACGACCGCGACAGCGAGGATCAGCGCCTCTACTACGTCGCCCTCACGCGTGCCTGCGCGCGGCTCTATCTTCCTTACTCCGGCAAGGTCCCCGAAGAGAAGAACGCGTCTCCGTTCGACGCTGTGCCCCCGGAGGACACGTGGAAGCTGACCGGCGGCTACCGGCACGTGAACCGCCGTGTGCACGAGCTGATGAACGAGCCCGATCCGCGCCGCCTGCGCGACGCGCGCGAGATCATGATCGACCCGCGCGCCGGCGATGACGAGGCGCCGGCTGGATCGGCGGCGGCGCTGGCGGCGTGGCGGCCCGCGCCCGGCGACGTCGCCTCGATCGACGGCGACCCGGCGCTCGCGGGGTTGCGACGCGCGCGCGCCGGCGCCGTCACCACGTCGTACAGCCGGATCAAGCAGGCGCACGGCGGGTATCGCCCGCCCAGCGAGATACTCGACGAGGTCGCTCCGCCCGCCGAGGTTCATGACGGTGACGGCGAGCTGCGCGGCGGCGCCGGCACGGGCATCTTCCTGCACGCGTTGCTGGAGGTGCTGCCGCTGCCGACGCTGCTGGAGACGCCGGCGCTCGACGCCTGGGCCGCGCGCGAGGACATCCGCGCAATCGCCGAGCCGTTGCTGCGGCGGCACGGGCGTGCCCCCGAGGAGATCCGACCGGCGCTGCGCTACGCCCACGCCGCGCTGACCGCGGACCTGCCGGTCGTCGGCGGTACGCTGCCCGGCCTCGCGCGCGCGGCCAACACCGCGCGCGAGATGGAGTTCCTGTTCCCCTTCCCGGACGAGGCGGGCGGCGCCGACCGCGGGTACGTGAAGGGATTCGTCGACCTCATCTTCGAGCACGAGGGCCGGTCGTATTTCGGCGACTGGAAGACCGACTACCTTCCCGCCTGGGACGCCGCCCGGGTCGCGGACCACGTCGAGAAAAACTACGCGCTGCAAGAGCGACTCTACGCGCTGGCGCTGGTACGCATGCTCGACATCAAGGACGCGGCCGCGTACGAGGAGCGCTTCGGCGGCACGCTCTACGTGTTCGTGCGCGGCCTCGGTCGTTCACCCGACGCAATCCGCAGCCGGCGGCCGACCTTCGACGAGATCACGCGCTGGCGGCGCGAGCTCGCCGGCGCGCTGGAGACGGGGGAGACGGCATGAGGGCCGACGCGCTCGCCTGGCCGCCCGAATGGGCGCGCGACCTCGTTCCGGCCGGCGCCGACGTCGACGAGGCGGCGCGCTACCTGGCCCTCGAGGCCGGGCGGTGGCCGGCGCTGTCGCCCGACAACCGGCGCGCGTTCTCGCTCGTCGTGCTCGCGTCGCTGGATTCGCGCGGCGGCGGGGCGACGCGCCTCGATCTGACGACGGTCGAGGCCCGCCTTTCGCGGCTGGGCGTGAGCGACGCAGATCGCGCCGCCGCCGCGCACCTCGCCAAAACGCGCCTCGCGCTGCCGGCGCTGGGTGACTTCGTCGGGCGGCCGGGCGATTACCGCCCGTTCATCGTCGACGGCGGCTTTCTCTACCATGAGCGCGATCTGCGCCTCGAGCAGCGACTGGCGGACGGGCTGGTCGCGCGCCTGTCCGCGCCCGAGGACCCGCCCGCGACCGTCGCCGTCGACGGCAAGTGGACGAAGCAGCAGGCCGCCGCGATCGACGCCGCGAACCGGCGGTCATTGACCGTGGTGACCGGCGGTCCGGGGACGGGCAAGACCGCGCTCATCGGCGGCATCGTGCGCGCCTGGATGGCCGCCGGCATCGCCAGCGAACGGATCGCCATCGCCGCGCCCACCGGAAAAGCCGCCAACCGGATCGCCGAGCTGCTCTCCTCCGATTCCGACGCGCCTCAGCCGGGTACGCTGCACCGGCTGCTCGGCCTATCGGGCGGCGCCGTCCGGCTGCGCGGCGGCGAGTTCCGCCATCACGAGAACCGCCCCCTGCCCCACCGCGCGGTCATCGTGGACGAGGCGTCGATGGTCGGCCTGGCGTTGATGGACCAGCTGTCGCGCGCGCTGGCGCCCGACGCGCGCCTCGTGCTGATCGGCGACGGCGAGCAGCTGCCCGCGGTCGACGTCGGCAGCGTCTTCCGCGATCTCGTCGCCACGATCCCGACGTTCCGCCTCACCGAGAGCCATCGCATGAACCCCGCCGATCCGGCGGGGGCGGCCGTGCTGGACGCCGCCCAGGCGATCGCCGCCGGCAGTCTCGGCGCGCGCGGCGCACCCGCCGTCGCTCACCCGGCTGACCTGCCGTTCAGCGGCTTCACCTGCCTGGAATCCGAGGCGGCGACGCCACACGCCGCGCGGCGCGCGCTCGCGGCCTTCATCGATCACTGGTACGCGACATGGATCCGGCCCGGCGCCGACGCCGCCCGCCAGAGCTTCGCGCTCGCGCCCGGCCGCGACGACGCGATCGATCCGGGCGCCGCAGCGGCCGTGCTGGCCGCGCTCGAACGCCAGCAACGGTCGCGCTTGCTGACCGTGACGCGCGGTGGTTTCGCGGGCGCCGATCGGATCAACGCCGATCTCGCCCAGCGCGCCGCGACGGACGCCGGTCTGCCCGCGCCCGCCGCCGGCGAGATCCTTCCCGGCACTCCGGTCATGATCACCCGCAACGACTACGATCGCGGGCTGTACAACGGCGACCAGGGCGTGGTCCTGTCGGTCGTCCACGGAAAGGCCGGCCGGCCGGTGCCCGCCGCCGTCTTTCCGCGCGGCGGAACGCTGGTGCCGTTTCCGCTCGCCGCCCTGCACGGCGCGCTGGCGGTCGCGTACGCGTCGACCGTTCACAAGGCGCAAGGGTCCGAGCTGGATCACGCGGCGCTGATCCTGCCCGACGCGGACATGCCGCTGCTGTCGCGCGAGCTGGTTTACACCGCCGTGACGAGCGTTCGCCGCTCCATCACCGTGGTCGGGCGGCGCTCACTGCTCGACCAGGCGGTCGCGCGCCCGCTGGAGCGATCGTCCGGTCTCGGCGAGCGTCTGGCGCCTAGCCGAATGCGTCCGCGGTAACTCGGGTCCGGGCCGCAAATTACGCGGCGGTAACGGGTCCTTAAGGGCGCAGCCTTGAGGGGCGGTTATTACCGTCGCACGCAGCCCCCCCCACCCGGCACCGTGCTTGCACTCTGGTCGGTCCGGACTTCCACAGGTGGGGATGACATGAGCGGGGTCGTCGAGTCGGTGGAACACGAGGAGCGTTTCGTTTTGACGCGGGCGCAGGTGACGCGTTTCTTTGCGACGATCGGCGCGCGTGCGGCGGTCGAAACCTACGATCTGGCTCGGCCGATCGCTTATACGCGCACGACGTATTTCGACACGGACGATTCGCGTTTCCTGCGATCGTGCGAGGGGCCGGTGTCGCGGCGGCTGCGCCTGCGCGAGTACGCGATGGCGGCGTCGCTGGAGGACGTTCCGGTGCTGTCGTCGACCGCGTGCCTCGAGCTGAAGCAGAACACCGGCACCGCGCGGTCGAAGGTGCGCATCCAGGCGTCCCCGACGCTGCTGCGGCAGCTGATCGAACGGCGTGGCCAGCGGGACCCGGCGTTCGCATCGCTGGAACCGCTCTCGGCGCTGGCGACGCTGGAGGCAGAGCTGGCGACGCACAGCATCGCCCCGCGCCTGACCACCTGGTACCGGCGCGCGTCGCTGACGGCCGAGCTGGGTCGGCTGCGCATCACGCTGGACGAGCGCCTGACGTTCTGCCGCCCGCAGATCGTGGGTGTCGTCGGCGCCGAGGTCGCGCCCAGCGCGGCGGACGTGGTCGCGCCCGGGCCGGCGCGGATCCTGGAGATCAAATACTGGGGCGACCAGCCGGCGTGGCTGGCGCGCGCGCTCGAAGGGCTGGAACCGGCCCACGGCTTCTCGAAGTTCAAGATGGGAATGGCGGCGATCACGCGAAAGCTGGAGTCGCTGGTCCGCCCGATCGCGGACGGCGCGCCCACCGAGAGTGAGGCGGACGCCGACGACGCGGACGGCGAAGCGACGTTGAGCGGGAGCGGCTACTTCGCCCCTAACCCTGGCACGGTGTGAGCAGAGAGAGATGGCAACCGGAATGTTCATTGCGTTCGAAGGGATCGACGGCAGCGGCAAGACCACGGTATCCAACCGCGTCGCGGCGGCTCTGCGCGAGCGCGGTCTCACCGTCGAGCATGCGCGCGAGGGCGGCTGGTTCGCCTCGCGCGTGACACAGTCGATTCGCGACCTCTGTCGCGACGCGCGCAACCTGGCCCTGGTGCCGCGCGCTGAGCTCTTGCTCTACGTGGCGCGCGAGGTCCAGCTCGCCGAGGAGGTCGTCGTTCCCGCGCTGTCGCGCGCCGACATCGTCATCGCCGATCGATACCTGTACACGGCGGAGGTGCTCGCGCGGCAGGTCCGCCGGCTGCCCGACTCCGCCATCCGCGGCATCATCGACGACGCGGCGGCCGGCGTATGGCCCGAGATGGTCGTGCTGGTCGACGTCGACCCGTCCGTGGCGCGGGGGCGGCGGAAGGTCGCGAAGCTGATGGCGCGCGAGCAGCGGCCGGCGTCGCGCAAGGGCCTGGCCGGCAGCGGGCTGGGACAGCGGTTGCGGGACGGATATCTGGCGCTCGCCGCCGCCGATCCGGCGCGCTGGATCGTCGTCGACAACACCGACGCCGACCTGGATCAAGTCGTCGCGGCAATCTGCGACACCATCATCAAGGCGCGCGACCAGGGCGTGAAGACCGCCGTCGCGGGCGTGCACGCAGCGCGCGCCGCCGACGGCCTCGCGCCGCCGGCGCGCAACCCGTCGGACATCAGCACGCCCGAGGCCGCGCTGGCCGCGTTTCTGCGCTGGGTGGACGAGCGCGCGCAGCGCGAACCGACGCTGGCGGCGTACGTGCTGGCGGGACTTTCGGGCGCCGGCATCGACGACCGCCGGCAGATGCTGGCGGCGCGCGTGCCCCGCGTGATCGCGCGCGGCCTGCGCGGTCTGTCGGACGGCGTGTCGTGGCGGCTGCGGCGATCGCTGGTCGAGTCCGCGCCCAACGAGGTCGCGACCTCGCTCACCGATCAGGCGGCGGAGGCGTCGCCCGCCTGGGCGCTGCGCGAGCTGCTCTCGGAGATCGCGCCCGCCGAGGTCGCCGGCAGCCTGCAGGGGCTGGACGACGAGACGGCCTGGGCGCTGCGCGAGCTGCTCTATGACCGCGTTCCGGAGGCGGTGCTGGCATCGCTCGCGTTGCTGGATGGACCGCGCGCGTGGCGCTGGCGTGAGCGGTGGATCCGCGAGCGTGGGGGCCTTGAAACCGCGGTCGCGGGCTACGTGACCGCGCGCGCCGCCGCGCGTTCCGTCACCGGCCTGGACGGGGAACGCGCCTGGACGATCCGCCGCGCCGCGCGCGCCGCCGCGCCCGTGCCGGCGATCGCGTCGCTCGCCGGTCTGTCGAGCGATAAGGCCTGGCGCTGGCGCGAGCGCATGCTGGGGCGCGCGCCCAAGACCGTCCTCGCGACGATCGCCGGCCTGGATGACGGGCGCGCCTGGGCGATGCGGGTGGCGATGGCGTCGAACTGCCGCGAGGCCATCGATTCGCTGTTCGGCCTCGATCATCCGACTGCCTGGGAGCTGCGCGACACGTGCGTCGAGCTGTGGCCCGCGTGCGTGGCGAAGAGCCTGGGCGTGCTGGTGAACGGCGCGCGCGGCAAGGAGCTCCTGCACCGCGCCCTGACGCTGTTCCCGGACAACATCTCGCTGCTCAAGCAGGCGTCGAGCGTCGCGACCGGCACCAACCTCCACTCGACCGTGATGGCGGCTTGACCATGCCGCCCGTCGCGAATGCTGTCGAAGGTGCCCTGGGTATCGAGAGCATGGACCTGGGCCGGTTCGAAGTGATCTTGCTGCGCATGATCATGGCCTGCCTGCTCGGCGCGTTCCTGGGCTATCGGCTGTGGCGGCGCCTGCTGCCGAACACGCTGCCGCCGGCGCGCGAGACCGCGCAGGCCCAGACGCTGATCGCGATCGCCGGCGCGCTGATGGTCGTGGTCATCGGGCAGAGCACGGCGCGCGCGTTCGGGCTGGTCGGGCTGGGCGGCTTCATTCGTTTTCGCTCCGGCATCAAGGACACGCGCGACGCGGCGGTGATGTTCGTGATGATCGGCATCGGCATGGCGTGCGGCCTGGGCGCGATCCCGATGGCGGTCGTGGCGACCGTCTTCGCGAGCGTCGTGCTGGCGATCTTCGACCTCGGGCGGCGCGCGCGCCTGCGGATGACCCGCATCGCCATCCACGCCACCGAACCGAACGCGGCGTGGGAGCGGATCCGCCTGGCATTTCCCGGCGCCCGCGTCATCGAGCTGCCTGGCACGGCGGCGGTCCAGCCCGGGAAGCTGGTGATGGAAGCGGCGCTGGCCGACGACATGGACGCCGCCGGGATCATGCGCCTGCTCGACGAGAAGCAGGTTCCGGGCGTCAACAGTGTGGCGATTGAGGAAAACGGTAAAGGGGGAATCACATGAATATCGAAACGCGCATTCGCGCGACCATCGCGGGTTTGGCAACGGCGGTCGCCCTGCTCGCGCTGCTCGCGATCGGCGGCACCGGCTGCGGTGGTGGGTCCAGCATGACGACGCCGCCCATCGACGACGCGGACGCCGGGCCGCCGCAGATCACGACGGGGCCCTATCAGCCGCTGACCGTCGGCACGACCTGGAACTATCACGTCGACGATCAGGGCACCGTCTACGAGAAGGCGAGCTCGGTCGAGGCGTTCGAGGACATGGGCGGCGACATCGCCGGGACGATGGGCTACCGGGTGCGGGAGACCGTCAAGGCGTCGGTCCAGCTCACCTGGTACGAGCAGACGGCGACCGATGTCCGGCGCCACCACGACACGCTCAGCGACAACACCGGGCGCATGCTGTCCGACGAGTGGTACGCGCCGTACCTGCTGCGCGTCGACGAGTCGCCCGATCACCTGCAGGTGGGCGCGACGTGGTCCATCAATTACTCGAAGACCAAGACCACCAGCAGCAAGCCGACGACGGAGAGCAACCAGGCCGAGACCTGGACCGTCGACGCGGTCGACGTGGTGGCCAAGGTGCCGGCGGGAACCTTCAACGCGCTGAAGATCACCCGTACCGATACGTCCGACGGCTCGACCAAGACGCAGTGGTTCACTCGCGGCGTCGGCAAGATCCGCGAGCTGACCAGCATGGGCCACAAGGAGGAACTGACCTCCTACAACATCGCCCAGTAATCCGGCCTACTGGTTCTCGATCTCGCGCTTCATGAAGATGGCGCCTTCGGTGACGATCTTCTCGCCGGGCGTCAGGCCGCCGAGGACGCGGATGCGGCCGTCCACGTCGGGGCCGACGTCGACGCGCCGGATGCGGAAGACGTTGCCCTCGGTCGCGACGATGACGTAGGTCCTGTCGCCGTCGGTCAGCACCGCCTTGGACGCGATCGTCATGACCTTGCGCCGGCCGTTGTCGCTGATGTCGATCTTCGCGAACATCTCGGGCTTGAGGCGGTGGTCCTTGTTCGCGGCGATGCAGCGGATCTTGACCGTGCGCGTGGCGGGATCGACCATCTCGCCGACGTGACCGACCCGGCCGGCGAACTTCTCGCCGGGATACGCGGGGACCTGGATGGTGACCGGATCGCCCTCCGCGATCAGGCCCAGGTCCTGCTCGTACGCGTCGGCCAGCACCCAGACCGTGTCCAGGCTGGAGATCGTCAGCAGAGGCGTCGCCTGATCGGCGCGCACCTCCTGCCCCATCAGCACGTTGCGCTCGACGACCACGCCCGCGATCTGCGCGCGCAGCGCGGCGTTCACGGCCGGATCGGACGGCGACACGCCGAGCGCCTTCAGCTGGGCGGTCGCGCGCGCGTAGTCCGAGCGCGCCTTGCGCAGCTCGCCCTCGGATTGGGCGACCTCCTTCTCGGCCACCGCGCCCTCGGCCTGCAGCTTGTGCACGCGTTCGGCTGACTTCTCCGAGACGTTGAGGTCGGACAGCGCCTTCTGCGCATCCGCCTGGATCTGCCCGACGCTGGGCGACGACATCTGGACCAGCGGCTGACCGCTGTGGACGCGGTCGCCCGCCTTGACCAGGATCGCGACCGCGCGTCCGTCGATGGGCGACGCGACCCGCTGCGTGTGGTCCTCGTCGAAGCTCACCCGTCCGGGCAGCGAGATCGACGACGCGCCCGACGCCTCCGCCACGGTCTCGATCTTGATGAAGTCGTGCGGCGCATGGTTGGGGTCATAGCGAATGAAGTCGCGCGCCTTCTCCCCTTGCGCGCCGCTCTCGGTCTCGCCGTGGCCCTTGGTGCAGCCGCTCGCGGCCGCGAACGGCGCCCCGACGGCGACAAGAAACAGAACGGAACGGAACCTGACGGTCATGGCTCTCCTACGGCGTGTGTGACGTCGACGGTTGCCTGGCGAAAGTCGTACAGGGCGCGCAGGTACTGGGCCTGCGTGTCGAGGTATGTCCGCTGCGCCTCCAAGAGCTCGATCAGCGAGATGGCGCCCGCCCGGTACGATTTCTCCGCCACGCGCAGCGCGGTCTCGGCCCGTGACAGCATCCCGCCCTTGTCGGACGTGCCGGTCGGAGTGCCCGGCACCTCGGCGCCCGCGGGCCGTTCGAACACCGACAGCAGCGTCGTGGCGCGCGTCCCCTTGCGCACCGCCTCGGCCACGTCGCGCGCGACCGCGACGCGCAGCCGCTCGCCGTCGTTGTCGGCGCGCCGCTGCTCCAGCCGCGCCCGCCCGATGTTGGCCTGGTTGCGATCGAACAGCGGCAGCGGCAGCGACAGCGTCAGGCCCAGCGTGTTCGGGTTGTCGCCCGACGTGGTGAACGCGCTGTGGGTGTAGCCCGCTCCCAGCGTGATGTCCGGCAGCGCGTCGCGCTC
>Ga0070688_100000408_pt1 | contig 21821 bp, 14 predicted proteins | sample KBSS13HmetaG_FD_64679 | JGI IMG/M metagenome (GOLD analysis project Ga0070688, IMG submission 64679) | Switchgrass rhizosphere microbial communities from Kellogg Biological Station, Michigan, USA - KBS S1-3H metaG | ecosystem: Host-associated > Plants > Roots > Rhizosphere ...
CTGCTTCAAAAAGCATCACTGATCCATGATTTTCCCGCTCGCATTCTGGGGGCATTGATCGCGGGAGCTTGCGTTTATTTCTTCTTTCAACTCGCGAAAGCATTCGGACCCGACTACTCCAGCCTCAAACCAAAACGACTCACCCGGCGAATTTTACTGGCGCTGTTCCCAGTCTTTGGAACCTGGACCTGGTGTAATCTCGGGATGGGCGGTGCCTGGCAAATCGCTCTCGGCCTCGCGTTACTGGGCGAAACCGCAGCTCTCTATTTCACGCTGGTGCGACCATCGCCGTTCATCGCGGGAGCGTTTTTCACTCTCGCTTTTGGAAATCGGACGGAGCTCATTCTCACAGCACCTTTCTACCTTTATCTTTTCTGGCGACGCCCCCTCCCTGCAGCGCAGGCGCCTTCCGTGCCGGAGGCCGAGAATACGAGCGATTTTCCCACAATGTCCGGATCGTCAGCATCAGGTTCAAATGTTCCAAACCGAGCAGCTCTCCGTTGGAACAATTTCAAGCAAACGCTTCGTGTAAATGGGGTAACGGTTTTCGACTTTTTAGTTTTGCCAGTAACATTGGCACTGCTGACGGGTGCTTATAATTTGGTCCGGTTTCATTCAATCGCCGATTTTGGTTATTTCCACATCCCTGAGGTGCGCGACGAACCTTGGTACGCTCACGGTCTGTTTTCGTTCTATTCGATCCCGTGGAACGTCAACAAAATGATTTTTGAAGGTTTCCGCGATGACCCGAATTTTCCATTCATTAGCTTTCCGCCGTTTGGGTGCTCCGTTTTTCTCAGCAGTCCTCTCCTTTTCCTCCTGTTTAGAGCAGGCGGAAGGTATAGGATCATGTCGTGGATTGCGATTGGAGTGATAACGTTAGTTCTCTGGTGCCATGGAAATCCAGGCGGCTGGCAATTCTCTTACCGCTACGCCATGATTCTTCTTCCGTGGATGTTCATTTTGCTCACGGGCAACGGACCACCGAAAATAACCGTGACCGAAGTCTCACTTTTTGCGGTCTCGGTCGCGATTAACGGAATAGCAGCGTGGTTATTTCTTTGGACCGACACAATTCAACCGTAGCGACAGCCGCGGCTTCGATGTCGGAGATGTTTGACGAAAAAAATCATCCGTTTACGATTTGCGCTTGTGCCTGCCACGCCTTGCCAGTTTGAATCGCAGCGGCTTGTGTGAAGGCGGGTGCGGGAAATTAAATCGGCGAGCATTTTGAGTATTATTTCGTCATTCGTCATTCGAGCTTCGTCATTAACGTTATGCTGGCTCTGATTTATTTTGCGCTGGCCGCTTTAGTCGGGGATTTTATTTGCCGGCGTTTTTACCAGTTTGAGTCAAGGGCGCACCGGTATGCCGCAGCAATCCTCGTTGGCCTGGTCGTAAGCTCATGGTTCACATATCTGACCGGGCTGGCTTTCTTTTGGACGCCACAACCGCTGGTGTGGGCGAATCTTTTATTCTTTGTAGCGGCAGTCGCGCTTCTGTCCTGGCCTAAATGGAAACGCAGAATTCTTAAAAGCACTTCGGGCGAAGCTTATGTCGAGCGACCGAATTTATACCTCACCCGCCCCGAGGGATCGAGCATAGCCGACTGCCTACTCATAGCCGGATACGTTGTCCTCGTATCATGGATGATGTTTGCCTCGTTCAATACCGCGGGGGGTAAGCTTCGGATTGCTAACCCTGAATACAGCGATTTCGGGCCAAACACTGCATTGATCCAAAGCTTTGCCGTAGGACACAATTTTCCAACGGAGTATCCGCACTTCTCCGGTGACCGGATCCGTTACCACTTCTTATTTTATTTTCAGGCAGGAAATCTTGAATTCCTGGGCCTTAACCCCGCATGGAGTTTGAACCTCCTCAGCATCACCACGCTCGTGTCGATGCTCGTGATAGTCATGATGCTTGGGGAGGTGCTTTTCAATTCGCGCGCAGTCGGACGTCTGGGATCGTTTCTCTTTTTCTTTTTCGGATCGCTGTCTTACGTCCCGTTTCTTCAAAAGCAAACTTCGCTGCGCGGGGCTGTTCAAGCAATCACACATCGACAGGACTATCTTCAGACGATCTTTCCGTATCGCGGCGAAGCCTGGGGCACGTGGTCCCAGGTGACTTATCTCAATCAGCGACACTTCGCCACCGCGATCGGGATATTCCTTCTCGTTTTGCTTTTTCTCGTTATCCGCTATCGCGCAGTGGCAGCTAAACGGGCTGAGGCGCATCGTTCCAGAGGTCCTCTCGTAAATTTGATTCGGTTAATCGCGCGGCGAAGGCGGCCCGATTCCATCGATACACATCCAACACAAGAATTGGAGACAGCCTCGCCTGAGACCGTTCCGCCTGGGGAGGTGCGTTCTGATGAGGCGATCCCCCCACCCCAGAACGTGTTCCCCGAGACGGCGCCGAACACACTGCCGGAAGATATCAGAGAGCCGCAATCCGAGACGCCCGCCGCGGCGGTAGTCACCGAGCCGAGCCAAGGCGCAGAGATAACGCGAGAGCCTTTCTTCGCTAGTTTGCCTCCGTTTATTTTCTCGGGCGCCCTGCTTGGGCTGTTGCCTATGTTCAACAGCGCCGTGTTTCTCGCAGCAGCAGCAGTTTTAGGAGTGTTGTTCCTTCTGTTCTCCCTGCGAGGACAGATGTTATTCCTGGCGATAACATCAGGTGTGGTTGCCCTGCCCCAGATGCTTTATCTAAGCACCGGGAGCGGGAGGGCTCAAATGCCGAAGCTCCTTCACTGGGGTTACACCATTGACCATCCTACCTTCGAGAATGTCACTAAATATCTAGGATTTACCTTCGGTTTTAAGTGGGCGTTAATCGTGCTCGCATTGATTTTTGCGACCAGCGTGCAAAGGCGGGTGTTTTTAGCGCTTCTCAGCCTCCTTGCAGTTGCTTTTTCTTTCCAGTTCACCATTGAGGTTCTGGCTAATCAGAAGTTTATACACATCTGGGTTATCGTCGCGAACCTGTTTGTTGCTTTCGGTTTCTGGCGTTTATGGCATCTCTCACTAGGGGGAACTACCGTGCCCACGCGATTCGTTGCGCTAGCCCTGCTAACGCTGACTATTCCGGGGGGCTTCATTGATTTTTTTCCACTTCACAACACGGGCTGGAGCGAAGTTACTTACAAGGATGATGCTCTCATCGACTGGCTAAAGAAAAACACAACGCCACGAGAGATTTTTTTAACGGACCGATTTGTTAACCATCCGATCCTCATGGCTGGACGTCGTGTGTTTTATGGATGGCCCTACTATTCATGGGGGGCTGGTTACGATGCGACCAAGCGTGATAGAGTTTACATGACCCTCTTCGAGAGCAGGGATCCTTGGAAAGTTTTCCACCTTTTGAAAGAGAATGGGATTAAGTACGTGGCGTTTGATGGTGCAGTTCGCCAGGCGCAGTTCATCAAGCGACCGAATGAAGAACTCTACGCTACTTATTTCCCGAAAGTCTTTGAGGACAAACAGAACAAGTACAACTCAATGACCATTTACAAGGTGCCTGACAAGGCACCCGCCAATCTCACCGCGTTACCTGAAGCTGTAAGTAACATGTTTGAAGGAGGCAGGGGCGCCGGCAAGGGCGAATTTGATTTTCCGGTTGGAATCGCTGTTGATCTCAACGGGAATTTTCTCGTTTCCGACACGAACAATGGTCGTATCGAGAAGTTCGCGCCGACGGGTACGTTTCTTGATGTTATAGGTACCAAAGGCTCGGGGCAGGGACAATTCGGAGCACCGAACGGCATCGCCGTTGATCACACGGGCAACATCTATGTAGCAGATGCGGGCAATCATCGCGTGGAAAAGCTTAGCGCTGACGGCAAATTGATCGCCGAGTGGAGAGGCCCCGGGGCGGGCTTTTATGGACCACGCCGGATCGCTATTGGCCCCGATAACTCGATTTATGTCGTGGATCAGGGACGCACGCGAATCGTTAAATTTGCCCCGGACGGGCAGCTATTGAGCGTCTGGGGCACCAAGGGAAGTGGCGACGGCCAGTTTGACGACCCCGCTTCAGTTGCAGTCGATCCTACCGCCAACAAAGTTTACGTTGCCGATCCGCGCAACAAGCGGATACAAGTATTTGATTCAGATGGGAAATTTCTCACGAAATGGATAGTACCCGAATGGGGAGGCCCGTATGGCTTCGAAGACCTGGCACTAGATTCGAACAAGAGTCGGCTATACGCGTCCAGCGCCAACTCAAATACGGTGCTGAGTTTTGATTTGAATGGAAACAGGACTGGCAGTTTGCTTCCCAAACCTCCAGACACACTCGACGGACCATCGGGGCTAACTCTGGCAAAGGGAAAACTCTATGTTTTAAACATGCATGGAAATCGAGTCACTGTCATTGATCTATAAACAGAAGAGCGGTCATCAGCTGTTATAATCCATGATTTAGCGATTTCATTGGGTAGGACAGTCCCCGGACCTGTGGAATTGGCGCACGCAAAATCACGACTTTTCACGACAAAGACTCTGTTGCTCGCCTTGTCGATCTTCAGTCTGCTGATCTGCGTAATTGGCGGTACCGCTCATTATCGCAAAGCGAGTTGGGGCGACCTATGGCACCCGATCGGGTGGGTGCTCAGCATGTTGTTTTTGCTTGCTGCTTTCACACCAAGCCCGCGGCAGCTGCGTGGCCGTTTCAGGTCGTTGGTAACCCCAAAAGCGGCGTTCTTTCTCTTTTGGGTTCTATTTTTTGTAGTCTCGCACCTTTGGAATTTCACGACAGCGCCTTGGAACGGGAACGCTCTTTTTGATGAGTCCGGCTGGGATCTCTGGTATCTAAAAAGTTATGTTATCGGCCATCCGTACCAGGCGGCATGGTTGCACTTCCCGATCTCGCGGGAAACCTTGTTTCATTATTATGTATGGGGATTCCTTCGGCTGTTTGGATTTAACATCTTGTCGTATGAAGCAGCATTGTTTGTTATTTGGCTGACGACCTTTGTATTCACTCTCTTTCTGGTTCACCTGTTTTTTCGCTCTTACATTGTCACTTCGGTTACGGCGCTGGTTTTTAATTTTCTGCCATTTGCGTTCATCTACACGTTTGCCGGGTACCGCTACCCGATGGCGGTGGCTTTAGCTGTTGTTTCTCTCTACTTTCTGCAGCTAGGATTCAGAAACGGCTCGCCATTTTACCTCTCGCTGGGCGGGATCACTGCCGGGCTTTGTTTGGCGAGCTCCATATCCGGCAAGCAATATCTCCTGTCGCTGGCGGTTGCCGCACCGCTGTACGCTTTATGTTACTGGAAACGCTTAAAGCAAAGCGTCACATGGACGTCCCTGGCTCTCGTTGGTTATGGTTTTCTAGCCGGCGCCGCTTCGATCCTTCTTTATATCGTGTTCAATCGCGACAATTACACCCTCTATGAAGCCAGCTTTCTGCGCGATTTCTCGCATGCGATGCAGTCAGCTCCGTTTCCAGTCGGAATCAGGCCTTTCATCGAGCAGCTACGGAGCTGCTTTTTCAGTATCCCAGCAATGCGGTTCTTTATTCCAGATACTCTGCCTATACCTCTGCCGTATTATTGGTTGTTAGTTCCGGGAGTCGTGCTCGCAGTCTGGGAGAAGCGATTCGAAATTGTGCTCCTGGCGACAATTCCAGTTTTCGGCGCGTTCATCGCAAAGGCTATCGAGAACCGGCTGCTTTTGCCCATCCCATTCTGGATGATCCTCATGAGCTTTACAGTTGCCTGGGTATTAAAGCTGCGGCGGTGGCGCGGCGTGCAGATTGTCCTCGGCGCGGTAGCTGCGCTAATACTGCTCGACGGATTGGTCCCATCCATTCGATTCATTTACAGTAAAACCACGAGTCCATTTTCGATTCGCTACTACGCGCAACCCGAGGTCGCTGTGTCGCGCTTCTTAAGGCATGTGGTTGCCGGACAGGAACATCCTGGCCCTCCTCGCTTGGAGCATAACGAGTTTAACCGGATTCAAGGAATTCCGGATGCCCCGTATGACACATTCGTCTGCCAGGATGATGCTTACTCGATCATTCATCTATTTTTGCGCGATTACGATGATGACAAGATCATGTCGTTTTGTAACGGATATCCGTTTTTCTACGTCATGACGGAGCAAGACATATGGAACGCGAACAAAAAAGCGGTCGCAACTTATGTTGTCACTGACAAACAGCTAAAGCTGATCTGGGAACACAATCCAAAAACTGAAAGGATAATCAGCCTTTTTCATTCCCTGCGTGAGCTCGGAACAGAAGATTCGCTTTCATTTACCTTTGGAGGAACAGTTAGGACGTTTTACGTACTGAACATCCCCAACGAAAACATTCCGCAGTTTCAGCAACGCGTCAGCGCCTTTCCTGCAACTCCTGATTTCGCAGCTCTGCGGCAAACTCCGACTAACATATTCCCAGGCGGTAAGGGAATTGCCAAGGGACAGTTCGATTCACCTGCCGGGATCGCCGTCGATCAAACTGGAAATGTTCTGGTTGCCGATACAAACAACAGCCGGATCGAGAAGTTCTCGCCTACGGGTACATTTCTGACGATTCTGGGGACCAAGGGCAGCGGACAGGGACAATTCAGAGCACCGAACGGGATCGCTGTCGATAGCGCCGACAACATCTACGTCGCAGACGCTGTCATTCATCGAGTGCAGAAACTCGCTCCCGACGGAACATTTATCGCCGAATTGAAAGGCCCGGAACCAGGATTTTATGGTCCACGCCGCATCGCTATTGGCCCAGATAATTCAATTTATGTGGTCGATCAGGGCCACAATCGAATCGCGAAACTTAGTGCCGAAGGACAGGTGCTGACAGTCTGGGGCAGCGCCGGAAAGGGCGACGGACAGTTCAATGATCCGACTTCGGTCGCAGTCGATCCGTCGACCAACAAAGTTTATGTCGCCGATCCAATGAACAAGCGGATACAGGTATTTGACGAGAATGGAAAATTTCTGACCAAATGGTCAGTGCCCGAATGGGGACAGCCAGTCGGTTTTGAAGATTTGATCATTGACGCACATAGAGGGCGCCTTTACGCATCGAGCACACACTTGGATGCCGTTCTGGTGTTTGATTTAAGCGGAAGCAGGATTGGGAGTTTGAGGCCAAAGCCACCTGACAAGCTCGAAGGACCGTCGGCGATGGCTCTAACAGACCGAAAGCTGTACGTGCTGAACATGGCCGGGAACCGCATAAGCGGGATCGATTTTGAGTAGGGAAATGAAAACTCCTGCTCTCCTTTTCTTGAGGGTCGGCCCGAACAAAATCGCTGACTGTCTCTTTGAGTCTACAGAGTGGGTACGAGGGAATTACATTCTAGCTTGCCCAGAGCGGCCCGCATGCTCCCGACCAACCGGAGAGCTTTGAAACTCCGAGCGAACCAATCTACCCCTGCCGCCGCTGTTCCCAGCGGCGAAGAAAGCGCACCTCGCTCGTCGGTCCCCTTATCGCATTGGATGACACTGGGCCTGCTTCTTACGCTGTCCCTGCTGGAAATTGCGGCTTATTTTACCCATGGTGCAATTCCTGTTACCGCCAGCCGAGCATGGGCATTGATGGGCGTGACTTATTTCGCAGCCACAGGGATGTTAATCGGAGGCTCTCTGCTAAGTGACTTGTGGAAGGGCAAATTTGTTTTCGCCTTACTGGTTATCGCCTTGGGCATAATGATCTTTTATGGGCTTGGTAACATCTACCACTTACAAGTCAATTACGAAGCAGCTGGTCAACTTGCCAATTTCCTGAAATATAATGTCAATAAGCTCGATTGGGGATACACACAGCCCGGTTATTTAGAATATCCCGCTCGACAGTACATTATTGTAGCTATTCCAAGTCTTCTTTTCGGAAATGACGTGTTATCGTTACACCTCGGCTACGCCATCGTTTTTTATTCCGGTGTTTTATGTTTCTTCCTGGGGGTGCGTCAGTATTTTTCAATCAGACAACATGGTGAGTTGTGGGCTCTTTTTACGGTACTGTCTTGTTTCACGTTCCCTTACTTGATCGACTGGCTTTACCGTATGGAGCAGGCCATTCTGCCCATAACCCTTGTCATGCACACCTTGGGCTGGTTTCTACTCAGTTTGGAAAAGGTGACCCCGCCGAAGGTTCTGATTCTAGCCTGGATTGCCGGGCTTATGGGTACATCTTACACGCCGGCTCTCGCCGCCTGGATATTACTTCAAATCTTCTTTCTGTTGGTACTTGTGCGCGCAGCACGTCAGAGGCGTCACCCGCGAATCGTTTTATGGGCTTCGGTGTTGGCTTATACCTTGATATTCGGTCTCTGCTCCTTTCTTACGCGCGGAGATATCCGTTTGACACCACAATCCGGACTTTCTGCAGAGTCTTTTCTCATAGCGCTAAAAGTGTTCTTTCTAGGGGATCCGCAAGAGTTTATGCCTGCTCCGGTTGCTATTCTCGTCGCCATTTTTTTCTTGCTCGCACTAACTGGCCGCCTGGGATTCATCAAGTGGATTACTGCCGGGTGGTCTCTGGCAGTCGTTTACTTTTCAGCCAACTCATCGGGAATGACGCCATATGATCCCGTGTACAGAATGTCGCGATCGACATTGCTGATTCCTGTTATGATGCTTGCCTGTTGGGACAGTTACCTTGGCTTGGTCGACAAATTCAAAACATCCAAACGCATTGAGCCATTCCTACAAAAGGCACGATGGTCAGTGTCGAAATCAAACATTCTTGCAGTCATCTTGTGCCTGGCTGCGGCTGCCGCTGCCGTTCAGCTGTATTATAAGCAGCAAAAAACTTATGAACCAACAAGCCAGGAGTTTTTGATTTCATTTTTGTTGAACAAGGCGGACTCCGCGGGTATTCACTACCAGGCGGCTATTTTCATTTCCAACACTACTCAAGTTACCTATCATCCGATTCACTATTATTGTGAGTATTTTTTTCCGTTGTGGCACGTAAGCATTCTTCCGGTCGATAGCCTGAAGTCGGCCAAGCCGGAGCAATCACAAGCGCTGGTCATCGTTACAGACAGCGAGATCGCTCATAAAAGTTTTTTACCTGCCGGGTGGACCGGAACGGATGAGGTGACGTACCTGGATTCCTACCGACAAAGATTTCCGGTGCGCTACGGCCTCTATCGATATTCCCCGTAACTTCAATGATATTAGTGGCTTTACACTAATTGCCGCAAAAGGTACGCGTGTATCGCGCGGCTGAAAGGACTGGAGAGTAATTCGCGTAGAACGATATTTTGCCGGGCAACTTTGTTTACCCTATGCACAAAATCCTGCATCAGCAGCAATGGGTCGTAGCTCAAACTGAGACGGCCAAACTGCGACACATCCGTATCAGCTTTACGGGGGTCAAATAAAGACAAACGATAAACATCGGTGTGTAAGTGAGATCGATTCATAGGGATGTTAGCTCTGATTTATTTGGGGAATGCGATTGCTTTGGGCGACCTCCTTTGTCGACGTTTTTACCGGTTCACATCTCTTTCCCACCGCTGGGCAGCAGCCATACTGGTTGGGATCTTGCTCAGCACATGGTTCACGTATCTCGCTGGGCTGGCTTTTGCTCATACAGCTGAACCTTTGATGTTTGCAGACCTCCTGTTTTTCGTCGCGGCGACTGGCGCAATCTTCTCTCTTTCCAGAAAAGCTCCAAAGGTGAGTAGGATTGCGCCGCGCGTGCCGGGATCGTCAACATGGGATTGGATTACGCTAGGCGTACTGTTTGCTGCGGCGTGCGTTCTGCTGATCGGAACACTCTATGTCAATAAGCAGGGCGCGCTACGTCTCTGCGCAAAAGAAACCAGCAATCTCGCTCCACAACTGGGGATTGCTCAAGATGTCGCCGGTGGTCATAACTTCCTGACGCAGTTCCCACCTAACGTTCGCGAGACAACTCAATTTCTATTCTTTTTTCAAGCCGGCAATCTGCAGTTTCTTGGGCTAAATTTAGCTTGGAGCGTGGATCTCCTTAGCGTGCTCGCCCTCATTAGCATGCTCGCACTTGTGATGGCGCTAGGCGAGGTGCTCTTTATCTCTCGCGTTGTAGGACGCCTGGGAGCCACGCTTTTCTTTTTTCATGGCTCCCTGCAGCATTTAACCACTCTCTTCGCATCGTTGGCCGGTCACCAGCAGACTTCAGGGTTTTGGAAGGAGGTTGATTTTGCAACGCAGCGATATCTGCCTTTCGCCATTGGGATATTGCTCATTGTATTAACTTGGGTGGTTGATCAGTATCGCAAAGGAAGCTCGGCAGCGGAGATCATCTCCGATTCCGATAAGACTTTGCAGGAATCGCAGAGACGTAGTGACTGGAATCCGTTCAAGAGCGCTTTTGGGTCGAGATTCGTCACGAGCGCCGCGTCTGCAGTGACGCGTGAAAAAAGTTTTGTCTTCTCAGGGTTGCTGTTAGCTGCGCTGCCACTCTGGAATCCCGCCGTCTTTGTAGGCGCGTTAGTGGTGCTGTGTTGTCTGCTTTTGGTTTGGGTGTTTCGGTGGCCGTCGAGATCAAAAGCTGTAGCTATCGTCGGCCGATTGCTAGCCGGTACGGTAACAACTTGCATTCTGGCCGCAGGAGTTGTGAATCTATGGGCTGTTCACAGTAACTCGCTCCTGGAAATTACCCCTCGAAAAGAGCCATTAGTGAAGGGACTCACCTTTCGCAATTTACTGATTTACAAAATTCCCAATTTCGTCCCCACGGATCTCTTACCTGAGGGGCCGTCAAAGCTACCCGTCACAGCTTTTGAAGGCGGTCATGGAAATGGAATCGGTCAATTTGACAGTCCACGAGCCATCGCCACTGACCGTGCCGGAAACATCTACGTAGCCGACACCGGCAACAATCGAATCGAAAAATTCTCACCAAACGGCACTTTCATTACGAGCATAGGAGAATTGGAAGCGCCGAATGGAATCGCAATCGATGGCGCGGGCAACATTTACGTCGCGGAGATAGGCTCCAAGCACCGCATTAAGAAGCTCAGACCTGACGGGACTTTCGTCGCCGCGTGGGCGCCTGCATTGTACGGACCGCGCCAGATTGCTATCGGCTCCGACAATTCCATTTATGTCGTCGATTCGGGTCGCAACCGAATCGTGAAGTTCAGTCCCGATGGTCAGGTCCTTGCGAGTTGGGGCAGCGAAGGAAGTGGCGAAGGACAGTTTAGAGGCCTTACTTCGGTCGCGGTCGATCCACCAACCAACCGGCTTTATGTTGCCGATCCTAGTAACAGACGAATCCAGGTATTCGACTCAGCTGGGAGGTTCCTGGCAAAATTGCCAGTCGCCGAGTGGGGACAGCAACTAGGCTTCGAAAACTTGGTTATTGATCCCGACAGAGACCGTCTGTACGCGTCGAGCGCGCATATGAACACCATTTTCGTTTTTGATCTTAAGGGCAAGAGGACCGGGACCATAAAGCCGACGCCGCCAGACACACTGGCAGCTCCATCGGGGCTTGCGCTAACAAAAGACAAGCTTTTTGTCCTGAACACCGGTTCGGCGCGAGTATCCGTCATCCATTTACCCGCGAAGTAGTCGCAAGCTATGGCCAACAACAAGCCAGCCGGAGGAAGCGGCGCCGGTGTAACTCAGAAAGCCAGGCGACTTTTCGTATGCGCCACTGCTTTGATGCTTCTTTTCTGCCTGTACACTTGGGGCATTTCGCAGAACCCACCAGGTTTCTGTCTTGATGAGTCAGCTTTCGCGTATAACGCCTATCACGTTTCCCAAACTGGGGCTGGTGAAGTCGGACCGCGGTTTCCTGTATTCTTCCAGGACTTTGCAATCAGTCATCCCACCTATGTTAACCCCCTGACGATCTATTTGTTGGCACTCGTGTTTCGATTCATTCACCCGAGCATTAGCGTGGCACGAAGCTTCGGCGCTTTCTGGATGTTAGCGGCATGCTTACTACTTGGCGTGTTGGCAAAACGTACTTCTGGCCAACGCACGATAGGTATAATCGTTGCTGGAAGCGCGCTATTGACGCCTTGGTTCTTCGAGATCGGCCGTTTGGCTTGGGATCCGCATATCTCTGCTTTCACAGTTGTTCTGTTCCTGCTTGCCGCGTATGGGATTAGCTCTAAGGAAATGTGGAGCTGGCGCGACATTATGATGGTCGCCGGAAGCCTGGCCGTGGTGGCGTATGGTTATTCAAGCGGGCGCGTCCTGGCGCCCTTGTTCGCATTTGGGTTAGTGTTCTTTGCAACCACAAAGCACCGTTTCCTTGGGGTAATCAAAATGTGGCTGGCCTATGGCGTCACGTTGGTACCATCCATTCTGTTCAACCGGTCGCATCCTGGCGTCCTGGCAAAGCGGCTCTGGGAAGTTAGCTACATCCAGCCACATGCCCGTTGGACAGAAATTGGATCCGAGTTTGCTGAGTTTGTCAGGTGCTACTTGCAGGATCAGAGTTTGACCCCTTTGCTTATGACGGGAGATCCTCATTGGCAACATCATGTCGAAGGTTCGGGCGGAGCGATGTTTTTTGCCACCTTCATCCTGGCAATGGCTGGCCTCCTGCTTGTCATTGCCCGGCGCTGGCGTGAGCCTTGGTGGCGTTTTGTGCTCTACGGGCTGGCCGTTTCGATCGTGCCAGGCGCTATCACCGACTGGCCGCTCCACGAGCTGCGGCTGATGGGCTACGCCGTCTTCCTGCTGGTACTCACAGCTCCCGCCTTGGAATGGCTGCTTGCTCCCGCTTATCCAAAGCACCGCATAAGCGATAAAACCGACGTAACGAACCATGGCGAACGAGAGCACGCTGCTCTTGTTAGCCATGGCCTCCCGCGCGCAATCCGTTTGGGCATTGTTGCGGCTTTACTCGCAGCGACCGTTGCACAAGCTGTGGATTTCCAAATTATTTTCTGGCGTAAAGGACGAGACAGAGAGTTTGCCTTCGATGTTGGGTACAAGCCACTCTACGACGCAGCAGTGGCACGGCCAGAGCGGCCGATCTATCTGGAGAACGGACAGTGGGGTCCCGCTTACATGCATGGATATTGGTATGCCACTGTGGAAGGCAGGCCCATATCGGAATTTGTTCGTCTTGCCGAGGGGGCAAAACCCCCACCCGGCGCGATTGTCCTTAGCTCAAACTCAGACTGCCAGAACTGCGCGGTTATCAAGAAGAGCGTCCAGTATGAGCTTTACAGAGCGAAGTAGGTGACAAATCAAACTTTCGTCTCGCTAAACATCTCTTGTGCATAAGCAAAATAACAAATTTTGCGGAATTATGCGATTGAGCAGAAATTCGACTTCTTCCAAACCGAGCGCGAGGCGCCGAGAAACCGGAGCAAGAAATGGCGCAACTCCATTAAACGTGCCGATGTGCTGCACGTTCCATCCCGAGTGTTCGCATACCGCAACGAGTCGCCGCTTCGTGAAGTGAGTTACATGCTGTGCCTCATCCAGTGTGGCAACTAAACCAAATCTATCGAGCAGCCATTCAATCAAGGGCCAGGCACTTCGATAATTAGGCGTTGTTATAAAGAGCTGAGCACCCGGATTTGCCAGTCTGTAAAACAGCGCCAGAACGCTTGCCACCTGGTCTGCATACAAGTGTTCGATCACTTCAATGGAATAGATTTTGTCGAATGGTTTCCCACCGATAAGATCGTCAAATTGGCCGAGCCGAAACTGTAGATTCGGTGTTTTGTAGGCTTCACTGGCATACGCTATTGCGGCGGGATTGCTATCTATACCTACGGATTCGCCAGCGTGCTGAGACAGGAAATACGTGATCGTGCCTGACCCGCATCCCGCATCGAGCACACGGTCGTATTTGTTAGGCATCGCAATCCGCTCTATCAATCTGAACTTTGCCTCATGCCAGAAACGTTGAGCGGCGCGATCCGATTTCAAAGCTCGCGCCTGGTAGTCCCCCCTTATCTGAATCGCGTCGCCTTCACGCCGGTTTAGCTGAGGCTGATTTGCGGCGTCCATCCGAAATGCGTTCCAACAGGTCCGCGCAAAATTAAACTGACGATTTGCTGGCCAATGTAGCAGCCGACTCCGTAATGACGGTTTTCCGAGAAGGCGCTAGCTCGTCATCACTGCGACTGGTAAGAGTTTCCGCAACAACGTAGCGAGGCCGGTATTTAACTTCCTGATAAATTTGAGCGATATAGGTCCCAATGATGCCAAGGCTAATCATCAATACACCGCCTATCAGCAACTCCAGTATGATAACTGTCGTAAATCCACGAAGCGCCAGCCCAAGGAAATACAAAACTAGCGAGTAACCTGAGAACAGGATGGCGCAAAAAAGAAAGATTCCTCCCAGAAAAGTGACTGCTTGCAGCGGCAACGATGAAAACGCGGTGATAGCAACAACCGCTAAACGAAACAGACCGAGGAATGACCACCGTGACTGCGTTAAACGTCGCTTTGCTACGGAAAAGCTTATCTGCTTCTTGCGATATCCGAGCCAGGTGATCATACCTCGAAAGAAAGTATTGCGCTCCCGCATGTCCAGCCATGCGTTAATAACTTTTCTGTCTAGAAGCTTGAAATCTGACGATCCATACAGGTTGTATCCTGAAAGCCGGCTCAGTGTTCGATAAAAAAAGCGCGCGCCAATTCGATTGACCATCGGTTCCGTGCCTCGCGTTTTCTTAATACCTTCGACAACGTCCCATTGCTCTTCCCTCCACAGCCGGACCATTTCCGGGATTAAGCCCGGAGGGTGCTGAAGGTCGGAATCTATTACAATACAGGCGTGCCCGGACGAGTAGGCTAAGCCGGCGCAAATGGCTGCCTCTTTCCCGAAATTACGACTGAAACGCACGGCCTTTAGCGCTGGAATCTGTTCCACCATTGCTTGCAAAACAGACCATGTCTTATCGGTTGAACCGTCATCGATCGCGATCATCTCCATCGGCAACCCGGTCTTCGATGCCTCTGCGTGTATCAGCGACAGATTCTCAGCAATTTGGTCCCCCTCATTGTGAACGGGAACGAGAATTGAAAGGATGACATTGCTGTCTCCATGCGACCGGGGGTCCGTTGTAAGAAGCTGACCGCAAAACCTGCAATGCCAGTCATTTTGGTCGAGCACATGCATCTTGTGGGTATTCAAAGCGGCAGCGGATAAATCCATACGAATCGCCTGGGATTGTCAATCCACGGGTGTGGACACTGGCCCACGATCAATTCAAATGTCGCTGCGGTTGACCCCGTCATTTCGAGGTTCCCCTGGCAATTTCAACAACAAACGGTGCCTTGTTTTTGACCGCGGATTGCGCTTGCACGCAGCGTCGGAAACGCCTATTAGCTTTACCCTCATGGTTCACCATATCGAGCTCTACAAATTGAAGCCGGAAGTCACACCCGCGCGTGTGGAGGAGATGATGATGAACGCACGGATGCAGCTCCTCAAAATTCCCGAGGCTCTCAGCATCAAATGCGGCAAGCGGATTGAGCCAGAAATGGATTGGCCATTCTTTATCGCCATGGATTTTGAATCAATGGACAAATACGCGATTTTTCGCGAAGACTCGATCTACGTGAAGTTCATGGAAGAAGTGATCAAGCCGAACACTGAAGATTCAATGGTGCTCGATTTCGAGATGGATCCTGGGAAAGACGTCCGGTTTTCGTAAAGTGGGAAAACGTCCAACGCCAAATTTATAAACGCAGACGCTCTTCGTTGAGAGTTGCGTGGTGTGTTAAGCGTTGGACGTTGAATGACAAAAGCGTCTTACAAGCGATTGCTATTGCGTCCTCTCGCACGTAATCATCGATTCCGATGCGGCTCGGTTATCTGTATTCTCGTTATCCCGTAATCTCGCAAACCTTTTGCGATGCCGAAATGCTCGCGCTCGAACGACGCGGTGTCGAGCTTGTGATCGGCTCGGTGTATCCGCCGCTCACCAGCTTGCGCCATGAATACATCGGCAGGTTACGCGCGCCGATTCACTATGCGCCGCCGCAGGAGATTTTAAGGATTCTCGAGCGCGACGCTAAAACTGGCCGCAAATGGCCGCGTGAGCTCGTCGAGCAGCACGACGGCAAATATGGTCCCGGGGCAAAGGCAGAACTGCGGGCGCGCAACGCCTTCTACTTCGCGGAGTTTTTTAATCGCAGCGGCGTGGATCACGTGCACGTGCATTTCGCAAATCGTGCCGCGCACACTGCGCTTTTTCTCAAGGAAATTTCCGGGATTCCATTCAGCGTCACCGCGCACGGACAGGATTTTATGAAAGATCTCGGCAGCGACGATTTGCTACGCGAGATTTGCGCCGCAGCGGAATTCGTCGCAGCGGAAACCGATTACAGCCGCGATCTGCTCCGCCAGCGTTGCCCCGATTCAGCGGGAAAAATTCACAGAGTTTACAACGGCATCGATCTCGAACGTTTTCCGGCGCCGTGCGACGAAGCGGCGCGCCCGCACCACGACGAGCAGGCTGTGGTCGCGCCCAATCATGTGCCGCGCATAGTGAGCGTCGGTCGCCTAGTTGCGTTCAAAGGTTTCGGTGATCTCATCGACGCTTGCGCCGAACTTGCACGCCGCCGAATCGATTTTGTCTGCGATATCATTGGCGACGGTCCGCTTCGCGAAACGCTTCAGGCGAAGATCGAGCGGTTGGATCTTTCGTCGCGAGTGAATTTGCTCGGTTCACTATCACAAGACGCGGTTCTTGAAAAACTTCATGCGGCTGACATTTTCGCCTTGGCTTCAACTACCGACGCGCAGGGAGCCACTGATGTTTTTCCTACCGTGATTCTCGAAGCGATGGCTTCAGCTCGGCCGGTCGTTTCCACTCGTCTGGCCGGAATTCCGGAATTAGTCATTGACGGCGCGACGGGATTGTTAGCTCCGCCCGGCGATTCTAAAGCGCTAGCTCACGCACTTGAACAGTTGCTGGCCGATCCCGAATTGCGATTGCGCTTTGGGCATGCCGGACGTGCCCGCGTCGAGCAGCATTTCCGGATTGAACAGACAGTCGCGCCACTAGTCGAGATGCTCGATCGAAGTTGTGGCCGTCGTCCTGTTGGCGATGTGACCCTTTCGCTATCGGCGACCGAATCCAGTCGGCGCGCTTTGCACAGCGAAGCGGCTACAGCAACGGCTTATGTGATCGATCACTGGCCTGACCCCGAATTGCCACTTTTGGAACGCGAGCTCGAAGAGATGAAACGCCGCGACGTGCTCATTCTTCCGTTCGTCTGCGAATTGAATTCCAGCGCGAGGCTCAATGGCGCAGTGGAACGAATCGCGCCGTCACTCGAATTTCTGCCGGATGCGATGGTGTTGGAAGCCGAATGGCGCACAAACACGGCTTTAGCACAACAGTTGGAGGAAGACCGCGCACAGCAAAGCAGCCGCGCTCCAGGCGCAATTTTTCTTCGTCAGGCTCGGTTTGCGCTCGTGCTACGAAAATTGATTCAAGCGAAACACGTATCACACATTCACGCTACGAGTTCTCGTGCGCTGGTTTGCGCGATGATGTTAAAGAAGCTCCTCGGTGTGACAGTGAGCGCCACGATTGAGGCACGATCGGAGTTACCGGGCGAGTGGATACAGAATGCATTGTCCGAATGTGTGGGCGGTCGTCTGAGCCATCGGAAATTGGTCGAGCAACTCGGTGGTGCATTCTTTCTGGACAAAACAACATTCCGTTCTGCTGAGCGAAAAACGCTCGAGCGAATCATTCAAAAGACTCATATCGATGTCACCACAGGCTCGCGTTTTTGGCAGCAATGGGCGGAACTACTTTTGCGCTGGAGCGGCAGCGATCGAAAATTGAAAATCGAAAATACAAAATGAAAAAAGCCATTCTGCTCGCCGGCGGTGCGGGAACGCGCCTTTATCCGTTAACCAAGATTGTCTGTAAACAGCTGCTGCCGATTTACGACAAACCAATGATTTGCTATCCGCTGGCGACGCTGATGCTTGGCGGTTTGCGCGAGGTGCTGATCATTTCCACGCCAAAAGATTTGCCAATGCTCCAAGATTATCTCGGCGACGGCACACAGCTCGGAATTCGGATCGATTACGCCGAGCAGGCAAAGCCGAAAGGAATCGCGGAGGCGTTCCTGATCGGGGCGAAATTTGTTGGCGACTCCGGCGCGTCGCTGATTTTGGGCGACAACATCTTTTACGGGAAACTCGACTTCTATCGTGATGCGCTCGCCATTGAGCGCGGCGCGTACATTTTCGGCTATCAAGTTCGCGATCCTGAGCGGTATGGAGTGGTTGAGTTCGACAGTAACGGCAGAGTCACGAGTCTCGAAGAAAAACCGAAACAACCGAAGAGCTCCTTTGCCGTTCCGGGCCTATATGTTTACGACAATGAAGTTGTCAATCTGTGTCGGACATTGCGCCCATCAGCGCGAAACGAACTGGAAATTACCGATCTGAACTTGCTGTATCTGAAGCAGAACCAGTTGCACGTGAAACTGCTCAGCCGCGGCATGGCCTGGCTGGATACCGGAACCACAACGACATTACTAGAGGCCGGCAATTACATCGCCACGATCGAGCATCGGCAGGGCTTGAAGATCGCATGCTTGGAGGAAATCGCGTTACGAATGGGGTTCATTAGCCAATCCGACCTCGAGAAAATCATCGATGGATTATCGAAGAATGAGTACCGCGATTATCTACGCACGGTTTGTGACGAAGGACCCACAGCAGGTCCGGAGTCGGTGGGCTAAGTTCCATATCGAAACTTCTCATTAACACCGGCTTTTAAGCCGGTGCGGCTTGCGACTTAGCGCGAATGCTTGCAGCACCGGCCTGAAGGCCGGTGTTAATCGGTATTTGGCTGCTCGCGCAGCAAGTGGTTCGTGTCGGCAAACAGTTTCGTGATCGCTTCCGGCTCTGTGGCGTCGTAATAGCCGCGGATTTGACCATGCCGATCCACCAGAATCATTCGCGTGCTGTGCACAGGAAGTCCCTGCTCATCGCTCCCGTCTGACACCGCAAGTTTGAATCCATCATGCGACAGTTTGTAGATCGCGGATTTTGGTCCGGTCAGAAAATCCCAGCGTCCCGACTCAGCTTGTAATTTCCCGGCGTAATCACGCAAGACCGCGGGGGTGTCCTTCTCCGGATCGACACTGAACGAAACCAAATGCACGTCGCTTTTCTCCAGCGGCTTTTGCAGTTCGCTCATGCGCCCGCTGATCATTGGGCAAGGCCCCGGGCAGGTAGTGTAAACAAAATCCGCGATCCAAATTTTACCGGCCAACTGCACTGAGCCAAAGGGCTGACCGTTCTGATTCGTAAGCTGAAAAGCGGGCACCGTGCCGTATGAAGAAACCGTCCGCTGACGCAGCGCTGATACCTCGACGTTTCGCAACCATAGCAATATTCCGAGTGTGATAATCGGGATCAGGATCAGCGTCACTTTCCAGACGATACCGCTGCGTGGAGGCACACGATTCATCGTAGCAGAAGTCGTGTTCATAATTTCGTCAGAACCAAAGCCGTCAGTAACAGCGGAAGGTAAGCTATCGATGCGAAAAACAGTAAACGCGCGGCGCTCCGCGTTCGCAGTCGCAGAAAACGCATCGCGACTGCGACGAACAGTCCGCCGAGCACCAGCTCGATTGGTTGATAGATGTAACTCGCAACTCCAACAAATGCAGGCAAACCAGCGAGCACCAGGAGGAGGATGCAGAAGAACACGCTCTGACTGGCGCTGCGTGCACCGCTGGGATCGTCGCCGGAAATCATGCGGAACCCTGCGCGCGAATAATCTTCACGGCACATCCACGCAATGGCGAAGAAGTGCGGCATCTGCCACAAAAACACAATGACAAAGAGACTCCATGCTCCTGCATCGATTTCTCCGCGCGCAGCTGCCCAGCCGATCATCGGCGGGATAGCGCCGGGAATGGCGCCCACAGCAGTGTTGGCCGTGCTGGCGCGCTTCAGCGGTGTGTACGCAAAAATATAAATCGCGATGGTGATTGCGGTCAGCACCGCGCTCAGCGCGTTACAAACAACTGCCAGGTAAACGACACCAAAAACGGACAACACGGCTCCTAGTATTAGTGCTTGAAGCGGCGCCATCCGGCCCGCCGGAATCGGACGCGTCCTTGTGCGTTGCATGAGCGCGTCCGCTCGGCGTTCCCACCATTGATTTAATGCGGCCGCGCCTGCCGCCGCCGCAGCGCTCCCGAAAACCGTTTGAATTAGCGCTCTAAAATTGATCGGCGGTTCCGCTCCGAGATAGAAGCCTACTGCGGTCGTTACCAACACAAGCAGAGTCAATCGCGCTTTTACCAACTCAGCGAGATCGCTCACGAAGCTGTGACGCGAAGCCGCAAGGCTCCGAGTTTCAACTGCGGCGGCCGTTTTCACGCGGGCAATTCCCTGTGGTAGGCACGCCGCGCTGCGGCGTCGGGACAGCGCCCCGCAACTGCGGGATCCCTGCCAGAAATGCGCCAGCAAATCGCGCTATTGCTCACCCCAAAAGATAGCATCACCGCACCCAACGCGACATGCGCGGTGGCCACATCGGCGGCTTTATTGCTCCAGATCACCCAGGCGCCGAGAGAAATCTGGCAAAAGATCAAAACGACCCACAGAAGTGATAATCGTTTGAGAGCAGCTAAATCGTGCGTCTCTCTCCAGACCCGGATGCAAAACACGACTACGCCCACTGCGATGATCAGCGCGAGAAACCGGTGCACCATTTGCAGCCAGATTTGAAATGCGCTCACGTCCGACAACGCGCGCGCGTCCCGCCACGCATTGATCTTTGCCAGGGCGGGAGCGCTGGTATCAGGGATCCACGCGCCATTTGCAGTCGGAAAATCAAGAATCGACAAGTCACGATGTTGATGCCGCATCGTTGCGCCCAGAGCGAGCTGCACATAAATCGCCACCGTGATTGCAATCGCAAACGATTTGATTGGCGAAAACTTTTGTGAATCAAAATGGTTGTTCGCGAGCGACGACCAGAATTTGGTAGTGACGAGCGCGATGAAGACAAGCAGCCCCAGGAAAGCTTGAGCGACACAGGCGTGAAAGATGCCGATTTCATCTTTCATCATCGTGACTCGAAGACCGCCCAGAACTCCTTGCAGAATCACACCGACGACTGCGATCACGCCAAGGTTGCGGACCCATCGCCGCTCTTCGCGCATCCAAAGCCAAAAGGCGAGGATGATCGTGAGAACTCCGACCAGTGAACCCATCAATCGGTGCGTATGCTCGAACAAGATTCCGCCGACCCATTTTGAAATCGGAAACAAAAACATGTTGTAGCCGAACGTGGTCGGCCAATCCGGTACGGCGAGGCCGACGTTCTTGCTGGTGACCATTCCGCCGCTGCAAATCAAGAGAAGCGTGGCGGCGCATGTAAGCCATGCAAACCGGTTCAACCAACGCATCGATCTTTCAGAATTCTCCCCATTCATCCTCGAAAAGATAATCGCGAATTGCGCCGATTTCGCGCATCGATTTCTTGTGGCCGTCGCCGTGTAGACGACGCGGCACAAGTGCTGCCTTTACTTCAGCGGAGCGCTTCGCGCAGCCAAGCGGCTAAAGTTAAGGAGTCGGCGAAGCGGCAGGTGCAGGCGCGTTGTGCAGCTGTTGTGCAGGATGCGGCGAAGCCCCGGCGCCTTGCGCGTCGGCATTCGGAGGCTTGGGCGCGCCTGGCGGAACAACTGTGCCCGGTGGCGCTCCACTAATCGGTTCGCCCGGCGGTCGCTGCGTGGGAGCTGGCGGAGTTGTTTGCGTGCCGGCCAGCTCCGCGCGTTCTTTCAGCCACGCCTGGTAATCCTGCGGCGTATCGACGACCAGTGTGCCTTTCATTCCATAATGGCCAAGCCCACACAACTGGGCGCAAATCACTTCGTAGG